>VAPE01028912.1_pt1 | contig 35587 bp, 26 predicted proteins | sample 3393911 | NCBI WGS metagenome assembly VAPE01 (sample SAMN08290436, study PRJNA428436) | hydrothermal vent metagenome | isolation source: Deep-sea hydrothermal vent chimney | place: Atlantic Ocean: South-mid Altantic Ridge
GATAACTTCAATGATTACCGCTCGTAAATTGATTGATGCTATACGCTTCATAATTATTCATATCCCTGAGTCTAAGGGCAAAACACACATTGTTGTTAAAGAAGGGAAGTTTAAAAACAAAGGAAATGAGATTATCATTTTGCGAAAAGGAGAAATATTTGTTCGTCGAAGTGGAAGTACTATATTAATTGAGCCAACTGACTTAGATGACATCATTGATAGAAGATTAAAATATTACAAGGAATCTTTACTTAAAAATATAGCTAAAGTCGTTGAAACACCGCCTGAAAAAGAGATATTAATTCTTGAACCTTCTGCAAATGAAATAACTTTTGAAGGAAAAAGATTCGTATTGAGCAATGACAAAGATGCAATTCCCGTAAAAGGAATATCAACAACAATAACCCCTAAAAATGATGAAAGTGAGATTATAACAAGCATTGCATTATTCAGAAAAGATAAAAGTCATTTGCCAGGCAAAGGTTTACTTTATAGGCTTTATGCAAATAGAGAAGATGTTAAACTTTCAGGAAGCTATTATAAAGATCTTGCGTTAATCAGCATTTACAGGGAAGTTTCATGTTTTTACTGGCCCCAATTCCTTCCCAGAAAAGACATTGAAGAAGTATTAGATGAGATATTTAAAAGAGGTAATTATTTTATGAAGTCATTCGCATTAAAGATATCTGCATGTTTAGGCAAATCCTACTTTTCAAAATGTATAAAAAAAGCAAACGATAGTAGGAACGATTGGCTAATAACTAAATTTAATCAATCAGGCTGCGACGGTTTATTTTTTAGTACAAAATTGGGTAGTGTATCATTTGAGGAGATAGAGAAAGAAGCTACAAGAATGGCTAAAGAACTTAGTAGTGAGAAAGATTCCGCTGACTCAAATTCATTATTTGTAAAGGAAACTCTTGCTTTCGCTGATTATAAATTATATTCTATCAACATTGCAAAGTTGTTGAACAAAATAGATTCATGGTGAGCTCTCGTCATTGGAAATAGCCAGCGCGAGAGGGCAAGCGAAGCCTCAGGGACTACCAAATTCATCCATATAAATGAAACTCACTGATAACGAGATAAGAGATATTACCCGCTATCTTGAGGCAGGCAAGCCCCTGCCGGAGAAGTACCGCTTTTTGCTCTTTGAAGACAAGCGGGAGGTGGAACTGGTCTGGAACGGAAAAACCAATGAGGTCTGTAATGTCGTGCTGCCCTTTCAGGTGATTGAGCAGGTAGATGAGCCACGCTCGGAAAAGGAGTTGAAGCTACAGACCGGCCTTTTTGATGCGCAGACCGGCAGGCAGATCAAGGGCTGGACTAATAAACTTATCTGGGGTGATAACAAGCTGATTTTGTCTTCATTGAAAAACGGGCCGCTCAGGGAAGAGATCGAGGCGCAGGGCGGTATCAAGCTGATCTATATTGATCCGCCGTTTGATGTGGGCGCTGATTTCAGTATGGATATCGAGGTTGGTGGAAACCCCCCTCAATCCCCCCTTGTCAGGGGGGAAGAAACGGTCTCCTCCCCTGACAAGGGGAGGTTGGGAGGGGTTGAGGTGTTTACCAAAAAGCCCGGCATTCTGGAAGAGATAGCCTACCGCGACACCTGGGGCAAGGGCGCGGATTCCTTTATCTCCATGATCTATGAACGGCTGGTGCTGATGCGGGATTTGCTGGCGGATGATGGGAGTATTTATGTGCATTGTGACTGGCGGGTGAATAGTTATATTCGGTTGGTGCTTGATGAGATCTTTGGGAAGAATAACTTCAGAAATGAGATAATTTGGAAGAGAAAGACTGGCAGGGGACAGACCAATAAGGAACCGACTGAGTTTGGAACCCAGACAGACTCAATATTATTTTATTCAAAATCTACCAACAATTATTTCTCGAATATAACAAAACCATTAAAGCAAGAATATATTGACAATTTTTATAAGTATACCGACGAGAAAGGGAGACGCTATCGAATTGCTGATTTGTCGAGTCCAAGTCCCAGACCAAATTTGATGTATGAATACGATGGGTATAAACCACCAGCAAAAGGGTGGGCAATATCAAAAGAAAAAATGAAACAATGGGATACTGAGGGTAGATTATATTTCCCGAAAGAAAAAAATGGAAGAATTCAAAGAAAACGTTTTTTAGATGAGAACAAGGGAGAGGTTGTTCAGAATTTATGGGAAGATATTTCTATTGCTGGTCCGCAATCTGACGAAAGGATAAATTATCCGACCCAAAAACCTGAAGCCTTGTTGGAACGTATTATCAAAGCCTCCTCCAAGGAAGGCGACATAGTAGCTGACTTTTTCTGTGGCTCCGGCACCGCTCAAGCCGTGGCCGAAAAACTTGACCGTAAATGGATCGGCTCTGACCTCGGGAAATTTGCAATCCACACTACCCGCAAGCGCATAATTGGCGTACAGCGACAGTTGAAAAAAGAAGACAGAAGCTGGCGCGCCTTTGAGATACTTAATCTCGGTAAATACGAGCGTCAGCATTATATAGGCGTCAATCTTTCCCTGCGTGAAGAAGAGAAACAGAAGCAGCTGGAAGCAAAGGAAAAAGATTTCCTGAATCTCATCTTACACGCTTATCGTGCCGAGACAGTAAACCAGTTCAGTACTTTTCAGGGCAAAAAGGCCGGGCGTCTTGTAGCAGTGGGGCCTGTTAATCTACCGGTCACACGTCTTTATGTAGAAGAGATCATTCTTGAATGCCGCCAGAAGCATATTACCCGTGTAGATATTCTCGGCTTTGAATTTGAGATGGGCCTGTTCCCTACTATTGTCGATGAGGCAAAAGCCAAAGGCATTGATCTGGCAATGAAGTATATCCCACGGGATGTGTTTGATAAACGGGCAGTGGAGAAGAATCAGGTGGTGTTTCACGATGTATCTTTCATAGAAGTAAAACCTTATATAAAATACCCCCATGACAAGGAAGCACATATGCAATTCCCCCCTGATAAGGGGGGCAAGGGGGGTTATATCCCTTACGATCCATCATTAAAAGAAAAGGCATCTGAAAACCGTAAAAACCCGACCCCCGCAGAAAAGAAAATGTGGTATGAAATTTTGCAAGGCAAACAATTGGTAAGTCTGAAGTTTACAAGGCAGAAACCTCTGGGTGCATTTATTGTTGATTTTTATTGTTCCAGGTTGATGCTGGCAATTGAGATAGATGGAGACAGTCACGCGGAGCAACAGGAATATGACCAGCAAAGAAAAGAAAAGCTCAATAGCCTTGGGATTCAGGTATTGCGGTATACGAATGATGAGGTGCTCAACAATATTGATGGTGTTTATCAGGATATACTGCAAAAGGTCCGGGAGAGGAAACCCCCTAAATCCCCCTTCTCAGGGGGACTCGCAAAGATTGCCGTAGAGCTTACAGACTTCTCCGTCTTTTATTCTCAGGACTCTCAATACGCTGATGAAAACCTGAAGAATGGAAAAAGCAAAGTCATAGTTGACAAGGGTCAGGTGGTCAAGATCAGCAAGGACAAAAAGGGCATTATAAACCGTGAGGTATTAACGAAGCATTGGACCGACTGGATAGATTACTGGTCTGTGGATTTTGATTTTGAATCCAAGCGGGAGATTGTGCGTGTCTGGAATGAGGAAAATGGTAAAATGGAGGAAGTCTGGACAGGCGATTTCGTATTTGAAAACGAGTGGCAGTCCTTCCGCACTAAAAAAGACCGCTCGATAGAGTTGAAAAGCGCTTTCCATGAATGCCAACCCGGACGTCGCAAGATCGCTGTGAAGGTGGTTGATATATTCGGAAATGATACGATGAAAGTTATTGAGGTTAATATATAAGAATTATGACGACTGTTGAAGAATTTAATGGATGGCTGACAAAGTTGGAAGACAGTTCTCTTGAGTTCAAGTCTGCCAGAAACAGCTTTAGTCATAACAAAGATCTACCGGATTATTGCGCTGCATTGGCAAATGAGGGAGGCGGCAAGCTGATTCTCGGAGTTAATAACAACAGAGACATTGTCGGCACCAAAGCCTTCAACGGTACTCACAACAAGCTGTCTAATGATCTGCTTTCTGGGCTAAGGATCAGGATTGACGTTGAGGAATTGAATCATCCCAAAGGGCGTATTCTGATATTCCATGTGCCATCCCATCCTGTTGGTCAGGCTGTCCGATCAACTGGAAATTACCATTATCCAATGCGTGCAGGGGAGTCGCTGGTTGAAATGGACCAGATGACGTTGAAGAAAATTCTCGATGAAACCGCCCCGGATTTTTCTGCACAGATCGTGGATGGGTTGACAGTGGCCGATCTTGAAGAAGTGGCGATCAAGAACTTCAGGAAAAGATGGGCAGAAAAGGCGAAACGGACTGATTATCTTGCTTTTTCCAATGATAAAACCTTGCGGGCCTTGGGCTTGTTGACGGATAACGGACTGAACTATGCAAGCCTGATTCTCTTTGGAAAGAAAGAAAAGGTTGACCAGTATCTGCCGGGCAGTGAGATTATTTTCGAATGGCGTCATGATGCAAACAAGACAGCTTACGATTTTCGCAAGAATTGGCGCGAACCCTTCTTTAAGATTTACGATGATATTTGGGAAACGATAAACGCCCGTAACATTAGAATCCCTTTTCAGGAAGGGCTGTTTCAGCGGGAAATTTATGCCTTCAGCGAAAAGCCAGTTCGTGAAGCTCTCCTTAATGCGGTAGCACACAGAGACTACACAATCAGAGGTCAGTCGGTTTTTATAAAAGCATCACCAGAGTCGTTTGTTGTGGAGAGTCCCGGTGGGTTTCCTCCCGGCATCACGATCGAAAACATTCTTCATAAACGGATCTGGCGAAACAGGTGCATCGCGGAAACGTTTGAAAAAGCGGGGATGGTTGAAAGATCTGGACAGGGGATGGACGATATATATGAGCACACCATCAGGGAAGGAAAAGGTATGCCCGATCTTTCCAGGAGTGATGATTTTTCTGTCTGTCTCACAATTCCTGCGCAGGTCAAGGACAGAAAATTTATTCTATTTCTGGAAAAAATTATCAATGAAAAACAGATTTCCTTTTCTTTTGGCGAGATATACGAATTGGAGAAAATTCGCGAAAATCAGCCGGTCCCCCGTATCGAAAACAGAGATAAATTATTGGGCGCTGGTGTTGTTGAGCAGGTGGGTAAAACCAGCGGGTCAAAATATATCCTTTCTCACACCTATTATGCTCATGAAGGCAAGGTAGGAGTACACACAAAGCTATCGGGGCTGTCACGAGCAAAGAATAAAGAGCTCATACTCAAACACCTAAAACAGAATAAAGGCTATCGCCATGATTTAATGGAAGCCTTCCCAGAGTTGGACCCTATGGATATTTCTAATCTTTTACAGGAGCTTAAACGTGATGGGAAAAGCAAGTTTTTGGGACCTTCAAAAACCGGATATTGGAAGCTTGTTAATTAAATCTATTTTTTAAATTAGGATCTAGTGATATTTAAATAAGTAAAATAATTCAAGCAGTTAAGGCTTTTAATTTAAATCTATTTTAAATCTAAAATACATTTAGAGGCGTTATGGCACTACATCCTGATTTTCCAAAATCTCCTTACAGCATCCTGGATCCGGAGCTTCGCTGGTTCCCGGCAGACGAAGCCCTGCGTGAATCGAGCTACGAAAAGCTGTTGCCACCACTGGTACATGAACTGAAAAATAAGGTAAATACCTGGCGGGACACCGGGTATGAGGGAGCCGCTCCGACCAGTATCGCTCTATTGAATTGGTGGTTCAGGCATGAACACCTACTGCCAAGGTCTGATGGTGCAATGGCAAAGTTTCAGTATTACTTTGCACAGCGTGAGGCAGTGGAGACCATTATATATCTTTATGATGTGGTCAATGTGAAAGATAAGTACGACCTTCTGCGCTTTGATTCTTCCGGAGCGGTTTCTGCCGGAATGTTTGATGAATCATGGCTGCGCTTTGTGGTGAAGATGGCGACCGGTACCGGCAAAACCAAAGTAATGAGCCTTGTGCTTGCGTGGTGTTATTTTCACAAACTCTATGAGCCGGACTCAGCCCTGGCGCGTAACTTTCTGCTGATAGCGCCGAATATCATTGTACTGGACCGTATTCGCACTGATTTTGACGGTCTTCGCATATTCTTTGAAGACCCTGTGCTGCCGGACAACGGCTATGAAGGGTGTAACTGGCGGGATGATTTTCAACTGACCCTGCATATTCAGGATGATGTGAATGTTACACGCAAGACAGGTAATATATTCCTGACCAATATACATCGTGTCTATGCCGGAGGTGATATTGAGCCTTCTGCTGATGATGAGGATACAATGGATTATTTTCTGGGACAGCATCCGACTGGAGCGACTACGGATTCAAAGGTTGATCTTGGAGACATTGTCCGGGATATTGACGAACTTGTGGTGCTCAATGACGAAGCGCACCATATCCACAGTGATAAGCTGGCATGGTTCAAATCTATTGAGGACATTCATAATCGCCTGAAACACAAGGAGAAGTTTCTTTCATTGCAGGTGGATGTAACGGCCACACCAAAGCACAACAACGGAGCTATCTTTGTACAAACGGTTTCAGATTACCCGCTGGTAGAGGCCATTTCTCAGAATGTAGTCAAACATCCTGTGCTTCCTGATTCCGCCAGCCGTGCAAAACTCAGTGAACGGCAAAGCTCCAAATACACAGAAAAGTATGCTGATTATCTGAACCTTGGCTATGAAGAGTGGCATAAAGCTTATGGAGAACATAAAAAGCTGGACAAGAAGGCCATCCTCTTTGTAATGACCGATGATACCAGAAATTGTGATGATGTCTATGAATATCTGGAATCTACCTATCCAGAACTGAAAGATGCAGTGCTTGTTATCCATACTAAAAACAATGGTGAGATCAGCGAAGTATCCAGCGGCAAAAAGAAGGATGAGCTGGATATGCTTCGAAAACAGGCCCGCAACATTGACGGATGGGACAGCCCATATAAGGCCATAGTGTCTGTATTAATGCTGAAAGAGGGATGGGATGTTAAAAACGTTACCACTATTGTTGGCCTGAGAGCTTATTCTTCCAAAAGCAATATCCTGCCGGAGCAGACCCTTGGGCGTGGCTTAAGAAAGATGTATCCCGGAGATGAGGTGGAGGAGTATGTCAGCGTTGTAGGGACAGATGCTTTTATGGACTTTGTGGAATCCATCCAGTCCGAGGGTGTCGAGCTTGAGCGCAAGGCCATGGGTGAAGGAACCAAGCCCAAGACGCCGATTATTGTTGAGGTTGATAATGAAAATACAAACAAGGATATGGAGAGGCTTGATATTGAAATCCCTGTATTGACACCAAGAGTCTTTAGGGAGTACAAGAATCTTTCTGGTCTGAACATTGGAAAATTTGGACACAAAAAGGTGGAATACCGGGAGTTTAGCGAAGAAGAACAGCGGGAGATTGTGTTCAGGGATATTACTACCGGAGAGATCAGCCATACGACGATACTGGATACTGCAGGGGTGGCGGATTATCGCAGTGCTGTAGGATATTTTACTCAAACCATCATGAAAGACCTGCGCCTGATCAGTGGTTATGATGTGTTATATGGAAAGGTTAAATCGTTCGTGCAGGACTATCTTTTTGATCGTCAGATTGAACTGGATGATCCAAATACCTTGAGGAATCTTTCGGAGATTGAAGCGACCAGAACACTGATTGAGACCTTTAAAAGACATATCAATGCATTAACAGTGCAGGACAAAGGAGATGCAGAGATCCGTGATTATATTAAACTGCTAAAGACACGCCCCTTTGTTGTAAAAGAGCAGGGCTACCTTATCCCGAAGAAGAGTGTTTTTAATAAGATTATCGGTGACAGTAATCTGGAACTGGAGTTTGCCGCTTTTCTCGAAGAGTGTGATGACATAATCTCCTATGTTAAAAATTACATGGCAGTGCACTTCAAAATTGATTACGTCAACGCAAAGGGCGATATCTCCAATTATTACCCGGATTTTATTGTTAAGACATCAGCAAAGAAGGTTTATATTGTTGAAACCAAAGGACTGGAAGACCTTGACGTGCCTTTGAAAATGGAAAGGTTGAGACAGTGGTGTGTTGATATTAATAAGGCACAAACTGATATCTTTTATGATTACGTTTTTGTTGATGAGGAAAGTTTCAACAAGTATAAGCCAAAGAATTTTAAGGAATTGATGACAAATTTCAGGGGATATAAGAAGAGCATAAGTTCACATCTTAAATATTAAGTATTGAGGGATTACTGTTATTAGTCTCGGCCCCGGTGAAGTAAGTGATACCCCGGAGGAATAAGTTTCACATTCCACAGGACAGGCACTGCACGGGGTAAACATTCCACACCCGCTTGTCATCATCACCATAAAAGGATATTCTCTTTCTGGATTCCGGCTTAAGAACTGCTGGAATGACAGATGGAAAATTGGAGTCTGTGTATAAATGTCTTTTTGTCGTATGACCCGAAAGGTTCGGGGCATTTAATAAAACTTTGAAAAGACTGGTTTCCCCGAAAGATTTCGGGGAATGACAGATTAACTTCTGATGATGAATAAACTAAGCGAATGTGCTATAATTATTCTAAATTTCGTTAAGATATGGAGGTGAATAAAATGGGTATATCTGTTAATTTACCCGAAATGAATATAAAAGAAGATGAAGTGAAATTGTTGCTTGCAATAAAGCTTCTTGAAGATGGTATAGTCTCTTTGGGAAAGGCTGCTGAAATAGCAGGTTATTCTGAAAAGGCTTTCGTGGAAATCCTTCTACACAAAGGTGTTTCACCAGTGAAATATACAGGTCTTGACCTTGATAAAGAACTAAAAAATGCCTGAAAATGCTATCGTTGACACCTCTGCTCTTATCGCGTTAGAGAAGATTAATCTTTTAGATGTTTTATGCAAAATTTATAGTGAAATTATATTGCCGGAATCTGTTATCAATGAATGATGAGCGAGATATCCCCCTTTTTTTACAAGCTTTCCTTGCCAATCAACCCCTCCAATTTTCTCTAAATAGAGTCTGTGTATAAAACGCAGTTATTTGTCGTTTCTGCAATCCCGAACGCATTCTGGAGTCGGGAATCCTTCTTGAAGAACGATTCCGGACAAGCCGGAATGACAAAACAGGAATCGCTCAAATTAGGTATAAGTGTTATAATTTATGTAACAACTTATGGATTAGGGTGTGCCTAAAAATAAAATGTTATTCTTCGTGTCAATTGGAATGATGGCATTGGATGTTCAGAGCTTCGTTGTTTTCTTTTCGATAATGATACAATAGAGGCATTGTCATGAAAGAAAATGAAATAGTTGAAGTTGTACTCAAGCATTATCCCAATGTGCAGGCTGTTTACCTCTTTGGAACATCCGGAACTGAAGGTGAATGGCCTGATAGTGATGTTGATGTTGCTTTGCTTTTCTCTCCTGCTGAAGCAGTAAAAACAGGTTCTTTGTCAATGAGTGATTTATGGCTTGAACTGGAAAAGCTATTAAAGAAGGATGTGGATTTAATAAATCTGCGCCTGGTGAATACGGTTTTTCAGAAAGAGATTATTTCAGCGGGCCGCCGTATTTATTGCGCAGACGAATATGCTGCGGATGAATTCGAGATGCTGGTGCTTTCCTACTACCAGAAACTGAATGAAGAAAGAGCTGACATTCTGAAGGAAGCATTGAAAGGCGGGAGGTTTCATAACGTATGAATGATATTGTATTGAACAAGAAAGATAGCATTGAGAGGTGTATTAAGCAGATAAGGGCATATTATACGATGCAAAGTGAGGTTGCCTTTGAAAAAGACCATATGAAACAGGATGCCATTGCAGCGAACCTGCAACGTGCATGCGAGCAGGTGATCGATCTTGCCAACCATACAATAAGGGTAAGAAAACTTGGTCTGCCAAAGGAAAGCAAAGAGAGTTTTCGATTGCTTGCTCAAAACGGTATAATTCCGGATGAGTTGGCCGACAAACTGGAAAAGATGATAGGATTTCGGAATACACTGGTACATGAATACCAGAAGCTGGATATTAACCTGATGATCGATGTAATTGAAAACCACCTAAATGATCTTCTGGACTTTACCAGTTATATTGTGAAAGAATTTACTGATGGCTCTGCATCCTGATTTTCCAAAATCTACATACAGCATCCTCGATCCGGAGATTCGCTGGTTCCCGGTAGATGAAGCCCTGCGTGAATCGAGTTACGAAAAGCTGTTGCCTCCCCTTGTTCATCATCTGAGAAACAAGGTAAATACCTGGCGGGCCCCCGGTGTGAAGGGCGTAACTGGCGGGATGATTTTCAACTGACCCTGCATATTCAGTAATTCTTGAGGCAAAATTTATCCAAATCTACTCTTTCAGATACCCTTCCTCTATCTCTTTGAGAAGCCGGTAAAAATCGTTCAGATGTTTTTTAAGTACCCCAAAGACAATCGTGTCATCTATCTTATCATAACCGTGCACAAGGACATTTCGAGGGGATTAGAAATCTCAATGACTCCTCACTGATGATGCCATTTTCTGCCAGGACAACAAAGACGCCTTTGTCATCTTCAGGCTCTCTCAATCCTTCTCAAAGAACGATTCCGGACGAGCCGGAATGACAGATAGAGAGGCAATTTTTCGACTTTATACACAGGCACTAAATAGTATATTCTTAACGGAATTGCAGGATGCAAGATGCAGAGATGAGTGGGTATTATTTGTCTGCTGATTGTTTTTTCAGGGAAAGAGAGATTCTTTTCCTGTTCAGGTCCACACTCAGCACGGTGACGTTCACTTTCTGATGGACCTTGACCACCTCGTTGGGATTCTTAACAAAGCGGTCTGAGAGCTGGCTGATATGTACCAGGCCGTCCTGGTGCACCCCTATATCCACAAAGGCACCGAATGCGGTTATATTGGTTACAACTCCCGGGAGTTTCATGCCCGGCTGAACATCCTCGATCTTTTCGATCCCCTCTGCAAAGCTGAAGGTCTCAAATCGATCCCGTGGGTCCCGGCCCGGTTTTACCAGCTCTTTCAGGATATCATTTAATGTCGGCAGGCCCACCGTGTCAGTTACGTACTCTGTTAGGTCTATCCTGTTACGGAGCGCCTCATCCTGCATTAAGTCAGGGACTGAACATCTCAGGTCCCCGGCTATGGCATCTACAACATGATAGCTCTCGGGGTGGACAGCACTTCCGTCAAGTGGATTTTCTCCATCCCTGATACGCAGGAAGCCTGCCGCCTGTTCAAACGCCTTCGGCCCCAGTTTAGGCACCTTCTTCAGTTCCTTCCTGGATTGAAAAGGGCCGTGTTCATTTCGGTATTCAACGATGTTACCGGCGAGTTGGGGGCCAAGACCGGAGACATACATGAGCAGTTGCTTGCCGGCTGTATTGACCTCTACGCCGACACCATTTACACAACTGACGACCACGTCATCGAGGCTGCGCTTCAATGCCCCCTGATCCACATCGTGCTGGTATTGTCCCACTCCAATGGATTTTGGGTCTATCTTCACCAGCTCCGAGAGGGGGTCCATCAGCCGTCTGCCGATGGATACAGAGCCACGTACTGTTAGATCCCGGTCGGGAAACTCTTCACGTGCGGTATCCGATGCGGAATAGACAGATGCCCCGCTCTCATTCACCATCACTACCTGGATCTCTCCGGGCAGGCCGAGCCTTCTGATAAAGGCCTCTGTCTCCCTTCCGGCAGTACCGTTTCCTATAGCAATTGCCTCTACATTGAATCTTTCACAGAGGTTTATAATCCTCGCAGCAGCCTCTGATGAGCCCTTCTCTGAGAGATGGGGATATATGGTCTCCGTATGTATGAGTTTTCCCTGCCTGTCCAGGCAGACCACCTTGCATCCCGTGCGAAACCCCGGGTCAACGGCAAGGACGTTTCTCTGTCCAAGCGGCGGCGCAAGCAGGAGTTGACGGAGATTTTCGGCAAAGACCCTGATCGCCTCTTCATCCGCACGTTTTTTTGTGGCCAGGCGTATCTCGGTTCCCATGGATACGGAGAGGAGCCTCTTGTAGCTGTCATGTACCGCCATCCTGACCTGCCGGGATGCTGCACCCTCTCCCCTGACAAAGAGCGACTCAAGTATGGCGAGTGCCTCATCTTCGGGAGGGACTACGCGCAGGGTCAAAAAGCCCTCCTTTTCCCCGCGCCTCATGGCCAGGATTCTGTGGGACGGGGCCTTGGACACAGGCTCTTCCCAATCAAAGTAATCCCTGTACTTTATGCCCTCCTCTTCCTTACCTGAAACCACCTTCGTCCTGAAGAGACCCTTTGAAACAAAGAGTTTACGTATTCCGGCACGGGCCTTTTGGTCATCATTTACCCATTCTGCGATAATATCCCGGGCCCCTGACAGGGCATCCTCTACGGAATCAACCCCCTTTTCCGAATCCACAAAGGCCTCGGCCACGGCAGCAGGATCAATATTGTCCTGGGCAAAGATGCGGTCGGCCAGGGGTTCAAGCCCCTTCTCCCTGGCAATGGTTGCCCTGGTACGGCGTTTAGGACGAAAGGGCAGGTAGATATCCTCCAGCATTGTCATGCTCTCTGCCCGAAGGATTTTATCCTTCAGTTCATCCGTGAGCTTTCCCCTCTCCGTCAGGGATGTGAGAATGGCTTCACGCCGTTTGTCCAGTTCCCTGAGCTGAGTGGTCCTGTCACGGATCGCAGTGACGGCTACCTCGTCCAGAGACCCTGTGGCTTCCTTTCTGTACCGGGCTATAAAGGGTACGGTTGCACCCCCGTCGAGGAGCAGGGCAGCGGCCAGCACCTGCTTTGTTGTAAGGCCGAGTTTTTCGGCAATCTTTGAAATATGGGCTTTGTTCATAATACCTCTTGTGCCTGAGAAGGGAACTATCTTAGCAGAAAATCCGGAAGATAGTGAAGCCTTGCCCGGCGGGGATTCAAGTAGATGCTCGCAAGGATGAATTCAGTGTATAAGGAAGCATGAAAAAACCGCTATTTAAAGGGCGTGTTGCTCTAACACGGAGGTGACCCTGCCGTGATCCTGAACTTGTTTCAGTGGTGACAATTAACGACTCTTTCAACAGCCAGTTGAACATCTTTCGGCTGTGCAATGGCAGATGAACATGTTTTATCTATAGTTGGTAAACTGCAGGTGTATCCCGAAATCCTCTTCTTTGAGCGTGGCCATGATCGCCTGAAGATCATCTATCTTTTTCCCCTTTACACGGACCTGGTCCTTCTGGATCTCCGAGGTCACCTTAAGCTTCATGTTTTTTATAAACTTCACGACCTCCTTTGCCTTGTCCTGAGGGATTCCCTGCTGAAGTGTTATTACCTGCTTGACGGTATCTCCTGCCGCAGGCTCCACCTTGCCATAACTCAAGGCCTTGAGAGCAACCCCCCTCTTTATGAGTTTTGATTTCAGAATATCAATAACGCTCTTAATCTTATATTCGTCATCCGAGGTCAGCGTAATAACGCCCTTTTCCTTATCGAGCTCTATATTGCTTTTGCTCCCTTTAAAATCAAAGCGTTGACTTATTTCTTTCATTGCCTGATTAACGGCATTATCTACTTCCTGCATATCCACTATGCATACAACGTCAAAAGAATGTGCCTCAGCCATTTATCCTTCCCCCTTTATCTTCACTGCCCTGGAATACACTCAAACTAAAGTGTATCAAACATTGGATTCAAGAAGCAAACGGTACCCGAATCCGCCATTTGACTCGTTGGTCAAATTGAGGACAGGTGGGTCAAGCTCTCCAACCAAAGGTTGGGTCTTTCGGCAAGGTGCATTGTAAAGAATCCGTAGTCGAAATTTCATTTAATGTTGCACCGCAGTACCTTTTTCCGCAGGACTCAGAATTACCCTGGCTATCCTCTTCCCGACCATCTCCGTTATCTTTATCTTCCAACCGTCTGCGGTGAAGGTCTCGCCTATGGATGGTATCCTCTGAAGACTGGTTATAACAAAACCGCCCAAGGTATCGTAATCAGGAGAGACGGGCAACTCGATGCCGTGATCCTCCTTCAGGTCTCTAATGGCTATCGAGGCATCTATCAGGAAGGAGCCGTCTCTGAGCTTTATTACCGGTTGTTCCACGTCATATTCATCTCTTATCTCTCCCACTATCTCTTCAATAAGATCCTCTATGGTGACAATCCCGGTTACAGCACCATACTCGTCAACAACCACGGCGATGTGTGTCCCTCTGCGCTGCATCTGCCGGAGGAGCGTGCTGATCTTCATGGATTCGGGTACAAAAAACGGTGCCCGTACGAGTTTGCTGATATCGATGGATTCCTTTGCCGAAAGTTTTTTGAAGAGGTCCTTGGCATAGAGTATACCCTTTATGTTCGACGTCTCCTTGTGATAAACAGGATACCTTGAGTACTGCTCCTCGGAAACAACATCAAGTATCTCCTGAAGGGGGGTATCAATGGAGAAGGCAACTACCTTTGTAAAAGGGACCATCACTTCCTTAACGGAGAGGTCTGCAAACTCAAAGACCCCGTGAATAAGCTCTTCTTCTTCGGGTTCAAACAACCCCCTGTCACGCCCCTCCTTGATGAGAAGCTTTATCTCTTCCTCTGACACAAAGCTCCTCTGGGTGAATGGGTTTGTACCAAGTGGTTTCAGAATGAGATTGGTGCTGAAGGTGAGGATGCTTACAAAGTAAGAAGTAATCCGTGAGAAGGCAGATAACGGACGCGCAACGATAAGGGCAACCCTCTCCGGGTTCTTAAGTGCTATAGACTTTGGAACCAATTCACCAATGACGAGAGAGAGATAGGATATAACGATAACTACAATACCGATTGAAATCGCATCGCTTGAGGCGGCAATGAGTTTTATGGGTACCTTTTCAAGAATGGGGCGGAGGAGTTTTATGGCAGTGGCTCCACCTATCGCAGAGGCCATGGCACCCACTACGGTCACGCCTATCTGCACGGTGGCAAGGAACCTGTCGGGATCCGACTGGAGCTTTTTAAGTATCAGCGCCTTCTTGTTGCCCTCTTTTACCAACTCGCTGATACGGGTCTTCCTGGCTGTAACAACAGCAATCTCAGAGCCGGCAAAGAAACCGTTGAAGAGGATGAATACAAAAATAAGGATTATCTCAACCCACATAGTACCTGATTAACTAAGCCTCCATGCCCTGCAGCAGCCGTCGGAAGACTCAAATCCCGCACCACACGGCGGGATTGATTCCTCCCGGGAACTGAACCCCATTGTACATATTATTATACCAGCTTCTGAAAAGAAATGCCGTTCTTTTTCATTCAACATAAATCAACAGGAGCCGGCATGCCCTTATTCGACCGGCTTCAAACAAAAGCATGTGGTCTGCCGAAGCATATCATCCCGGGAACAACGGTAAAAAGGCACATGGCGGCCGGTTTGAAAACAACCGGCAATTCTTTGGCAAGGGAAGGGCCGGGGTTTTTAATCAGGCCATTACAATGCACCTTGCCGGAGGCACCGAACTTTGGTCGGAGAGCTTGACAGGGTAATGCTTGATACTAAAAAAGGGGGGGGAATCAATGGTAGGCACGGACGGTTTCGAACCGTCGACCTCTACCGTGTCAAGGTAGCGCTCTCCCCCTGAGCTACGCGCCTATTAATAATAAATATAACATTTGATTTGCTGAATTATCAAGCGTATCTATTGCATTGAACGTCCATTTATAACTAAAATAACACGATGGGCTTGTGGAGTGATGTAAAGAAGGATTTTCAGGCCGTTTTTGAGCGTGACCCTGCTGCGAGGAGTAAACTTGAGGTGCTCCTTTCTTACTCGGGCTTTCATGCCATACTTTCTCACAGGGTGACTCACCGGCTTCTGAAGTGGGGGGTGCCGTTCCTGCCGAGAATCCTGTCTCAGATAGCCAAGTTCTTTACCGGTATCGAGATACACCCTGCTGCAAGGATTGCTCCCGGTTTCTTTATTGACCATGGCATGGGTGTCGTGATCGGTGAGACAAGCGAGATCGGTGAAAACTGCCTTCTCTACCAGGGGGTAACCTTGGGGGGGACGGGAAAGGACAAGGGCAAGAGGCATCCGACCCTTGGGAGCAACGTTATAGTAGGTGCCGGGGCAAAGGTTCTCGGCGCAATCACGATCGGTGATTATGTTAAGATAGGGGCCAATGCTGTTGTGCTGAAGTCGGTTCCAGCTTATTCCATTGTAGTGGGGGTCCCCGGCAGGGTAATAAAAAAGAAGATAATGAGGGTGACGGACTACGGGATTGAAGAGGCCCTCGATCATATCCATATGCCCGATCCCGTTGAGGAAAGGTTCAAGCAGCTTGAGGCCTTCATCGGGCAGCTTGAAAAAAAGATAGAGAAGCTCGAGGGTAAGGGAGGACGGATGCGCATATACAATACACTCTCCGGTAAAAAGGAAGACTTTGTACCCATAGAGGCCAACAGGGTGGGAATATACGCCTGCGGCATCACCGTTTATGACCTCTGCCATATAGGACATGCCAGGAGTGCAATCGTATTTGATGTGATAAGGAACTACTTCAGATACAAGGGATTCGATGTCACGTATGTCAGGAACTTTACAGATATTGACGATAAGATTATCCGTCGTTCCCGGGAGGAAGGAATTCCCTGGCATGAGGTGGCAAAGAAATACACTGAGGAATTCTACAAGGACATGGAGGCCCTCGGGATTGAACATGCCGATCTTGAACCCCGTGCCACTGAATACATCCAGGACATGATCAGGATAATAAACGGGCTGATTGAGAAGGGGTATGCCTACGAGGTAGACGGGGACGTCTTCTTTGAAGTGAGGAGGTTTCCTCAGTACGGCAAGCTCTCAAAGAAGCCAATTGACCAGCTTGAGGCCGGGGCAAGGGTTGAGGTTGACGACAGGAAGCGAACCCCCCTTGACTTTGCCCTATGGAAGTCCTCAAAGGAGGGGGAACCTGCATGGGAAAGCCCCTGGGGGCCCGGCCGGCCGGGATGGCATATCGAGTGCTCTGCAATGAGCATAAAGCACCTTGGTGAGACCTTTGATATCCACGGTGGTGGAGCAGACCTTATCTTCCCTCACCATGAGAACGAGATCGCCCAGTCAGAGGCTTACACCGGTAAACCCTTTGTGCGGTACTGGATGCACAATGGCTTTATCACCATCTCAAAGGAGAAGATGTCCAAATCCCTTGGGAACTTCTTTACAATAAGGGATATATTGAGGCAGTTCGACCCCGAGGTTGTGAGGACGTTCCTCCTGTCTACACACTACAGGAGCCCCATAGAGTTTTCACAGGAGCAGCTCCTTGACACAGAGGTCTCCATTGACCGTTTTTATTCCACAATCCTCCGGATCGAGTCCTATATCATGGGGATGACATCAAAGGAGAAACATGCAGCCGAGTCCGAGTCCTTCAACGGGAGGATACAGGGGTTCCTCCCCAGGTTTGAAGAGGCGATGGACGATGACTTCAATACCGCCCTCGCCCTGGGGCACATGTTTGATTTTATTAAGGATATCAACCGTTACCTCGATACAAAGCCCTCAGGTGAAAAGGCAAGGGAACTTCTCGGTTCTTCGGTAAATGTCATCAAAGAGGCCGGGAAGGTCCTTAATATCTTTCAGAGGACCCCCGGGGAGTGGCATATCTCCCTGCTGAAGACGAAAGGCCTTCCCCTCAGCGAGGAAGAGATCAGGCAGAAAATCCTGCAACGGCAGGATGCACGGAAGGAAAAGGACTGGGAGCTGTCAGACCGGATAAGGGATGAACTCAGTGGGCATGGAATTGTCCTTGAGGATACATTGGACGGGACTGTCTGGCGGGTGAATCTCAGGGAGTTGCCGAGCCCTGACGGCCCGTTGAAAAACTCATGAACATCGTGCTGTGTCATGCTGAATCCCGAAGTAACAGCAAATCCATATCCACGGAAGATGGTATATCCTGTTGTGATTAGTCGTGAGAGACGTTAACTGGTTACATGGCCTCAACCCGGTAAAAGAAGCCCTCAGGGGTAAAAGAAAGGTGATCGAGGTTTATTTGCAGAGGGGCAAAAGCGAGGGGTCTAAAAGGGAAGTCCTTTCTCTGTGTGCAAGCCTGGGGATAAAAACCTCTTATGTTGACAGGTCCTTTTTCTCCTCTTTTCCAAAAGGGCATCAGGGCATAGCCGCACGAACCGGGTCTCTGAGGTCATACTCCCTGCATGACCTTAAGGAGATCACCACCGGAAGAGGCGCCCCCCCTTTGTATCTCCTGCTTGACGGTATCGTTGACCCCCGGAACCTGGGGGCAATCATCAGGACTGCCGAGGCAGCAGGAATCCACGCCGTTATTACTGAAAAGAGGAGAACTGCAACCGGGGAAACCGTGGCCAAGACATCTGCAGGCGCACTGGAGTACCTCCCCCTTATAAGGGTCCCAAATATAAAGCATGCGATCAAGTTAATGAAAGAGGAAGGTGTCACTGTTTTTGGCGCCGAGGCCGATGGCGAACGTGACTACTGGTCTTTTGACTTCAGGGGTCCTGTTGCCCTCATTCTGGGTTCCGAGGGAAAGGGTCTCAGAGAGACCGTCAGGAAGGCCTGTGACTACACCCTGAGGATACCTCTTTTGGGTAGGGTAGGTTCTCTGAATGTCGCTGTTGCAGCAGGGGTGCTTGTTTATGAGATTCTGAGACAGCGACAGGGCAAGGAGGCTGAATCAAGCCCCTCCAACCAGGGCTGATCCGCTTAACTAAGCCCGTATGCCTTGATCTTTCTGTGTAGGTTGCTCCTTTCTATCTGTAGCGCCTCTGCCGTGCGGGATATGTTCCACCCGTTTTCCTGGAGTTTTTTCAGGATAAAGTCTCTTTCAAATACCTCCCGGGCATCCTTCAATGTTTTGAGTGAGAAGTAATCGGTATTGCTGACCTCATAGAACCGGACGTCGCTTTCCGTTATATAGTCGTTCCCGGTCATGATAACCAGCCTTTCAATTATGTTCTTCAACTCCCTTACATTTCCTGGCCAGTCATATCTCTTCAGGATCTCAATGGCGGCAGGGGATATTTTCTTTTTCTGTCTCCCGTATTCCCTGGCAAGCTGTTCAAGAAAGAACTCGGTCAGTATGGGCAAGTCCTCCTTTCTTTCCCTTAAAGGTGGAATATGGATGTTGATCACATTCAGACGGAAATAAAGGTCCTCCCTGAAGTTGCCCATCTTGACCTCTTTAGAGATATCTTTATTGGTTGCTGAAATTATGCGGACATCGACCTGCATATTCCTGCTTCCCCCCACCAGCTGAAACTCCTGTGTCTCTATTACCCTCAGGGCCTTTGCCTGGGTCTGGAGTGACATGTCTCCAACCTCGTCAAGAAAGAGGGTGCCTTTGTCGGCAAGCTCAAACTTCCCCTTCTTGCGATCATGGGCACCTGTAAAGGAACCTTTTTCATGTCCGAAGAGTTCGCTTTCAATCAGTTCGTGGGGTATGGCGGCACAGTTAACCGGAATAAACGGGTGCTTGTGCCGGGGGCCTTTTTCATGTATAAGGCGGGCTACGAGTTCCTTTCCGGTTCCACTCTCCCCTGTAATAAGCACCCTGCTTGAACTTCTGGCAAGCGTATCGATCTGGTTCCTGAGGTTAGCTACCTGTGGTGAATTGCCGACGAGCCGCCATTTTTCACTGATGTCATCGATTAATGAGAGGTACCTCTTTTCGAGACGTCCCCTTTCTACGGCCCTCTGGGTGGTAAGGAGGACTCTTTCAAGGGAGAGGGGCTTCTCGAGGAAATCGTAGGCCCCGATCTTTGTGGCCTTCACGGCCAGGTCCACTGTCCCATGTCCTGATATCATCACCACGGGGACACTGTTTTTCCCGGACGTAATCTCTTCAAGGACCTCAATGCCGTCAACATCCGGAAGCCATATATCCAGAAAGACGAGATCAGGGGATTCCACGTTCACGAGTTTCAGGGCTTCACGGCCGGACTCTGCCGTGATCACCTCGTACCCTTCGTCTTCAAGGATATCCCCGAGACTTTCTCTTATACCCTTTTCATCATCAACTACAAGGACAGTGTTTGTCATTTGTTGTTCCTTAAATTTCTTTTACCGGAATCTCAATCGAGAAAACCGTTCCCCTTGGGTTGTTGTCATAAACGGTTATCTTCCCGCCGTGTTCGGTTATGATCCGGTGGACTATAGCAAGCCCAAGGCCGGTCCCGTCTTTCTTTGTTGAGAAGTACGGCAGGAAAAGCCTGTCTTTTTCTTCTGCGCTAATGCCTGTGCCCGTATCCTTTATATCTATTTTAACCGTATTGCTCTGTGAATGAAAAGAAACGCTTATAGATACTTCGCCTCCCCCGGAGGTTGCGGCAATGGCATTGTCAATCAGGTTTATCAATGCCCGCCTGAACTGTTCCCTGTCCAGGTCTGTCTCGGGCAGGTGCCCCATCGAGCTGAAAGTTATTCTGTAGCCCATGTCATGGTATATGGAAAGGGCCTCTTTTATCAGCGCCTCCAAGTCGGAGGGCGCTTTCTTTATTCGGGGCAGCCTGCCGAGTCTTGAAAACTCATTAACCATATTCTGAAGGCCCTCCACCTCCCTGATAATGGTTCTGGAGGAGTTTTCTATTATCGCCCCAAAACCGCTGTCTCTCTTTTTCCATTTTCTTAACATCCTTTCCGTCGAGAGTTTTATCGGTGTGAGGGGATTCTTTATTTCGTGAGCAATTCTCCTTGCCACCTCCTGCCAGGCAAGGGCCTGTTGTGCCTGTAAAATATCCGTTATATCCTCGAAGACGACAAGCACACCAAGGGATTTATTGTCTCTGTCCTTCAGTTGTGTGATGAACACCCGCAATGTCAGGTTTTTGCCGCCGATGCCGACCTTGAACTGACGTTGGGCACTGGTGAATTCCCAGAGCCGGATCTCTTTTATGAACGACTTGAGTTCTTCGGATTCGATAAACTTCAAAAGCCGGGTGTATTCCTTCCCTATGACTTCATGGGGGTCGATATTGAGTATCCTTGATGCAGTGGTATTTATGGTGATAACCCTTCTCGTCTCATCAAGAGATATTACTCCGGAATCAATGTTCTCTACTATGTTCTCAAGACATACCCTCCTTCGGTCTGCATCGAGGTATGCATTATGGAGCGATGCCTTACTCTCCTTCAGGTCACGGACCATCCTGTTGAAGGAGTCTATCAATAACCCGATCTCATCATTACGTTTTAAGTCAACGGTTACATCGAGATTGCCTTTAGAGACCGTTTCCGTAGCAGATGCGAGTTTCTGGATTGGGTCGGTAATGTTTCCTGCTATCTTGATGGAGACCCACAGTGCCGTGAACACAATAAGGAGCGTAAAAAACCCCAGGGCAAGGAGATAATTGACTTTCAGGGGGAACTTCCACTGGTATAAGGTAAAAAAATCCTCGTGTGCCTTCCTGATGGTTTCAGCCTGCATAACAATGTCCACAGGCAAGACCTGCTCAACTACAAGGACCCCCCTTACTTTCCCGCCCTTAGTAACTGGAACAACAGCACGTATAATATCTCCCTCGGGGGTCGAGATCACCTCGGTCCCTTCCCTGCCTTTAAAGGCGTTCCGGATTGTTTCCGATGCATCGCCCGGGAGTGTTTTTATTTTTGCTGACTTGAAGTTGGCGGGGGGGCTTTCGCCCTTCAATACTCTCCTGGCCTCCTGAAGTGTCCTTTCCTTTTCCCGGTCATACAGGATTGTTGCAATCTTATAGGCATTTTCGATCGGTACCCTGACCTGGGGACTCAACCACTGGTCGATATAGGTGCTTATAAAGCCCCCGGCTATTATAAAAAGGAGCGCTGAGGGGATCAGGGTAATTACAACAAATATCGCAACTATCTTGGTCTTGAATTTATACCCGATGACCTTGTGACGCTTTTCAAGATAGATTTTCAGGAGGCTTCTCGAGACAAAGAACACCAGCGTAAGGAGGGCGACAACAATCAGGTTGAAGACCAGAAGATTGAGTACCCTGGGTGAGAGAATACCATTCATTTGGATATCCTGAGTCTTTCTTTATCCCAGACGAATATGTCGGAGTTTTTTGATATCCTGAACTCCCTCGAGGGCAGGAAAAAGAAGATCTCACTTATCAGGGGAGGGATCTTCGTCCGTTTGGACTCAGCAGTGATCTTGACAAAGTATCTGCCGGGTTCAAGGTCTTCAAAGCCCGTCAGAGATAGGTCCTTAAAGGACAGGGACCAGGCCAGCAAGGAATCAAGGCTGTTAAAACGCCTCATGTCCAGGGTTTTTCCGTCATAGGAGGATGTCTTATACTCTTTCTTCATTGCGTCGGCGGTAAGCCGTCTTATGATTTTCAGTCCCCTGATGAATTCATCAGGCCATGCATCCCATGAACGAAAGAGGTCAACATAGAATATTACCTCTTTAGGAAGTCCCTTTTTCAGGGAGGATATCTGTTTTTGATCAAACCGGAACTGGAATGATACGTATAAATTCTTCTTTTTGGCGGATAGTTCAGGTCCTTTTATCTCCAGGGCATGGGAGTTGGAGGAGAGGAGAAGGGCAAAGAGGGATATAAAGATTAATGTCTTTTTCACCGCAAAACACTCCCGGCACAGCAGATGTATATATATACAGATCTTTCCATGGACTTATTTCAATCTCCGGCGCTGTTTAAGGATTATTAATGCCTTGCTTATTAAGGATAAATCATTATATCATAACAAACCGGCCGGGTTAATTTATATTCCATGGAGAGTTTCCGGGGAACGGTTCACAATAACACAATAAAATGAACCACTTGCGGCAAAAAGGCTGTCCGGCGATTGTCATCCCCCGAACGCTTCCCCGAACGCTTTTGGGGAATGACGGAAAAACGATAACTGTTCGACTTTATACACAAACACTAAGTAGATCTGTGTATAAACTCAACAATAGAGCCGTCATTCCCGTCCCGACAAATCGGGATTGGGCGGAAATCCAGTCTTTTAAATAAGTTCTGGATACCCGACTACAGACTTCGGGTATGACAAGAATATAAAACAACAATTTATACACGGACTCTAAGTAAGGAGGAAACAGAGTTGATGCCCCGGCTGAAATATGATGAAAGGGGATTGATTCCCGTAGTTATCCAGGACTCGAAGAGCGGGGAAGTGCTTATGATGGCCTACATGAATGAAACCGCCCTTGAGATGACTGTTGAGACAGGGTATACCCACTTCTGGTCACGTTCAAGACAGAAGTACTGGAAGAAAGGAGAGACCTCCGGACATGTACAGGAAGTTCGCCAGGTCCTCTATGATTGTGATGCCGACACGTTGTTGATCAAGGTTCTCCAGCATGGACCGGGGGCCTGCCATACAGGCCACAGGAGCTGTTTTTTCAGGGATATTATGGGCAGGGAAATTGCTGAAAAGACCTTTTCCGAAGAGGATGTATACGGCAAGAGAGATGATTGAGGATCTTTACCGGGTAATTCAGGACAGAAAGGATAATCCCGTCGAGGATTCATATACATGCCGGCTCTTCAGAAAGGGAAAGGTGGAGATCCTTAAGAAAGTAGGGGAGGAAGCCGTAGAGGTGCTCCTTGCCGGCTCTGCCGAAGGGAAGCAACGTCTGATTCATGAACTTGCCGACCTCCATTACCATCTCCTTGTCCTTATGGTCCACGAGGGCTTAACCGTTGAATCCCTTTATGAGGAACTACTGAGGAGATCTGGGAAGCCGGGAGTGAAACAATAGGATGATGAGTTTAAGAGTTCATGTCTCTGTCAGCGGATTTCTCGGTGTCGCGCCGGCAGAGGGAAACTTTCAGGAGGTGTAAATGGACTGTCTATTCTGCAAGATTATAAAAGGAGAGATCCCTGCCAAGGTCATTTATGAAGATGAAAAGGTCCTTGTCTTTGAAGATATCAACCCCCAGGCCCCGGTACACACTCTTGTAATACCGAAAAAACATATTTCAACACTGCTTGAGATTACAGGGGAGGATAACGAACTTCTCGGATACCTCTTTCAGGTAGCAAATAGCATTGCCAGGGATAAAGGGATCGCAGACAAGGGGTTCAGGCTGGTGATAAACTGCAACCGTGAGGCAGGTCAGACCGTTTTTCATGTGCACCTTCATCTCCTTGGAGGAAGGACAATGAGCTGGCCTCCCGGATGATGCTGATTTAAACAGAGAGGCACGGGAAAACAGGAATTTATCTCAAGTAAAGATATAAAACTCCCTCAATTGCTCACTTGTGCCAAGTATACCCCTTGTGGATTTGACCGCTTTAGAAAATTTAAAGACCCTTGTGCTCAAATACTGAGGATATCCCCGATAAACAAGGAAAATATTTCTGATTCATCTGTGCTGCATAATAGAGTTTTCCTTTAAGAATTCGATAAGAAAGTAAGACATGTTATGATAAATTGCTTAAGGAGGCGCTTTTTATAGATGATTGGTCCGGTTGTGCTTGAAAGAGAGGTTTGCTGGGAGGGAAGGTATCTGCGGAGTCTCATGATCCGTTACAGGAGCAGGAAGGGAGATATCATAGAATGGGAGGCTTTTCAGCGGATAGGGGTAAAGGGTATTGTGGCGATTGTTCCCTTTACCAGGGAAGGCGAGGTTATTCTTATAAGGCAATTCAGACCTCCTGTTAACAGGTTTGTCGTTGAATTCCCGGCCGGGCTGAATGACATGGAGGAGTCCCTCGATGACGTGGCCCTGCGCGAGTTATACGAGGAGACCGGTTATGCTTCAGGCAGGCTGGAACCGGTTGCCGAGGGTCCTCTCTCTTCCGGGGCCTCAACTGAAATATTGACGGTTTTTGTTGCAACAGACTGTTTTTTAAAGGGAGGGCAGCAGCTCGATGAGGTAGAAGACATAGAGGTGCTTAAGCTTCCGTTTAATGGATTTCACGAAAGGCTTACCGGGCTGCAGGACAAGGAAACCCTTGTAGATCTTAAGATCTATGGTCTCTTTGAACTTGCCAGAAGGCGGGCGGGCTTATGAAGATTAAGCGTAAATTCGACATCTTCACCGCCCTGCTCGTCCTGCTCTTTTTTCTGGTCCTTGCGAGTTCCTTTTTTATTAATGGTTATGTTTACAAAAAAACAGAGCAACTCACAAACGTAACGAGAGAGATTAATTTTTTAATCTCCCTGAAGACCTCATTAACCCAGCTCGAACATTACCTGGGGGCATACCTTGCCGACCCTGTCAAAGAGAAACGCAAGCAGGTGGAAGAGTCCATGGACAGGTTTTATAGTCTTGTGGGCAGGACAACCGACTTCAAACTCAACGAAGATGAACTAAGGATGATCAGGTACCTCCGCAGGAATATTGAGAGGTTTTCATCCCTGGCAAACAGGATACTGTACTCAGGCGAGAAGGGTAAGGCGGGCGTGCTTTTTCAGGGCCTCCAGTCTGAGCTATTTGAGCAGGTGGGAAAGCAGATAGATGAGCATTGGTCTGAAGATGTGGTGAAGGTTGACAGGGCCAGCGCCGCTTATTACAGGGCAAGAAAGAGGATGATTTCCTTCTTTGTTGCTGCATTTGTCGTACTCGTCCTGGCCGTCATCTCAATAAGGACTACCATTAGCAGGGGTATTATTAAACCGATATCGAAGATCAGCCATTCCAGTCGATTGATGGCAAAAGGGGCGTTGAATAACGATATACGGATATCCTCCAACGATGAACTTGGTGAACTCGCCGGCAATTTCAACTCCATGGCTGCGTCACTAAGGGAGAAGATAGACGGTCTCGAGAAATCCTACCAGAGGGGACAACGGGTTGTCAGGGAACTGGCTATCCTGAATGAGTTTATCGGATACGTATCTTCAGAGACGGAGTTCAAGACAGTACTCCGCAGGTTTGTCGGGATAACCTCCGATCTTATGAAGGCCGATCTGTGTTCAATTCTCGTCTTTCCGGAAGATGGCTCCAGTCTCTTTATCTGTAATGAAGATATCATTACCGCGGAGTCGATTGAACGGCTCCTCCTTAAAAGGAACGAAGGCCCTGGATCCGTTCTTGAAAAACAGAAGGCTATCATTTATAATGCTCAAGAAGACGGGGCTTTATCCGTGGACGGTATCAGGAACGCCCTTGTTTTGCCTTTGATCTCAACCATCGGTCTTAATGCTGTGCTGACGGTAATGAATAAGAACGGCGGGTTTGATTACGATGATGAAGACAGTCTCTTTGGGTTTGCCTTTCAGGCATTTCAAACGATCGCCTTCCAGAATGAACTTGCGAGGCTGGCGGTCACTGACGGGTTAACAGGCCTATACAACCACAGGATGTTTCAGGAGAGACTCGCAGAGGAGATCAAGCGCGCCGGGAGATACAAACGGAAACTCTTCCTGGTGATGCTCGACATAGACTACTTCAAGCGTTTTAATGACACGTACGGCCACCAGGCAGGAGATGAGGTTTTAAGGAGGATAGCCTCTACGATCAAGGACAACATAAGAGCGGTGGACTTTGCAGCCCGGTATGGCGGCGAGGAGTTTGTGATTATTCTGCCCGAGACGGACTGCGGCAGAGCCTACAAAGTGGCAGAGCGAATAAGGCAGGCCTTAGAGAACAGTCCTTTCCAGATCACTGACTCATCGAAGGTAAATATCACAATAAGCATGGGCATTGCATGTTTCCCTCAGGATACAACGGATAAGGATGATCTCATTAAAAAGGCTGATACAGCCCTGTATTTTGCTAAACAGAACGGGAGGAACAGGGCAGCTCTCTATAGAGAGATGCCCGTTACCGGGGGATGAACGGCTTTTTGAAAAAGGGCATAATACGCGTAACCCGGGACAGCAGGATTGAACTGGAAGACCCTGTTGCGATAGAAAAACGTCTCAGGATACTCGTGAACGGGAAGGATGTCCTTAAACTTTACTGCAGTCCTGTCATGATCCGGGAACTCGTGGTCGGTTTCCTGATGACAGAGGGGATTATAAAGGGAAACTGGTGTGCAGAACGAATGAGCATTGAATATGGAGACGAGATCCTCGTCGATGTTCCGGCCGAGGGAGAGGTTTCCCTCGAGGGAAGCACAGTGACATCAGGATGTGCGGGGGGAATCACGTTCGACAGGGAAATAATTGACGATTCACCCATAGCCGAGGGTATACGGATAAGCAGTGAGATGCTTAAAGAACTGTTCGGGCGTTTTCAAAAGGCATCGGGACTCTACAATATCACCGGCTGTATTCATTGCGCTGCAATTTCCGACGGCACCAGCATAATGGTTCTTGCAGAGGATATAGGAAGGCACAATGCCGTTGATAAGGCGGTAGGCTACTGCATCCTCGAAGGTATATCCCTTGAGGATAAGATTATACTTGTCAGCGGCAGGCTTTCTTCCGAGATGGCCTCAAAGTGTTCCAGGTGGGGTATCCCCATTGTATTGAGCAGGACAGCCCCCACGGTTCTTGCTACAGAGATAGCTGAAAAAAGAGGGATCACCATGGTAGGGTTTGTGCGGGGAGGACGTTTTAATATTTATAGTCATCCATACAGGATTGAGGACGTTAAGGCATAATCAGATGGCACACCTGTAACCTCTCTATTCCCCGTTGTCGTTTGCCTTGCTGATTCCGTACTTCTGGAGTCTGTGTCTGAAGGATCTGAAGGTCAGGCCAAGCAATCCGGCTGCCTCAGTCTTGTTCCCCAAGGTGACCTGAAGCGCCCGGGTCAGATACTTTTTCTCAATATTCTCGAGTATATCCTCGAGGTTTATGCCTTCCCGGGTGAGTTCAGGGCCGACACTTTCAGTTTTGCCGAATTCCCTTACTTCCGGAGGCAGGTTTTCAGGAAGTATCAGTTCACGTTCAGAGAGCAGGACGATCCTTTCAATAATATTCTCAAGCTCTCTGACATTGCCCTTCCAGTGATAAGTAGTGAGCATCTCCATGGCCTCAGGAGAGAGTTGCTTTCTCTCGGCCCCGCATTTCTTTAAAAAGTGCGAAACCAGCAGGGGGATATCCTCCTTGCGTTCCCTGAGCGGCAGGATATGCACAGGTATCACATTAAGACGGTAAAAGAGGTCTTCCCTGAAGGCCCCGCTGCCTATGGCTGCACCGATGTCCTTGTTGGTTGCAGCAATTATCCGGACATCCACCGTAATATCATGGAGACCTCCCAGTCTCCTGAAGGTGTTGGCTTCAAGGACCCTTAACAGCTTGGCCTGAAGGCTGAAAGGCATCTCCCCGATCTCATCAAGAAAGATGCTGCCCCCATTTGCTATCTCGAAGAGCCCTTCTTTGTTCTGAGTGGCACCGGTAAAGGCGCCTTTCATGTAACCGAAGAGTTCACTTTCGAGCAGCCCCTCGGGAAAGGTTGCGCAGTTTATTGCTACAAAGTCCTTCTCTGAACGTCCACTTAAGTTGTGAATCGCCCTGGCAAAGAGTTCCTTGCCGGAGCCGCTTTCTCCTGTTATCAGCACACCTGAGTTGCTCTGGGCTATCTTGGGGATAGTATGTAACAGTTCCTGCATTTTGGGGGACTTGCCTATAATATTCTCCAGCCTGTATGTGGTCCTGATCTCCTCTTTCAGGATATCGAGTTCCTTCCTTAGCTTTTTCTTCTCAAGCGCCTTGTTTACCACTATCCTTATCTCATCTATCTTGAAAGGCTTATGGATATAATCGTAAGCGCCGCTCTTCATGGCTTCTATCGCATTCTCTGTGGTTCCAAAAGCGGTGATCATGATAACGAGGGTGTCAGGAGAGATTTCCCTTGTGGTTTTAAGTACGGTAAATCCGTCGGTCCCCGGCATTTTTATATCCGTTATGACCAGGTCGAAGATATCGCGTTTAAGGCAATCAATCCCCTCATTACCGTTGAGAGCAGATGTAACATCATACCCCTCGGACTCGAGGAGAATCCTCAGGATTTCGTTCATGCTTTTTTCGTCTTCAACAATCAGGATTTTTTCTCTTTTTTTCTGTTTCATATGATATCTCGCCGTGAATATAATAACAGAATCCAACTAATCTAAGTAGAGTCTGTGTATGAAGTCGAACAGTTGTCCTTTTTCCGTCATTCCCCGAATGCGTTCGGGATTGCGGGAATGACAAATGACTGTAATTTATACACGGACTCTAAATAGTATTAGAAGATACGTCCTTTGTTGCTTTGGGGATTGTAACAATAAACTCCGTACCCTTTCCTTTTTCTGAAATGAAATCTATAGCGCCGTTGTGCTCTTCTACTATCCGGTAGGCTATGGAAAGGCCCAGCCCGGTCCCGTCACTCCTTGTGCTGAAGAAGGGAAAAAATATCTTTTCCCGCAACTCTTCAGGTATTCCGGTCCCGTTATCCTTTACTTTTATAAAGATGTTTTTCATGTCGGATGATAATGATAACCTTACCATTCCGGCTCCGTCTATCGAGTTGACGGCGTTAACCGTGAGGTCCCAGAGGAGTTGTCTCAGCTTCTGCTCATCGGCAACGACAGTGACATCCCCTTCAATATCCTTGGATATCTTTACATCATCCCTTATGTTGTCGGCCATTTCCGCCACTTCCGCAACAAGGGTGGAGGCGTTGACTTCCCTGAACTTTGGAGCTTTTGGATTACTGTAAAGCAAAAAGTCTGTAACAATGGCATTCAGCCTGTCCATCTCCGTAATAGCTATACACATCAGTTTTTTTCTCGTCTCCTCAGGCAATTCACCTTCCTGCAGCATCTCAAAGGACCCCTTGATCGAGGCCAGGGGGTTCCTTAACTCGTGTGCAATGCTTGCAGAGAGTTCACCGATAGCGGCCAGTTTCTCTTTGCGTTTAATCTCCTCCTCCATCCTGGTTATATTTGTTAAGTCCTGAAACGTTCCAATGAAACCAAGTTCGACACCATGGGCATCTCTGTTAATGGATATGTTCATGCCGATATAACATGCATCGCTGTCCCTGTTTATCTGTCCTTCCACTCTTCCCGTCCTTAGAGGCAGATGAAGAAAGGGGAAGACCTCATCAATCCGCATGGATGTAATCTCCCTGTGGGATAATCCCGTTATTTTCTCGGCAGCCTTGTTGAAGAGTATTACATGTCCGTCTGTATCGGTAGTGAAGAGTCCACTGGGTATGTTCTCGATGATCTCGGAATGGAAGCGGGAGAGTTCCCTGAGGTCCGTATCGCGTTCAAGCAGGGTTTCCGAGGTCTTTTCAAGCCGTGTTACAAGGTATGACATGAGGTAGGCCGTCAGAAAGAGGCCGGTTATGTTTATGAAGATATTGTAAAGGAAGTCCCTTTCGCTGAGGGCAGTATTGTATCCTATCGGGATAATCTGGTAGTACTGGAGGTCTAACGTCAGACCGTATAATATCCCGTTAAACGTAGCCATTACATAACCGCCCCTCTTACCGATAACTATAGCGGCCGCGGTTGTGATCAGGATAAGGAGGAATGAAAACCAGCTCTCAATTCCCCCGGAGAGCATTATTAAACCAATGATGCAAAGTGAATCTATGATTAACTGCCCATAGGCCAGCATCTTGAGCATATCCCCGGATGGTGTTCCCTTTTTAATGGCAAGGAAGTATACTGTGGGAGTGAAATAGAGAACAAAGATCACAATATAAAAGATATTATTGGGATAGAATTGCTTGATGTTCAGAAAGAAGAAAGAACCAAAGAGGAGAGTCATGAAAGTGATGCGGATGAAGAGGAATGTGTTGATCCTTTTTTTTAATTCATATAGATTCATCGAATCCTGGGAACAGGGCAAAAAATATTTTACCGGTATTTATCCGTAATATCGGAAGCCCCGGGGATTTCTTCAGTTATTTGATTAAAGTACCCAGTTTGAAAATCGGGAGGTATATGGCGACAACAATGAACCCTACGGAGCCGCCAAGAAACACCATTAAAAGAGGTTCAATCATCGCGGTCAGGTTGGAAACCGCGGCATCAACTTCGTCATCGTAAAAATCGGCAATCTTACTGAGCATGGCATCAAGTGCACCGGTTGATTCACCGACAGCGATCATGTGGTTCACCATCGGAGGAAAAATCCTGTTTTTCATTAAGGGCTCTGCTATGGTCTTTCCCTCTGAGACCGCGGTGCGGACTTCATAAATGGCCCGTTCAATAACCTTATTACCGGAGGTCTTGGCCGTAATCTCAAGGCCGTCAAGGATAGGCACCCCGCTGCTTACCAGAGTGCCGAGAGTTCTTGTGAACTTAGCGATAGACTCTTTCCTTAAAATGTTACCGAAAATCGGCGTGCCCAGGATGAATTTGTCAGTGATATACTTCCCTTTGTCGGTCTTTCTTAGCTGTGTTATAAAGACAAACGCTGCGATGACGACACCTAAAATAATCAGACCCCCTATCCCGCTGATAAAATTACTCATGCTAATCACAATTCTTGTGGGGATGGGAAGAACGCCGCCTAACTGTGCAAACATTTTGGAAAATGTCGGAACGACAAATATCATGATAACTGCTATAACGCCAATGGCAATGGTTGTAACAACCGCAGGATAGATCAGCGCTCCCTTTATCTTTTTCTTCAGTTTCATGGCTTTTTCAATATAAGAGGCAAGCCTGTTGAGAATTGTGTCGAGGATACCACCTGCCTCACCGGCGGCAATCATATTTACGTAGAGTTCGGTGAATGCCTTGGGGTGCTTTCTCAGGGCGTCGGCATAGGTTGAGCCTCCCTCAACATCGCCCTTGACCTGCTCAAGTATTTTGGCAAGGGTCTTGTTTTCCACCTGGGTGGAGAGGATATCAAGGGCCTGCACAAGGGGCAGGCCTGCATCAATCATGGTGGCAAACTGTCTTGTGAATACAACGAGATCCTTATCACGAATTTTTTTCCGGAAGATAGTCAGCCCCTTTGCCTTCTTCTCCGTTATAGCGGTAGGTACAATATTTTTTCTCCTTAATTGAGAGATAACCTCATCCTTGGAGGCCGCCGTTATCTCTCCTGACTCAATCAGCCCCTTAGTGTTCTTGCCCGACCATTGAAATACTGTCGCCACTATCCCCTCCTCTGAGGCAAGGCCCCACTTGAGATGTCTTTATTAACCCTTCTGTTCAGCATCACACCGGTCATCCCCTTCTGCCCTTGAATCTTGTTTCCTGCTTCTTCTGTCCCGATGATATCTGTCCACCTTTCTGTAGCATGGCTATGAGTTCATCGGGGATGGGTGACCGGCCAAGGGCGTCCTCATAGGATATCAACCCCTTGCTGTAAACTTCATGAAGTGACTGGTTCATTGTCTGCATTCCAAATCGGGACTGCCCGGTCTGCATCATTGAGTATATCTGGTGGACCTTGTCTTCCCTGATCAGGTTCCGGATTGCAGGGTTGGGGACGAGGATCTCAACAGCAAGCACACGGCCCTTGCCATCCTTTCTCGGGATTAGCTGCTGGGCTATGATGCCTTCGAGCACAAAGGAGAGCTGAACCCTGACCTGGTCCTGCTGATGGGGAGAAAATACATCGATCACACGGTTTATGGTCTGAACTGCCGAATTGGTATGCAGGGTTGCAAGCGTCAGGTGCCCTGTCTCGGAAACCCTGAGGGCGGCTTCTATTGTTTCAAGGTCCCTCATCTCCCCGATCAGGACGACATCCGGGTCTTGCCTCAGGATGTAACGAAGGGCATCACGGAAGGAAGCCGTGTCAGCCGTTACCTCGCGTTGATTCACAAGGCATTTTTTATGCGAATGGAGGTACTCTATAGGGTCCTCAATGGTTATGATATGTTCATACCGTTCGGAATTAATTCTGTCTATCATTGCTGCAAGTGTTGTGGTTTTTCCTGAACCGGTAGGGCCTGTGACGAGTATTAAACCTCTGGGCTTCTTCACGAGTCCATTGATAATCTCGGGCAGACCCAGTTCCTGAAAGGTCCTGATGCTGAACGGGATGGTCCTGAATGCCCCTGCCACCGCCCCTCTTTGCATAAAAATATTTGCCCTGAACCTGCTGAGTCCCTTTACGCCAAAGGAGAGGTCAAGCTCATTGTTTTCCTCAAACCTGTGTTTCTGTGCGTCTGTCAGTATGCTGTAGCAGAGAGTTCTCGTTTCAGGAGGGATAAGCGGGTCATGGTCGATCGGCAGGAGTTTTCCATCGATCCGGAGCCTCGGAGGACTGCCGGTGGTAATATGAAGATCCGATGAGTTCTTTTCGATCATCATCTTCAGGAAGTCATAAAGTGTCGCCATATAAACCCCTTATATCATTATTTGTTGATCGGTCAACTCAACCGGCTCAAGGTTCCTGTATCCCTGTCAAACGGATAAAGGAATCAGGAAACAACCATCGGTTCAGTCGCCGAATGTTACTCTCATTATCTCTTCAATACTGGTTATGCCCTGTTTTGCTTTATTGAGACCACTGCGCCTGAGGGTTTTCATTCCAAGTCTGCTTGCAAGGGTCTTGATCTCCTGAGCAGAGGCCCCTTCAAGGATAAGCTCCTTAAGCTCATCCTTGATCGACATAACTTCATAGAGGGCAACCCTGCCCTTGTATCCGGAGTTGTTACAAACCGGGCACCCCTCTCCCTTATAACACTTGATATCATTGAACTCTTCCTCGGAATAGCCGAGTTTCAGGAGTGCCTGCTCTGTCTGGTGGTCCTCCACCTTGCAGTTATTACATACCTTGCGGGCAAGCCTTTGTGCGAGGATAAGTATTACGGATGAGGATACAAGAAAGGGTTCTATTCCCATATTCAACAGCCTTGTGATGGTGCTTGGAGCGTCGTTTGTGTGCAGAGTGCTCAGGACGAGGTGTCCCGTGAGGGCGGCCTTGACAGCTATTTCGGCAGTCTCAAAGTCACGGATTTCACCAACCATTATGATATCAGGGTCCTGCCTCAGGAAGGACCTCAAGGCTGAAGCAAATGTGAGACCTATTTCCTCCCGGACCTGTACCTGGTTAATTCCATGGAAGTTGTATTCAACAGGATCTTCAGCAGTCATGATGTTAATGCCGGGTTTATTGAGGTGGTTCAATGCAGAATAAAGGGTTGTGGTCTTACCGCTACCGGTGGGTCCTGTAACAAGCACCATCCCGTAAGGTTTCTCAATTGCCTCAAGGAAGTCATGCAGTTGATCCTTTTCAAACCCAAGTTTGGTCATGTCAACCTGGAGGTTTGATTTATCGAGAATCCTCAAGACGGTCTTTTCACCGAAGAGGCAGGGCAGGGTTGATACGCGAAAATCGATTTCCCTCTTCTTCCCGAGCTTCAGCTTGATGCGGCCATCCTGGGGAAGCCGCCTCTCGGCAATATCCAGCTTGGACATAATCTTTACCCTTGAGGTGAGGGCGTTCTTAATCTTTACGGGCAGGTTCATTACATTATAGAGGAGTCCGTCAATCCTGTAACGGACCCTGAGGGCATGCTCGTAGGGTTCAATATGTATGTCACTTGCCTGCTGCTTGATGGCATTGATGAATATACCGTTGACGAGTTTCACAATCGGGGCCTCGACCTCTCCTATAACCTCGTCATCCTCCTGTTCGTTCACAGCCTCTATGTTGTCAAGGGCACTGCCGATAATCTGGTCAAACTCGTCGACATTGACTGTAGGTGCTTCATCCATGCTGAAATCCCCGGCATCCGCATCCTCTTCCGTCTCTGTTAAGGTGAAGTCCTGGGCCTGGATCAGGCTGGGGGTTGAAGAGGTGCTTTTGGACTTTACAAGGCCCCCTTTTTCTGCATAGTACCTTGAGATCGCTTCAAGGATAGATGACTCGTTGGCAACTACAGCCTCTACGTTATAACCCGTCATGAATTTTATGTCATCTATGGCAAAGATGTTCGATGGGTCCGCCATTGCAACGGTAAGGGTTGCACCAACCCGCGCAACGGGAATAATAAGATATTTGTTGGCCATTTCAGCGGGTATCAATTTGAGGACGGAGGGATCGATGTCATAATCGGCAAGGTTTATTGACGGCACCCCATACTGTTTACTAAGAAAGGATACAAGCTTTTCTTCGGTGATGTAACCAAGCTTGACCAATTTAGTGCCAAGCCTGCCCCCCTCTTTTCTCTGGAGACTGAGTGCTTCCTGAAGCTGGGACTCAGTAACCAGGTTAGCTGCAATGAGAATCTGACCTAATTTTGCCATTACTGAGTATAATTTAACATATTTTTAAATAAAATGGAAGAGGCGCACCTTAAGTTTTTTCATCTCCATGATTAAATCAAATTATTAAACCAACCGGATACCCCGTCTGTAAGCGGGAGAAGACTGATCAAAAATTGCATGACTTGCCTTCATTGCTCCCCTTCTCAGTACGGGTCGCAGACCTTTCCGTGCGCTTCTTTTCAAAAAAAAGTCTTCACTGTTTCCGGATTCCCGGATCAGGTCCGCAACAGGCTGCGGCCGGTGCCTTGTCTCCGGTTCCCTTCAGGGCATCCCTCACCGAAGACGCCATGTCCGTTAAGCTGACGGTTCCCCTTGTCGGGCGCACAATATGGGAAAAACTAACCGGCCGGTTGATTATTTGTTTGACTATTTAGAGTCTGTGTATAAACTCAACAATAGAGCCGTCATTCCCGTCCCGACAAATCGGGATTGGGCGGGAATCCAGTCTTTTCAGTAACTTCTGGATAC
>VAPE01036777.1_pt1 | contig 35519 bp, 29 predicted proteins | sample 3393911 | NCBI WGS metagenome assembly VAPE01 (sample SAMN08290436, study PRJNA428436) | hydrothermal vent metagenome | isolation source: Deep-sea hydrothermal vent chimney | place: Atlantic Ocean: South-mid Altantic Ridge
GCTTGCGGCCGGTGCGGACCGGGCCGTGGCCGCGGCCGGCTGGCGCATCATCGCCGCGGCGCGTCGTGCCGAGGGCGATGAATCCGGCGCGCGCCGGGCCGCGGCGCGCGCGGGCATCCTGGACGGGCATTGAGGCGGGAGTGAGCGGTTACAGGTACACTATAGGCGGATGGTGAGTGAAAGCAGAGGGGGTTGTTGCGGCCTTTGGCCGCAGTATACTTCCCTCATCCGCCCCTTCGGGGCACCTTTTCCCTGAGGGAGAAGGGATGGGGTGGCAGCCTTTGGCCGCGCTATTTCAGGGAGGGCGGGGCGACGGTCTATTCGGTCGACAAACTGATTGCCCAGGCACGTCAGCTCGCCGCCGATTACAAACGCGCGACCGGCAAGCCGCTTGCCGGTGTCAGCGCCGAGGTCGCCGAGTACGACGCCGCGCGGTTGCTGGATCTCGAATTGTGCCGGGAGCGCAGGGGCGGCTGTGATGCGATCGGGCGCGGTGCGCGCGAGGGCCTGCGGGTGCAGATCAAGGGCCGCGTCATCTTCGACGAGCGCAAGTCCGGCCAGCGCATCGGGCAGCTCAAGGTGGATCAGGAGTGGGACCGCCTGGTGCTGGTCCTGCTCGACGAGCGCTTCGAGACGATGGAAATCTACGAGGCGGATCGCGAGAGGGTGTTGGAAGAGGTCGCGCACCGTGGCGCGAGCGGGCGCAGCAAGCGCGGCGCGATGTCGGTCGCGCGCTTTCGCAATATCGCGCGGCTGGTGTGGACCCGCGAGCGCGGCGTGGAGGAGGATGAGGTCTGGGACAACCGCGACACACGCTGATTCGCGCCCGTCGCGGCGGCAGGCCGGGCGCGTGTTGAGCCTCCGCGAACTGCTGGGCGGCGAGGGACCGCTGGCGCGTGAAGTGCCCGGCTTCGCGCCCCGCCTCCAGCAGCAGGCCATGGCCGAGTCGGTGGCCGAGGCGCTCGAGGCCCGCTCCGTGCTGATCTCCGAGGCGGGCACCGGCACCGGCAAGACCTATGCGTATCTGGTCCCGGCGCTGCTCTCCGGCGGCAAGGTGTTGGTCTCCACCGGCACCCGAACCCTGCAGGATCAGCTCTTTCATCGCGACCTGCCGGTCGTGCGTTCCGCTCTCGGCGTATCGGTTACGGTCGCGTTGCTCAAAGGGCGCGCGAACTATCTGTGCCTGCACCGGCTGGAGGAGACGGCGGCGAGCGGGCGCTTCCAGGCGCGTGCCGAGGCCGGACAACTCCAGCGCATCCGCGCCTGGGCCGGGCGTACGGGCGACGGCGACGTGACGCAACTCGCCGGCGTGGCGGAGTCCTCCGGCGTGTGGGGGCGCGTGACCTCCACGACCGAGAACTGCCTCGGCTCGGAATGCCCGCACTACGCGGATTGCTTCGTAGTCAAGGCGCGCCGCGCCGCGCAGGAAGCGGACCTGGTGGTGATCAACCATCATCTGCTGTGCGCGGACATGGCCCTCAAGGAATCCGGTTTCGGCGATCTGCTCCCCGGGGCCGACGGGTTCGTGGTCGACGAGGCCCACCAGCTCCCGGACGTGGCGGCGCGGTTCTTCACCGTCTCGCTCGGTGCGGGACAGGTGCTGGATCTGTGTCGCGACGCGATCATCGGTTCGGCGCGCGCCGCCGGCGACGCCGCGGCGGTGCGCGCGGCGGCGGACCGGACGGAGCGCGCCGTACGCGACCTGCGCCTGGCGCTGGGCGAGCGTTCGCAACGCGCCGCCTGGAAGCGCGTCGCGGACCGGGCCGTGGTGCGCGGCGCGGTGGACGAACTGCATGCGGCGCTGGGCGATATGGCGGCGGTGTTCAAGCCCCTGGCGGCGAGCGGCAAGGAACTGGAGGCGCTGGCGCGTCGCTGCGCCGAGCAGCGTCGGCGGCTCGCGGAGGTGACCGGCGTCGGCGAGCCGGGCGGATCCCCGGACGCGTCGGCGGAGGATGAGGGGGAAGGGGGCGCGGTCGGGGAGGGCGGCGGTGCGGTGCGCTGGTGGGAGACGCACGCCCGCGGCTTCGGCCTGCATCGCACGCCGCTGAACGTCGCGCGGATGTTCCGCTCGCGCATGGACGACTATCCCGCGGCGTGGGTGTTCACTTCGGCGACACTCGCCGTGGGCGGGGCCTTCGAGCACTTCAGCGCGCGCCTCGGGCTGGAGGGTGCGGCCACCGCCCTGTGGGAGAGCCCGTTCGACTATCGGCGCAACGCGCTCCTGTACCTGCCGGCTGGACTGCCGGACCCCAACGCCCGCGGCTACACGCAGGCGGTGACCGAGGCGGCGCTGCCGGTGCTGGCGGCGAGCGCCGGTCGGGCGTTTCTGCTGTTTACCAGTCATCGCGCCCTGCGCGAGGCCGCGGTGCTGCTCGCGGGGCGCCTCGACTACCCGCTGCTGGTGCAGGGCGAGGCACCGCGCGATGCCCTGTTGCGCCGCTTTCGGGAATTGGGCGACGCGGTGCTGCTGGGGACCGCGAGCTTCTGGGAGGGCGTGGACGTGCGCGGTTCGGCACTCTCCTGCGTGATCATCGATCGCCTGCCGTTCGCGCCCCCGGACGATCCGGTACAGGAGGCGCGTATCGAGGCGCTGCGCGCCGGCGGCGGCAATCCGTTCCTCGAATACCAGATCCCCAGTGCGGTACTGCAGCTCAAGCAGGGGGTGGGGCGGTTGATCCGCGACCCCGCCGATCGCGGCGTGCTGATGCTGTGCGACCCGCGCCTCAGTGCCCGGTCCTACGGAAAGATCTTTCTGCGCAGTCTCCCGGAGATGCGCGTGACGCGCGAGGTGGACGAGGTGCGGGCGTTCTTCGGGTCGCCCGAGGTGGACGAGGCGCAGGCGGATGGACCCGCGGCGGCGATATCGTGAAGCTGCTGGCCATCGAGACCGCGACCGAGGCCTGTTCCGCGGCGCTCATGTACGACGGTGCGGTGGCGGAACGCTTCGTGATCGCCCCGCGCGAGCATGCGCGGCGGATCCTGGGCATGATCGAGGAGTTGCTGGCGGAGGCCTCGCTTACGCTCGCGGGACTCGATGCAATCGCCTTCGGGCGCGGTCCCGGCGCCTTCACCGGCGTGCGCATCGCCGCCTCGGTGACACAGGGGCTGGCCTTCGGCGCCGATCTGCCGGTGATTCCCGTCTCGACACTGCATGCGCTGGCGGTCGGTGTGCAGCGTGTGCACGGACGGGACGCGGTGCTCGCGGCATTCGATGCGCGCATGGGCGAGGTCTATTGGGGCGCCTACCTGCGCGGCGCGGGTCCGGCCATAGGGCCGGTGGGCGGGGAACGCGTCGTTGCGCCGGACTCGGTGCCGTTGCCCGGCGGCACCGAGTGGTACGGGGCCGGCAGCGGCTTCGACCGATACCCGCAGGGGATGGCGGCACGGCTCGGGCCGGCGCTCGCCGGCATGGTCGCCGGGTGCCTGCCGCGCGCGCGCGACGTGGCCGCGATCGGCGTCGAGGCATTGCGTACCGGGGCGGGCGTGCCGGCCGAGCAGGCACTGCCCGTGTACCTGCGCGACAAGGTCGTCACCATGGCTTCCCGCGCGGTATCCAAATCGCGGAACGGTTGAGCGCGTGGTGCCGGCTGGGGTCGGCGTGGTCGCGGGCACATCGGCGTAGTGGCGAAGTCTGGGCTCAGGTCGGCGGCAGCAGTCGTTCGATGATGCGGCGATAGAGCGCCGAGAGCGCTTCGAGTTCTTCGATACCGACGTGTTCGTTCACTTGGTGGATGGTGGTGTTGACCGGCCCGAGTTCCACGACCTGGGCGCCGGTGGGGGCGATGAAGCGCCCGTCCGAGGTGCCGCCGGTGGTGGACGCCTCGGTCTCGATGTCGAGCACGTCGCGCACCGCGCCGCGCACCGCATCGAGCAGCGCCCCGCCCCCGGTCAGGAACGGCGCGCCCGAGTGGGACCACTCGAGGTCGTAGCGCAGCCCATGGCGGTCGAGGACCGCCGTCACGCGCTCGCGCAGCGCCTCGTCCGTGACCTCGGTGGAGTAGCGGAAGTTGAACACCGCCTCCAGTTCGCCGGGGATGACGTTGTAGGCGCCGGCGCCCGAGTGCAGATCGGCGATCTGGAAGGTGGTCGGCGGGAAGTGCGCGTTGCCCGCGTCCCAGGTGGCGGCGGACAATTCGGCGAGCGCCGGTGCCGCGCGGTGGATGGGGTTGTCGGCCCGTTCCGGGTAGGCCACGTGGCCCTGGATGCCGTGGACCCGCAGCCGCCCGGTGAGGGAACCGCGCCGGCCGATCTTGACGGTGTCGCCGAGCCGCTCGCGGCTGCTCGGCTCGCCGACCAGGCACCAGTCGATCGTCTCGCCGTGCGCCTGCAGGTGTTCGACGACGCGCACCGTGCCGTCCACCGCGTCGCCCTCCTCGTCGCTGGTCAGCAGAAAGGCGATCGATCCGCGCGGCGGCGGACCGCCGTCGAGCACCGATTCGCAGGCGGTGACCATCGCCGCGAGGGCGCCCTTCATGTCGGCGGCGCCGCGCCCGTAGAGTCTGCCCGCGCGCACCTCGGGTTCGAAGGGCGGCACGTCCCAGCGCTCCACGGGGCCGGTCGGGACCACGTCGGTGTGCCCGGCGAACACCAGCAGCGGGCGCGCGTCGCCGAGGCGCACCCAGGCGTTGGTCACCGGGCCGAACGCCAGGCGCTCGGCCCGAAACCCGAGGCGATCCAGGCGCGCGATCAGGATCTCCTGGCAACCGGCGTCCTCGGGGGTGACCGAGGGGCGTGCGATCAGCTCGCGGGCGAGCGCGATGGTGGGGGTGTCGGCGGACATACGCGCCTCAGCATAGCCGATGGGCGGACGCGGCGGGAACCGGCGCCGCTCACAGGTCGCGCAGCAGCGCGTTGATCCCGATTTTCCCGCGCGTCTTCTCGTCGACCTGCTTGACGATCACCGCGCAATAGAGGCTGTATTTCCCGTCCTTGGAGGGCAGGTTCCCGGAGACCACCACGGAGCCGGCCGGGACGCGACCGTAGAAGATCTCTTCCGTCTCGCGGTGGTAGATCCGGGTGCTCTGCCCGATGTAGACGCCCATGGAGATCACCGAACCGCGTTCCACCACGACGCCTTCGACGATCTCCGAGCGCGCGCCGATGAAGCAGTCGTCCTCGATGATGGTGGGCGCGGCCTGCACCGGTTCCAGGACCCCGCCGATCCCGACGCCTCCGGAGAGGTGCACGTTCTTCCCGATCTGCGCGCAGGAGCCGACCGTCGCCCAGGTGTCGACCATGGTGCCGGTGTCGATGTGGGCGCCGATGTTCACGTAGGAGGGCATGAGCACCACGCCGGGCGCGATGTAGGCGCCGCGGCGCGCCGCCGCCGGCGGTACGACGCGCACGCCGGAGGCGCGGAAATCCCGGGAGTTGTAGTCGGAGTACTTCGCCGGGACCTTGTCGTAGTAGTTGGCGAAGCCGCCTTTCATGAAGTGGTTGTCCTCGATTCGGAAGTAGAGCAGCACCGCCTTCTTGAGCCACTCGTTGACCACCCATCCGGAGTTCCACGGTTCGGCGACCCGCACCTGCCCGGCGTCGAGCAACGCAACGGCCTCCTGCACCGCTTCGCGCACGTGCGTATTCACGTTGCGCGGCGTGATCTGCGCGCGGTGCTCGAAGGCCTCCTCGATGATGTCTTTCAAGTCGTTCATGCCCTGACTCCCGGTGCGCCCGCGCGGGGCGGGATTAGAGTGATGTGAGCAGATCGCGGATGCGTCGCGCGGCCTCGACGCACTCCTCGGGCGGTGCGACCAGCGCGATCCGCACCCGGTTGCGCCCGGGGTCCTCGCCGTAGGCGGTGCGCGAGAGGAAGGTCCCGGGCAGTACCGTGACGCGGCCGCGCTCATAGAGGGCGCGGGCGAACGCGGTGTCCGGCAGCGGCGTGCGCGGCCAGAGATAGAAACCGCCGTCCGGACGGCGCACGTCGAGTACGCCGTCCAGGACCTCCAGGACCCTGTCGAACTTCTCCCGGTAGGCGGCGCGGTTGGAGCGCACGTGTTCCTCGTCCCCCCACGCGGCGATGCTGGCGGCCTGGGTATAGGGCGCCATGGTACAGCCGTGGTAGGTCCGGTAGCGCAGGAAACGCTCGATGAGCCGCGGATCGCCGGCGGCGAAACCGGAGCGCATCCCGGGTAGGTTGGAACGCTTCGAGAGGCTGTGAAAGACCATGCAGCGCCGGTAGTCGTCCAGGCCCATGGCGACGGCGGCCTGCAGCAGCCCGGGGGGCGGGCGCGCCTCGTCGGGATAGATCTCCGAGTAGCATTCGTCGCTCGCGATCACGAAGTCGTGCTCGTGCGCGCGTTCGATGAGCCGCTGCAGGAGCGGGGATTCGAACACCGTACCGGTCGGGTTCCCGGGCGTGCACAGGTAGAGCAGTTGGCAGCGCTTCCACACGCTTTCCGGCACCGCTTCGAAATCCGGCGCCGGGGCCTCGGGGTCTGCCGGATTCACGTACCATGGCTCGGCGCCGGCGAGCAACGCCGCGCCCTCGTAGATCTGGTAGAAGGGATTGGGCATCAGCGCCAGCGGGCGGGCGCTGCGGTCGATGACGCACTGGGCGAAGGCGAACAGCCCCTCGCGCGATCCGTTCAACGGCAATACGTGGCGCTCCGGATCCAACTCCGGCACGAGCCCATAGCGGCGGCTCGCCCAGGCGGCGAGTGCCGCGCGCAGGGCGGGATCGCCGCGCGTGGTGGGATAGCGCGACAGGCCGTCGAGGTGTGCGGCGAGTTGCGCGGCGACGTGTTCGGGCGCCGCGTGGCGTGGTTCGCCGATCGCCAGGTTGATCGCCTCCAGAGCCGGCGGCGCCGCGGCGTCTTCCAGCAGCCGGGCGAGGCGCTCGAAGGGGTACGGTCGGAGACGGGAGAGATCCGGATTCATAGTGTGGGCTTCGTTGGGTGCCGGTCGGGACCGGCACAAACCGGTACAATCGCCACGCGCCCGCCGAGCCGCGGCGGGCGGTTGCCGGGAAGGGCCGGGAAGCGGCGGGGCGACGGTGACGGCGGGCCGCCACGCACCGCGAATCCGCAGGGTAGCATAAGCGATGAAGTCAATGGAGACCAAACCGGTGCGGGCGCTGCTGCCGGTGCTCAGTCTGCTGCTCGCGTCGAGTCTTTGGGGCGTGGTCTGGTACCCGCTGCGCTTGTTCGAGGCGCGCGGCCTGGGCGGGTTGTGGAGCGCGCTGGTGATCTACTCGGCGGCGTCGCTGCCCGGCCTGATCGTGCTGTGGCGCGGGCGCGGGGAGCTTCGGCGCCGACCATGGGGGCTGTTCGCCCTGGCGCTCGCATCCGGATGGTGCAACGTGAGCTTCATCCTCGCGATCCTCGAAGGGACCGTCGTGCGGGTGCTGCTGCTGTTCTATCTGTCGCCGTTGTGGGCCACGATGCTTGGCTGGATGATGCTGGGCGAGCCCCTGACGCGGCGTTCGGCGCTGATGCTGATACCGGCCATGGCGGGCGTGGTGGTGATGAGCTGGCACCCGCAGTTGCGCCACCTCTGGCCGCAGGAAGCCGCCGATTGGCTGGCGATCTCCTCGGGATTCACCTTTGCGTTCGCCAACGTACTGGTGCGCAAGTTCTCTACGGTGGGGATCCCGGTCAAGACCGCGGTGACGTGGATCGGCGTAGCGGGCGTGGCGGCGATATGGCTGCTGCTCGAACACTCCGCCGTACCGCAGGTGAGCGCGCGCTGGGTGTGGGGCGCGGCGGCGGCGCTCGGCTGGTTCGGTATCATCCTGATGACCGCCTCGGTCCAGTACGGGGTGACGAACATGCCCGTACAACGCTCGGCGGTGATCCTGCTCTTCGAGTTGGTGGTCGGGGCGGTCTCGTCGCAGATCCTGACCCCGGAGGTGGTGACCCCCCGGGAGTGGTTGGGCGGGGCGCTGATCGTGGCCTCCGCCTATCTCGCCGCGCGTGCTCAGCAGGTGCATCCGGAATGAGCCCATACTCCACGGGGTATGGACTCCGCGCCGGTCCGTACCCGCCGCCCGGGGCGACGCGCACGCTCGGAGATCGTGAAGATTCCGGAGGTCGTTCGGAGGGGGCGCTGAGCGCCGTTCAGGGCGCCGCGCGGCGCGCCGAGCCGGTGTCGGACAGCGCCTCATGGAGCGCGTCGCGCAGGCGTTCGAGGTGCCCGGCGTCGGTAATCGGCGCGTTATGCGTATCGGTGACGAAGAACACGTCGTTGACCTGCTCGCCGATGGTGCTGATCTTGGCATTCTGCACCCGAACCCCGCAGTCGCGGAACGCCCCTCCGACGCGCGAGAGCAGCCCGGGGCGGTCGCCGGTCAGCAATTCGACCACCGTGCGCCCGTTGCGGGTGTCCTGGGAAAAGTCGATCGTCGTGGGGATCGCGAAGTGGCGCAGGTGGCGCAGTGCCCGGCGCGTGACCGCGATCGGCGACTCGGGCGTGCGCAACGCACGGGCGAGAGTGGCGCGGATCTCCTCGAGTCGATAGGACTGCTCGATCGGTCCGCCGTCGGCTTCCAGTACCACGTAGGTATCCAGGGTGCGGCCGCCGTGTGCGGTGACGATTCGTGCATCGGTGACCGTCAGGCCGAGTTGGTCCAGCGCAGCGGTGATCGCAGCGAACAGGTGATCGGACTCGGGGGTGTGGAGAAAGATCTGCGTGCCGCCGCGGGTGCTCTGCGTCCGTACCAGCACCAGCGGGAGTTCGTCGGGCCGACACCCGGCGATCGCCTCGGTGTGCCAGGCGATCTCGTCGGGGAGATAGCGCAGAAAGTAGTCGTCGCTGAGGTCGCGCCAGACGCCGTCGATCTCGCGCTCGCCGACCCCGCGCCGGCGCAGTACGGCGCGGGCCTCGTTCTGCACCTCGCGGATGTGCTCCTGCTTGTCGGCGGGGTTTTCGAGACCGCGCCGCAGGGCGCGGCCGGTCGAGGCATACAACTCCTGGAGCAGGGCCCGGCGCCAGGCGTTCCAGAGTCCGGGGTTGGTCGCGCGGATGTCGGCGATGGTCAGCAGGTAGAGATAGTCGAGGCGCACGTGGTCGCCGAGCGTGGCGGCGAATTCGTGGATCACCTGGGGATCGCTGATATCGCGGCGCTGTGCGGTCAGCGAGAAGAGCAGGTGATTGCGCACCAGCCAGCACACCAGGCGGGTGTCGTATGCGCCCAGGCCGTGGTCTCGGCAGAACTCCTCCGCGTCGGCCGCGCCGAGTTCGCAGTGATCGCCGCTGCGGCCCTTGGCGATATCGTGGAACAGCGCGGCGATATAGAGCAGCTCCGGCTTGGGCAGATCCCGCATGATCCGGCTGCACAGCGGGAGTTCGTCGGCGAACTCCGGGACCGTCAGGCGGCGCAGGTTGCGCACCACGAACAGCGTGTGCTCGTCCACCGTATAGGTGTGGAACAGGTCGTACTGCATGCGTCCGACCACGTTGCTGAACGCCGGCAGGTAGGCGGCCAGCACCCCGTAGCGGTTCATCCGCCGCAGATCGTGGGTGACGCCGCGCGGTTGGCGCAGGATCTCCATGAACAGGCTGCGCGCGCGCAGGTCGCCGCGGAAGCGATCGTCGATCCGGTCGCGGTTGTCGCGGATCAGGCGGATCGTCGAGGCGCGCACGCCCTTGAGTTCCGCGTGCTGCTGGAGCAGCAGGAACACCTCCAGCAGGGCGAACGGGTGGTGTTCGAACACCTTCGGGTGACGCACCTCGATGAAGCCTTTTCGCGACTGGAAGCGGCGGTTGATCGCCAGCGGCTCGCCCCGATCGTCGCCATAGAGGATCGCCTCCTGAAACAACTGCAGGAGCATCTCGTTGAGGCGGCTCAGCTCCATCACCGTGCGGTAGTAATGCTGCATGAACTGCTCGACCGCCAAGTTCGCGTCCGTATCGCGGAAACCGAACTGCCGCGCCAGGGGGACCTGGTGATCGAACAGCAGTCGGTCCTCGCGTCGGCCGGTGAGCAGGTGCAGCGCGAAACGGATGCGCCACAGGTGGTCCTGCCCCTCGATGAGGGCGCGGTATTCGGCCTCGGTCAGGAATCCGTGGCCGACCAGGTCGTGCAGCGTGACGGCGCCGAAGTGGCGTTTGGCCACCCAACCCACCATCTGGATGTCGCGCAGACCGCCGGGGCCCTCTTTGATGTTCGGCTCGAGGTTGTAGGCGGTGTCATGGAACTTGCGATGTCGGGCCTGCTGCTCGTTCCACTTCGCGGCGAAGAACGCGCGTCCGGACCACACGCGATCCGGGCCGGTGGCCGCGCGCATGGCGGCGAACAAGGTCTGCGGCCCGGCCAGCAGCCGGGCCTCCATCAGATTGGTGGCGACCGTGATGTCGCGTCGGGCCTCGTCGATGCACTCGTCGACCGAGCGCACGCTGTGGCCGATCTCCGCGCCGAGGTCCCAGAGCAACGTCAAAAACCGTTCGATCGCCGTGCGATGGCGCTCGCGTGCGGCGTCGTCCGCCACCAGGATCAGCAGGTCGATGTCGGAGGCCGGGTGCAGTTCGCCGCGACCGTAGCCGCCCACCGCCACCAACGCGAGATCGGCGCCGGCGCCGGGGAGCAGGCGGTGCCACGCGTACTCCAGCAGTCGATCGATGAGCCGGGCCTGCCTGTGCACGAGTCCGCGTACCGGGGCGCCTGCGGTGAACTGCGCCGCCAAGTCTTCGCGCGCCTGATCCAGGGCGTTCCGGCACACGGGGAGGAGTTCGCCGCCGTCGGCGAGCGCCCGCTCGAGGCGTGCGGTATCGAGGCAGGACGGTGTGGGGAGCGGGGCGTCCATGCGGGCGGCGCGTGCTTGCTTCAGACCTCGCCGCCGGGGCGCGCGGTGAGGATCTCGTGGCCGTTCGCCGTGACCAGGACGGTGTGTTCCCATTGCGCGGAGAGGCCGTGGTCCTTGGTGACCACCGTCCAGCCGTCGGGCAGGAGTTTTACGTCGCGCCGCCCGGCATTGACCATCGGCTCGATGGTGAAGGTCATCCCCTCCCGCACGACTATGCCCGTGCCCGGTGTGCCGTAGTGCAGCACCTGGGGGTCCTCGTGGAATTCGCGCCCGATCCCGTGCCCGCAGTACTCGCGCACGATGGAGAAGCCGTTGCGTTCGGCATGCTGCTGAATGGCATGGCCGATGTCCCCGAGCCGGACGCCCGGGCGGACCAGGTCGATGCCGATCATCAGGCACTCATGGGTGATCTGCACCAGGCGCCGGGCCAGGACCGATGGTTCGCCGACGAAGAACATCTTGCTGCTGTCGCCGTGATACCCGTCTTTGATCACGGTGACGTCGATGTTGGCGATATCGCCGTTCTTCAGCCGCTTGGCGCTCGGGATACCGTGGCAGACCACGTGGTTTATCGAGGTGCAGATGGACTTGGGGAAGCCGCGGTAGTTGAGCGGCGCCGGGACGGCGTGCTGCTCGTGTACGATGTGCTCGCGACAGAGCCGGTCCAGTTCCTCGGTGGTCACTCCGGGGCGGATGTGGGGCTCGATCATGGCCAACAGCCGACCCGCCAGGCGGCCGGCCGCGCGCATTTTCTCGATCTCTTCCGGGGTCTTGATGGTCACGCCCATGGCGGGGGTCCGAATCTCGGGGCAGCGCAGGAGGCAAGGGGAGCAAAATACGCGGATCGGCGGGCGCTTTCAATTGTTACCGTGCGGGGTTTATGGTATAAAACCCGGCTTTACCGTGCAATATAATCGGCCATCGCGCCGTAGATCCGCACATACGCCGGCACATGCGGCCGGGTGCCGGGCCGCGGGAATACCCGCCCCCGGTTGCCGCATGGGGCGTATGGAGGCCCAACCCAGACAGCGAGGAGCACTATTCCCATGGCCAATGTGACCATGCGCCAGATGCTGGAGGTCGGTGTGCATTTCGGCCACCAGACCCGTTATTGGAACCCCCGGATGGCCCCGTATATCTTCGGGGAACGGGACAAAATCCACATCATCAACCTGGAAAAGACCCTGCCCCTCTATCAGGAGGCCATGAACTTCCTGGGGCGGTTGGCGGCACGGGGCGGTACGGTGCTGTTCGTGGGCACCAAGCGCGCCGCTCAGGAGATCATCCGTGAGCAGGCCGCACGCTGCTCCATGCCGTTCGCCGGCTATCGGTGGCTGGGCGGCATGCTGACCAACTTCAAGACCGTCAAGCAGTCGATCCGGCGCCTGCGGGAACTGGAGGTGATGGTCGAAGACGGGACCATCGAGCGCATGACCAAGAAGGAGGCGATCCGGCTGCGCCGCGAGTTGGGCAAGCTCGAACGCAGCCTCGGCGGGATCAAGGACATGAACGGTCTGCCCGACGCGTTGTTCGTGATCGACGTGGGCCACGAGAAGATCGCCGTCAAGGAAGCCATCAAGTTGGGCATCCCGGTGGTGGGCGTGGTGGACACCAACAATTCCACCGACGGGGTGGACTACGTGATCCCGGGTAACGACGACGCGATTCGTTCGATCCAGCTCTATCTGACCGGTGCGGCCGATGCGGTGATCGAGGGGCGCGCCACCCGCTCGCAGGCGATGCCGGAGGACGAATTCGTCGAGTTGGACGAGACCGGCACGCCCAAGCTCAAGGACAGCCTGCGCAGGAAGGCGGCCGCCCCGAGGCGGAAGGCTGCGGCGAAAGCCCGCCCGGCCAAGGTCGCGCAGACGCAGCCGGGTGAACCGGATGCGGCACAGCCGGGTGAACCGGATGCGGCACAGCCGGGTGAATCGGATGCGGTGCGCCCGGATGGCGCGGCGCCTGTCGCGGATGCAACCCCGGCGGGCGACGCCTGATCGGCGCCCGCGCGGTTCGGTGTGCGGCCGCGGCGGACGAGGAGCCGCGGGTGAAGGAATCGTCGCGGGCGCCCGGAGTGCCGGGCGCGCCGGCCGTAGCGGCCGGAGATGGCGAACGGACGGGCGAGGGGTGGGTTCCTTCCGGCGCGGTAACCGGGGCGCGCGGCGGATTGCTTCACGAGTTCAGAGGAAAGACTATGCAGATTTCGGCCTCCCTGGTAAAAGAGCTTCGCGACCGCACCGGCGCGGGGATGATGGAATGTAAGAGGGCCCTCACCGAGACCGGCGGAGATCTGGACGCCGCCGTCGAGCACATGCGCAAGGCGGGGCTCGCAAAGGCGGGCAGAAAGGCCGGGCGGGTGGCGGCGGAGGGGGTCATCGTCCTGAGCGTCGCCGAGGACGCGCGCCGCGCGGCCATGGTCGAGGTCAACTGCGAGACCGACTTCGTGGCCAAGGGCGAGGACTTCCATGCGTTCTGCGAGGCGGTGGCGCGCCGGGTCCTCGACTCGGAGGTCGGGAGTCTCGATGCGCTGCTCGAAGGGCCGATCGGATCGCAGCGCGGGACGTCGGTCGAAACGACCCGTCGCGAACTCATCGCGAAGCTCGGCGAGAACATCACGGTGCGCCGCTTCGAGCGATATGCCACCGCGACCGACGCGCGCCTCGGCGCCTACCTGCACGGTACACGCATCGGCGTGCTGGTCGAGATGAAGGGCGGCGACGATGCGCTCGCCAGGGACATGGCCATGCACATCGCGGCGAGCCGCCCGGCGTGCGTCGACGAGGCGGGCGTGTCGCCGGCGCTGCTCGAGCAGGAGCGTCGGATCCTGCGCGCGCAGGCGGAGCAGAGCGGCAAGCCGCCGGAGATCATCGAAAAAATGATCGAGGGGCGGCTGCGCAAATTCCTCTCCGAAGTGACCCTGCTCGGACAGCCGTTCGTCAAGGACCTGGACCGGAACGTCGGCAAGCTCCTCAAGGGCAAGGGCGCATCGGTGACCCGTTTCTCTCGCTTCGAGGTCGGCGAAGGCATCGAGAAGAAGACGGAGAATTTCGCCGAGGAAGTGATGTCCCAGGCCCGGGGTTCCTGATGCGCGCGCGCCGCATCGATGCGCGTGACGACCTGATCGCATGACGGAGTCCGCGCCCGGCCCTCGACGCATCCTGCTCAAGCTCAGCGGGGAAGCGCTGTCGGGCTCCCGGGACTCCGGCATCGATCCGGAGGTGCTCGACCGGGTCGGCGGGGAGATCCGCGAGGTGTGCGGGCTGGGCGTCCAGGTCGGCGTGGTGATCGGCGGCGGCAACCTCTTTCGCGGCGCGGGTCTGGAACGGGCCGGGATCGATCGCGCCACCGGCGACTACATGGGTATGCTGGCCACGGTGATGAACGCCCTGGCCATGCAGGACGCCCTCGAGCGCCTCGGGTTGCAGGCGCGCGTGATGTCCGCGCTTACGATCCGTCCCGTGTGCGAGGACTATGTCCGGCGCCGCGCGATTCGCCACCTGGAGAAGGGCCGGGTCGTACTGTTCGCGGCGGGCACCGGCAATCCGTTCTTCACGACCGATTCCGCGGCCGGTCTGCGGGCGATCGAGATCGGCGCCGATCTCCTGCTGAAGGCCACCAAGGTCGACGGCGTGTACTCGGCGGATCCGGTCACCGATCCCGATGCGACCCGCTTCAGCCGCCTGAGTTACCAGGAGATCCTGGACCGGCGGCTGATGGTCATGGATCATACCGCCATCGTGCTGTGCCGTGATCACCGCATTCCGCTGCGGGTGTTCGACATGACCCGCCCCGGCGGGCTGTTGCGCATCGTGCGCGGAGAAGATCTCGGTACGCTGGTGACCGCCGACTGACGAGGGGTGAGGTGAGGGACATGATCGATGGGATCAAGACCGATGCCGCGGTGCGCATGCAGAAGAGCGTCGAGTCCCTGAAGCAGGAGCTCTCGAAGCTGCGCACGGGCCGCGCGCACACCAGCTTGCTGGACCACATCACGGTGGACTATTACGGGGCGCAGACGCCGATCAACCAGGTCGCCAACGTCATGGTCGCCGACGCCCGTACGCTGAGCGTGGTCCCATGGGACCGAAACATGATCCCGGTGGTGGAGAAGGCGCTCATGACCTCCGGTCTGGGCCTCACGCCCACCACCGCCGGGACGACCATCCGCATCCCCCTGCCCCCGCTCACCGAGGAGAGGCGCCGTGATATGATCCGCCTCGTCCGCCAGGAGGCGGAGGCGGCGCGGGTGGCGATCCGCAACATCCGTCGTGATGCCAACAACGAACTCAAGCGGCTCCTGAAGGAGAAGGCGGCCTCGGAAGACGAGACCCGCCGCGCGGAGGAAGAGATCCAGAAGCTGACCGGCCGCTTCATCGACCGGGAGGTCGAAGCCGTTCTGCAGGCGAAGGAGAAGGAATTGCTCGATATCTGAGGCGGGTCGGGGGTGGCGTCGCCGGCCCGCCGCACGGAGCGGCGGACGACCCGGGGACCGTCTGCGGCGGTAGGCGCCGGGATCGAACAGCTCATGTCCAAGCACGAGGAGATCCCCGCGGCCGTGGGTGACCGGATCCGCCGGTCGCTGCCCCGGCATATCGCCATCATCATGGATGGCAACGGGCGCTGGGCGCAGGCCCGCGGCCTGCCGCGCCACCGCGGCCACAAGGCGGGCGTGGAGGCGGTGCGCGGGGTCGTGGAACAATGCGCCGTGAAAGGAGTGGAGGCGCTCACGCTGTTCGCCTTCAGCAGCGAGAACTGGCGGCGGCCGCGCACCGAGGTTCGCCTGCTCATGGAGCTGTTCATCGCCACCCTGGGGCGCGAGGCGCGCCGGCTGCACCGCAACAACGTGCGTGTGCGGGTGATCGGGGATCGAGATGCCTTCCCCGCCAGGTTGCGTGAGCGGATCCGTGACGCCGAAGATCTCACCGCGGAGAACGACGGCCTCACGTTCGTGATCGCCGGCAATTACGGGGGGCGCTGGGACATCGCGCACGCGGCGCGCCGCCTCGCCGAGCGGGTCGAGGCGGGTGAGTTGGCGGCCCGCGACGTGACCCCGGAGCGACTCCAGCCGCATCTCTCGTCGCACGATCTCCCCGACCCGGACCTGTTCATCCGAACCGGCGGGGAGCAGCGGATCAGCAACTTTCTGCTGTGGCAGCTGGCCTACGCGGAACTCTACTTCACGGAAGTCCTGTGGCCGGACTTCGATGCGCGGGAACTGGAACATGCCCTGGACTGGTTTTCCCGGCGCCAGAGACGCTTCGGGCTCACGGGTCAGCAGGTGGAAGCCATCAAGGGTGCTTAGGCAGCGCCTGATCACGGCGGCACTCCTCATCCTGTTGGTCGGTGCGGGTGCGTTCGTCCTGTCGAGTGCGCAAATCGGCCTCATCTTCGCCGCGTTCGTGCTGGCCGGCGCCTGGGAGTGGAGCGGACTGACGAACCTCGGCGGGCGCCTCGGGCGTATTTTCTATGTGATGTTGGTATCATTGGCGCTGCTCGGCGGCTGGTGGCTCGTGCAGCGCCGCGCGGGGGCGATGGGCGTGCTGATCGTGGCGCTGGCGTGGTGGTCGGCGGTGGCGGTGGCGCTGGCACGCTACCGCCCGGACGCGCGCCGGAACGGGCGGGCCCGCCCGGGCCGCGCGCCGGCGAACGCGCTGGCGGGCATCCTGACCCTGGTGCCCGCATGGATGGCCCTGGTCGCCCTGCACCACTCGGGGTCCGACGGGCCGGAACGGTTGTTGTATCTGCTCGGCCTCGTGTGGGTCGCCGACAGCGGGGCCTATTTCGTGGGCCGCCACCGGGGGCGGGTCAAGCTCGCGCCGCGGCTGAGTCCCGGGAAGACGCGCGAAGGCCTCTACGGCGCGCTGATCGCGAGCACGGCGTTCGCCGCGGCCGGCGCCGCGGCGTTCGGTCTCTCGCCGCGAGAGGCGCTCGTGTTCATCGGTCTGAGCCTGGTGGCGGTACTGTACTCGGTGGTGGGAGACCTCTTCGAGAGCATGATCAAACGGCGCGCCGGGGTGAAGGACAGCGGATCGCTGCTCCCGGGCCACGGGGGCGTTCTCGACCGCGTGGACAGCCTGTCCGCGGCCGCCCCGATCTTTCTTCTGGGATTGCTATGGTTGAAACTGGCAAGCTGATCGGGGTAACGGTCCTTGGGGCCACCGGCTCCGTGGGCATGAACACGCTGGACGTGCTGGCGCGTCACCGCGACCGCTACCGCGTCGTCGCACTGACCGCCAACACCAACGCCGAACGGTTGTTCGCGTGTTGTCGCGAACACCGCCCCGAGGTCGCCGTGCTGGGCGAAGCGGATGCGGCCGCGCGATTGCAGGAGCGCCTGCGCACCGCCGGCATCGCGACCCGGGTGTTGAACGGTCCGGAGGGTCTCGAGACCGCCGCGCGGCTCCCGGAAGCGGACTACGTGATGGCGGCGATCGTCGGTGCCGCCGGACTGCTGCCGACGCTCGCGGCGGTGCGCGCGGGCAAGCGCGTGATGCTCGCCAACAAGGAGGCGCTGGTCATGGCCGGGCGCATCTTCATGGACGAGGTCGTGCGCCACGGGGCGGAGCTGCTGCCCATCGACAGCGAGCACAACGCCATCTTCCAATGCATGCCCCCGCGTAGCATCGACGGGGGATTGGACCGCATCGGCGTGGAGCGCATCCTGTTGACCGCCAGCGGCGGGCCGTTTCGCACCACGCCGCAGGCCGATTTGGAGGAAGTGAGTCCGGAGCAGGCCTGCGCACACCCGAACTGGGTGATGGGCCGCAAGATCTCGGTCGATTCCGCCACCATGATGAACAAGGGCCTGGAGGTCATCGAGGCCTGCTGGCTGTTCCGTACCACCCCGGATCGGGTGCGTGTGGTGCTCCATCCGCAGAGCACCATCCACTCGATGGTGGAATACGTGGACGGTTCGATCCTGGCGCACCTGGCCGCCCCGGACATGCGCGTGCCCATCGCCCATGCCCTGGCCTGGCCCGGGCGCATGCGCTCGGGCGCCGACTCGCTCGACATCGTGGCGACCGGACGTCTGGATTTCGAGGCGCCCGACCTCGAACGCTTTCCCTGTCTGGGTCTCGCCTACCGCGCCATCGAGGCCGGCGGTACCGCCGCCGCCATCCTGAACGCCGCCAACGAAGTCGCCGTGCAGGCGTTCCTCGAGCGCCGGCTGGCCTTCACCGAGATCCCCCGTGTCATCGAGTCCACACTGGACAGTGTCGCCCTCCACGAGGCGGACGCCCTGGAGACGGTACTCGCCGACGACGCGCAGGCGCGCGCGGTCGCCGTGCGCATGATCTCCCGGCGCACCTCGAGGGCGGCTCCATGATCCACGTGCTGTTCTATCTGGCCGCCTTTACGGTGGCCATCAGCGTGTTGGTCACGGTGCATGAGTTCGGTCACTTCTGGGTGGCGCGCCGCCTCGGCGTCAAGGTGCTGCGCTTCTCGATCGGTTTCGGGAAACCGCTCTGGACTTGGCATGCACGGCGCGACGGCACGGAGTACGTGGTGGCCGCGCTGCCGCTCGGCGGCTACGTCAAGATGCTCGACGAGCACGAGGCCCCGGTCCCCGCGCAGGATCGCGATCGGGCGTTCAACCGTAAGCCCATCGCCACGCGCGCCGCGGTCGTCGTCGCCGGGCCGTTGTTCAATTTACTGTTTGCGGTCCTGGCGTATTGGATCACGTTCGTGGTCGGTGTGGTGGGCGCGCGTCCCCTGATCGGCGCCGTGGCGCCGGGCAGCCCGGCGGCGCGCGCCGGCGTGCAGACTCGCGAGGAGATCCTGGCGGTGAACGGGCGCCCCACACCGACCTGGAACACGGCCCGGTTCGCGCTGCTCGATGCCGCGCTCGGTAACCGGTCGGCCGATCTGAAGTTGCGTACGCCCGCCGGGCACATCGTGCGGCGTGCGCTGCCCGCCGCCGATTCCGGGACGGTGTTGAAGTCGCCCGATCTGTGGGGCGCGGTCGGGATCGAGCCGTGGCGACCCGCGGTGCCGGCGGTCATCGGGCGGCTCGTGCCCGGCGATCCCGCGGCGGCCGCGGGACTGCGCCCGGGCGACCGCGTGGTGGCCGTCGACGGGCACCCGGTCAAGGATTGGGCGGCCATGGCGGCGGCGATCCGGGCGCGCCCGGGACAGCGATTGCGGGTCACGGTCGAGCGCGGCGGGGCTCGGCGCACGGTGGTGCTGCACACCGCACGGGTCGCGGGCGCCGACGGCGCCGAGGGGCGCATCGGTGTCTACCCGCGGGTGCCCAAGGGTCTGTTCGATCGGCTGCGGGTGATCGTCCGCTACGGCCCGATCGAGTCGCTGATCCACGCCGTGGACAGGACCGCGGGCATGACCGTGCGCATGCTGCGCATCCTCGGCCGGATGTTTGCGGGCGAGGCATCCATGCGCAACATCAGCGGACCGATCACCATCGCCCGATATGCCGGCGAGAGCGCCAGCGTCGGCCTGATCCCGTTTCTGGGGTTTCTCGCCGTTGTCAGTATCAGCCTCGGTGTCCTGAATCTGCTGCCGATTCCGATCCTGGACGGCGGACATCTCCTTTATTATCTCATCGAGGCGGTGAAGGGCAGCCCGGTCTCGGAACACGCCCAGGCGGTGGGACAGAGGATCGGCATATTCCTTTTGCTGCTCCTGATGAGCCTGGCTTTCTATAACGACCTACGGCGTTTATTCATCGGATGACGTCACTCAGAGGCACCCGTTTCCTTGTTATGAAGCGTCTAATCGGCAGGTTGTTCTGGGCGGTGGCACTCGGGCTGCTGTTCACGGTCCGGGCGTACGCCTTCACGCCGTTTGTCGTGAAGGACATCCGCGTGGAGGGTCTGAAGCGCATCTCGCAGGGAACGGTATTCAACTACCTGCCCCTCAAGATCGGCGACCGCATGGACGATACGCGTTCCGCCGAGGTGATTCGGGCGCTGTTCAAGACCGGTTTCTTCAAGGACGTGAGCCTCGAGCGCGACGGCGACGCCCTCATCATCGTGGTCTCCGAGCGTCCCGCGATCGCCACTATCAAATTCTCCGGCAACAAGGACATCGAAACCAAGAAGCTGAAGAAGTCCCTCAAAGGGATCGGTTTCGCCGATGGCCGGGTCTTCGACCGCTCGACCCTGGAGAAGGTGGAGCAGGAGTTGCACCAGATCTATTTCGACCGCGGCAAGTACGGCGTGCGTATCAAGACCACGGTGACGCCGCTGCCGCGCAACCGGGTGGGCATCGCCATCGCGATCTCCGAGGGCGAGGCCGCCAAGATCCGCCAGATCAACATCGTCGGCAACCATGCCTACGACGAGAAGGCCCTGCTCAAACAATTCAAGCTGGGCACGCCGAATCTGCTCTCCTTCTATACGAAGAACGATCGGTACTCCAAGCAGAAGTTCTCGGGCGATCTCGAGCGGCTGCGTTCCTTCTACATGGACCGCGGTTACATCAATTTCAATATCGACTCGACGCAGGTGAGCCTGTCGGCGGACAAGAAGGACATCTATATCACGGTGAACATCACCGAGGGGCACAGGTATACCGTGAAGGCCGTGCGGCTCGCCGGGGATCTGGTGCTCAAACCGTCCCGGCTCTTTCCGTTGGTCCGTATCCGCGAAGGGGACATTTTTTCGAGGAAGGCGGCCGGCGATACCGCGAATGCGATCAGCGACAAGTTGGGCGATGTCGGCTACGCCTTCGCCAACGTCAATACGATTCCGGATATCGACAAGAAAGACCGGACGGTCACGTTGACCTTCTACGTGGATCCGGGAAAGCGGACCTACGTGCGCCGGATCAACTTCAGCGGAAACATCAAGACCAAGGACGTAGTGCTGCGGCGCGAGATGCGCCAGATGGAGGCGGCGCCCATCTCCACCGAGAAGGTCAAGCTCTCGCGCAGCCGTCTGGAGCGACTCGGCTTCTTCAGCCACGTCAATGTGAATACCAAGCCGGTGCCGGGAACCACGGACCAAGTCGATGTCGACTACAAAGTCACCGAACGTCCCTCCGGGAGCCTGATGGCCGGTGTCGGCTTCTCCCAGACCGGGGGACTGCTGCTCAATGCCAGCGTGAGTCAGAACAACTTCCTGGGCACCGGGAACCGCGTCAGCGTGGCCTTCAACAACAGCAGCTACAACACGCTCTATAGCGTCGACTACACGAACCCCTACTACACCATCAACGGCGTGAGCCGCTCGTTCAGCGGCTTCTACCGCAAGACCGACGCCGCCCAGGCGAACCTCGCCAACTATACCACCGACGTAGGGGGCGGCAGCGTCACCTTCGGGATCCCCGTGAGCGAGTATGATCGGGTGCGCCTCGGGCTCGGCGGTGACCGCACGACGATACGGCCGGGATTTTTCGCCTCCACGCAGGTGCGCGATTTCATCGCCCGCAACGGCGGGACCTACAATACGTTGAACCTGACCACCGGATGGATTCACGATACGCGCAACCGCGCCGTCTTCCCGGACAGCGGCGTGCGTCGGAGCCTGAATCTCGATCTGGCGATCCCCGGGAGTACGTCGAAATACTATCGTCTGTCCTTCAGGGACCAACGCTATATCCCCCTGACCCGGAACATCACCTTCTCGCTGACCGCTGACGTGGCCTACGGCGACACCTACGTCGGGAACAAGGAGTACCCGATCTTCCAGAACTTTTTCGCCGGGGGCATCGGGTCGGTGCGCGGCTACCGGGACAATACGCTCGGTCCGCTCGACTCGAACGGGTTGCCGCTGGGCGGGCGTTTGCGGGTGGGCGGCAGCGCGGAACTGCTGTTCCCGCCCCCCTTCGTCGGCCACAATCAATCGGTGCGCTTGAGCCTGTTCGTGGATATGGGTAATGTGTACAAGGATGTAGGCAGTTTCAAGGCGGGCCGGTTGCGCTATTCGGCGGGCGCGTCGCTGATCTGGCTGACACCGTTCGGGGCGCTGAACTTCAGTCTGGGGATGCCGCTCAATGCGTCGGGCGCCGACCAGAAGCAGCCGTTCCAGTTCACGATCGGCGCCCCGTTCACTTTCTGAGCCATGAGGGAGAGTGCCTTGAAGAGATTTTCGCTGGTCGTCGTTCTGCTGTTGGGCGTGTCGCTGGCCGCGGCCGGCAGCGCATCGGCGACGGAACTCAAGATCGGATTCGTCAACCCGGCGCTGATACTGGCGAAGGCACCCCAGGCGAAGGCGGCCAGCAGCCTGTTGGAGCACGAGTTTGCACCGCGCCAGAAAAAGCTCGCCGCCGAGCAGGCGGCCATCCAAAAGTCCCGGGACAAACTGGCGAGAAACGGTGAGATCATGAGCCAAGCGCGCCGGGACAAGCTCCGGCGCGACATCCTGACCCGCCGGCGCGATCTCAAGCGCAAGCAGGACGAGTTCCGCGAGGACCTCACTATCCGCCGCAACGGTGAACTCGGAAAGCTCGAGCGACAGATCCGCACCGCGATCCTCGCGGTGGCGAAGGACGGTCACTACGATTTGATCGTGAGCGACGGCGTGCTGTATGCAAGCAAGCGCGTGGACATCACCGGTCAGGTGCTTCGGCGCCTGGAGCGACGGGCGAAGCGGCCGGCGAAGAAGTGACGATCCGGGAATCCTGGAATGTCGCTTGCGCTGGGTGATCTGGCGGCACGGGTCGGAGGCGATCTGCACGGCGATGCCTCCTGCCTGATCGAGGGGGTCGCGCCGCTCGAGGACGCGCGGCCCGGGACGATCAGTTTTCTCGCCAACCCGCGCTACCGTCGCCACTTGGCGGGCACCGGGGCCTCGGCCGTGATTCTCTCCGAGGGCGATCTTCCCGGCTGCCCGTGTGCGGCGCTCGTCTCGGACCATCCGTACCTGATGTATGCGCGGGTGGCCGAGTTGTTCGCACCGACGCCGCCGGTGCGGCGCGGTATCCATCCCACCGCCTTCGTGAGTACCGAGAGCCGGGTCGATGAGTCGGCCTGGGTGGGGCCGCACTGCGCAGTGGAGGCGGGCGCCGTCGTCGGGAGCGGCGTCCATCTCGGCCCCGGGTGCGTGGTGGGCGAGGGTGTCGAAATCGGGCCGCAGGGCCGTTTCGAGGCGCGGGTGGTCCTGTGCCGGGGGACCGTGATCGGGCGCAGAGCGCGCGTGCACCCGGGCGCGGTGCTCGGGTCGGACGGGTTCGGTATCGCCGAGGACGCCGGGCGCTGGGTCAAGGTCCCGCAACTGGGGCGGGTCCGGATCGGCGACGACGTGGAGATCGGCGCCAACACGACCATCGATCGCGGTGCGCTCGAGGATACGGTGCTCGAGGACGGGGTAAAGCTGGACAACCAGGTCCAGATCGCCCATAACGTGTACATTGGTGCGCACACGGCGATCGCCGGATGCGTGGGGATCTCCGGCAGCGTGCGTATCGGCCGACGTTGCAGGATCGGCGGGGGCGTGGGGGTCGCCGGGCACCTGGAGATCGTCGACGACGTCGTGATCACGGGGATGTCGCTGGTGACCAAATCGATTACCCGGGCGGGGGTCTATTCCTCCGGCATATCGGTCGAGCCGGCGGTGCGCTGGCGGCGCAATCACGCGCGCCTGCGCCGGCTGGAGGATCTCGCGCGACGCGTGCGGGAATTGGAATGCGGATTGGAGGCCCTGCGGGGGCCGGCGGCGGCGCGGGTCGCAGGGAGGGATGATGGCGCGGATGATTGAGGCGGAAACGGACCCGGAACCGGAAACGGACCCGGAACCGACGGGCGGGATGGACATCCACGCCGTCATGGAGCATCTCCCGCACCGCTACCCGTTCCTGCTGGTGGACCGGGTGCTCGTCTGTCGCCCCGGTGAGTCGTTGACCGCCGTCAAGAACGTGACCATGAACGAGCCGTTCTTTCAGGGTCATTTCCCGGGGCGCCCGGTGATGCCGGGTGTGTTGATCCTGGAGGCCATGGCCCAGGCCACGGGGTTGCTCGCCTTCGAGACCGCCGGCCGGCGCCCGGAGAATCATTCGATCTATCTCCTGGTGGGTGTGGATCGGGCGCGGTTTCGACGGCCGGTGGGCCCCGGGGATCAGATCGTGCTGGAGGTGACGTACCGTGACTGCAGGCGCAGCATGATGCGCTTCAGCGTCGACGCACGGGTCGACGGGGCGTTGGTTGCGAATGCGGAGCTGATGTGCGCGGCGAAAGAGATCAAGGCCTGATCGATCCGCATGCGATTATCGATCCGGCCGCGCGGATCGGTGAGGGCGTGAGCGTCGGCCCGTACAGCGTGATCGGGGCCGGCGTGGAGATCGGCGCGCGGACATGGGTCGGCCCGCACGTGGTGATCGAGGGTCCGACGCGCATCGGGCGCGACAACCGCCTGTTCCAGTTCTCCTCGTTGGGCGAGATTCCGCAGGATACCAAGTACCGCGGCGAGGATACGGTGCTCGAGATCGGCGATCGCAACGTCATCCGCGAGTTCTGCACGATCAATCGCGGCACCGTCCAGGGCGGAGGGGCGACCCGGATCGGCGACGACAACTGGATCATGGCCTATGTCCACATCGCGCACGATTGCCGGGTGGGCGACCACACGATCTTCGCCAACGGTGCGTCGCTCGCCGGGCATGTCGTTGTCGGTGACCACGTCGTGCTCGGGGGCTTCACCCTGGTCCACCAATTCTGCCGGCTCGGGGCGCATGCGTTCACCGCCTACGCGTCGGGTATCCACAAGGACGTGCCGCCCTACGTCACGGTGCGCGGGCAGCCGGCGCACCCCAATGGGATCAATAGCGAGGGGCTGCGCCGACGCGGCTTCTCGGAGGAGCGCATCGAGCATTTGCGCCGCGCCTACAAGATCCTCTATCGCTCCGGGTTGCGCCTCCGGGAGGCCGTGGAGCGGCTGCGGGCGGTTGCGGCCGGGAGCGAGGATGTGGCGCCGTTGGTGGCGTTCCTGGAGGAGGGAACGCGCAGTATCGTGCGCTGATGAGCGTCTTCGCCGATCGCAGTTCCGGGTGTCGCCCATGCTGGCCCTAAGGCGCGTCGTGCTCGTCGCCGGGGAGGCCTCCGGGGACCTGCTGGGCGCGGGGTTGATCGACGCCCTGCACCGGCGCCACCCCGAACTGGTGTTCGAGGGGGTGGCGGGCCCGCGGATGGAAGAGGCCGGGTGCCGGGCCTGGTTCCCCATGGAGCGGTTGGCGGTGATGGGCCTGGTCGAGGTCCTCGGGCGGCTGCCCGCGCTCCTCGCCCTGCGCCGCGAACTGATCGCCCGCCTGCGGCGCGCCCCGCCGGATCTGCTGATCGGCATCGACGCGCCGGATTTCAACCTCGGGCTGGAGCGGCGCGCACGCGCCCTCGGCATCCCGACCGTGCACTATGTCGGTCCCACGGTCTGGGCGTGGCGGCGCGGTCGGCTGCGCGGGATCCGGCGCGCCGTGGACCGGATGCTGACGCTGTTCCCCTTCGAGGAGGCGGTGTACCACGAATACGGGATCCCGGTGACCTGCGTGGGGCATCCCCTGGCCGACGAGATCCCGCTGGAGGATCAGCGTGCGGGGGCCCGCGCACGGCTCGGGCTGGCGACGGATGCGGAACTGGTCGCGCTGTTGCCGGGCAGCCGGGTGGGTGAAGTCCGACGCCTGGGTGAGGTGTTCCTCGAGGCGGCGCGGTGGTGCCGCGCGCGCCGGCCCGGGCTGCGTATCCTCGCCGCCATGGCCGGACCCCGGGTCCGGGAGGTGTTCGAGGAGATCCGGTCCGATCGCTATGCGGATCTGTCGGTCGAGGTCATCGAGGGGCATTCGCGGGACGTGCTGGCAGCCGCGGACGTCGTGCTGGCCGCCTCCGGTACCGCCACCCTGGAGGCGATGCTCCTGCGCCGCCCGATGGTGGTGGCCTATCGGCTGCATCCGCTGACTTACCGGCTGGTGCGGGCGCTGGTACGCATCCCGCGGGTCGCCTTGCCCAATGTGTTGTCCGGGGAGGATCTGGTGCCCGAGTTTCTTCAGCGCGAGGTCACGCCCGAAAGGCTCGGCGGGGCCGTGCTGCACTGGCTGGAGCACCCCGCCGAGGTCGGGCGCCTCGCGGCGCGCTTCGCGGCGCTGCACCACGAGTTGCGACGCGGTGCGAGCGAGCGCGCCGCGGAAGCGGTCCTGGAATCGGTGCACCGCCCGGGCGGCGCGCCGTGAGCCCGGTGTCGATGGGGGTCGAGGTGGATCGGATCGCCGGCGTCGACGAGGTGGGCCGCGGTCCGCTCGCCGGCCCGGTGGTGACGGCGGCGGTCATTCTCGATCCGCATCGTCCGATCGCGGGGCTGGCCGATTCCAAGGCGCTGAGCGCCGCGCGCCGGGAGGTGCTGGCGGGCGAGATCCGTCGCTGCGCCCTGGTCTGGGCGCTGGGGCGAGCGGAGGTCGAGGAGATCGATCGGCTGAATATCCTGCAGGCGACGCTGTTGGCCATGCAGCGCGCCGTCGCGGCGCTCGCCGCCGCGCCGCGCGAGGTGCTGGTCGACGGCAATCGCTGCCCCGAGCTGCCGTATCCGGCCCGCGCCGTCGTAGGCGGCGACCGCTTCGTCCCGCAGATCTGCGCCGCGTCGATCCTGGCGAAGGTCGTGCGGGACGCGGAGATGGTTCGCATGGACGCCCGCTATCCGGGTTACGGGTTCGCCGACCACAAGGGCTATCCGACCCCCGCCCACCTGGCGGCGCTCGAACGCCTCGGTGTGAGTCGGATCCACCGGCGCTCGTTCGCCCCGGTCCGTCGCCTGGTTACGTCGGGAAGCGCCGGGAAGCCGGTCGTAATCGACTGATCGTCTGAAGTTTTTCAGTGTGGCGCGGGTCGCCGCCCGGGTCCGTGTCGCGCATCGCCCCGGCCGCGGGCGGCTGAAGTACAATGGAGCGCCATGGCCGATTACGTTCATCTGCACCTGCACACCGAGTATTCACTGGTCGACGGGCTGGTGCGTATCCCGCGCCTGGTGCAGGCGGTGCGCGATCTGGGTATGCCGGCCGTGGCGGTGACCGATCAGGGCAACCTGTTCGCCGCCGTCAAGTTCTATCGTGCGGCGCTGGCCGCGGGGATCAAGCCGGTCCTGGGTGTCGACGCCTGGGTCGCGGAGCCGCAGGCCGGACGCCCGCCCTCGCGGCTGACGCTCCTGTGTCGGGATGAGACCGGTTACCGGAACCTGACACGGTTGGTCACGCGCAGCTATCGAGAGGGCCAGCAGCGCGGCGTGCCGGTGATTGCGCGCGATTGGCTGGAAGAGGCCGCCGACGGGCTGATCGCGTTGTCCGGGGGGCGCGAGGGCGACGTCGGGCGCGCGCTGCGCGGCGGCGGCGGCGAGGCGCGCGCTCGCCTGGACTACTGGTGTCGCCTGTTCCCCGACGCCTTCTACCTGGAACTCATCCGCACCGGCCGCGAGGGTGAGGAGGACTACCTGTACGCGGCGGTCGAGTTGGCGCTCGCGCGCGATGTCCCGGTGGTCGCCGCCAACGACGTGCGTTTCCTCGATCGCGGGGAGTTCGGGGCCCACGAGGCGCGGGTGTGTATCCACGACGGCCGCGTGCTGAACGACCCGCGCCGGCCCCGCGCCTATAGCGAACAGCAATATCTGCGCAGCCCGGCGGAGATGGCCGAGCGGTTCGCCGATCTCCCCGAGGCGCTCGAGAACAGCGTCGAGATCGCGCAACGCTGCAACCTGCAGTTGCGGCTCGGTGAGAACTTCCTGCCGCACTTCCCGGTCCCGGACGGGAGCGGCGTCGACGAGTATCTGCGCGCGGAGGCCCGGGCGGGGCTGGAGCGGCGCCTGCACGGTGCCGGCGGCGAGCCCGCCGCGCCGCGAGAGGCCTACGACGAGCGCTTGGCCCATGAACTCGGCGTCATCGAGACCATGGGTTTCGCCGGTTATTTTCTCATCGTGGCCGACTTTATCCGCTGGGCCAAGGTCAACGGGATCCCGGTCGGTCCCGGGCGCGGCTCCGGCGCGGGTTCCCTCGTGGCCTACGTGCTCGACATCACCGACCTCGATCCGATCCGTTACGACCTGCTCTTCGAGCGCTTTCTGAACCCGGAGCGGGTGTCCATGCCGGATTTCGACGTGGATTTCTGCATGGAGGGTCGCGACCGCGTCATCGAGTACGTGAGCGAGCGCTACGGTTCCGATCGTGTCGCGCAGATCATCACCTACGGCAGCATGAACGCGCGCGCCGTGGTGCGCGACGTCGGTCGCGTACTCGGACACCCTTACGGCTTCGTTGACCGTATTGCCAAGCTCATTCCGTTCGAACTCGGGATGACCCTGGAGAAGGCGCTGGTGCAGGAGCAGGAACTGCACAAGCTGTGCGAGACGGACGAGGAGGTGCGCGGCCTCATCGACCTGGCCCGATCGCTCGAAGGCCTGGCGCGCAACGCCGGACGCCACGCGGGCGGGGTGGTGATCGCACCCTCGCCGTTGACCGACTTCACGCCGCTCTACTGCGAGCCCGGAGGCGGCAGTGCGGTCACGCAGTTCGACAAGGACGACGTAGAGGCGATCGGGCTGGTGAAGTTCGATTTCCTGGGGCTGCGAACGCTGACCATCGTCGATCGGGCGTTGCGCACCGTCAACCGGCGCCGCGAGCAGCAGGGCGAACCTCCGATCGATATCGCCGCGCTGCCGATGGAGGATCGCGAGGCCTACGATCTGCTCAAGGCGTGCAAGACCACGGCCGTCTTCCAGCTCGAATCGCGCGGGATGAAGGATCTCATCAAGCGCCTGCGCCCGGACGGCTTCGAGGACCTGGTCGCGCTGGTCGCGCTCTATCGGCCCGGGCCGCTGCAGTCGGGGATGGTCGACGATTTCATCGACCGCAAGCACGGGCGCGCCCGGGTGGCCTACCCGCACCCCGATCTCGAGCCGATCCTGAAGCCCACCTACGGCGTGATCCTGTACCAGGAACAAGTCATGCAGATCGCGCAGGTGCTGGCGGGCTACAGCCTCGGGGGCGCGGACCTGCTGCGCCGCGCGATGGGCAAGAAGAAAGCGGCGGAGATGGCGCGTCAGCGCGACGTCTTTCTGGAAGGGGCGCGTAAGCGCGGCGTGGACGAGGCCGTCGCCAGCCCCATCTTCGACCTGATGGAGAAGTTTGCGGGGTACGGTTTCAACCGCTCGCATTCCGCGGCCTACGCACTGATCTCGTATCAGACCGCGTGGCTCAAGGCCCATTACCCGGCGGCGTTCATGGCGGCGGTGCTGTCCTCGGACATGGACAACACGGACAAGGTGGTGGGGTTGATCGAGGAGTGCCGCCAGCTCGGGCTCGACGTCCTGCCGCCGGACGTCAATGTCTCGGAGTATGCCTTCGGCGTCGACGGCGAGCACCGCATCCTCTACGGGCTCGGGGCGATCAAGGGCGTGGGCGAGACGGCGGTGGAGGCGATCCTCGCCGAGCGCCGTACCGGCGGGCCGTTCCCCGACCTGCTCGACCTGTGCCGGCGCATCGACCTGCGGCGCGCCAATCGTCGCGTGCTCGAGGCGCTGATCCGCGCCGGCGCCCTCGACGGTCTGGGGCGTCACCGGGCGGCGCTCATGGCGCAGCTCACGGCGGCGTTGCGCTCGGCCGAGCAACACACCCGGGATCACGCCGCGGGTCAGGACGATCTGTTCGGCGGCCCGATTGCAGGGCACGGCGTGCCCGAGGCGCCGGAGCCGCCCGAGTGGGAGGACGGCGAGCGTCTTACCGGGGAGAAGGAGACCCTGGGACTGTATCTGACCGGGCATCCGATCACCCGCTACGAGGAAGAACTCACGCGTATCGTCACCGCGCGCATCGGCGAACTGGTGGCCGATGCGGACGGCAACGGGACCGGCGCCGCGCGTGTGCCGCCGCGCGAGGATCGCCCGACGGTGATCGCCGGGCTGGTGGTGGCGTTGCGTGTCACGCAGACCCAGCGCGGCGCGCGCATCGCATTTCTGACCCTGGACGATCGCAGCGGGCGCCTCGAGATCGCGGTGTTCAGCGAGGCGTTCCAGCGCTATCGTCCGCTGCTCGCCAAGGACCGGCTGCTGGTCGTGAGGGGAGGCCTGAGCGCGGACGAGTACACGGGCGGGTATCGCATGAGTGCGGACTGCATCTGGGACATCGAGCAGGCGCGCGCGGCCTTCGCGCGCCGCTTGGAGGTGGAGATCGACAGCGAGCGGGCGGCCAACGGCTTCGTTTCGTCCCTGGCCCGGATACTGACCCCGTTCCGGGTCGAACGCGGCGCGCAGAACGGCGCCGACGGTTGTCCGGTATGGGTCGAGTACCGGCGCCCGGACGCCCGCGTGCACGTTGTGCTCGGGGCGGACTGGCATGTGCGCCCTACCGACGAACTGTTGCAACGATTGGAGGAACTGGCCGGCCGTGAGCGGGTCCGTTTTGTCTATCGAGCACAGGAGGGTGCCGCGGGGCGCGGTTTCGGGGCCGGCGCGGATCCGGTATAGTCGCGGGCGCACCGCGCGGTGCCGGCCGTGCGGGGGGGCCAACGGGCGGAGACCATGAATCTCAATTTCCTCGACTTTGAACGACCGATCGCCGAACTGGAGGCGAAGATCCAGGAGCTGCGCTTCGTCAGCGACGGCCAGGACCTCAATCTGCAGGAAGCGATCCAGCGTCTCGAGGCCAAGAGCCGCACGCTCACCGAGTCGATCTTCTCGTCGCTGAACACCTGGCAGGTGGCCCAGCTCGCGCGCCATCCGCAACGCCCCTACCTGCTCGACTACGTGGCCCGGATCTTCACGGAGTTCCACGAACTGCGCGGTGACCGGGCGTTCCTCGACGACCCGGCCGTCGTCGGCGGGCCGGCGCGGCTCGACGGGCGTCCGGTGATGGTGATCGGTCACCAGAAGGGCCGCGACACCAAGGAGAAGATCCACCGCAACTTCGGCATGCCGCGTCCCGAGGGCTATCGCAAGGCGCTGCGCCTGATGCGCCTTGCCGAGCGTTTCGCCCTGCCGGTGCTCACCTTCATCGATACCCCGGGGGCCTATCCGGGGATCGGCGCCGAGGAGCGCGGGCAAAGCGAGGCCATCGCCCGCAACCTGCTGCACATGTCGAGGCTGCGCACGCCCGTATTGTGCTCGGTGATCGGCGAGGGCGGCTCGGGCGGGGCGCTGGCGGTCGGGGTCGGGGACCGGTTGCTGATGCTCCAATACAGCACCTATGCCGTGATCTCCCCGGAGGGCTGCGCCTCGATCCTGTGGAAGAGTGCGGAGAAGGCGGCCGAGGCGGCCGAGGCCATGGGGATCACGGCCGAGCGCCTCCAGCGACTCGGGCTGGTCGACGAGATCATCCCGGAGCCGCTCGGCGGCGCGCATCGCGACCCGGACGTCACGGCGGCGCGGCTCAAGCAGGCCCTGGTCGCGAACCTGGACCGCTTCGCCGGCATCCCGGCCGACGAGTTGCTCGAGATGCGCTACGCGCGCCTCATGGCCTACGGAAATTTCAAGGAATCCGCCTGAGCGGCGTGCGGTGCGTCCGGGGCGGCCGCAAACGACGGTGGGAACGCACAGCGGGGATTTCAACGCGGAGCGACTGTACCGTGCGCTGGGCGCCCTGCCCGCGGCGCCGGTCTATTGGGTGGCCTACAGCGGCGGGGCGGATTCCCATGTTCTCCTGCACGCGCTCGCCGCGTTGCGCCCGCGCCTGGGCGCCGCGTTGCGCGCGGTGCACGTCGATCACGGTTTGCACCCGGACGCGCGCGCTTGGTCCGAGCACTGCGCCGCGGTATGCGCGGCGCTCGATGTGATGCTGCGCGTGCTGCGCGTGGACGCGCACGCCGCGCGCGGGGAGAGCCCGGAGGCGGCGGCCCGGCAGGCCCGCTATGCGGCGTTGGCGTCGGTCGTGGGTCCCGGGGAGATCCTGCTCACCGCCCATCACCGCGATGATCAAGCCGAGACGGTGCTGCTGCAACTGCTGCGCGGCGCCGGCCCCGCGGGCCTTTGCGGAATGGCCCCGCGGCGGTGTCTCGGTGCGGGTCTGCTCGCCAGGCCGTTACTCGGGTTCCCGCGTGCCGCGCTGCGCCGCTACGCCGCGATGCACGGGTTGTCCTGGGTGGAGGACGGCACGAATCTCGATCCGTCCGTGGACCGCAATTTCCTGCGCCACGAGGTCCTGCCGGTCCTGCGTCGGCGCTGGCCCGGCCTGGCGAAGACCCTGCCGCGGGCGGCGACGGTGCAGGCGCAGGCGCTCGAGGTCCTGGAGGCGTGCGCGCGGCGCGATCTCGAGGTCCTGCAGGGGCCTGATCCGTGGACGTTGCGCCTCGATCGGCTGCGCGCGCTCGATCCCGCGCGCCAGCGCAACGTGCTGCGCGCGTGGCTGCGCCTGCTCGGCCTGCCGGTCCCATCGTCCGCGCAACTCGAGTGCTGTCGGCACGAGGTCGTGGCGGCGCGGAACGATCGTGAGCCCTGCGTGCGTTGGCCGGGCGCCGAGGTGCGCCGTTACCGGGACCTCCTCCATGCCATGTCGCCGCTGCCGCCGGCCCCGGGAGGCGTGTCCCTGCCCTGGGATCCCGCCGCCCCGCTCGCGCTCCCGAACGGGCTCGGCGTGCTGCGCGCGGTACCCGCCGCCCGGGACGGCTTGCGCTTGGCGGGCGCCCGCGTGGTGCAGGTGCGGTTCCGGCGCGGCGGAGAACGCTGTCGCCCGGCGGTGCGCGCGCACACGCGCGACTTGAAAAAACTGCTGCAGGAACACGGCGTGCCCCCGTGGCTGCGGCCGCTTATTCCGTTGGTGTACGTGGACACGGAACTCGCGGCGGTGGCCGACCTTTGGGTGTGCGCGTCGTTTCAGGCCGCCGCCGGCGAGGCGGCGGTGCGCATCCGCTGGGAGGGTGCGCCCGCCGGCTACGGCGCCCGCCCTTGAATCGGCGGGGAAAAGCCGCCGCGCACCCCGTCGGGGGTGATGCGCCGGTTCCGCTCGTTGTGGAATGCCCCGGCTTCTGGTACGTTTAACCCCCGTCCGGGGCCCTACACGCAGGGCCCCGCCCCGTCCTCCTTCGGCGGCCCATGACCAGATACATCTTCACTACGGGCGGTGTCGTGTCCTCTCTGGGCAAAGGCATCGCCTCCGCCTCGTTGGGTGCGATTCTCGAGGCTCGCGGCCTCCGGGTCACGATGATCAAGCTGGATCCCTATATCAACGTGGATCCCGGCACCATGAGCCCGTTCCAGCACGGCGAGGTCTACGTGACCGAGGACGGTGCCGAGACCGACCTCGATCTCGGTCACTACGAGCGTTTCGTGCGCACGACGATGGGGCGGCGCAACAACTACACCACCGGACAGATCTACGAAAACGTCATCCGCAAGGAGCGCCGCGGCGAATACCTCGGGGGGACGGTCCAGGTGATCCCGCACATCACCGATGAGATCAAGCGCTGCGTCCGCGCCGGTGCGGCCGGTGCGGACATCGCCATGGTGGAGATCGGGGGCACGGTGGGCGACATCGAGTCGCTGCCGTTCCTGGAGGCGATCCGCCAGATGGGGGTGGAGCTCGGCCACCGCAAGGCCCTGTTCATGCACCTGACGCTGGTGCCGTTCATCCCCAGCGCCGGCGAGATCAAGACCAAACCGACGCAGCACTCGGTCAAGGAACTGCGCTCTATCGGCATCCAGCCGGACATCCTGCTGTGTCGCGCCGACCGGCCGCTGCCGGGCGACGAGCGGCGCAAGATCGCCCTGTTCACCAACGTCGAGGAGCGCGCCGTCATCTCCGCGGTCGACGTGGACAGCATCTACAAGATCCCGCTCCGCCTGCATGACCAAGCCCTCGACGATATCGTCGTGGAGAAGTTCGGTATCGAGGTGCCGCCCGCGGACCTCTCGGAATGGGAGGAGGTGGTCGCGGCGATGGCGCACCCACAGACCGAGGTCAACATCGCCATGGTGGGCAAATACGTCAATCTGACGGACGCGTACAAGTCGCTGAACGAGGCCTTGATCCATGCCGGCGCGCGGACCCGCACCCGCGTCAACATCGTCTACGTCGACTCCGAGCAGATCGAGCAGGATGGCACCGCCTGTCTCGCGGGGATGGATGCGGTGCTGGTGCCGGGAGGGTTCGGTGAGCGCGGGGTGGAGGGCAAGATCGCCGCGGTGAGCTACGCGCGCGAGAACGAGGTGCCCTACCTCGGCATCTGTCTCGGCATGCAGGTGGCGGTGATCGAGTTCGCGCGCAACCGCGCGGGGCTCACCGGGGCCCACAGCACCGAGTTCCGGCCGGACGCCGCGGATCCGGTGATCGCGTTGATCGCGGAGTGGCAGGACCGCCAGGGCGTCGTGGAGCGGCGTGATGCGAATTCGGACCTGGGCGGGACCATGCGCCTCGGGGCGCAGCCCTGCCGGCTGCGTCCCGGCACCCTTGCGCACCGAACCTACGGTCGGGACGTGATCACCGAGCGACACCGCCACCGCTACGAGTTCAACAACCGCTATCGCGAGGTCCTGGAACGGGTCGGGCTGGTGGTGTCGGGCACCTCCAGCGACGACGGCCTGGTGGAGGTGATCGAGCTTCCGGAGCACCCGTGGTTCCTGGCCTGCCAATTCCACCCGGAGTTCACTTCGACGCCGCGCGACGGTCACCCGTTGTTCACGGGCTTCATCCGCGCCGCGCTCACGCGCCGGAGCGTAACGAGCGCGCAGGCCGTGGGCGCATGAGGCTGTGCGGCTTCGAGGCCGGGCTCGAGCATCCGCTGTTCCTGATCGCGGGCCCGTGCGTGATCGAGAGTGAGCAGCTCGCCATGGACACGGCCGGTGCCCTGCACGAGATGACCGCGCGGCTTGGGATCCCGTTCATCTACAAGTCCTCCTTCGACAAGGCGAACCGTTCCTCGCACGCCAGCTTCCGCGGCCCCGGGCTGGAGGCGGGACTGGCGATCCTCGAGGCGGTGCGCGATCGCATCGGCGTTCCGGTGCTCACCGACGTGCACGAGGACACGCCGCTGGAGGAGGTGGCCGCAGTGGTGGACGTGCTGCAGACGCCGGCGTTTCTGTGCCGTCAAACGAACTTCATCCGGAACGTCGTGCGCCAGGGTCGCCCCGTCAACCTCAAGAAGGGCCAGTTCCTCTCGCCCTGGGAGATGCGCAACGTCGTGGAGAAGGCGCGCGACGCGGGCGCGGAGCAGCTCCTCGTCTGCGAGCGCGGCGTGAGTTTCGGCTACCATAACCTGGTCTCGGACATGCGCTCGCTCGCGGTACTGCGCGAGACCGGGTGCCCGGTGGTCTTCGACGCCACCCACTCGGTGCAGTTGCCGGGCGGTCGCGGCACGGTCTCGGGCGGCCAGCGCGAGTTCGTGCCGGTGCTCGCCCGCGCAGCGGTCGCCGCCGGCGTCGCGGGGCTGTTCATGGAGACCCATCCGGATCCGGCGCGGGCCCTGAGCGACGGACCCAATGCTTGGCCGCTGGGTCGCATGGAGGAGCTTCTGGGTACCCTCCAGGCATTGGATAAGACGGTGAAGGCGCGCGGCTTCGCGGAACAAGAACTCGCCCCGTCCTGACGGCAGGGCCTCGCCTGGACGGAGACGGAAGGTCATGTCGGAGATCACGGACATCCGCACCCGGGGGGCCGAAGAGGCGTTCGCGCATATACCATGAAGATATTGACCGGCCTGCTGTTGCTGCTCCTAGTGCCCCTTCAATACCGGCTCTGGGTGGGCGAGGGCAGTTTCGCGGATGTGGTGCGCCTGCGCCGCGCGGTTGTGGTTCAACAGGCCGAGAATCACGAACTCGCGCAGCGCAACGCGGCATTGGGCGCCGAGGTCTCGGACCTCAAGCACGGGCTGGCGGCGGTGGCGGAATTGGCCCGCACGCAACTCGGCATGATCGGCAAGGGCGAGATCTTCTA
>VAPE01006921.1_pt1 | contig 35492 bp, 30 predicted proteins | sample 3393911 | NCBI WGS metagenome assembly VAPE01 (sample SAMN08290436, study PRJNA428436) | hydrothermal vent metagenome | isolation source: Deep-sea hydrothermal vent chimney | place: Atlantic Ocean: South-mid Altantic Ridge
AACGATTCATTATATTCGGAAGGCGCGTCCAAGGACAGGTGCGGTCCAATGCCCTCACGCGGCGGGCGCCGCGGCGGCCGGGATCCCGCGCCAAGCCACGAGCCAGGCGAACGCCGCGACCGCCGCCGCTACGTAGTAGGTCGCGCTCGGTCCCACCCCCACCCACAGATACCCGCTGGCGAGACTGCCCAGGGAGGCACCGGCCCCGAAGCTGACGCTGCTGTAGAGGGCCTGGCCCCGTCCCTGCAGGCGTCCGGTGAAATGCCGGTGCACCAAGTCGATGGCGACTGCATGGTAGACGCCGAAGCTCGCCGCGTGCAGCGACTGGGCGAAGATAATCACCCCGAGGTGGTCGGGAAACGCACCGATCAGCAGCCAGCGCAAGGCCGCCAGCGCCAGACTCGCCAACAGCAGGGTCCGCGGCGCAAACCGCGGCAGGGCACGCGGCATGATCAGGAACACGCCGATCTCGGCGACGACCCCGAGCGCCCACAACAGCCCGATCAGCCCGCCGCTGTAACCATGGTGTTCCAGGTACAGGGTGAAGAAAGCATAATACGGACCATGGCTGAGCTGCATGAGCAGGCAGACCAGGAGCAGTGTCGCCACCTCCGGGCGGCGCACGACCGCCAGCAGCGGGCGCCCGATCGCCTCGGGCGCGGCGCGGAAGCGTTCCGGAACGCGCAGGCTCGCGAGCCAGATCGCCACCAGCAGCGCAAGCGCCACCGGCACCAGCAGCGCCGGCGAGCGATGCTGAAACAAGAACCCCAGCCCGCTCACACTGAGGACGAAACCCACCGAACCCCATACCCGGATGCGACCGTAGCTGTGCGCCCGCGCGCCCAGGTGATTGAGCGTGGTGGCCTCGAGTTGCGGCAGGGCCCCGTTCCAGAAGAAGCTGAACACGGCGACCACGACCGCCAGCCACCAGAACCCGCGACCCAACAGCACCCCGCAGAAAGCCACCCAAGCCAACAACGAGGCGATGCGCACCACGGTCATGCGCCGCCCGGTGTGATCGGCGAGCCATCCCCAGAGGTTCGGCGCCACGATCCGGGTGGCCATCATGATCGCGACCAGTTCGCCGATCGCCACCGGCCCGAACCCCAGGGACTGCAGATACAGGCTCCAGTACGGGATCAGCGCCCCCAACGCCGCGAAGTAGAACAGGTAAAAGGTCGAGAGGCGCCAGTAGATCATCGTCGTGCAGAGATCGCCCCCGCGGGACCGGAGGCATTCCAATACCGCCGGGAGGCGGTCAGGGGCTCGTGCCGGGCGGGATGGGCGCGAGCGGCGGCACCACGTCCGCATTCTGCGCCCGCTGGCGCAGCAGGTGATCCATCAACACGATGGCCGTCATCGCCTCGGCGATCGGCGTGGCGCGAATGCCGACACAGGGGTCGTGGCGACCCTTGGTCGCCACCTCGACCGCCTCGCCGCGCAGGTTCACGCTGCGCCCGGGCAGTCGGAGGCTCGAAGTCGGCTTGAGCGCGATGGAGACCCGCAGGTCCTGGCCGGTGGAGATCCCGCCCAACACGCCGCCCGCGCGGTTGCTGAGGAACCCCTCGGGCGCGAGTTCGTCGCGGTGCTCGGTACCGTGCTGGGTGACGCATTCGAACCCGGCGCCGACCTCGACACCCTTCACGGCGTTGATGCCCATCAGCGCGTGCGCGAGATCGGCGTCGAGGCGATCGAAGACCGGTTCTCCGAGCCCCGGCGGCACGCCCTGGACGACGACATTGATGCGCGCGCCGATCGAATCGCCGGCCTTGCGCAACTCGTCCATGTACGCCTCCATCTCCGGCACTGCGGCGGCATCCGGGCAGAAAAAGGGATTGCGCTCGACTTCGTCCCAATCGAAGGCCTCGGGCCGGATCGGCCCGAGTTGGGCAAGGTAGCCGCGGATGACCACGCCATGGCGCTCGCGCAGGTACTTGCGCGCGATGGCGCCGGCCGCCACGCGCATCGCCGTCTCGCGCGCCGAGGAACGCCCCCCGCCGCGGTAGTCGCGCAGGCCGTATTTCTGAAGGTAAGTGTAATCGGCGTGCCCGGGCCGGAACCGGTCCATGATCTGCGCGTAGTCGCGCGAACGCTGATCGGTGTTCTCGATCAGCAGGCCGATGGGGGTACCCGTAGTGCGACCCTCGAAGACGCCGGACAGGATCCGCACCGCGTCGGCCTCGCGCCGCTGCGAGGTGTGGCGGCTCTTGCCGGGCCTGCGCCGATCGAGGTCGGGCTGCAGATCGGCCTCGCCGAGCATCATTCCCGGCGGGCAACCGTCGACGATGCAGCCGATGGCCGCGCCGTGGCTCTCCCCGAAGGTGGTGACGGTGAACAGTCTGCCGATCGAGTTTCCGGACATGGGACGACATTGTAACGTCTCCCGCCCGAGGATGCCTCGGGCGGGCCGGCTAAAGTTTCGCCGCACATCGTCGATGGACCCGTCAGGGGGGTGCGGCTGGTACCGCCCGCCCTCGGTCCCGGCCCCGTCGACCGGGTCGGCGAAGCCTCCACACGTTGATTGCGGGAAACCGGATGGACCACAACCACCGTCACTACGGACCCAGGATCGGCAATTATCTGGGAAAACCGATTTTCGAGAAGATCGAGGATCGCGAGGGGACCTACGTCTTCGACCGCATCGCCCAATGCGACGTCGAAGGCTGCCCCCTGGACCAGTTGGACCGGGGGGAGATGCTCATCCCGCCGGGGCTGATCTACCGCCAGGTGTGAGCCGGGCCTCGGCGCCCGCCCCCGGGCCTGCGTCGTTCAAATGACCCGCGAGTAGGCGCGGGCCGGTGCCGAACGCTGCTCGCGAAGGTGGCGGTCGAAGACCATGCACAGATTGCGCACCAGCAGCCGCCCCGGCGGCGCCACGCGGATCTCCCGCCCCCCGATCTCCACCAACCCGTCGGCCGCCATGGCGGCGAGATCCGAGAGTTCGCGCCGGAAGTAGTCGGTGAACACGATTCCGTAGCGCTCCTCGATCGGGGGGAACGCGACGCCCAGGTTGCAGGCGAGGCCCATGATCACGTCGCGGCGCAGCCGGTCGTCGGCGTCGAGTTCATAGCCGCGGAACACCGGCAGGCGGCCCGCGTCGAGCCGCTCGTAGTAACTTGGCAGATCGCGCACGTTCTGGCTGTAGCTCTCCCCCACCTTGCCGATCGCGGTCACGCCGAGCCCCACCAGGTCGCAATCGGCATGCGTGGAGTAGCCCTGGAAGTTGCGGTACAGCGTCCCCTCCCGCTGCGCGCGGGCGAGTTCGTCGTCGGGCCGCGCGAAATGGTCCATGCCGATGTAGACGTAGCCGGCCCCGGTGAGCCGCTCGATCGTATGCCCGAGGATGGCCAGCTTTTCGGCGGGCGGCGGCAGATCCTCCGCGCGGATGCGCCGCTGCGGCTTGAATCGCTCGGGCAGGTGGGCATAGTTGAACACCGAAAGCCGCTCCGGCCCGGCCGCGATCACCTTCTCCAACGTGCGCGCGAAGCGCTCCACGTTCTGGAACGGCAGGCCGTAGATGAGATCGACGTTGATGGAGTGAAAGCCCGTGCGCCGCGCCGCCTCCATCACCTCCAGGGTCTGCGCCTCGCTCTGGATGCGGTTCACGGCACGCTGCACCTTGGGATCGAAGTCCTGCACGCCGATGCTCAGCCGATTGAAGCCCGCCTCGCGCAACACCGCGATGGTCTCGGCGCTCGCCTCGCGCGGGTCGACCTCGACCGAGTACTCCCCCAGGTCGTCGTCGCGCAGCGTGAAGTGGCGCCGCGTGGCCGCCATCAGGGCCCGGATCTGGTCGTGGTCGAGGAAGGTGGGCGTACCGCCGCCCCAGGCGAGCTGGTCCACCGTGCGGTCCCGGTCGAACAACCCGCCCTGCAGTTCGATCTCGCGGGTCAAGCGTTCCAGGTAGCGCGCCGCACGCGAGCGATCCCGTGTGACCACCTTGTTGCAGGCGCAGTAGAAGCACACCGTGGCGCAGAACGGGAGGTGGAAATACAGCGACAGCGGACGCGGCGGGCGGACCTCGTTGCCGCGCCCGGCCCACGCGCGGTAGCGCGCCTCGCCGAACTCCTCATGGAACAGCGGCGCGGTGGGATAGGACGTATAACGCGGACCCGCTGTGTCATAGCGGCGGATGCACTCGGGGTCGAACAATGACGAGTAGGTCGGAGGGGCCATGGTCGGATCCTATCGGGGGTCGCTGCGAGGGACCTTGACGGGTGTCAATCCCCCTCCACCGCCAAGCCGTGCTTGTGGGTCTGGTTGATGGTCTGCAGCAGCGGCTTGAAGGGCAGGATGAAGGTGTCCTGCGCGAGGACAATCTCCATGAACGGCAGGTCCTCATTGCCGAAGTGGTAGGTCCCGTCGAGCATCTGCCGGTGCAGATTCCCCACCGCCTCCTCGAGCCGGTCCAGGAACTTCAGCGCCCCGCCGAATTCCTCTCCGTCGAACTCCGCCGCCGCGCGCAGATCCTGGATCTCGAACAGGGTCTGATCGACCAGGTCGAAGTATTCTTTTGCCGTGCGCGGCCTCTGCATGATCGGTCCCCTCTCGGCGCCCAGCGTGCGGCCCGCCCCCGTCAGGCGGATCCCGCGCAGGCGCGGTTCTTCCAATAGTCTCGCAGTTCTGCGCCGGTCAGCACAAACACCCCGTCGCCGCCGCGCGCGAATTCCGGCCACAGGAACGGCAGGCCGGGCAGGCGCGCCTCGAGCGACGCCGCGGCCTCCCCGACCTCGACCACCAGCAGCCCCGCCTCGGCCAAGTAGGCCGGAGCCTCGCGCAGGATGCGCAGGGCGAAATCGAGCCCCTCCGGGCCTCCCGCCAGCGCGCCGGCCGGCTCGTGCCGGTATTCCGGGGGCACGGCCCGCATCTGCGCCTCGGTCACATACGGCGGGTTGCTCACGATCAGATCGTAGGGCCCCGCCAGCGCCGCGAACAGGTCCGAGCGCAGCGCGCGCACCCGCGCCTCGATGCCGTGACGGGCGATGTTCTCGCGCGCCACCTCCAACGCATCGGGGGAGACGTCCGCCAGATCCACCGCCGCCTCCGGAAATGCCATCGCGCAGGCGATCCCGATGCAGCCGCTCCCGGTGCCCAAATCGAGGATGCGGCGCACCTCCAGGCCCGCGGCCCACGGCTCGAAGCCGCACTCGACGAGTTCGGCGATCGGCGAACGCGGAATCAGCACTCGCGGGTCGACCCGAAACGAGAGCCCGGCGAACCACGCCTCGCCGGTAAGATAGGCGGCCGGCAGCCGTTCGTGCAGGCGCCGGCGCAGCAGCGCCGCCACCGCACCGCGCTCCGCACGCGTGAGCGCGGCGCCGAGCCAGTCCGCGGGCAGATCGGGCGGCAGGTGCAGGGCATGGAACACCAGCGCGGCGGCCTCGTCGAGGGCGTTGTCTGTGCCGTGACCGAACACCAGCCCGGCCTCGTTGAACCGGCTCGCGCCCCAGCGGATGAAATCTCGAACCGTGCGCAGCCCGCCGAGGTCCGCGTCGCTCACGACGGGACGCCACCGCGCGCGGGTCGTGCGCGGGTCCCGTTCCGGGTTCCGTGGGAAATCGATCCAGTGGCCATATCGGGTTACGCTCCGGGGTGCGGCGCACGCCGGCCCGGGGACCCCGCGCCCCGCGGTCGCGATCCGGCGTCGCGAGCGCCGATGATAAACAATCCACGCCACGCCGGCACGCCGCCTTGCGCCCCGGTATGGCATACTCGCGCGCATGCCCCCGCTTGGCCTCCCTTCCGACCGGCTGCGTCGCCCCACCGGGGCGCGTCCGTGACGCCGCATCGCCCCTCATTCGCCGGGCTCGCGGACACGCTGCGGACCCTGCCGCAGTATGCGCTGCCGCAGCATGCCCTCAGCCGCCTGGTCTACCGGGTGACGCACAGTCGCCGACGATGGCTCAAGGACGCCCTGATCCGGTGGTTCGCACGTCGTTATCGCGTCGACCTCGGCGAGGCGCGCTATCCCGATCCGGCCGCCTACCTCGACTTCAACAGCTTCTTCATCCGCGCACTGCGCCCCGGGGCGCGTCCCCTGCCCGCCGACGCGCAGGCGCTGCCGGCGCCTGCGGACGGGCGCCTGAGCGAGTTCGGGAGCCTGGAGGGCGAGCGCCTGCTCCAGGCGAAGGGCCGCCGGTACTCGGTCGTGGAGCTGCTCGGCGGCAGTGAGCGGCGCGCCGCGCCATTCCGCGACGGGGCGTTTCTGACCGTCTACCTGGCACCGCGCGACTACCATCGGGTACACATGCCCTGCCCGGGGACCCTCACCGAGAGCGTCTATCTGCCCGGGACCCTGTTCAGCGTCTCGGAATCCACCACCCGCACGGTGCCCCGCTTGTTCGCACGCAACGAACGGGTCGTGAGCGTGTTCGAGACCCCCGCCGGGCCCATGGCGCTGGTGCTGGTGGGTGCGCTGCTGGTGGGCTTCATCGAGACCGCCTGGGGGGGGCCCGGCAGCTATCCCTATGCATGTCGGGAACGGATCCGTCGCGAGGAGAGCGCGCGCATAACGCTGGCCGCCGGCGCCGAGATGGGCCGCTTCGGCATGGGGTCTACGGTGATCATGCTCTTCCCGCGCGGGCGGGTGCAGTGGGACGAGACGCTGAGAAACGGCGCCGCGGTGCGCGTCGGCATGCCGGTCGGGCGGTTGACCCCGAACGATGGCGGAGCGGAACGATCCTGAGCGCACAAGGGCCTCGGGCGGCGAGGGATCAGGAGCGATGTCAGGGAGGAAATTCCAGTTGGCCGCGCGGTAGCAGATTCCGATGAAGAGGTCGCGGGGCCGGGTCTTCCAGGCCGGGGGCGCGACGCAAATAGGGTCTGCCGTTGTTATTGTCGTTGCGCGGCGGGGCAGTGCCAGGACGCCGTCGTCTCGCATGCGCAACATGGCGACGAGGCAGCTTATGTCCTTGAAGCGCCCGTTGTCGCGTCGCCAGTCGAGTTGCTCACGATTGGAGCAGGTTCTATACCTTGTATCCAGCGGGTATCCAGCGGCGCCCGGACTTAATTGAAAGGTTATGGAAGAGGCCATCAAGCCATTGTTTTCTGGATTTTTCCTAAAACAAGTCAAGCCTACTCGGATCCTCAATGCGCCACATCAAGCGAAAGGGCTATACTTCCGCGACGTCGCCACCATGCGATTGGGAGATGACCAGTGGGCTTGACACGAATCAAGATGGAGCGTTTTACGGCCTTCGAGAGCATGGACGTGGAACTCTCGCCCGGGATCAACATCTTCATCGGCGACAACGGAACCGGCAAAACACATCTGCTGAAGGTGGCATACGCGGCGTGCGACATCACGAAGACGAAGGGCAGTTTCGCGGGCAAGCTGATCCGCACGTTCCTGCCCTACGAGCGCCGGATCGGTCGCCTCGTATTCAGAACCGGAAAGAGTTCACGCGCGGTGGCGGAGATCTCCCGGAGTGAGACGAAAATCCGCATTTCGTTTAGCAACCACTCCAAGACCCCGAAGTCGGCGAGGATTACAGGCAAGGTGGATTGGACTGCATCGGAGATCGAGTCGGCCTATATCCCCGTCAAGGAGGTGTTGGCCAACGCCCCAGGATTCCGCTCACTGTATGCGAGCCGCGACATCGCTTTCGAGGAGGTTTATGCCGACATAATAGATCGGGCGTTTCGCCCTATGTTGCGAGGCCCGCACGATGACACGCGACGGATGCTCCTTTCGAGTATCCAGAAGGTGATCAAAGGCGAGGTCGTACAGAAGGAAGAGCACTTCTTTCTCAGAAGCAAGCAGGGAATGTTGGAGTTCACCTTGCTCGCCGAAGGCATGCGCAAGCTGGCACTCCTCTGGCTCCTGATCCAGAACGGCACCCTACTCAAAGGATCGGTGCTATTCTGGGACGAACCCGAGGCCAACCTCAATCCTAAAAAGCTGGGCCCCCTAGTAGAGATCCTGTTGAAGCTGCAACAGATGGGCGTACAGATCCTGTTGGCGACCCACGATTATGTGCTGCTGAAGGAGTTCGATCTCCAGGCAGGGGACGGCGATTCACTACGTTACCACGCTCTCTACCGGGACAAGGGGCGAACGATTCGCCACGCGGCAACGGAGCGTTTCCTCGAAATCCATCCGAATGCAATCGTAGATACGTTCGCTGACCTGTATAACCGAGAGGTGCGTCGTAGTCTGAGGATGGACTGATGCCGATCTTGCAGGAGGGTGAACTCAAGTTCTCGTTTCCAGCCACCGCGACTCCGACTCGCTTCGATGGGGCTACGCACGGCCTTTCCCACTGCATGAAGGCCGTGGACTTCATCGTCGAGTTCACGAGTTTCCACCTCTTTGTTGAGGTCAAGGACCCGGACAACACCCAGGCTACGCCCGAGCGTCGTGCCCGGTTCGCGTCAGAGCTCGCCCAGCCCGCGTTTCCGCGAGCGCTTTCTCGGAAGTACAGGGACAGCTTCGTTTACCGGTGGGCCGAGGGGAAGATCAACAAGCCACTGCGCTACGTCGTTCTGCTGCAACTTTCAACGTTACAGCCCGCCCTATACCTTGCTGTCGATCAAGCACTGAAGTGCGAGCTACCCGTCGCCAACACACCAAGTTCCTGGGTCCACCCGATCGCCAGCGGGCTGGCAGTTCTGAGCGTTGCGCAGTGGAACTGCGCTTGGCCACTACGGGACAATTCAACGTGTGTGACTTCGTTCCAGCTTATCCACCTTTTCAGAGCGGATACGAGATGTCTAGGCGCGCTCGAACGGAAACGCCAGCACCTCCTCGATGCGGCGTGCTCCGCATGCGGCCATCACCAGCCGGTCGAAGCCCAGCGCCACCCCGGCACAGTCGGGCAGACCCGCCGCGAGCGCCGCGAGCAGGCGTTCGTCGGGCACTACCGGCGGCTGCCCCGCCGCGCGCCGGCGGTGCCGGTCGTGCTCGAAGCGCCGGTGCTGTTCACCGGCATCGGCCAATTCGTGAAAACCGTTGGCCAGTTCCATGCCGTCGAGAAAGACCTCGAAACGCTCGGCCACCGGCGGATCCCCGGGGCGAACCCGGGCGAGGCTCGCCTGGGAAGCCGGGTAGTCATAGAGCAGGCTCAACCGCCCCCGGCCGAGGCGTGGGACCACGAGGTGGCTCAAGAGCAGGTCGCGCCAGGGATCGGCATCCCGGTCCCCCAATCCGGCGCCGGTCTCGAGTCCGTGGCGCGCCGCGCAGGCGCGCAACTGCGCGGGGCTCGCCCCGTGCGGATCGACCCCTACATGGCGCTCGAAGGCCGTGCGATAACTCAGCCGCTCGGGCTCGCCCAGCGACCGGGAGCCGGCCAGCACATCGGCGACCAAGCCCTGCACCTCGTCCATGAGGGTGTGGTGATCCGCACCGATGCGATACCACTCGACCAGCGTGAACTCCGGGTTGTGATGCGCGCCCGCTTCGCCCTGACGGAACACCCGGCAGATCTGATAGATGGAGCCGGACCCGGCGGCCAGCAGGCGCTTCATCGGGAACTCGGGAGAGGTATGCAGATAGGCGGTGCGCCCGTACGGCGCGCCGGGCCCGCGATAGCGGGTGGTGAAGCTCTCGATCTGGGGGTCGGTGGTCCCGGCGAAGGAGAGCGCCGGGGTCTCCACCTCCATCAGGCCGCGCGCCGCGAACCAACTCCGGATACGCGCCAGGAGGGCCGCCCGCAGGCGCAACACGTCCCACGAGGTCGATGGGCGCCAGAGCCCGCCCGCGTCCTCGCCCCACGGCGGCGGGCCGGCCCCGCTCATTCCTTGGCGCGGGCCACGTACTCGCCGGTGCGGGTATCGACCCGGACCCGTTCCCCGATGTCGATGAACAGCGGCACACGCACCACCGCACCGGTCTCCAGGGTGGCGGGTTTGCCGCCTCCGCCGGAGGTATCCCCGCGCACGCCGGGGTCGGTCTCCGTCACCCGCAGCACCACGAAGTTCGGCGGGGTCACGATGAGCGGCACGTCGTTCCACAGGGTCAGGGTACAGAGGTCCTGTTCCTTGAGCCACTTGGCCCCGTCGCCGACCGCGGCGGCATCGGCGCCGTATTGCTCGAAGGTATCGGGCTTCATGAAGTGCCAGAACTCGCCGTCGCTGTAGAGGTACTGCATCTGCACCTCGACCACGTCGGCCGCCTCGACGCTCTCCCCCGACTTGAAGGTGCGATCCACCACGCGCCCCGTCTTGAGATTGCGCAGCTTGACGCGACTGAACGCCTGCCCCTTGCCGGGCTTGACGAACTCGTTTTCAATGATGGCGAAGGGATCACTATCGAGGATGACCTTGAGCCCCGCCCTGAATTCATTGGTGCTGTAGGTGGCCATTCCGTCTCCATTGCACGCCGCAGGATACCCCCCCCGGGGGGGGCGCGGTTGCACATCATAACGCGAACCGCGGGCCCGCGGCAGACACCCGCCTGGCGGCGGGAGCTGGCCCGCGCCGTGCGCGAGCCGCGCGAGCTGCTCGCGCGGCTCGGCCTGGACCCGGGCTTGCTCGCCGCGGCGCAGGCCGCCACCCGGGCGTTCCCCCTGCGCGTGCCGCTCCCCTACCTGGCGCGCATCCGGCACGGTGATCCGAACGATCCGTTGCTGCGCCAAGTACTGCCGCTCGGGGAGGAACTGCGACCGGTACCCGGCTACACGGCCGACCCCCTGCACGAGTCGACGGCGCACAGCGCGCCGGGCCTGCTTCGAAAGTATCAGGGGCGGGCATTGCTGGTCACCACCGGTGCCTGCGCCGTGCACTGCCGATACTGCTTCCGGCGCCACTACCCGTACGCGGGCGACGCAACCGCCCGCCCGTGGGACGCGGCGCTGGAGCGGCTGCGTGCCGACCCGAGTCTGCGCGAGGTCATCCTCAGCGGCGGCGACCCGTTGAGCCTGCGCGATGAATCCCTGGCGCGGCTCGCGGCGGCGCTGGACGCCGTCCCCCATCTCACCCGACTGCGCATCCACACCCGCCTGCCGGTGATGATCCCGCAGCGGGTGACCGATGAACTGTGCGACTGGCTGACCGGCGGGCGGCTGCACCCGGTAGTGGTGATCCATGCCAACCACGCCCGCGAACTCGACGGCGCCGTATGCGGCGCCCTGCTGCGGCTGGGTGCGCGGGGCATCACGCTGCTCAACCAGTCGGTCCTGCTGCGCGGCGTCAATGATCGGGTCGCGGATCTCGTCGATCTGAGCGAGGCGCTGTTCGAGGCCGGGGTCCTGCCCTACTACCTCCATGCGCTCGACCCGGTCCAGGGCGCGGCCCATTTCGCCGTCCCGGACGACACGGCGCGGCGTCTGCACGAGACACTGTCGGCGCGCCTGCCCGGCTACCTGGTCCCGCGGCTGGTACGCGAGGTCCCGGGAGCATCGGCCAAGCAGCCCCTCGCCTGACCGACGTCCGGGCCACGGCCGACCCATGGCACGATTTCCACAGCATATTGTCCAATAAGGGAAAAGTGATGGATCGACGGGTTGGAGAACACCCGCCGAATGCACGTCGGCACGAGTGGCGCGCGCACAGCGTGCGCGGATGATTCGGCATCCGGGTCAAGTCTGCGACGTTCGGTCCGATAAACCGCATAACCCCCGGGGGTACGGGGGAACCGAAGACTGAGATGCCCGCACACATGACCGATTCCTTACCGCTGACGGCGCTACGCGTGCCGGAGCGCCATGCACCGGCCGCAGATGCCTTCGATCTGCGCGTGCCCGCGGTGCGCGCCTGGATCCGGGCCCTGCCGCTGGCCAATGTCGGCGAGACCGCCCGGCGGCTGTTCTACGCCCTGCGCGAGGCCAATCGCCAGGAAGCCGCGCCGGAGAAGCGCCTCGCAGCCCTGGAACTGCTCCAGGAACCGCTCGCCCTGGCGGACCGGGCCTTGGACCGGCAGGTGGTGGGGCGCACATTTCCGCTCTCGGACAAGCAGCGGCGTATTGCCGAGCTTGCGCGGGTCCTGCAAACGGAGATGGCGGACGGGTACAAGATCGTGGTCTTGGACCTGCTGCGCGAGGAGCAGCCCGACACTCACCTCCTTGCCACGGCGGTCCGCCACGCCCAGGATCACCTCGCGGGGATCCTGTTGAAGTCGTGCCTGGTCTACGCGCCGGCCCCGGACGGGGTGTGGCGCGAACTCCATATCCTGTACCGGGCCGCGGAACGGCACGGCATCCTGGAGATGCAGGTCTCGGCACCCGGCCCGCAGCGCCGCGCCGCTACGGTCGCGGACGGCTATCTGCGCACCCTGCTCCTGGGCGCATCGTGCCTGTACCGCCTACGGCAGGGCGAGCAGATCCGCTTGGCGCGACTACTGGAAGACTGGGCCCCGGCGGTCCGGCTGCTCCCTCTGGAGGATGCGCCCGCGCCCGACGCCGATCTGCTGGTCGTGGACCTGGATGCCGATGCCCCGCCCGCGTATCTGCGCCATCTGCAACCGCGGGACCCGGCGACCTGCCGGGTTCTCGACACGCGCGGCCTCACGACGCACGTGCGCGAGGCGTTGGCGCGACCGGCGAGGCAGACGCACGACGTGCTGCAGGGCGAACACCCGGGCCCCGATACCCTGCGGCGCCTGGTCCCCGTCTGGGACCTCGTTTCCCGGCGCAGCTTTCGGCGCAGCGCCCAATCCGGCGAGGTCCTCGTGATCATCGGTCTGTACGCCTTGCACCGCACCCTCTGCAAGGCCGCCGGTTCCACGTCGGAGCGCGGGGCGTGCGCGCAGTTGTTGAAAGAGAATCTGGCCGACCCGCGCGCGCGCTTCACGAGCAAGAACCTGCCGCAGCGCGACGGTGACTTGCCCGATGTCTGGGATATGGTCTACGAGCGGGTCGACCCGCAACGCGGACCGGCTGCGGTGACCGTGCTCCTCAGCCCCAGCGACAGCGAACTGGACCGGACCGCCCAGGAGTGGCGGATGAAAAACATCAGCGCGGGCGGCTGCTGCCTGCTCTGGGGGCACGACGGTCCCGGCCGGGCCCAGGTGGGTGAGCTGATCGGCATACGCCAGGGCGCGGGCGCGACACACCGCTGGCACGTGGGCGTGATCCGTCGGATGATGGCCGATGGCGCCAAGGGCCTGGAAATCGGCGTGCAACTGATCGCACCGTGGGCCACGCCCGCGGCCCTGCGCGGCGCGGCCCACGGGCGCGAACGGGCCGTGCACCGGCGCGCGCTGCTTCTGCCGGGCATCGACGCACTGCAACAACCGCCTTCGCTGATCACCGAACCGCACACACACCGCGCCGGCGACACCCTCACGTTGGTCACGGCGGACGACGAGCGGCACATCCGCCTGACCCAACAGGTGGAGGATACCGGTCTGTTCGCGCAGTTCCAGTTCGACGAGGCGGAATCCCCGGACTCCGGGGGAGACCGCGATCCGCAGGCGTTCGACTCGCTGTGGCCGGTGCTGTGAAGCCGGCGCGGCGCGCGACGCCGCCGCGTCAGAAGATTTGCGCGAAGGGATCGGGATAGACGACCCGGCCGCCGCCGTGCAGCGCACCGGCCTGCAGCTCCAGGACCGTAAGCGCATCCTCCGCCACCCGGAGGTTGCTGCCGACCGCCCGTCTCGCCGCCGGCTCGAAGCCGAGACGACAGTAGTATTCCGGATGGCCGGCGACGACGATCGCCCCGAACCCGAGCTTGCGGGCCTGATCGATCGCCGCCCGGATCAACGCCGAGCCGATTCCGCGGTGGGACTGGGAGGGAACCACCGACATCGGCCCCAGGGCGAGAACGCGGGTCGCGCGACCACCTTCCTGCTGGAGGGGGACGCGCGTCAGCAGCACATGGCCGACGATACGCCCGTTGAGTTCCGCGACCAGCGAGAGCTCCGGCGCAAACCCCGGCAACCGGCGCATGGTCTCGACCAACCGGGCCTCGGCCTCCCCCTCGAAGGCACTGAGGTTGACCACGTCGATCGCTTTGACGTCGCCCGCAGCCTCCGGTCTGACGATGATATCCTGGGTTTTCACAACGCAATCCGCGGCCGTCAGAACCATCTGTCCGGCCTGCATGGGGTCGGCCGGCAACCGGACCCGCCTCTCTGGCATCCTAGCAGGAAAGCCCGGGCCGGGGAACCGGACTCCGGACTCCGGCGGGAAAGCACTGCGGCCGGTCCGACACGGGTTCAAGGAACCCATGCAGGCGCCGACACTATGAGCGGCGCGATCATAGGGGGAAGATCGGTCTCTCCCCGGCGTCGCAACGCTCCCGCGGTACCTGCCAAAGGCGCGGGGCGGCGCGGACGCACGGCCGGATCGCCAGGAGCATCGGGTGGACAAGGACAACCTACTTCGCCTGCTGATCGTCGAGACCTCCCAGAACGACGCCGAGATCATCGCCAGCGTACTGCGCAACGCCGGCTATGCGGTGCGCGCCCGCAACGCCGAGGACGGCGAGGACATGGCGGCGGCGCTTCAGGAGCAAGTCCCGGACCTCGTGATCTGCTCCACCGAACTCGACGGGTTCAGCCTTGGCGAGGCCGTGGAACTCCTGGCCCGGACCGGCAAGATCATTCCCGTCATCGCCACGGCCACGAGCACCGATGAGGGTGCGGTGATCGATGCGCTGCGTACCGGCGCACGCGATCTCGTCGGAAAGTCGCAACCCGATCACCTGCAACTGGTGGTCGGGCGCGAACTGGAATTCATTCGCGCCCAACACACCCTGCGACGCAACGACGCCACGATCCGCGAGGGCCGGAAGCGCTGCCAGGCGTTGCTGGAGAGTTCGCGCGACGCCATCGCCTACGTGCACGAGGGCATGCACGTCTACGCCAACCGCGCCTATCTGGAGCTGTTCGGCTACAGCGAGTTCTCCGAACTCGAGGGCACGCCGATCATGGACATGGTCGCACCGGGGGACCACGCGAAGCTCAAGGAGTTTCTGCGCCGCCACAGTAAGGGCGGCGAGGCCCCGGAGACCCTGGAACTGAGCGGCCTGCTCCCCGACGGCAACACCTTCGACGCCGCCATGAACCTGGCCCCGGCGACGATCGACGGCGAGCCGTGCACCCAGATCTTCATCCGAAGCCGGCTCGACCAGGGGGATCTCGAAAAGAAGATCCGGCAACTCAGCATGAAGGATATCGTGACCGGCCTCTACAACCGTCAGTATCTGATGGACGCGCTCAACGAGACCGTTGAGCGCGCCGGGACCGCAGGCGTCCCCGGCGTCCTGCTGCGCATCGTGCTCGACGACTTCAAGGACATCAAGGAACGGGTCGGCGTCGCCGGCAGCGACTTGGTAATGGGCGACATCGCGCGGCTGCTCGAGGGCCGCATCGGCGAGCACGACGTGCTCGCGCGCTTCGACGACGACGCCTTCGCACTGATCACCCACGGGCCGGAGCCGGCGGCGGTGCACCGTCTCGCCGACGGGCTGCGCACCGCGATCGCCGATCACATCTCCGAAATCGGCACCACCTCGGTGGCCACTACCTGCAGCATCGGCATCGCGGCCGTCACCGAGGAGGCCGCCGGCGCGCAGGATATCCTCGGGCAGGCGGACTTCGCCTGTGAGAAGTCCCGGTCCGCGGGCGGGAACCGGGTGGAGATATTCAACCCCGCCGTGGAGCAAGGCTCCGCCAAAAACCGGCAGCGGCAATGGGTCGAGCGAATCCGCGCGGCGCTGGAGAAGGATCGCTTCCGCTTGGTGTACCAACCCATCGTCAGCCTGCACGGCGACGCCAACGAGATGTACGAGGTCCTGCTGCGGATGATCGACGAGGACGGCGGCGAGTTGATCCCGAGCGAGTTCCTCGCACCGACCGAGGAGGCCGGTCTGATGGCGGACGTCGACCGTTGGGTGTTCGGACACGCCATCGGGGTGCTCGCCCAGCGCCTGCAGTCCGGTATCCGCACCCGGTTCTTCATCAAGCTCTCCGCGGCCTCGATCATCGGCGGGGACTTGGCGGAATGGCTCAGTGAGACCCTCAAGGAGCGACGCCTCCCCGGTGACGCCGTCGTACTGGAGATCGCCGAGTCGATCGCGTTCACTCATCTGAAGCAGGCCAAGGCCCTGGTCAAACAGATCAGGGAACTGCACTGCGGTCTGGCCCTGGATCACTTCGGGAGCGGACTCAACTCCTTCAACCTGGTCAAGCACCTGCCCGCCGACTATCTCAAGATCGACGGCACGTTCATGCGCGACCTGGCGGAGAGCCGGGAGACCCAGGACACCGTCAAGTCGTTGACCGACATGGCCCATTCCATGGGCAAGCTCACCATCGCCGAATGGGTCGAGGACGCCGGCACCCTCGCGGTGCTCTGGCAGTGCGGCGTCAACTACATACAGGGCTATTTCCTCCAGGAGCCCGACGCCGCCCTGTCCTACGACTTCAGCGAAGGCGTGCTGTAACCGTCGGCCCTGCCGCCGGAACCCCCTGTAGGGCGGGCCTCGGCCCGCCAGCGACATCGAAATCTCCAGCGGCGGCGACATGGTTCCGCGACGTCGGCCGGACGATCCCGGCCACGCGGCGACGGCCACGCCGACGGCGACCGCGCCCTGTCGCAAGCTTCAGTCGAGTACGTGCGACACCAGGCCGTCGGCGAGCTTGGGCTCGAACCACGTGGATTTCGGCGGCATGACCTCACCCGCGTCGGCGACCGCCATAAGGTCGCGCATCGGCGTGGGGCGCAACGCGAAGGCCGCCGCCATCCCGCCGTCGTCGACACGACGCTCCAACTCGCCGAGCCCGCGGATCCCGCCGACGAAGTCGATACGCGGATCGCGGCGCAAATCGCGGATGCCGAGGATCGGCGCCAGCACCCGATCGGTGAGCAGACTGACGTCGAGGCGTGCGACCGGGTCGTCGGGGATCCGCGCGGGGTCGAGAGACAAACGGTACCAACGCCCCGACAGATAGAGCCCGAATTCGCCCGAGCGCTGCGGACAGACGGGTGCGTCGGCCGGAGCCACCGTGAAATCATCGTTCAGGCGTGCGAGGAACGCCTCGGGCGACAGGCCGTTGAGGTCGCGGACCACACGATTGTAGTCGAGGATCCGCATCTGACCGGCCGGGAATGCGACTGCGAGGAAATAGTTGTACGATGCCTCCGCACCGCCGCCGGGATCGGCGGCGGTGCGAGCCTCCGCCACCCGCGCCGCCGCCGCCGAGCGATGGTGGCCGTCGGCGATGTACAGCACCGGCATGGCCTCGAAACGCTCCGAGACGCGTGCGCACCACTCCGGATCGTCGACCGTCCACAAGCTGTGACGCACGCCGCCGTCCCCTTCGACATCGACCTCGGGGACGGTCGCGGCGACCGCGGCGAGCCGGGCGTCGAGATCCGCGTCGTCCCGGTAGGCCAGGAGCACGGGCCCGGTCTGGGCATTGAGCGCCTCGATCTGTCGCACCCGGTCATCCTCCTTCTCGGGGCGGGTGAACTCGTGGCGGCGGATGCGCTGCGCGCGGTACGCCGCAACCGACGCCGTACATACCAGCCCGGTCTGCGTGTGCGCCCCCATGCGCAGGCGATAGACGTAGTAGCAGGGGATGGGATCGCGAATCAGGATCCCCTCCTCCAGGAGCCTTCCGAAGTTCTCCGCGCCCTTCGCATAGACCTCGGGCGCATGGGGATCCTGTCCCGGAGGCAGGTCGATCTCGGGCTTGGAGATATGCAGAAAGCTCCACGGCCGGCCGGCGGCGCGGGCGCGCGCCTCGTCGCTGTCGAGCACGTCGTACGGGGGGGCGAGCACCTCGGCGGTATGCTGCGGCGCCGGGCGCAGCCCGCGGAACGGTCGGATCAGGGGCACGTCGGATTGTCCTTGCGGCGAACGAAATCAGGCGCGCCATTGTACCCGCCCGCGCACCTCCTTGTCCGGTGGTGGGACTCGGGAGGCGCCAAGCCCCACCCACGGGGCGGCGAAGCGCTCTTCGGGCCGGTAATCGAGCCCGGCCCCCCGAGCGCCCGGCAGCCGCGGCCACCCGCCGGTCTCCGGCGCGCGACCTTGCGAGGCGCAGCCGTGGGGACGACGTGCACCCGGACCTCGAGATCGGGCGCCCGGACCCGACTTCAAGCGGCGGAACCGGGCGGAGGCCGAAAACGGCCCCTATCGGTGGACCCTCGTCTGCATGATATTCTTTAGATGCCCGCGAGGGGGGGCGGCGCGGTGCCGATACCGTGGGACAGGTGAGAGCGCAGATGCCGGAACCCAAGGAGGCACAGGAGCGGCGGGCCGCGGGCGACCCGGTCGATGCGGCCGTCATGCGCGACGCTACGGCGCGGCGCGCGTGGTTCGATAGACTACGCCCCAGCCACGCACCGATCGCCTACAAGCTCGCGTTCGTCATCGCGCTGCTGATCTCGGCGGGCATGGGCTTACTCGGTTCGATCATCATCGGCAACCAGACCCGGCTGCTGCGGGCGCAGATCGACGGTTTCGGGCGCACCGTGGTCCGACAGATGGCGGAATCCGCCAAGGAACCGCTGCTCGCGAACGACACCCTGGGCCTGGAAATGCTGGCCACCAACCTGTCCAACGGTCCCAACGTGCTCGGCACCACGATCTTCTCCAACAACGGCAAGATGCTCGCGCACGCCGGCGTCACGCCGTTCACTCCGGGCGCCCCGTTCGCCGGGCGTATCGCGAGCTATCTGGACGCAACCCCGCATGAGTTCGACTGGCGCTGGGCCGGCAGGCGCAACGGCGTCGACGCGGTGTCGTTTCTGAGCCCGGTGCGCTTCAAGGGCGTGGTGGCGGGCTACGTACTGATCAGCTTCAGCCGCGAGGCCATGACGCAGGCTCTGAACGAGTCGGTGCGTGCAATCGTCGCCGCAACGCTGTTCATGATCCTGATCGGGGTGGTGTTCTCCTACCTCATCGGCCGCCGGCTGTCGCGCCCCATCATCACCCTGATGGATGCCGGCCGCGCCCTCGGACAGGGCCGACTCGATTTCCGCTTCCGGGAGCGACGCCACGACGAGATCGGCTATCTGATGGATTCATTCAACAAGATGGCGGCCGGATTGATCCAGAAGGCACAGGTAGAGAGCGTCTTCCGGCGCTACGTCTCGCCCTCCGTAGCCACGGCGGTACTCTCCGATCTGGAACAGGTCAAACTCGGCGGCAAGAGCGTGCATGCCAGCGTGGTATTCGCCGACATCGTGGGATTCACCGCGCTCTCTGAGCGCATGAGCCCGGACGAGGTCGCCGGCATGCTCAATGAGTTCTACTCCTACACCAGCCGGGCCGCGGAGATCTACGGCGGGACGGTCGACAAGTACATCGGCGACTGCGCGATGCTGATCTTCGGAATCTCGGAGGCCGATACCAACCACGCTTTCCGGGCGCTGTGCTGCGCGCTGTTGCTGGAGCGGCTCATGGAGCGGCTCAGCGCGGACCGGAGTGCGCGGGGCCTGCCCCCGATCCGCCTGCGCATCGGCGTGAACACCGGTCCGATGCTCGCCGGCAACATCGGGACCCGGGATCGCATGCAGTACACGGTGGTGGGCGACGCCGTGAACCTGGCCTCGCGACTGTGCTCGGTCGCCGAGCCCGGCACCACCGTCATCAGCCATGAGGTACTCGACCAACCGGAGGTCCGACAGCGGGTGCGCGTGCGCGAGCACCAAGCGATCCATCTGCGCGGCATCTCGCGCCCGGTGCGCACCTACCGCGTCGTGGACGTCGTGCACCGCTACCGCCGGGCGATGAACCGTCGCATCGACTCCCTGATCGGCGAGGAACTCGAGGCCGGGGCATGAACCGCCGCAGCGGCACATTCGCCCCGGTCCTGCTCGCGCTGCTGCTTGGCGCCTGCGCGCAGTTTGCGCCGTGGACCTCCGGACGCCCCACGCCCGCGGGCATCGACCGCCTGGTTGCCGACAATCGTTACGGCGACGCGCTCGCCACGCTGCGCGACATCCCGGCCGACGCCCCGGACGCAGCGGCACTGCGCGCCAAGCGCCTGCAGGTGCGCGCCCAGGCCGCGCGCTACGCGGCGCGGCGCCTCGCCGCCGCCGGCAGGGAGGAACAGGCCGGCAACTGGCACCACGCCGAGGAGATCCTCCGCGACACCCTGGACCACGACCCCGGCGCCAAAGGCGTGCAGGCCATGCTGCGCAATCTCCACGCACGGCGCGTGCGCCGGGTGCAGGAACTCGAACGCCGCATACTGGTCGCACGCGCCGAATGGCTAAGCCGGGTGGTGCCGGCACGCAACGAATTGAAACGCATCGCCTCCTTCGGCCTGCTGGACCGCCTGCGTCTGGCGGAACTCGACCACGAACGCCGCAAGGTCGCGAAGGAACTGCTGGCCGCGGGCACCGGCGAGATGCGCATCGGCGAGTTGGATGACGCGCAGCATTGCCTGACGCTGTCGCAGGCACTGCACGACACCCCGCCGGTGCGCACCGCCCTCGAGCAGCTCGCCCGACGCCGGCAGGAACAACAACGCCTGGAAGAGCTGGCGAAGCAGCGCAGCCGCGAACAGGACCTGCGCCGTCGCAAGGCGCGCCTGCACGACCAGATCCAGGAGGCGATCGCCGAAGGCAAGTGGCACAAGGCCCAGACCGACCTGCGCCGACTCATGAAACTCGACCCCGGGAACCGCGAACTCGCCGGCCTGAAGAAGGCGCTGGATGAAGCCGTCGCGGTGCGCATCCGGCAGCTCCTCGACAAAGGCAACGCCCTGTATCGGAAAGGACTCATCCGGGAAGCCAAGACCGCCTGGGAGGCGGTGCTCGCCCTCGACCCCAAACAGCAGCAGGCGCAAGCCAACGTCAAGCGCGCCCGGCGCGTACTGAACAAACTGCGCGAACTCAAGCAGCAGGCACCGAAGACGCCGCCCGTGCCGACTCCGGCGCCCACGCCGACACCGGCCCTGGAGCCGGCCTCTTGATCGCCGTCGGACGAATCCCGCCGGCGCCGCCTTTCATGCGACGCGATCCGCTGCGCCCCACCGTCTGATCCGGGTCCCCCGAAGGTAGCCTGGATAGAGCGAAGCGGAATCCAGGGGTGCGGTCCTTCCGGGCACTGCATCCCCGGATTTCGGCCTGCAGCCTGCATTCGGGCTACACGGGATCCGGGAGAAGGCGCCGGAAATCCCGCATCGGTACCCGTCGCGGCGGCAACGACGATCGAGGCCGGTGGCGTCTATTCGACGGCGAGGGTGTCGACGCGCTGAAAGCCGCGCGGCAACCTGTTCCCGCGCCGCCCGCGCTCCCCGCGGTAGTGTTTCAGGTCCGCGGGCTTGAGAGTGAGGCGGCGCAGGCCGCAGGCGAGCACCAGGCTCGCGCCTTGCGGCACCGCGATCGCACCGACCATGCGCTCCTCGCCGGCGGCGCGCTTCGCGGCGGGGATGTCGAGGATCTTGTTGCCCTTGCCTTTGCTCATGCGCGGGAGGTCGGCGGCGGGGAACACGAGCAGGTGTCCGGCGCTGGAGACCGCCGCGATCAGGGATGCGTCCGGGTCCGCCGGCGCCCGGGGCGCGAGCACGTGCGCACCCTTCGGGACCGAGAGCACCACCTTGCCGGAGCGGTTGCGAGTGAGCAGGTCGGCGATACGCGCGATGAAGCCGTAGCCGGCATCGGTCGCGAGCAGGCAGTACTCGTCGGGCTCGCCGAGGACCACGCCCGCGAAGGTGCTCCCGTCGGGCGGATTCAACCGCCCGCTCAGCGGCTCGCCCTGGCCGCGCGCCGAGGGCAGGGCGTGGGCGGGGAGTGCGAAACTGCGACCCGTCGAACCGAGGAACACCGCGAGCTGGTTGCTGCGCCCGCGCGCGGCGCTGCAAAAGGCATCGCCGGCTTTGTAGCTCAAGGTCGCGGGATCGATGTCGTGCCCCTTGGCCGCGCGAACCCAGCCGCGCTCGGAGAGCACCACCGTCACCGGCTCGCTGGGAATCAACGCAGTCTCATCGAAGGCCCGCGCCGCGGGCCGGGCGACGATCGGCGCGCGGCGCGCGTCCCCGTAGCGATCGGCGTCCTCCAGGATCTCCTTGCGGATGAGCGCCTTCAGCCGGCGCCCCGAGGCCAGCGTCTTCTCCAGCCCGTCCCGCTCGGCGGCCAGCGACTGCTGCTCGCCGCGGATGCGCCGCTCCTCGAGCCGCGCCAGGTGACGCAGCTTCAACTCCAGGATCGCCTCGGCCTGCGCATCGGAGAGTCCGAAGCGTTCCCTCAGCACCGGCTTCGGCCGGTCCTCGCGGCGGATGATCGCGATCACCTCGTCGAGATTCAGGAACGCGACCAACAGGCCTTCGAGGATATGCAGTCGTCGGCGGACCTTCTCCAGCCGGTACTCCAGGCGCCGGCGCACGGTGGCGGTGCGGAAATCGAGCCATTCGGCGAGCAGCGTGCGCAGGTCGCGGATGTGCGGGCGGCCGTCGAGGCCGATGACGTTGCACTGCACGCGGTAGCTGCGTTCGAGGTCCGTAGTGGCGAACAGGTGTGCCATCAGGGCCTCGGCGTCGACGCGGTTGGAACGCGGCACGATCACCAGCCGCGTCGGGTTCTCGTGGTCGGACTCGTCGCGCAGGTCCTCGACCATCGGCAGTTTGCGCGCCCGCATCTGGGCCGCGATCTGCTCCAGCACGCGGCTGCCCGAGACCTGGAACGGCAGCGCCGTGATGACGATATCGCCGTTATCCCGCTCGTAGCGCGCGCGGGCGCGCACGCTGCCCACGCCCGAACGGTACAGGGCCCGGATCTCGTCGGTGCCGGTGATGATCTCCGCCTCGGTCGGAAAATCCGGGCCGAGGATATGCTCGCAGAGTTGGTCCACCCCCGTCCCGGGATCATCGAGCAGGCGCACGCAGGCGCTCGCCACCTCGCGCAGGTTGTGCGGCGGGATGTCGGTCGCCATGCCCACCGCGATCCCGGTGACCCCGTTGAGCAGCACGTTCGGCAGGCGCGCGGGCAGCGTCAGCGGTTCCTCCAGCGTACCGTCGAAGTTCGGCGCCCAATCCACCGTACCCTGGCCGAGTTCGCGCAACAGCAGCTCGGCGAACGGTGCGAGCCGCGCCTCGGTGTAGCGCATGGCCGCAAACGACTTCGGATCGTCCGGGGCCCCCCAGTTGCCCTGCCCGTCCACCAGCGGATAACGGTAGGCGAACGGTTGCGCCATGAGCACCATCGCCTCGTAGCAGGCGCTGTCGCCATGTGGATGGAACTTGCCGATGACGTCGCCGACGGTGCGCGCGGACTTCTTGTGCTTGGCGCCGGCGTCGAGGCCCAATTCCGACATGGCGTAGACGATGCGCCGTTGCACCGGCTTGAGGCCGTCGCCCACGTGCGGCAGGGCGCGGTCCAGGATCACGTACATCGAGTAGTCGAGGTACGCCTGTTCGGTGAAGACCTTGAGCGGAATCCGCTCCACCCCCTCGGGGGTGTGCGGTGGTTGCGTGGTCGACATATCGCGTGATCTCCTCGCTGAACCGCCCGTTACCCGGATTTGCGGACCGACGTCGTGGAATCGGGATCCATCACAGCCGTCACCGTCGCACCCCATACCGGCGTCGGCGGACTCATTGCGTATCCGCCAGGTTGCCCTTGTCCTCCAGCCACGCCCTGCGATCGGCGGCGCGGCGCTTGGCCAACAGCATATCCAGAAGCAGGTCGGTGTCGTCCGCGGCGTCCAGCGCGAGTTGCACCAGGCGCCGGGTTTCCGGTGCGATGGTGGTCTCGCGAAGCTGCATGGGGTTCATCTCTCCGAGCCCCTTGAAACGGGTGACGGTCACCTTGCCCCTGATCCGTTCGGCGGCGATCCGGTCGAGCACCCCCTGGCGCTCGGCCTCGTCCAGGGCATAGAAGACCGCCTTGCCCGCGTCGATCCGGTAGAGCGGGGGCATCGCCACGAACACGTGGCCGGCCCGCACGAGGTTGCGGAAGTGGCGCACGAACAGCGCGCAGAGCAACGTGGCGATGTGCTTGCCGTCGGAGTCGGCGTCGGCCAGGATGCAGACCTTCCCGTAGCGCAGCCCCTCCAGGTCGCCGATGCCCGGCTCCACGCCGAGGGCCTGGGCGATGTCGTTGACCTCGTTCGAGGCGAGCGCCTGGTCGGCGGTGACCTCCCAGGTGTTGAGGATCTTGCCGCGCAGCGGCATCACCGCCTGGAACTCGCGGTCGCGGGCCTGCTTGGCGGAACCGCCGGCCGAATCGCCCTCGACCAGGAACAGCTCGGTGCGTCCGGGATCCTGCGCAGTACAGTCGGCGAGCTTGCCGGGCAGCGCCGGCCCGCTCGTCACCCGCTTGCGCGCCACCTTCTTGCCGGCGCGCAGGCGCGCCTGGGCACTCTGAATGACCCGTTGCGCGATGCGCTCGCCCGCCTCGGTGTGCTGGTTGAGCCACAGGCCGAAGGCGTCCTTGACCACGCCGGAGACGAACGCGGCGCACTCGCGGGAGGCGAGGCGCTCCTTGGTCTGCCCCGTGAACTGCGGGTCCTGCATCTTCACGGACAGGATGTAGCTCACGCGTTCCCAGACGTCTTCGGGCGCCACGCGAACGCCGCGCGGCAGCAGGTTGCGAAACTCGCAGAACTCGCGCACGGCCTCCGTGAGCCCGCCGCGCAGGCCGTTGACGTGCGTGCCGCCCTGGACGGTGGGGATCAGATTCACATAGCTCTCGGCCACCGGCTCGCCGCCCTCCGGCAACCACACCAGCGCCCATTCGGCGGCCTCGCGGTTGCCCTCCAGGGTGCCGGTAAAGGCCTCCTCAGGGATCCGCTCGACCGCGCCCAACGCATCGAGCAGATACTGGCGCAATCCGTCCCGGTAGCACCACTCGATCTGCTCCTCGCGCGCTTCGTCGCGGAAACGCACGCGCAGCCCGGGGCACAGCACCGCCTTCGCGCGCAGGATGTGTGTCAGGCGCGCCACCGAGAAACGCAGAGAATCGAAGTACGCCGGGTCCGGCCAGAAGCGCACCGAGGTACCGGTATTGCCGCGCCCCACCTTGCCGATGACGGTCAGGTCGGAGGCCTTTTTGCCGTTGGCGAAGGCCATGTGGTATTCCAAGCCGCCGCGCCGCACCTGCACCTCGAGCCGCGTCGAAAGCGCGTTGACCACGGAGACTCCCACCCCGTGCAACCCGCCGGAGAAACGGTAGTTCTTGTTCGAGAATTTGCCGCCGGCGTGCAGCCGCGTGAGGATCACCTCCACGCCCGGGAGCTTCTCCACGGGGTGCGGATCGACCGGCATGCCGCGCCCGTCGTCGCGCACCTCCAGCGAGCCGTCCTTGTAGAGGGTGACGTCGATGCTGCGGGCGTAACCGATGATCGCCTCGTCGACGGCGTTGTCGATCACCTCCTGAGCGAGGTGATTGGGGCGCGCCGTATCGGTGAACATCCCGGGGCGGCGGCGCACCGGATCGAGACCGCTCAGGACCTCGATCGCTGAGGCATCGTAGGTACTGTTCATCGGCGGGGCGCCATCATGGCCGGGCGGCGCTCGGAAACGGAGTCGACCCGTGTCGACGTGCGCAGCCCGCCGCCGACAGCGCCGCACCGGCCAACAGCAGAAAGGTCGTGGACCGAACGGTGGGCAATCGCGGCTTCACGCGCGCCATTGTCCGCGAAGCGCCACCCCCAGACAAGGGCCGGGCCAAGGGTTCGTACGGCACACCCGTCGACGGATGAAGGGCGGTCCGCGCTCGCGCGTCAGGCGAGGTCGCGCATCAGCGACGCCCGCACCGGTTCGGGCAGCGGATCGACGGTACGGCGGTAGTGTTCGTGATCGACGCCCGCGGCGAGTGCGGCGCCCGCCTTGGCCGCCGCCGCCATCTCCCGAGTCGGTTCGAAGCGGACGAAATGCACCGCCGAGGTCTTCTCCGGGGTGTCCCGCTCCAGGTCCTCGTCGGCGATCGCGTAGACCGGGTCGAAACCCTGCACGCGCAGCCACACCCGGTCCTCGACCCCCACCAGCCGGGCCAGCGCGCGCCGGCGTTCGGCGGCGTCCGGGAACTCCGCCATCAGGGTCGCCTTCCAATTGCCGCCGTCGGGGATCAGGGGGTTATAGGCGTCCAATTCCCCTTGGATACCGGCGGCCTCGAAGATGCGCTCGGCGTGCAGCATCTCCTGGATCTGGTATTGCATGGTCAGGCGGTCCTCGAAATATAGGACCAGGTTCGGACCCAGGGGAAGCCTGCGGTCGCGCTTGTGGGCCATCACCCGAGCGCGGAACTCCGGGCGCAGCTCCGAATAGCGCTCGAGCGGATAGAGGTCTTCACGGGTAAGCTTCTGCATGAGTCGCCTTTATGGAGTCGGGTCGCGCGTCGCCCGGGAGCCCGTCGAAGACTTTCAGATGCCGTAGGCCATGCGCAGCAGGTGCAGCGGGTGTTCCGGCCCCCGCCCTTCGCCGAGGCCGTGGGCGATCTGGTGCCCGGCGAGTGCGCAGTCGCTCGTATAGTGGTCGGGGGCGGACTTGCGCACCCGTTCCACGACCGGGCGGCCGATCTTCATTGAGAACTCGTGGGTCTCGCGCTTCACCGCATAGGTCCCGTCGTGGCCGGAGCAACGTTCGATCACCTCGATGCGGGTATCGGGCACCAGGGAGAGCAAATCGCGGGTCTTGAGCCCCATGTTCTGCACACGCAGGTGACAAGCCGCATGGTAGACGATGTTGCCGAGCGGATTGCGGAACCCGGTATCGAGCTTGCCGTGGCGATGGCGCAGGATCAGATACTCGAACGGGTCGAAGATCGCGTCGCGTACTTGCAGCACCTGCGGGTCGTCCGGGAACAACAGCGGCAACTCCTGCTTGTACATCAGCACGCACGAGGGCATCGGGGCGACCAGGTCCCACCCCTCTTCGACGTAGCGCGCAAGCATCGGAATATTCTGTTCCTTGAGCCGCTCGACCGCCTCCAGATCGCCCAACTCGAGCTTGGGCATACCGCAGCAACGCTCGCGCTCGACCAGCCGCACCGGGATGCGGTTGTGCTCGAACACCGCGATCAGATCCTCGGCAAGCCCCGGTTCGTTGTAGTTGCCGTAGCAGGTCACGTAGAGCGCCACGCGCCCGCGCGTGGGTCCCGCGGGCTCGGGTGTTACGCCCAACGGTGCGCGGCGGGCCGCCGGGCGTCGGCGTAGCGGCCGGGCCTGGTACTCGGGCAGCGGCGCGTCGGCGTGCACGTCGAGGGTGCGTTCGAGAACCCGCCGGAGCGCCGCGTTGCGGTTGGCGGCGTTCACGGTCTGCGCCACCACCGGGATGCCCGCGAGGCGGCCGACCACGTCGGTCGAGGTCAGCAGCCGGTCACGGAACCGGGCCCCGTCGCGGCGAAAGCGAAATGCCTTGGCCCGCAGCATCAGGTGCGGAAAATCCATGTTCCATTCGTGCGGCGGCACGTAGGGACACTTCGTCATGAAACACAGGTCGCACAGGTAACAGTGGTCGACCACCTTCCAGTAGTCGGCCTTGTCGACGCCCTCGACATCCAGGGTCCCGGACTCGTCGATGAGATCGAACAACGCCGGGAACGCCTGGCACAGGCTGATGCAGCGTCGGCACCCGTGGCAGATGTCGAGCTGGCGCTCCATTTCCTCGAACAACGCCTGCTCATCGTAGAAATCCGGCTCGCGCCACCCGAGCGGATGGCGTTGCGGCATCTCCAGGCTGCCTTCCCGAACCCCTTCCTTCGTGGGCGTGGACATGTGCGGATTCCTCTGGTGCCGCGAGGGTGCGGCACGCGGTGTTTGCAGGATAAGAACGAGGGGGCCGGGCGAACGGCCCCCCCCGCAATACGGATCGCCTCAGTCCTCCAGCGCGTCCAGAGACTTCTGGAACCGGTTGGCATGCGAACGTTCCGCCTTGGCCAGGGTCTCGAACCAATCGGCGATCTCGTCGAAGCCCTCGTCGCGGGCGCTCTTGCCCATGCCCGGATACATGTCCGTGTACTCGTAGGTCTCGCCGGCGATTGCCGACTTGAGGTTGTCCGCCGTACCCCCGATGGGTTGGTCGGTGACCGGATCGCCGATCGCCTCCAGATATTCCAGGTGTCCGAACGCGTGCCCGGTCTCCCCTTCGGCCGTGGAGCGAAACACCGCGGCCACGTCGTTGTACCCTTCGACGTCCGCCTTGGAGGCGAAGTAGAGGTAGCGACGGTTGGCCTGGGATTCCCCGGCGAAGGCGGCCTTGAGGTTGTCCTGCGTCTTACTGCCCTTGAGTTCCATGGAAAGTACCCTCCGTCGATTCGGATGAAGAACAAGGTGCCACGCGGTATATGCCGCACCCCTGATCTAGATCATGTCTAAATTTCGCCATAACCCTAACCCGTAAAAAAGGATTAGTCAACACAAGCCGACGCCGGGCGGACTTGCCGCATCCATGGGGGGGAATGCGGGGCCTATTTGACCCGCCCGGGAACGCTGGGGTAACGTAGACTCGATTTTCCGGAGTTTCAAGCCGTGGCCAAAAAACCCGATCCGCCCCTGGGCTTCGAACAGGCCCTGAAAGAGCTGGAGGAATTGGTGTCGCGGATGGAGCAGGGAGATCTGACCCTGGAGGAATCCTTGAAGTGCTTTGAACGGGGCATCGAGCTGACCCGCGCCTGCCAGCGTACCCTCAAGGAAGCCGAGCAGAAAGTCGAGCGGCTGGTCCGGACAGAGGGCGGCGCCGAGACAGTCCCATTCGCCAGTGAAGAATAAGCCCAACCCCTTCCAGGAGTGGCTGCGCTTTCATCAAGCCCGGGTCGAACGGGCCCTGGAGCGCTGGCTGCCCCCCGCGGACACCCACCCCGCTCATCTGCACGAGGCCATGCGCTATGCGGTCCTCGGCGGCGGCAAGCGCATCCGCCCGGCCTTGGTGTATGCCGCGGGGGCGGCGCTGGACACCCCCGCCTCGACGCTCGACGCGTCGGCCTGCGCCGTCGAGTTGATCCACGCCTATTCCCTGGTGCACGATGACCTCCCGGCCATGGACAACGACGACCTGCGCCGTGGCAAGCCCACCTGTCACCGCGCCTATGGAGAGGCCACGGCGTTGCTGGTCGGCGATGCCCTCCAGTCCCTTGCCTTTCACGCCCTCGCCCACGACCCGGCCCTGCGTGCATCCGCCGAGGCGCGGCTGCGCATGGTCGAGACCCTGGCCATGGCCTCCGGCTCCCGGGGCATGGCGGGGGGGCAGGCCATCGACCTCGCCGCCGAGGGCCGCACCCTGAATCTGGCCGAACTCGAGGACATGCACATCCACAAGACCGGGGCGCTGATCCGCGCCGGCGTGCTACTCGGGGCCTACAGCTCGCCGGCCGTGGACGAGGCGCTGCTCGCCAAGCTGGACCACTACGCCAAGTGTATCGGGCTTGCGTTTCAGATTCGTGACGACATCCTCGATGTGGAGGGCGAGACCGGGACGCTCGGCAAGACCCAGGGGGCGGACGCGGCGCGCGCGAAACCGACCTACCCGGCGATCCTCGGGCTGGAGCCGGCCAAGGCGCGGGCCCGCGAGCTGTTCGCCGAGACCATGGACACCCTGGCGTCGTTCGACGAGCGGGCCGATCCGTTGCGCTGGATCGCCTCCTATACCGTGGAGCGCAATCACTGAGCGGCGCGGCGGCGGTTGCCGCCGCGCGTCCCCTGCCCAATAATGCCGTATTGACCGGTGTGCATCGCATGACCAACGATCCCCGATATCCCCTGCTCGCCTCGATCGACGCGCCGGGCGACCTGCGCGCACTGCCCGAGGACCGGCTCGAAGAGCTGGCCCACGAACTGCGCGCCTTTCTGATCGAATCGGTCTCGCGCACCGGCGGCCACTTGGCGGCGGGACTCGGGACCGTGGAGCTGTCGATCGCCCTGCACTACGTATTCGATACCCCCGACGACCGTCTCGTCTGGGACGTCGGCCACCAGAGCTATCCGCACAAGATCCTCACGGGGCGCCGGGAGGCCATGGGCACACTGCGCCGGTCCGGCGGACTCTCGGGCTTCCCGAGGCGCAACGAGAGCCCCTACGACACCTTCGGCGTCGGCCACTCCAGCACCTCCATCAGCGCCGCGCTGGGAATGGCGCTGGCCGCGCGGCACACCGGCGCCGCGCGCAAAGCGGTGGCGGTGATCGGCGACGGGGCGATGACCGCGGGCCTCGCCTTCGAGGCCCTGAACCACGCCGGCGACCTGCACGCGAACCTGCTGGTGGTGCTGAACGACAACGACATGTCCATCTCACCCAACGTCGGCGGCCTCCAAAAACATCTGGGCCGGGTCCTGTCCGGCAAGTTCTATTCCACGATGCGCGAGGGCGGAAAGAGCGTCCTGCGGCATGTGCCTCCCGTGAAGGAGTTCGCGCGCCGCGCCGAGGAGCACGTGAAGGGCATGCTGGTCCCCGGCACGCTGTTCGAGGAACTCGGGTTCAACTACATCGGCCCGATCGACGGGCACGACCTGCCGGGACTGGTCCGGACGCTGCGCAACCTGCGCGAACTCGAAGGTCCGCGCCTGCTCCACGTCGTCACGCGCAAGGGGAAGGGTTTTGCGCCGGCCGAGCGTGACCCCCTCGCCTATCACGGCGTCACCGCCTTCGACCCGAAGACCGGAGAGGCATTCAAGACGCCCGCTGCAGGCCCCACCTACACGCAGGTCTTCGGGCGCTGGCTGTGCGACATGGCCGAGCGCGACCCGGCGCTGGTGGCCATCACACCGGCGATGCGCGAGGGTTCGGGGCTGGTCGAATTCTCCGAACGGTTTGCGGACCGCTATTTCGACGTGGGAATCGCGGAGCAGCACGCGGTCACCCTGGCCGCGGGTCTCGCCTGCGAGGGCCTGAAGCCCGTGGTCGCCATCTATTCCACCTTCCTGCAACGCGCCTACGATCAGTTGATCCACGATGTTGCGATCCAGGACCTCCCGGTGCTGTTCGCCATCGACCGCGCCGGGCTGGTCGGGGCCGACGGAGCGACCCATGCCGGGAGCTTCGACCTCGCCTACCTGCGCTGTATCCCCAACTTGGTGGTGATGGCGCCCGCCGACGAAAACGAGTGCCGACACATGCTCAACACCGGTTTCCTCCACGACGGCCCCGCTGCGGTGCGCTATCCGCGCGGGCGCGGGCCCGGCACGGCGATCGAAACCGACCTTGCCCCGCTACCTCTGGGGAAAGGCGAGACCCGCCGCGAGGGCCGGCGTATCGCCCTGCTGGCGTTCGGCAGCCCGCTGGCTCCCTGTCTGGAGGCCGGTGAGGCGCTGAACGCCACTGTGGTCAATATGCGCTTCGTCAAGCCGCTGGACGCGGACTTGGTGCTGGACCTCGCCGAGCGCCACGATGTGCTGGTCACCGCCGAGGAGCACACGACGACCGGCGGTGCCGGATCGGCGGTAAGCGAATGTCTCGCCGCCCATGGCGTCAGTATCCCGATACTGCACCTGGGACTCCCGGACCGGTTTCTGGACCACGCCACCCACGAACAGCAGTTGAAGGAATGCAGGCTGGATGCGGAGGGTATCCGTCGATCGATTCAGGAATACCTGGACGGTGAGGGCGCACGTTGCCAAATCGCGCAAAGTCGACTAATATCCTAGCGTTTTTGTCAACTTCTCTATGGCGGCACACTACACCCTGCGGATCCTGACGGACTTCTCCTCCGCCCATACGCTGCCGGGGTACGCGGGGGTCTGCGCCCGCATGCATGGGCATAATTGGAAGGTGGAGGTGGAAGTGGAGGCGCGAGCGCTGGATGAAATCGGCATGGGGGTCGACTTCAAGGTCATCAAGGGTGCCGCCCGGGAACTGGCGGGGCGGCTCGATCACCGGTACCTGAATGAGATCGAACCGTTCGACCGGATCAACCCGACCGCGGAAAACCTGGCCGCCTGGTTTTACCGGGGGTTGGCCGAGCGGCTCGACGACGAGCGTGTGCGGGTCCGAGCGGTGACGCTGTGGGAGACCGATCGCGCGTGCGTACGCTACACAGAGGAATCCTGAGACGATGAAAGCGACCAATCCGGCCCCGGGTGACCCCGCGAGCATCGCCGACGTGCAGAGCAGTGCCGACACGCGACGGATCGCCATCAACAAGGTCGGGATCAAGGAGATCCGCCACCCCGTGCGCGTCAAGGACCGCTCGGAGGGCGAGCAGCACACCATCGCCACCTTCAATATGTACGTGAACCTGCCCCACGACTTCAAGGGCACGCACATGTCGCGGTTCGTCGAGATCCTCAACCGCCACGAGCGCGAGATCAGCGTTCAATCTTTCAAAGACATGCTGCGGGAGATGACCGACGTCCTCGAGGTGGGTTCCGGGCATATCGAGATGCGGTTCCCATACTTCGTCACCAAGACGGCACCGGTGACCAAGGTGCGGAGCCTGATGGACTACGACGTGAGCCTCATCGGCGAGATTCGCGACGGGGCCGTGCGCACCCACATCCGCGTGGTCGTACCGGTGACGAGCCTGTGCCCCTGCTCCAAGGAGATCTCCGACTACGGCGCTCACAATCAGCGATCCCATGTAACCATCATGGCGCGCACCTGCGGCTTCATCTGGATCGAGGAATTGATCGATCTGGTGGAGAAAGAGGCCTCCTGCGAACTCTACGGCCTGCTCAAACGACCCGACGAGAAATACGTCACCGAGCGCGCTTACGACAGCCCGAAGTTCGTCGAGGATATGGTGCGCGACGTGGCCGTGCGCCTGAACGAGGATGGACGCATCGAGGCCTACGTCGTGGAATCGGAGAACTTCGAGTCTATCCACAATCATTCCGCCTACGCGATGATCCAGCGCGACAAGATCCTCGACGGCGATGGTACCGGCAATCCCCGGTCCCGCAGCCGCCCTCCCGCGGGTTGATCGCCCCCACACCGGCGGCGATCGCCCGCAGGGGTGGACTTCGAGGGAACGCGGCGAGCGGGGGTTCAAGGGGTCAGAGTACTTGAAATCTCCAGCGATGGCTCAAGAAGTCAGCGTAGTTGGGGTTTCAAGTACTCTGACCCCTTGAACCCCTCTGACCCCTTGCCGCGGAGGGGAAACGTCGTGCCCGAAGGATGTGCCATCCTCGAGTCATGCGTTCCCTCACCCTCCGGGAGAGGGGAAGTCGTTCAGGTCTCGCCGTCGCGGCGCAGGGCGATGCCGAGCACCAAGCCGAGCGACATGGCGAGGATCGTGAACGCGACTCCGAACAGCCAGGGGTAGTCGCGCGCCACGTCCGACGCCCATCGCTCCAACCGGACCTCGCGTACGTCCACGGTACGCAGTTGGCGGGAGACGATCCGCCCGTTGCGGATCAGGTAGATTTCCAGATTGTAGCGCCCGAGCGGAATCTTGGCCGGCAACTCCACGCTGGCGTAGAACAGCCGATCGTGCACCAGGCTCACGGCGCTGCCGTCCTCGCGGTAGTAGCCGTCGCGCCGTTTGGCCCGGATCAGGGCCGCGCGCCAGTCCTTCATGCCGGCCGGCACATGGGGCGCACTCAGGTGCGCCACGGCGTGGTGCAACGTCAGCCCGTAGTGCCTGCGCTGCGCCTCGTCGAGCAGCTTTCCGACCGGCGCCGAGGCCAGCAGATAGATCAGCCCGGGCGCCGTGGGAATGACCATCTTGTCGCTGTTGAGCCAGAACGGGCCGTATTGCGCCTTGCGCGACAGGGCCACCGGCTGGGCGGGCGAACGGACCTTGATGAGGATCTGCCCACGGCGGGAAAGCGCCCCGAAGATCAGGATCTTCTGACCGGTGAATCGTGTGGTGACATTGACGTGGTCGGTGCCGACCTGCGTGACGATACCCCGTTCCGCGGCGTGCGCGGACCCGAACGCCGTCGCCAGGAGCAGCATCGTGAGTGCGACGATCTTCATCCGCGCAGCACGGAAAGGTCGTAGATGTCCTGCGGCGTGACCAGGATGTCGGCCAACATCTTCAGGGCCACCACCACCACGACCAGCGCCAGCACCAAGCGCAGGCGCTCGGCCGGCAGGCGCACGCTCAGGCGCGTCCCCCATTGGGTACCGATCGCGGAGCCGACGATCAGCAGGAGTGCGAGGAACGGGTCCACCGCGTGGTTGACCCCCGCCTGCATTGCACTCACCACGGCGGTGGTGAACAGCAGTTGGAAGAGCGACGTGCCCACGACCACCTTGGTGGGCATCTTCAGCAGGTAGATCATCACCGGGACCATGATGAACCCGCCGCCGACCCCCATCAGCGAAGTCAGCACGCCCACGGCCGCCCCCAGGGTGATCGGCACCAGCAGCGAGGTGCGCAGACCCGATATCGGGAACTCGTGCTGCATCGGCAGACGCGCGGCGAGCGCAGCGAATTTCGGGCCGAGTCCCCCGCCGTCCTTGGAGCCCTTGGTATCCTTGGCGCCCGCCGCACCCGCGGCGGACCCGCGCACGGCATGAATCGACTCGACCAGCATCGAACTACCGACGCCCCCCAGCAGCCCGACGTACAGGAAGGTGACGATGTTGCCGAAATCCCCCCCCTGTTGCAGAGTCCGCGCGATGTACACACCGACGATTCCACCGGTCCAGCTTCCGAGCAGCAGAAAGATCGCCATTCCGAAGTCGATGTTGCCGAGCCGCCAGTGCGCATAGCTGCCGGCCGCCGAGGTGCCGACGATTTGCGCGGCGCCGGTGCCCACCGAGACGATGGGAGGGACCCCGATAAAGATCAGTAGGGGCGTGATCAGGAACCCGCCGCCGACGCCGACGAGCCCGGACAACAGCCCCACCACACCGCCGAACAGCAGAATCATCCACAGGTTCACGTCCATGTGGGCGATGGGCAGGAAAATCTCCATGCGAACACGTTCCCCAGACTCACGAATGGGGCGCGACCGCACGGACCGCGCCGAATCTATCCGGATTTACCGGTTATCACGACCGCCCGGCGGAGCGCTCCGGAACTCCGCCATGGCGCTGCAGATATGGGATTCCGGAACATCCGGCGGGACCAGCAGGACCGGCACCGGCAACAGTTCCGAGAGTTTCGCACCCAAGTGTCCGCTCACGCGGCGTAGCCGCAACTGCGATTTCTTCTCGCTCGCCACGCCGCGTCGCCCCGCCACCACCATCTGGACCTGCGGGTCTTCCTTGACCACCCTGAGGATTTCCTCCTCGGGCAGGCCTTCGACGATGTAGAACTCCGGAACGACCTCGCAGATCCGGCCGATCTTCCCGGAGATCTCGGTCAGGGTGGCCTCCGCTTGGCGGCGGATGTCCTCCTTCATGCGCGTCTCGACCCCGGCCCAGAAACTCAGCGCCGGCACGTCGAGGACGTAGATCAGCCCCAAGTGTGCGTTCAACAGGCGCGCCAGACGCGCCCCGACCCCCGCGGCCATGAGCGAGTTGGTGGAGCCGTCGATGGCGACCAGGATCGTACCGTTATCGGCATTGATCATGAGACGTCGCGTTCTCCCGGGCGAAGGCGGAATGCGGCAATCGGCCCCGTGGGCGGCGCGGCACAGCAGGAACGGCAGCCCCCCACCGCCCGAACCCGCCCCTGCGGCGTATGCCGCAGGGAAATACATCATACACGATGACCCGCCGGCGATGGAACCCGCAGCCTCTTCCAATGACACATGAGCCTGAACGGGGGGTGTGATTCCAACGTGAGATGAGCCTCAAGGCGGTCCGGGAACGGGCATCATCGAAGGATGATGAT
>VAPE01027449.1_pt1 | contig 35476 bp, 29 predicted proteins | sample 3393911 | NCBI WGS metagenome assembly VAPE01 (sample SAMN08290436, study PRJNA428436) | hydrothermal vent metagenome | isolation source: Deep-sea hydrothermal vent chimney | place: Atlantic Ocean: South-mid Altantic Ridge
AGGATGAGAGGATGAGAGGATGAGAGGATGAGAGGATGAGAGGATGAGAGGATGAGAGGATGAGAGGATGAGAGGATGAGAGAATGAGAGAATGAGACTTTGGGACTTTGAGAGGATGAGAGGATGAGAATAAAATCGCACAAAGAACTTAAAGTTTATCAAATTTCGTTTGATGTAGGAATGAAAATATTTGAGTTATCAAAAACTTTTCCAAGAGAAGAATTATATTCGCTTACCGATCAGATTCGAAGATGTTCTCGTTCAGTTTCTGCTAATATAGCCGAGGGATTCCGAAAACGAAGATATCCCAGATCGTTTATTGCAAAATTGGTAGATGCTGAAGGAGAGGCTGCGGAGACTCAAAATTGGATAGAATATGCATTTAAATGCATATATTTAACAAAAGATGTTGCTGAAAAGTTAAATGAAATATACGAAAATATTATTGGCAAATTAGTAACAATGGAGAATCAAGCAGAAAAGTGGCAAGTTTGAGGCTTTAGGATTTTGAGAGGATGGGACTTTGAGAGGATGAGAGGATGAGACTTTGAGAGGATGAGTAGGGGGACTTTGGGAAAATGGGAAAATGAGAGAATGGGAGGATGGGACTTTGAGAGGATGAGAGGATGAGGGTTATAAGATTAAAAACTTTCTTGACAAAATAATAAATGCTTGAATAATGAATAAATATAATATCTGAAATAAAGGGGAGAATCTATGCTTTATGTATGACGAGATAGATGATGAAGAGACAGAGTTAGCATGGCTTTGGCCGACAATAACTCAGCACAAAACGTTTATTGCATCTTTTACGATAGGCATAACGCTCATAGTGGCTATTGTGTCACTATTTATGACTAATATCTATAAAAGTGAAACGGTTATATTGCCGTTAGGACAGAGCGGTTCTAGATTCGGCTCACTTGCAGCACTTGCAGGCATTTCACCTAATGCCGGTTCATGGTCGGTTGAAATAGTTGCATTACTAAAATCCAACACGCTCAAAAAGGAAATAATAGAGAAGTATCATCTTATGCCGGTGCTGTTTTACAAGAGTTGGAATAAGAAAGAACATAGATGGAAGAAGCAGCCTAAATCTGAAATCTCCCTTTTAATATCGGATATCCGCTCTAAAATCAGAGGTTTGTCAGGCGGCAAAAAGAAAAAGACCAGGTTGATTCCTGATATAGATGACGGCATTAAAGCTTTAAGCGGGATATTCAATATGAATAAAGATAGAAATTTGGGTACCATCAATATGAGCATAGAATATCCTGATTCTGTTGTTGCAGATAAACTGCTGAATGATGTCTTATCAACTCTCAGATATCATATGACTTCAGATGCAATTCGCATAGCAAAAAAGAAGGTTGTCATCTTAAAAAAAGAGCTGCTCAAAACAAACGATCCAACGATTCGTGATGCGCTATACCGACTGATTGTCAAACAGATAACAATACTCGCCACTGCAAGGGTAAACGAAAACTTTGCATTCAAGGTTATCAGCTATCCCTACTCACCGCAGCAAAAATATAAGCCTCATAGGAGTGAAATGGTGGTAATAAGTCTTATTCTTTCTTTCATATTGAGTGTATTGTTATTGCACTTAATTGCACTTAATAAGGATGCTAAAAATAGAAAAAGAACGGATAATCCTGTCGATTCGGAAAGTTTGAATAACAAAGAGATAATGAGAAAGAAAGAAGGAGAAGACTTATGAGGATAATTTTCAAACTGTTTTTTATTGCCATAATTATGGTCTCTATTGGTGCTAAAGCTGATACGATTAGTGGTTTTAATACAGCCACAGGTGAGGTTATTACTGGACTTCCTCAGGGCATATCTCAGTCACAAATCAATGCTGCCAAGCAGCTTACGCCTTCTCAGCAAGAGGCAATAAAGCAGCAGATTCAAGCAGGCGGAGGTATAACCCCTTCCATTATTAAGAGGGCTAAAAGTGAGATAAAAGCTAATAAAAGTGGAAACATAGAGAATAAAACGGCAATCTCCCAAAATGCAGCGGGCAAATCGGCAGAGCAGAAAACGAATATTAATATCAGTTCCGTTTATCAAAGAGATCTCCACATAAAATCAGGAGCGCTCAAGGTTAATGAGAAGTTGAAACCGTTCGGCTATAAGCTTTTTCAGAGAAGGTTTTTAAAACCGTTGCCTGCACAGCCCGTTTCAAACAATTATGTGATAGGACCGGGTGATGTGATCAAAGTGCTTTTGTGGGGCTTGGTCAATGCACAATATACAATGAAAGTTGGACAAGACGGCACAATCCTATTTCCCAGAATTGGGCCATTGAGTGTTGCAGGCATGAAATACGGCAAAATGAAAAGTTTTCTGACAAGTCAGGCAAAGCGGATTACCGGAACAAATGTTGCCATTACGCTTGGCAGACTGCGCCAGATTCAGGTATTTGTTTTAGGCGAGGTAAAAGAGCCCGGTCCGGTTAATCTTACGGCTATGTCAACAATATTAGATGCACTTATGGCTTCAGGCGGACCGGCAGGCGATGGAAGTGTTAGAGATATCGAGCTGAAAAGAAAAGGTGAAATTGTCAGCAGATTGGATTTGTACAACCTGCTGATGAAAGGCGATAAAGCAAATGATCTCATACTTCATAACGGCGATATTGTCTTTGTTCCTATGGCCGGCTCACTTGTGGGCGTCGCAGGCCATGTAAGACGACCCGCGATATACGAATTGAAAAATAAAAAAACTCTTGCTGCTGCAATTAAACTTGCAGGCGGCATGCTGCCGTCTGCGTGGGGCAAAAAGATTCAGGTTCAAAGGATACTGAATCATAATCTTCAGATTGTTCTTGATATTGAGGCAAAAAACAAAGCGAAATTTGACAACTTTGCTTTGAAAGACGGGGATCTGATAAAGATTTTTTCGGTGGTGCCCGGTGTTGTAAACAATATAAAGCTTGAGGGGAATGTATTAAGGCCGGGAAGCTATGAGTGGAAACCAAAGATGAGGATATCGGATATTATTCACTCAACTGGAGATTTGCTGCCCAATACCTTGATGAATTACGCAATGATTAAACGATTAATTACAACGGATAATCATTATGAGTATAGAAGTTTCAGCTTAAGAGGATTGCTGATTAACCATCAGGAAAGCGATAATCTTCTGCTTGAGCCGCATGATACAATTATGGTATTTAACAAGTGGAATGTGATGCCGAGAAAACGGGTTCACATATCAGGTGCAGTCAACAAGCCCGGCAAATATATTTATTTACCTAATATGCGTGTTTCCACCTTGATTAAGTTGGCAGGAGGGTTAAAAAGATATGCGGATTTGAAAGATGCGGAACTTACAAGAAGGATACCTAAACAAAACGGAATGGCCATATCTATCTTAGATATTAATCTGAAAAAGGCATTAAGAGGTTTGTCTTCTAATAACATTCTACTGAAAAATGGGGATTATCTCATGGTCAAGAATGTATCTGAGTGGAAAAAAATTGCCTATGTTAAAATTGGCGGTGAGGTTATGTTCCCGGGAAAATATGCAATAAAAAACGGAGAGCATCTATCTTCGCTGATTAGCCGTGCCGGAGGATTTACAAAGGAAGCTTACCTGCCTGGTGCTCTGTTTACGAGGCAATCGGTTAAAAAACAGCAAAAGAAGCAGATAGACAGATTGGTAAATAAGCTTCAAACGGAACTTTTGACTGTTAGTGAGGCGAATGCCGCATCTGCGGCTACTGTCGGTGAAGCAAAAATTGCATCAATCGCCGTTGAACAAAGGAGAAAATTCCTTCAATCGCTCAGAAAGACAAAACCTACAGGCAGAATTGTTATCAGAGTATCGCTGCCGAATAGATTAAAAGACACAAGTTCTGATATCGTGCTCAAAGGCGGCGATAAGCTGTTTATTCCCAAAAATCCTGATACGATAAGTGTTGTTGGAGCGGTCTTTAATCAAGAGACATTGCTGTACAGCAATAATCAAAAATATAAATATTATATTGACCATACCGGAGGCTATACAAAGCAGGCAGATAAAGATTCCGTGTTTATAATTAAGGCTGATGGAGAGGCTGTGAGGGCATCGAAGAGCTCACATAGTTTTCAATGGAACAAAAAGCTTCATAGATGGGAAAACAGTTCTACCGCTGCACTATCGCCGGGAGATACAATTGTGGTTCCTTACAGGCTTGCAAAATCTCCATGGCTTAGAACTACAAAAGATGTTGCGCAGATCTTGTTTGATTTGGCGGGAACGGCAAAAATCTTGACACTGTTCTGATGAAAAAATTATACAAACCAATAGTTTTATGCATTGTGCTGATTGTTGCCGCCAGCCAATATTCTTTTGCAGCGAATTATCTGCCGATAGGAAATTATGCCTATGAAATATTTAATCGTCTTGAGGCGGAAGGTGTTATAAAAAGCGGTCTTCTTGATACAAAGCCTATAAGTATAGACGAAGCCATACGGCTTTATGATGAAGCTAAGCTTAATTCAAAGAAAAACAGTCTGTTTACAAAGGAACTTATTAAAGATCTGAAAAAGGAGCTCAGCGAATATCAAGGTGATGTCAATTTTATCAAGCCTGTTAAAAATATATATACTCGTATCACATACAAAAACTCAGGAAACGGCATTAGTGACTACAACGACAATGGAAGAACTTATAGAAAAGGAGCAAACCTTACTGTTGGATTAAGCTCGGAGGCAAGGTATAAGCGACTTTCCATCTATCTTAACCCTGAACTGAGGCTGCAGAGCTCGTCGGATAGGCCGATTTTAAACGAAGGTTACGCTGTTTTTAATTTTGCGGGCACTGATTTTAGTTACGGCAAGATGCAAAGATGGTGGGGTCCCGGATACAACGGATCGCTTCTATTATCTAACAACCCCGAGGCTTTAACAGCGGTTGGTATATCAAATCCGATGCCAACGCTTTTACCCGGCTTTTTAAGCCATCTCGGACTTTTTAAGGCAACCTTTTTTGTTTCAAAGCTTGGCAGCAATAGAGTGGTCAGTAAACCATATTTATGGGGATTGCGGTTAGACTTTAAGCCTGCTCCGTTTTTAGAGATTGGAGTTGAAAGAACCGCTTTGCTTGGCGGAAAAGGAAGATCTTCTAAACTAAAAACATGGATAAAAAGCTTTACCGGAAGAGGAGAAAATATCTCCGGAGTAGAAGCAGGAGATCAAATAGCAGGCGGTGATATCAAAATTACACTTCCGTTTAAGTTTCAGCCGATTCAGCTTTATTTGGAAGGTGACGGCGAAGATCAGGCTGGAATTATGCCGAGTCACTGGGCATATGTGACGGGATTATATCTGCCGAGGATATTAGGATTTGAGCACTTCAGCTATAGAATTGAACTTGCCGAAACGAGCGAAGTTTGGTATGTGCATCATATTTATAAAACAGGATACAGCTATAAAGGAAGAATCATAGGTCACTATATGGGCACCGATTCTACCGATCTATTCAGTCAAATATCATATATGCTGCCGAAGTATAGTGGCAAAATCTCTCTATTTTTCGATATGCAGAGATATGGTCTCCATCGTGCAAGACCGCGTGAAGATAATAAACAGATAGGCGTAAAATCACAATTTAATACACCTTTTATAATGAAAAATTCTTATGTAATGTCAGGATACAGCCATACCGATATTAAAAACGAAGGAGGCAGCATCAAGAATGGAAAGATAGATGAAGCATATTTCCAATTTGGATATAGATTTTAATGGAGCCGGCAGCTGGATTCGGACCAGTGACCTGCTGATTACAAATCAGCTGCTCTACCAACTGAGCTATGCCGGCAACGAGAATAACTATTGCAGAAAAAAGTTGTATGTCAAGAGTTTTAATCCCTAAAAATAGAGGGTTGTTTTTAACAATTATCCGTTTTTATCAAACTCAAATCAGCCTGCAAAACGATAGTGCGGTCTCTCTAAGATTTAACCTGCTTTTATCTTTTGTAAGTTATTCTACTCTGCGCAGTCCAAGCGTTTTACATAATTGCTGTATTGATATTAACTCGTTGTCCGAAAGAATTTCCATTTCGCGCATTATTAGAAACAAATGATTGGGAAATACATTTGATATAAGTTCTCGTCCTTTTTTTGTGAGCAGAACCGTTATAAAACGTCTGTCAATCTTTGATCTATTGCGCATAACCAAACCATCTCTTTCTAAATTGTCAACAACAACTGTTATATTTCCACTGCTTTTCAGCACTTTTTGCCCAAGTGTTTTCTGATTCATAGGTCCAAGGTGATACAGCGATTCCAAAATACTAAACTGAGTCATTGTAAGACCTGTATTCTCAAGACCTTTAGATAATCTTCCTGTTATAGAGTTCGCAGCTCTCATAAGTTTGATATAAGCATTCAAAGCATTCAGTTCATGATCGCTACCTTTGTAATGACTTCCCATTATTTACTCCTTTTCAAAATTATAATTATGGTATATGTTGATATAGAATAGAGTAAATTTAAAATATATCAAGTTCCTTGAATTTTAATTTCTTTGGTGTAATAATCACTTCTATGCAGAAAATTGTTATAGAAGGCGGATGTGAGCTGTCGGGCGTTATAAAGATAAGCGGCGCTAAAAACGCAGCTCTTCCGGTTATGGCGGCGGCAATATTAACAGATATTCCATGTCATATTGATAATATTCCCGAGCTTCGTGATGTAGATGGTTTTGCAGAGCTTTTAAGTTCCTTAGGTGCAAAAGTTTCTCTTAAGGAACACAGCGCCGATATAGACTGCAGCAGCGTAAAAAGCGTAACGGCATACTACGATTTAGTTAAAAAGATGAGAGCGTCTATATTAGTGTTGGGTCCGCTGCTTGCAAGATTTGGAAGTGCGAAAGTATCGCTGCCGGGTGGATGTGCAATAGGTGTTAGGCCTATTAATTTTCATATAGATGCCTTAAAAAAAATGGGCGCTGTCGGTGCCCTTGAGAACGGATATATAAATATGCTGGCACCTTATGGTCTGCATGGAGCTAATATATTTTTCCCAAAAGTTACTGTTACCGGAACAGAAAATATTTTGATGGCTGCCAGTCTTGCTAAAGGTAAAACCGTTATATATAATGCTGCAAAGGAACCTGAAATTATCAACCTTGCCAATGCTTTGAAGCAAATGGGTACACACATAACAGGCATAGGCAGTTCGGAAATCAGTGTGGAAAGAGAAAGTTTGTCGAACGGTTTTAATGAAACTATTATGCCTGATCGTATAGAAACAGGGACTTTTATATCGGCAGTCGGGGCATCTAAGGGAGATGTTGTATTAGAAGGGGCTGATATAAATCTGCTTTCCTATCCAGTTGACCTTTATCGCTCAATAGGTATTAATGTAAAAAAATGTGCAGGAGGAATCAGCGTGAGCTGCAGCAAGAAATTAAAGTCAGTATCAATTTTAACCGCTGCCTACCCAGGCTTTCCCACTGACCTGCAAGCTCAAATCATGGCAGATTTGTCGCTTGCCGATGGAGTGAGCAATATAATCGAAAATATTTTTGAGAATAGATTTATGCATGCCGCTGAGCTTTCAAGAATGGGAGCCGACATAAAAATTGACGGTAATCAAGCTATAATAAGGGGTGTAGATTATCTTTACGGCACCAATGTTATGGCGACAGACTTAAGAGCGTCTGCATCACTGGTGATTGCAGGACTTGCAGCTGTTGGAGTGACTAAAATTGATAGAGCTTACCATATTGATAGAGGTTATGAGAAAATAGAGAAAAAACTTAGAGCGGTTGGTGCCAAAATTTGGAGAGAAAATTAGTAATGACAAATAAATATATTAAAATAGCAGTGCCGAAAGGAAGATTATTTGACGAATCGGTATCTTTGCTTGAAAAATCAGGAATAAAATTTGAATCTAAAAAATCAAGGAAATTATCTCTTTTATCTACAAATTTCCCTCTTTCGATTCTTATTGTGCGATCTAAGGATGTTATAACATATGTTGAATACAAAGCATGTGATCTTGGAATTGTAGGACTCGATCTCTTGCGAGAGTATGAACCCGATCTTATAAATGCAGCGGATTTAAAATTTGGTAAATGCAGAATGATTGTGGCAGAACCAATAGATTATTCTAACTTTTGGCGGCCTGTAAAACGGATAGCAACTAAATTTCCGCATATTGCAGAAAGCTTTTTTGCCAAACAAGGTTATCCTGTTGAAATTATTAATTTGTACGGTTCTATAGAATTAGCCCCTCTCTACGGCCTTTCCGATCAAATTGTTGATATTGTGGATACTGGACGGACTCTAAAAGAGAATAGGCTGCATATTGTGGATGAAATTTTTTCTTCAACGGCACATTTGATAGCAAATCCAATACTCTATAAACTTAACCATAAACTTATAGATGAGATCACAGAACACTTTGTCAAATCTTCATAATCTTATAAAATTTATGGAATATGCAAACACAAATCTTGGATTTAAGTGGAAAAGCAGAGTTGATAACGATATTCTTTTACAAGAACGCAATATAGTTGCAAACTGTACTTTGTGTGAACTATCCAAGACAAGGCATAACAGCGTTTTCGGCGATGGAACACCCGATGCTGAAATTATGTTAATAGGCGAAGGACCGGGTGAAACAGAGGATTTAACCGGGCATCCTTTTGTAGGGAGATCGGGAAAACTTTTGACTAAACTTCTTTTATCACTTGGCATAAAAAGAGAATCGATATATATAGCAAATATTATTAAATGCAGGCCTCCTGGCAATAGAAATCCGTTGCCTACTGAAATTTCAAACTGCAGTCATTATCTATATAGACAGATTGAAATTATAAAACCTAAGCTTCTGTTCGGATTGGGCAAATTTGCAGCATCATTTCTTTTCGGTTCGGATCTGCCCATTGGAAAGCTGAGGGGCAAATTTATACGAAAAAATGGTATTCTCACAGGCTGCAGTTATCATCCTGCCTATCTCTTGAGAAATCCTTCTGCAGCTGAGATTGTTAAAAAGGATTTAAAGATGGCGATTGAAAAGATTAATCATGAATAAAATAATATTTGTCCTCTTTATTTTGATCGCAGCTAATGCCAATGCAGCGAATAAAATCGGTTTTCTTGCACCTTTGACAGGCAGGTATGCAGCATTTAGCGAGAGGCTGCTTAAAGGGGCGGCAATTGCGGCAAGCTTAAACAATAGTGATATTGTAGCTTTTGATACTAAAGCCAAACCTTTATACAGCAGATTAAACTTAAAATGGCTGCTGAAAAACGGGATTAACAGAGTGGTAGGCCCCATTTTTTATTCGGATGCAGCTTCTGTTAGCAGCATATTAAAAAAGAATAAATCGCTTGCAATTTCACCGTCAGGAGTTAGAAGCAAGAATCTTCTATCGTTGTCAATCAACCCAGGCATAGTTTCTATACTGGCTAAATATGTAAAGTTGATCAATGCAAAAAACATAGCGGTTATCTACCCCTACAATGAGAAATTTAAGAAAAAAGCCGCGCAACTGTTTTTAGCTGACTTAAACGGCTCGGGTGTTAGCGTCAAAATGAAGACTTTTAATTCCAATGCCCGTGATTTATCAGGCTTTATTAAAAGGAGTTTTCACATAAAAAGGATTGGCAAAAGCAGTTTCAGCTGTGATATTCCGAATATAGTTTTTCTTGATAGTTCTCTGACAAGCGGTGAAAAAATTTTGAGCTTGTTCAAGTATTACGGTTGTTCTCCCGAAACCATCATTGTTTTACCATTTTGGTATGATGAGTCTATACTAAAGACCAATATGTCGTTGTTTAAAAATGTTGTGATTGGAAGTCTGTTTTATAACTATGAAAATAGTTTCACAAAGAAATTTACAGATTTATTTAAAACAAGGTTTGGATACTACCCTAAGCTTACCGAAGCTATCGGTTTTGATCTTGCCAACTACTTGATAAATTTTACAGATATGAAAAATGTGTATAAGTTAAATCATGTGACTATGTTATACCCTGATTCTAATGTGAGGGGAATGATATTTTTGAAGATGAAAAGAGGCGGAAAGTTTGTCAACATTAAAACAGTACAAAATAAATAGTAAAACTATACATACAGCCATAGGTTATGATCTCAATAGTTTGCTGATAGAATTTTTACATGGCAGGTATGGAAAAATTTTTGTTTTATCAAACGATACCGTGTTTCCGCTCTGGAACGGCATTTACAAAATTATAAAAAACAAATTTAAATCTGCTGTAAAAATTGTTGTTCCCGACGGTGAAAATCAAAAAAATCTCAGTACTATAAACCGCATATTAAAAATTATGATTGAAAACGGTGCAGATAGAACCTCGGTTTTGATAACTATAGGAGGAGGTGTTATAACTGATATGGGCGGATTTGCAGCGAGCATTCTTCTGCGAGGCATATCGGTTGTTCACTATCCCACTACACTTCTTGCACAAGCAGATGCAGCAATCGGAGGCAAAACAGGCGTTGATTTTGACGGTATAAAAAATATGGTTGGAAGTTTTTATCAGCCCGATGCATTGTTCTGCGATACAAAGACATTAACGACATTACCGAAAGAGCATGTTATAAACGGAATGGGTGAAATACTGAAATATGCACTATTGGGTGATAAGACAATTCGCAGCTTGCTTGAAAAGCAAGATATTTCTACAATAACAGAACAAGACATTCTTTATCTGCTGGTAAAAAATTCCGTAGATGCAAAGTTTAATGTTGTCTGCGCCGACGAACGAGAAAATTCAAAACGGGCTGTGCTGAATTTTGGACATACATTAGGCCATGCCATAGAGTCTGCCAGCTCTTTTAGCTTGCTTCACGGACAATCCGTTGCTATCGGAGCATCATTTGCACTTTATTATTCAAAATTGAAGGGATATATCGGAGCTGATGCGGAAGAAGTTGGCAATAAGTTAATTGCAAGATACGGATTGGCAGTTTCTGCCCCTAAAGATATTAATTTTGAAGATGTAATCAGATTTATGATGAACGATAAAAAGAGAAGAAGAGATAGACTGCGTTTTGTTTTCTTAAAAGACGGGTTGCCTTTTATAGAAGCTGTTGATGATGAAATAAAAGAAGCCGTAAAAATGTTTATGAAAAGGAAAACGTGGAAATAACAGATAATCAGATAAAACAACTATGGCAGTATATTAAAAAGCATCCTAAATCTATATTTAATACCATTCTTGGGATCGCTTTGGTAAAAAAAGACGCCATGAAAATCGAAGAGATGCTTTACCATTATGTAAAATCCGCTCCTCACGATTCAGCAGCAAATGCAATTTTAGGAAAGATCAATGAAGATAAGAATAACTTATCAAACGCTGAACTTTTTTATAAAAAATCACTCCAAATATCACCGGAGAATGTATATAGCAGAATCGGTCTTTTGAAAGTGTTGTGGAAACAGGAAAAAAAAGACGAATATAAAAAAGAATACGAACAATTTCTTGTCGAACCTGACGTCATAGTTAAAAAGCTGTTGCAAAGCTTGCCGAATACTGCTATTATGAACATAAAAGAAACGAAAATCACAAACGAGCCCGAACCGAAGGAAAAGGCAGCCGATAATATAGAGAAGGATGAGGAAACTTATGAAATTGAAGCGTCAATCGGGCTGGCAAAGCTCTATAAAGAACAGGGTTTTTATAAAGATGCTATATCAATGCTTAAGAAGCTAATAGGTGATGATAATGATGAAGCAAAGGAACTTTTAAAGCAATGGGAAAAAGAAACATAAAAAGAATAACCGGATATGTTATTATTTTATTATTTACGGTAACTTTATGGGGATGCCAGGGCGTAAAAAAAGCTTTCTATATAAATAACGATTCTTCATTAGAGCGTCAGGTAAGAGTTAATACAAGGTCGGCAAAGCTATATAGAAATTTAAAAACAGCAGCAATCTCATCGGTAACACTTTTGAATAAGCAATTAATAAGTAGATATTTTCCTGCATATAGAAATGGTGAGCGTTTTAGCGATGATCTTAAAAATAAAACGAAACAGATAGATGAATTTACGGGCAAAACACTATTTTTTGTAAGGTTCTACAGTCCGCAGAAGGGATTTCAAAATCTTGATAAAAAATCACAATGGAGAATAAGTTTTGCAGTGAATGGCAAACGGCTTTATGCGGATAGCATTGAAAAAGTAAAGAATGTAGATTGGGAATATCTGCTTAAGCGGGATGCATGGAGCAACGGTTATATTGTAAGTTTTGACACAGCTACGAAAGCAGGAACCGTTGAAATATCTTCAATACTCGGGGAATTAAAATTTAATTTTTTGCATGTTTCTTGAAACTTGGCACAAGCAAACGCAGGATCATACGATATGTGCAGTGGTCTCATAATTGCAAATCCGTTAGAACATTATAAAAAATAGCATGGCAGCAAGAGATTATGTAATAGCTGCGAAGACTGTTATGATAACCGTTTTAATAGGCGTTTGTTTAAAGCAGAGGAGGTGAGGCATAGCAAGAGAAACAAAATTGCTTTTCAAGGCAGTGTTTCTCAATATAATTGACATAGACGAAAAAGTTCATAACCGATGTTATGCATCGGCTTTATCCGGTAAGGCAATTTGTTTTTATGTATGTAAAATTTCGATGTAACAAAAATATATGAGGAGTATATGTATAGTATATGGAAGAAAAAACAATGGTCTGAAAAGAATTTCTCATACTGGATTAATGCTCCATGGGTGGCAAAATCAGTAAAACCGGGGCAATTTCTTTTAACAATTAATACTGAAACCGGTGAAAGAGTGCCTATGACTGTAGTTGATACCGACGGAGAAAATATTGAGATTCTGTTTCAAACCATAGGAAAAAGTACTTACGAACTATCAAAAATGAAGGAAGGGGATAGCTTGTATGCTGTTGTTGGTCCTCTTGGCAACCCGTCAATTATAAAAAAATTTGATAATGCGGTAGTTTTTGTGGCAGGAGGTATTGGAATAGGTCCTATATATCCAATTGCAAAAAAAGCAAAGGAGATGGGCAACGAGGTCATCACCATTATGGGTTCGCGCAATAAATCGCTTCTTGTTATGACCGAGAGAATGAAAATCGTTTCTGACGAGCTTCTCATATCAACCGATGATGGAAGTTATGGACGCAAGGGTTTTGTAACGGATATTCTAAAAGAAGTGCTAAGCAGCAAAAAGATTTCTCAAATTTGGGCAATAGGTCCTTCCATTATGATGAAGTTTGTTACATTGACGGCAAAACCGTTTGGTGTTCCGCTTACTGTAAGCTTAAATCCTATTATGGTTGATGCTACCGGAATGTGCGGTGTATGCAGAGTTTACGTTAACGGAGAAAATAAGCTTGCCTGTGTGGATGGCCCTGAATTTGACGGCTATGGAGTTGATTATGATAGTTTTATGGGTCGATTAACTCAATACAGAGAAAAAGAAGCGCTTAGTTTTCAACGTTACTTGAAAGCGGAGGGACAAAATGGCTGATATACTGCCTTTAAAGGAACGATTAAAAATAAAACGCCATGAGATGCCTACTCGTGATCCTAAAAAAAGAAGCAAAACTTTTGATGAGGTGCCTCTTGGATATTCTCTTGAAGATGCCATAAGCGAAGCTCAAAGATGTCTGCAGTGTAAAAATCCTACTTGCATGGACGGATGCCCCGCTCAGGTTCGTATTCCTCAATTTATCCAAGCTTTAGTTGATGAAAGGTTTGCTGCTGCTCTTGAAGAGTTGAAGATAACCAACGCTTTGCCGGCTGTTTGCGGAAGAGTCTGCCCGCAGGAGACTCAATGCGAAGGCGTATGCGTACTTGAAAAGCAGAAGAAGCCTATTGCCATAGGCAGACTGGAGCGTTTTGCTGCAGATTGGAACAGAAATAATGTCGGACAAACAGCACCTGTTTGCGCTGTTGAAAACAAAAGCATTGGAAGGGTTGCTGTCGTAGGCTCAGGACCTGCAGGCCTTGCATGCGCAGCTGATCTTGCAAAAGCATGTTATGATGTAACTGTTTTTGAGGCGCTTCATAAACTTGGAGGTGTTTTAAGATACGGCATACCTGATTTCAGACTTCCTAAAGATATATTAGATAGTGAGATTGATGCCATAAAAGATGCCGGAGTTAAATTTGTAACGAATGTTGTAGTGGGAAACAGCATTACCGTTGACGAACTTAAGGATGAGTACGACGCCGTATTTATAGGAAACGGTGCTGGCGGACCGAGAATGCTTGGTATCCCTGGCGAGAACTTAAGCGGTGTCTATTCGGCAAGTGAATTTCTTGTCCGCGTAAATCTTATGGGTGCAAGAAAATTTCCTGATTATGATACGCCAGTTAATCTCGGTAAGAATGTGGTCGTTGTCGGAGCGGGAAATGTTTCAATGGATGCTGTGAGGTCGGCTCTGCGGCTTGGTGCCGAAAACGCAATAATTGTTTACCGTAGATCAAGAAAAGAAGCTCCTGCAAGAGACGAAGAGTTAATGCATGCCCAAGAAGAAGGCGTGCAATTTCACTTTTTGGCAAATCCTATAGAGATAATAGGTGAAAACGGCAAAGTCAAATCTATTAAATGTCAATTAATGAAATTAGGTGAGCCGGATTCATCAGGACGCGCAAGACCTGTTCCAATTGAAGGCGAAATTATTGAAATAGAGACGGATTTAGTAGTTTTTGCGATTGGTCAGAGAGCCAACCCTATTGTTGCTAAAAGTGCAACAGGCGTAGCAACAAATAAAAAAGGTTATTTTGTGGCTAGCCTTGACAATGGTCAAACATCAAGAGAAGGCATATTTGCAGGTGGTGATATTGTTACAGGTGCAGCGACTGTTATTGAAGCCGTTGGATCCGGAAAAAATGCGGCTGCAGGAATAGATAAATATATCAGAGAAAAAAAAATACGTGCTCAAAAAGATAGTAAGTAAGAAAACCGTTGAAGATGTAGGTGAAGGAAGGTTAAGGCCGAATTGCCTATCGGAGTTTATCGGTCAAAAGAATCTTAAAGAAAACCTATCACTTTTTATTAAAGCTGCTCGTCAGAGAAACGAGCAGCTTGACCATTGTCTTTTTTATGGTCCTCCGGGACTTGGTAAAACAACACTTGCATATCTGCTTTCTAAAGAGATGGAGACTCATATGATCGGAACAAGCGGACCTGCACTTGAAAAACAATCCGACCTTGCAGCCATTCTTACAAATCTAAAAAATAAAGATATATTTTTCATTGATGAGATTCATAGGCTTAAACCTCAAGTTGAGGAGATTCTTTACCAGGCAATGGAAGAATTTAATATAGATATTGTCATAGGTAAAGGGGCAGGGGCAAAAACGATAAAATTATCTATTGCACCTTTTACACTTGTAGGTGCAACAACGAGATTGGGGCTTCTTACATCGCCATTAAGAAATAGATTCGGCTTTATACATACGCTTAAGTTTTATCCCGCAAATGATCTAAAAACTATAATTAAGCGTTCGGCTGATATTCTAAAAATAGAAATTAGTGATGATGGAGCAGAAGAAATAGCAAAGCGTTCGCGGGGAACTCCGAGAATAGCTAACAGACTATTGAAAAGGGTAAGAGACTTTGCCCAGGTAAATGGCAAAACCGTTATAACAAAAAACATTACCAATCAATCTTTAAATATGCAGGGTGTTGACGATGCAGGCTTTGATGAGATGGATAAAAAGTTGCTTTTAACGATTATTGATAGGTTCGGAGGAGGTCCTGTCGGCATAGAAACGCTGGCTGCAACATTGGGTGAAGATAGAGGTACAATAGCAGATGTGTTTGAGCCGTATCTTATGCAGAACAACTTTCTTATAAGAACACCTAAGGGTAGAATGGCAACGGAAAAGGCATTTTTACATTTTAAAAAAAGCATAGCAAATAAAAGATTGTTTTAGCTTTAAATCTTTTTAGAGGTGCCCTCAAGGTGAATTTTTCGTTATAGCTGCTTTGAAACGAGTATCTGCCATACTTGGTTTTCCCGAGCTTTAAACCCTCCCGCTGATGACAGTAGATAAAATGTCCACATTCTGTAAAATCTATCGTCATATACATCGCTTATTTTATTCCAATTCTTAGTGAAATTGTCATACCAGTGCATCAATGTTTTATAATAATTTATTCCTATATTATCCCAATTTTCCATTATAAAAATGCCTTCCATGGAGCTACCTATCTGCTTTATTGACGGAAGCATACCGTTGGGAAAAATATATTTCTGCGTCCAAGCTCCGGCAGATGCGGTAGAAATATTGCTGCCAATAGTGTGAAGCAGAAATAAACCGTCGTCTTTTAAAGATCTATTTACAACTTTCATGAATGTTTTATAATTTTTATATCCGACATGTTCGAACATTCCCACAGATACAACCCTGTCGTATTTTCCTTTAATATCTCGGTAATCTTCAAGAATAAAATCTACCGGTAAATCTCTGCAAAATGACTTTGCAAATGAGAACTGTCGTTTTGAAATAGTAACGCCTGTAACCTGCACCCCGTAATTGACGGCTGCGTACTTAGCTAATCCACCCCATCCGCTTCCTATATCCAACAACTTCATTCCACGTTTCAGATCAAGTTTTTTGCAAATCAGCTCCAGCTTATGTTCTTGTGCAGCATCTAATGATTCGTTTCCGGTAAAGTATGCGCAGCTGTAGCTCATTGTTTTATCAAGCATAAGTTCAAAAAGTCTGTTATCCAAATCGTAGTGCTCTTTACCTACAATAAATGCTCTGTGTTTACTTTGAAGATCAAAAAGTCTCGCTTCTATTCCTAATGCAATTGCCGAGAAATTATTTTTAACACGTCTATCAAGGTGCGCCTTTAAAATACGGGCTACGAGCTCATCGATTTTTTTACAATTCCACCACCCGTTCATATACGATTCGCCGAATCCGAGTTCGCCTTTTGAAAATACGGCATGATAGAATCTATCATCGGTAATTTGTATATCGTAGTCATTTTTTCCATTGATTACTATACCTGCGTATGATAAAAGCTCACCGGCAAGTTTTTTAGCGTTTTTAAGACTCATTACAACCCCCATCTGCTTAGTTTTTTGAAAGTTTCCATAATGTGTAAAGCAACAGCAATATGATTATACAACATTTTTTTACTATTTGCGATAATTTTTTTTACTGATAAACTGATACAAATGAATTCTATCCTACAGTATAAATTTTTAAGCAATTCTGTAATAAATTGGGCAATTGCCGTTTTGATAACATTATTATCTATAGGTTTTATGCTTATAGTGAAGCGCGTGGCTTTGCAAAAGATTAAACTGCTTACAGAAAAAACAGAAAATAGAATTGATGATACTATCATTGATATGTTTAAAATCAAAACGAAACTGTTTTTTCTTGTCATTTTTTCAATATATATCGGATCTTTGTCAATTAAAACCCCATACAGAAATCTTATTAACTCCGCTGCAATGGCAGCGTTATTTTTGCAGATAGCAATATGGCTCAACTACCTGATCGGTAAAATATCCCAATCGGTAACATTGAAAAAACAAGATAGCGGAGCACAAACCGCATATAAGGGAATTGCTATTGCTGCAAAAATCGGCCTATGGTCTTTTTTAGTGCTCTTAATAATGAACAATTTTGGAATAAATATCACAGCTTTGGCAACCGGACTGGGAATCGGAGGTGTTGCTGTTGCTCTTTCCGTTCAAAAAATTCTCGGTGATCTGTTTGCTTCTGTTTCCATACTCCTTGATAAGCCTTTTGTAGTTGATGATTTTATTGTTATAAACGATTATGCCGGTAATGTTGAGCGTATTGGCATAAAAACAACAAGAATCAGAAGTCTTACGGGGGAACAGATCATATTTTCAAATACCGATCTGCTCAATAGCCGAATAAAAAATTATAAAAGAATGAAAGAGAGAAGAATACTTTTTAGTATTGGAATAACTTATGATACGCCTTATGAAAAGATAGAACAAATTACCGAAATAATAAAACGAATCGTTAACGAAGAAGATGCCCGGTTTGGGAGATGCCACTTTAAAAATTATGGCGCTTCATCTTTGGATTTTGAAACCGTATATTATATAAAATCGGCAGATTATGGTAAATATATGGATATACAGCATAATATAAATATGAAACTGTTTAAAACTTTTTATGACAAAAATATAGAGTTTGCATATCCTACCAGCGTTGTTTATGTGAAAAAATAAGGGGGAAAGATGACAATTAAGAAACTTATGTCTGCTAACCGAGGTGAGATAGCAATAAGAACATTTAGAGCATGCACAGAGATGGGCATACGAACTGTTGCTATATATTCTGAGGTTGACAGATATTCGCTTCATCGATATAAAGCAGATGAGGCATATTTGATCGGCAGGGGATCTGATCCTGTAGATGCATATATGAATGCTGAACAGATAGTTGAGCTTGCAAAGAAAAAAAATGTCGATGCGATTCATCCGGGTTATGGATTTTTATCAGAAGGAACCAAACTTGCAGAACTATGCATAGCCAACAATATAATATTTGTAGGTCCAAATCCTGAAACATTGATTATGTTCGGCAATAAACAGATATCTAAAAATCTTGCAGAAAAATGCGGTATTCCCGTTATCAGCGGATCGGGTATAATCGGCAGTCTCAATGAAGCGGAATTGATCTCCGGAGAAATAGGATACCCCGTTATAATAAAGGCTATTGCCGGCGGAGGCGGAAGAGGAATAAGGGTTGCAAAGACAAAAAAAGATCTTAGGGAGAATTATCATACTGCAAAATCGGAAGCTAAAAAGGCATTTGGAAGCGACGAAATTATTATAGAAAAATATATTGAAGAGCCGAAGCATATTGAGGTTCAGCTTCTTGCCGATAAACATGGCAGTATCGTTCATCTTTATGAAAGGGATTGTTCTGTCCAAAGAAGACATCAAAAACTCATCGAAATGGCTCCATCGGTTAATATTAAACACAATCTGCTTGATAAACTTTACGATGCAGCAATTGTGATAGGGAAAAAATCTAAGCTTGTTAGTGCTGCAACCGTTGAATTTCTTGTTGACAAGCAAGATAATTTTTATTTTCTTGAAGTAAATCCGAGAATACAGGTTGAGCATACCGTAACAGAACTCATTACCGGTATAGATATTGTACAATCTCAGATTTTCGTCTCAGACGGTTTGTCGCTTGATTCGGATGAAATCGGTATATCTTCTCAAGAATCAATAAAAAAGAATGGATATGCAATACAATGCAGAATTACAACGGAAGATCCTGAAAATAATTTTATGCCCGATACAGGGACAATACAGGCTTACAGAAGTCCTGCCGGATTTGGTGTACGCCTTGACGCTGGAAATAGCACTGTAAATGCAAAAATCACGCCGTTTTATGATTCTTTGCTGGTAAAACTTTCCACATGGGCTACCGATTTACAAAGATCAGCCAAAAAAATGGACAGATCTCTTAGAGAATTTAGAATTAGAGGTCTGCGAACTAATATCCGATTTTTGGAAAATGTTGTCAATCATCCAAGCTTTCTTGACGGTAATTTTACAACAAATTTTGTAGATAACACTCCTTCTCTATTCGTCTTCAGGCAAATCAAAGACAGGGCTACCAAGGCAATGCGTTTTTTGTCAAATAATATAGTCAATAACCCGTCAGGCATAACAGTTCCTCCTGCTATGAAGTTTCCTAATATAGATATTCCATATATTCATAACAAACATAAACATAGAGGAACGAGAAATATGCTTGATGACGGCGTAGAGACGGTAATTGACTACATAAAAAATAGTAAACAGGTACTTTTTACCGATACAACATTTAGAGATGCTCATCAATCGCTTATTGCCACAAGAATGAGAACTATTGACCTTGCAAACATAGCTGAAAGCTACTCGCAAGACCTTTTTGATCTGTTCTCCATAGAGATGTGGGGAGGAGCTACTTTTGATGTTGCATTTCGTTTTTTAAAAGAATCTCCTTGGAGCCGCTTGAGAATTTTAAGAGAAAAAATACCGAATATTCTTTTTCAAATGCTCCTACGTGCATCAAATGCCGTTGGATATAAAAACTATCCTGATAATGTTGTAAAGAAATTTATAAAACTTTCATCGGATAACGGAATAGATTTGTTTAGAATTTTTGATTGTTTTAATTGGATAGATCAGCTTAAACCTATAATTAATGAGGTAAAAGGGCAGGGCAAAATAGCAGAAGCGGCTATATGCTACAGCGGCGATATATCGGATAAAAATAAGACAAAATATTCGCTTAACTATTATTTGGACTTAGCAGGCAAATTGAAGGAAAGCGGCACGGATATTATAGGTATAAAAGATATGGCAGGATTGATAAAACCTTATGATGCGAAGCTTCTTGTAAGCAGAATAAAAGAGGAAACCAATCTGCCTGTTCATTTTCATACACATGACACAAGCGGCAGCGGGTTAGCTTCAACTCTAATGGCAATAGAGGGCGGAGCCGATATTGTTGATACCGCCATAGGTGCAATGAGCGGTCTTACTAGCCAGCCTAATATGAATTCTATTGTTGCCGCTCTAAAATCAACGCAATATGCATCATCGCTTGATGAGGCGGCACTTCAAAGATCGTCGGATTATTTTGAAGCTGTGAGAAAACAGTATTTTCCTTTTGAAAGCGGTCTTAAAGCGGCAACGGCGGAGGTCTATGAACATGAGATACCCGGAGGACAATACTCTAATCTCGTTTTTCAAGTTGAATCATTGGGACTTTATGATCAGTGGAAAAAAATCAAAAAAATGTATAAGAATGTGAGTATAGCGCTTGGAGATATTATAAAAGTAACTCCATCGGCCAAAGTTGTGGGGGATTTAGCACTTTTTCTTGTGAGAAACGACATGAGTATAGATGACATTTATACTAAAGGAGAAAATCTATCATTTCCTCAGTCTGTTGTAGATTTCTTTAAAGGCATGCTTGGTCAGCCGTATGGAGGTTTTCCCGAGAAGCTAAGGAAAATAGTACTCAAAGGAGAGAGCTATATCTGCGTTAAGCCAGGTAAACTGCTTGGCGATTATGATTTCGAATCAGCCGGCAAAGAACTTAAAACGAAGTTTGGCAGGAATATAAGCGACGAGGATCTTATATCTTATGCGCTTTATCCAAAGGTATTTGAAGATTTTTTGAGATTTACGGATGAATTTGGTGATCCATCAAATTTTGATACGAAATCGTTCTTTTATCCGATGAAATTAGAAGAAGAGATAGAATTGGATATTGAAGAAGGCAAAACTCTTATTATAAAATATCTCGGCATCAGCCAAACAGATGAAAAAGGATACAAAAAAGCATATTTTGAATTAAATGGTCAGCCCAGAACAGCAATGATAAAAGATAAAAAGGCTGTTATCGGCATCAAAACAAATTTAAAGGGCGATATTTCAAACCTTACAAATATATGTGCGGTAATGCCAGGTAAAATTATTGATTTGAATGTGAAAGAGGGCGATATGGTAAAAAAGGGGGATGTTCTTGCAACAACTGAAGCAATGAAAATTGAGACTAAAATTAGATCAGGAATCAGAAGCCGTGTTGCAAAAATCTATCTGCACCAGGAAGATAAAATAGAAACAGGTGATATTATAATGAAGCTTGATAGCGAAGAATGTTAAAATAGAAAAATAGTTATATAGAGATTCTTCTCGGACGGGTAAACCCGTCCGATTTAACTTTAGATATTTCCTTCAATAGCCTAAGACTCAGCCCACCGCATCAATTCCAGTAATTTGTTTTCCAATAATTAAGCTGTGTATCTCGTAGGCTCCTTCGTATGTATCAACAGCTTCAAGATTAAGCATATGCCTGATTGTCTGATAATCTATACTTATTCCGTTTGCTCCCATCATTTCTCTTGCTTTTCTTGCTATCTCCATTGCCTTTCTCACATTGTTTCTTTTTGCCATAGAAACTTGATAATGCTTTAATTTTCCATCATCTTTGAGTCTGCCTATTTTGAGAGCTGCAAGTTGAGCAAGTGAAAGTTCGGTAACCATATCGGCTATTTTTGCCTGTGTAAGCTGAAATCCGGCAAGAGGTTTTCCAAATTGAGTTCTATTTTTTGTATAATCTACGACTTCATCAATACATGCCATTGCAGCACCTATAACACCCCATGCAATTCCATATCTTGCCTGCGTTAGACACATAAGCGGAGATTTCAAACCTCCTGATTTCGGCAGCAGATTTTCCAGCGGCAGTTCTACATCGTTAAACACCAATTCGCTGGTTACAGACGCTCTTAAGGACATTTTGTGTTTTATTAGGTTTGTTGAGAAGCCTTTTGCCTCTTTTGGAACGATAAATCCTCTAACCACTCCATCAAGTTTTGCCCATACAACTGCAATATCGGCAATAGAACCGTTGGTAATCCACATCTTAGAACCGTTTATTATATATTTATCTTCTCTTTTAACAGCTTTTGTTTCCATAGAACCAGGGTCAGATCCATGGTCTGCCTCGGTTAATCCGAAGCATCCTACCATTTTCCCATCGGCAAGCTCAGGCAGATAGCGATTCTTTTGATCCTCACTTCCAAAAGTATAAATAGGATACATTACAAGAGCTCCCTGCACTGAAGAAAAACTTCTCAAGCCGGTATCGCCACGTTCAAGCTCTTGATTTATCAAACCGTAAGCAACATTATTCAATCCGCTGCAGCCGTATCCTTTAAGATTTGACCCGAGAAAGCCGAGTTCGCCCATTCGTTTGATCAGTTCGGTCGGAAATGTTCCCTCCTCAAAATGCTCGGCAATTTTGGGAAGCACTTCCTTATCAACAAACTCCCGCACACTATTTCTTACAAGCTTCTCCTCATCGGATAAATCTCTATCAATATCTAAAAAATCAATCCCGTGAAACATAAAACCCCTGACCCCCGTATATTTTTTTCTATTTTAATCACATATTGCCGGTTTATCAAGTTACATCGCATAAGTTTTTATAAACCGTCCTTTTAAACTTAACAATAAACAATGCCGTTGCATTAAAAGAATATTTGCGTAGCATTGGATAATACATAAGTCTCATAATAAGGGGGAATATTATGTGGAGTAAGCAATCGGTTATCAAAACAGCTTTGGGTCAAGAATCAGCCGATATTATTGTATATAACGGAAAAATTGTTAATGTAAATACTCATGAGATCATGAATGGATATTCTATTCTTATCAAAAACGGGTATTTTGCTTATGTTGGTAATAATGCAGCCGATGGGTCAATAAGCGATAATACTTTGAGAATCGATGCTGCGGGTGCATACATCACTCCCGGACTTATAGAAGCTCACACGCATATATCTTACTATTTCAAAATTGATGAGTTTGTCAAATATGCAGCAGCTTCAGGAACAACGACAGTCATAACCGAAACAAGTGAGTTGGGAAATGCTCTTGGAAAAGAAGGTATAGAGACTTTTTTAAATCAAGCAAAAAGCATGCCTATTAAACTGTTTATCACAACACCTTGTTTTGCCCCGCTGCTTACCGGCTTGGAAACAAGCAACTCTATAAATTCTGACGATATAATATCATTTTTTTCAGATCCGAGAGTATTAGGTCTTGGAGAAGCATATTGGCCGAAAGTTGTGTATCCCGATGAAAGGACGGCGAAACTGTTTGAGGCGGCTGAAAGATACAATATTAAACTTCAGGGGCATTCGGCAGGAGCAAGGGGCAATAAACTTAATGCATATTTTGCAAGCGGTATTTCAAGTTGTCATGAGCCTATTACGCCAAATGAAGTAATGGAGCGCCTTAGAATGGGCATACATGTAATATTGCGTGAAGGAAGTAATCGGCATGATCTTAAATCTGTGACTCCGATTAAAGATATGATATCGGATTTTCGCCTTTTATCTGCTTCTACTGACGGAATAAATGCAGCCGATCTCATAAAAGGCCATGTAAATATTGTGCTTGAACGATTGATAGAGCTGGGATGGGATGAGCTTACGGCAGTTCAGATGCTTACCATTAATGCAGCTTCCGTATTCGGCATAGATGATAAGATAGGCAGTATTGCTCCTGGAAAAATTGCAGATCTATGCATAGTTGATGATATTTCAAAATTTAAACCTAAAACCGTAATTTCAAACGGACGAATAGTTGCAAAAGAGGGTAAAATCGCAGTAGATATAAAATTAAAAGAATATCCTGAAAGTTTTTATCATTCAATGAGATTAAATAAGTTAAAAAAATCCGATTTTAAATATGAAGCTGGTAAAACAGTCGATGCAATTATGCTTGGAAAAGAGTTTGTTGCTGCGCTTACTCGCATAAACAGAACAAAAGCGCCGGAGGATCTTCTTTTCTATGCAGTTTTTGATAGATATGGAAATAATAATGCGGCTTTCAGCTATCTAATTGGAACAGGGATAACAAGCGGAGCATTTGCCACAACACTCAATTGGGACTGCTTTCAGCTTGCAGTCTTCGGCAGATCCATCGATGACATGATAACGGCTGCCAACAGGGTAATAGATATGCAGGGCGGAATTGCGGTTGTTGACAACCTATCTGTTATTGCTGATATTCCGCTTTCTATAGGTGGAGTAATATCGGACTTGCCTATCGTTAAACTTGCAGAAAAGGAACAGGCAGCAGAAAATGCGCTTATAAATATTGGCTGTAAAATTGAAAATCCGTTAACTCGGCTTCAAACACTCTCATTTACGGGGCTTCCATTTGTTAAACTTACCGATAAGGGGCTAATTGATGTGAAAAATCGGAAAAAACTAAACGAGACAAAAGATCTATAAAAAAAGAGCACTGATAAGATTTTTCCGATTTTTGTGTACATAGCTTTTGAATATTATCAAGATTAATGTTAAATGAAAAACAAGACTCTTGTATTCTTGCCTGAAAATAATATTTGGGATAAGACATTGAAGCCGATTTGCCAACTATAGGGTTTTTAGAGGTGCCCTATAAGCAAAACGGCTTTAACGTTAGCTTTGTATTTTGCTGTTATCTCAGTTCAACAATATACACAATTAGAACACTATCTTATAAAATGCGCTTATTTGTTCTCAGCATATTTTGCCCTCGTGGTTATTTGTTCAATTTTTATTTTTATCAAAAGAACGCTGCTTAAATTATTTGCAGGAAAGTCAAAAATTTCTTTTGTTTCCATATAATTGTTTACAAGTATATTTAAAGCTGCCTTTTTCTCTTTAATATCTTGGATAAAATATGCCTTTCCATAACCGACAACGCTATTAAACTCCATACTGTATTTGCAAACATCTTGAGATTTGATAAGTTTACAATTTATATCAAATTCAAAGCAAACATTGTTATTTTTTCTGAGAATATCTATCTTTTTCCCTTTGCAGGAAGAGTGGAAATAAATCGTCTTATTATTGTAGCCAAAAGAAACCGGAACAATATATGGAATATTGTCTAAGCTTAATGCTATCCTGCATACCTTGGCAAGTCGCATAACCTTCTCAGCGATAGCAATATTATTGCTTGTTTCGCGTAACATCATTTTTATAATCCTCTTGTTTAAGATATCATTGCCGTACAATTTGATACAAAATATGTGTAATAACTGTTTATGCAAATGAGTAAGTTAAGTAGGGAGAGTTATCCCAAATTAATCATTACCATCTTTATATTTGTCATCTCTTCTATGGCAAATCGTACACCTTCTCTGCCTATTCCGCTCATTTTATTGCCGCCGTAAGGCATATGATCCACTCTAAAAATAGATGTGTCATTTATCATAACACCGCCGACATCAAGATTGTCTATGGCGTAGAACGCTTTATTTAAATCATTTGTATATATACCGGCTTGCAGTCCATAGTCTGAGTTGTTTGCATGCGCTATAGCCTCTTCAAAACTATTATATTTAACGATAGAAACTATTGGAGCAAACACTTCCATGCACATCACTTTCATATCTTTGGTTGTATTTCTCAACACAGTTGGATAAAGAATTCTTCCTTCCTGTTTTCCGCCAATTACAAGTGCAGCACCTTGTGCAACTGCTTCATCAATCCAGCTTTTTGCACGAATTGCCTCTTTCTCATTTATCATAGGACCAAGTTCGACATCTTTTTCTATCGGATTTCCTATTTTTAATTTCTTTACAGCTTCAGAAAATTTTTCACTAAATTCATCGGCAATATCTTTATGTACATATATGCGCTGGAGTGAGATGCAAACCTGACCTGAATTGGCAAATGAGCTTACTATGCATCTCGGTATAATTTTATCAATATCAACGCCTTTTTCTATTATAGTGGCAGAGTTGTTGCCAAGCTCCAATGTGACTTTTTTGATACCTGCTTTCTTAATTATTGCATCACCCACAGCAGGGGAGCCCGTGAATGTAATTTTTCTTACATCAGGATGTGAAACTAAATAATCTCCCACTGTAGAACCTGAACCGACAACCACATTAAATACTCCCGCCGGCAGTCCTGCCTCTTCTAAAATTTCAGCCAGAATCAGTGCGGTTACGGGTGTTGTAGAAGCCGGTTTCAATACAACTGTATTTGCTGAAGCTATAGCAGGCGCTACCTTATGCGCTACAAGATTGAGAGGAAAATTAAACGGTGTGATTGCTCCAATTACTCCCATTGGTACTTTTATGTAATAACCTATCCGGTTTATACCCGATGCGCTCGCATCCATAGGAATAGTTTCTCCGTGTATGCGTTTTGCCTCTTCTGCTGCAAATTTAAATGTTTCACTAGCTCTTTTCACTTCGCCTATGGAATATTTCCATGCCTTGCCTGCCTCACGACAGATGGTTTGAGCAAGATTTTCTTGGTATTTTAGTATTAGATCAGACGTTTTTTCCAATATATTTGAGCGTTCGTATGCGGGCATTTTTCTAAATGTTTGAAATGCCTTGCCTGCTGCTTCAACAGCCGTATCCACTGTGCTTTTGTCAGCCAGTGTTACTTTTGCCATAATCTCACCTGTATATTTTTCCGTTACATCTAAAACCTTGCCCGTTTCAATCCATTTGCCTCCGATATATGTTTTGTAAAATTTCATTAAATCCTCCTTTCTTATCTTTATGGTTTAATCTTGCACCTATTTTTTTATATTCCCAAGAAAGCCTTTTTAACCGACGGATCGTTTAAAAGTTGTTTGGCATCTCCGCTATTTACAACATATCCCTGTTCCAAGACATAAGCTCGGTTGCTTATACTCAGAGAAACATGTATATTTTGTTCTACCAGTATTATCGTTGTACCGCTATCGGCTATTGTTTTTACAATGTTCATAATATTCTTAATAATCACGGGCGCTAATCCCAATGATGGTTCATCAAACATCAATATATCGGGTTTAGCCATCAATCCTCTTCCTACGGCTACCATCTGTCTTTCCCCTCCCGAAAGTGTTCCTGCCATCTGCTTTCTTCTTTCTTTCAGTCGCGGAAACAGTTCAAAAATTTCTTCCATCGTTTCAAATCTTTTATCGTAAGCTCTTGAGTTATAAGAACCCATCTCCAAGTTTTCTTCTACGCTCATAAAAGGAAATAATTTTCTGCCCTCAGGAACATGGATAATGCCTTTTTCCACTATCTTTTCGGGTGAAAGATTATCGATTGTTTCATCGTTAAAGATTATGCTTCCTTTTGATGGATGAAGTAGTCCTGAAATTGTCTTGAGAGTCGTTGTTTTTCCGGCGCCGTTTGCTCCTATAATGCTTACTACTTCACCTTTTTCAATATGCAGGCTTACATCAAACAAAACTTGTATATCTCCATATGCTACATTTATATTGTTAATTTTCAGGAATGACATATTCGTCTCCTAAATATGCTTTAATTACATTTTTATCTTTTGTTACCTCTTTCGGCGTACCGCTGGCTATTTTTTCTCCAAAATTCATACAATATATTCTATTGGAAACAGACATAATAACTTGCATTATATGTTCTATAATCACTATAGTAATACCTTCTTTGTTAATTTTTTCAATTATTTTTAACATATCTTTAATTTCAGCAGGTCTCAAACCTGCCATCACTTCGTCCAGCAGCAGCAATGCAGGCCGGGTTGCAAGCGCACGCGCCAGTTCTAATCTTTTTCTTTCAGGCAAACTTAAATTTTTTGCCAATACCTCCGTTTTGCCGGATAGGTTTAGAAAATTTATAATTTCTTTCGCTCTCTCTATAGCTTCAGGTTTTTTATTTGTTCTCAAAAAAGCACCAACCGTTACATTGTAAAGAACACTTTTATTAATAAACGGTCTTACTATTTGAAATGTTCTTGCTAAGCCTAATTTGGCTATTTCATAAGGCTTATGACCGGTTATATCTTTATTATCGAATATTACTTTGCCCGAAGTAGGTTTTAAATTGCCGGATATGCAATTAAAAAGAGTTGTTTTCCCTGCACCATTTGCACCTATTATTCCGACTATCTCTTTTTCGTTGACTTCAAAATCAATATTTTTTACAGCAACAAGCCCACCGAATTTTTTTGTTAATTTTTCTGTTTTTAGAATAGACACATAACCTCCCTTATGCTTGTTTCCTTATTCGTTTCATTAATTTTTTAGATAATTTTAAAACGATTTCCTGTATACCTCTTGGTTGATATATCATAACAAGCACAAGAACCAAACCTAATATAAAAAGATGCAGTCCCGGCAACGCACTGCCAATATAAGTTCTTGTGAATTCTTCCAGCGGTTTTAAAAGCAGCGCACCTAAAATAGGACCTATGATGGTTCCTCTTCCGCCTATAATCGCAATAAATGCTATTTCAAAAGATAAATTCATATTGCCTACTGATTTTGGAGATATATAAAAAATCCATTGTGCATAAAAAGATCCGGCTAATGCTGTAAAAAATGCACTTAATGCCATAGCTATAAGTTTGTATTTAGCAACATTTATGCCAAGAGATGCCGCAGCTTCAGGGTCTTCTCCTCCGGCTGTAAGATAATATCCTATTTTTGATTTCATCATAAATACGGTAATTAATAGAACAATAATTAACATGGTTAGTATTATATAGTAGTACGGCACTTTGCTAACCCATTGAAAATTAACAAATGAATTACCTGAGTAATTGATTAATATACCTCTTGCCCCGCCGACATTTATTGGTCCTATAGTGTCGATATTATCAATTAGAACTTTGATTCCACCGGCAAATGCCATTGTTGCCAATGCAAAGTATGCCCCTCTTAATTTGAATGTAGGCAATCCAATAATGACACCGATAATTGCTGAAAATATACCTCCCGCAAACATGCCTATCCATGGACTTATATGATACTGCATAAACAATATAGTGGATACATAGGCACCTATTGCTATAAATGCTGCATGACCAAGTGGCAAAACTCCGGCAAAACCTCCTACAAAATTCCACGCCGTAGTTAGATACATGAAAAATAGTACGACTATAAAAATTTGCATATAACTTTGATTTTTAACAAAAACAGGTATTAAAAATACTGTTATAGTTGAGAATATAAGCAAAATTATTTTTATTTGCTTTTCAGAAAGATTCATACATTCTCCTAATTTAAATTAAAATTCTCCTTTAACCCCAAACAATCCCTCAGGTTTGACAAATAGTATGATTAAGAATATGAGATAGATAATTTCTATTGTCCAGCTATATGATATAAATTGAGATCCCACAGATTCTATTAAGCCAAGAATCAGACCGCCGACTAAAGCACCAGGGATACTTCCCAAACCGCCGAGAACAACTATTACAAAGTCCATTATGTCCAAATGCATTCCCACAGTTGGGTAAACATAATAAAAAGGCAGCAGTACGGCACCGGCGATTCCACATATTGCTATGCCTATACCAAATGTCACATTATATATTTTGTATTGGTTGATGCCCATTAAGCTTGCAGCTTCCCTATCCTGAGATGTTGCTCTTATAGCTTTGCCCATTTTGGAATGCTTTAGAAACCAAAATAAAGCCCCTGCAACAATGATGGATATAAAAAAACCTATTATTTTAGATAAAGGAGCATAAAGACCAAAAAATGATATGGCTTTTGAAAGACTCGGTACGCTGATTGTGCGATATTGAGCTCCGAAAATCATTAAAGCCAAGTTATCCAACATATACCAAATTCCTGTTGTAACTATTATGACACCTATAGGTTCCCTTACATCTTTTTCAGATTCAAAAACAGGTTTGATTAAAAATTTTTGAGTATAGTAGCCCGTAAAATATGTAAAAGGAATAACAAAGATTAATGCCAAATACGGATTTGTTCCTGTTAGTTCAACGAACCAGTATGTTGAAAACAGTCCAAGCATCAAAAAAGCTCCTTGAGCAAAATTGATAACTTTTAAAACGCCGAATATCAGTGTTAAGCCTATAGCAGTTAACCCATATATACTACCCATCAATATACCGTTAAGAATGGCAGAGCCCATATATTCTCCTTTAGATAAAAAAGAAGGGGGCGTGTATGCCCCCTATTTCTCTAATAATGATTTGGTTGTGGAAAAACTACTTTGAATCCAGCTCTTGCATCCGCTTCAGGATAAACCGTAACTCTTTCGTATTTATTACCCACCTTTCTGACTTGCACCATTATCAATCCGGCGTTTATATTTTGACCTTTCTTATTAAATTTAACGCTCGGATAAGCCATTGCATTGAAAGGACCGCCTTTGAATTCGGTGTTCAGCATTGCCTTCCTAAATTTATCAGGATTTGTTGAACATGTTTTTTGCAAAGCCGCAAGTATTGTATGTATGCCGATGTATGCATCCATCGTTTCCCCGTTTACACTAATTCCATAAATCTTTTTGAATTTTTTGTTTAGCTCTTTTAAGCCTGGTTTATTCATATCCGGTGCCCATTCTGACTCATCAAACAAATATTGTGCATTTTTTCCGGTATTTTTTATAAATGCAGGATCTGCTTGTCCGCCGCCGCTTGATATAAGTGCCAAAGGATGCACATTGTAGCTTGCCATTGTATTTTGTAGTAAAATAGCATCTGCCGCATCTGAAACCAGCAATACCACCTGAGGTTTGACGCTCTTGATTTTTAGTACAACAGGAGTCAAATCCGTTGCTGTTTCTCCATATGATTGGTTGAGAACAACTTTATATCCATATTGCTTTGCCAATTTAATCCATACATCATCGAAACTTTTTCCAAAATCATTGTTAATATACACAAAACCCACAGTTTTTATCTTCTTACCTGATTTTTGTGCCAAATAATTTATGAATTTGAATTGATCTTTTGTCCACCACGAATCTTTTGCTGCTATTCTAAAAGTATATTTAAATCCCCTTTCTGTAATTCTATCCATAACAGATACAGGTACAACAAATGGCACCTTATACATTTCTGCAATCTGCGTGGCAGGATATGTAACACCTGAATTCCATGCACCGGTTATCAGATCAACATGATCTTGATTTATTAGTTGTTGAACATCCGTTACGCCAACCGTCGGATCACTTTTTGTGTCTAAATAAATCATTTTTATTTTTGATCCATTCAAGGCACCGTCACATTTAAGTCCGCCTGCCGCATTAAATTTGTTGATTACAAATTCTCTCATGTTTTTCCCTTCAACACCTACTGATGCAGAAGGCCCTGAAAGAGGCAGAATATTACCTATCACAACAACTTTGCTTTTTGCCTGAGCGTTATTACTACTAAATACGCCAAACATAAGTGTTACAAAAAAGACCATTGTCAACCGAATTCCATATCCCAATAAACATTTTCTACACATATAAACCTCCTAAAAACTTTTAATTTTATTAATCAAAATTTTATCAGCAAAGACTGTTACCCGCTTAATTCCATACCCCGTTAACATTCTTTTTACATATAAACCTCCTTAAAACTTAATTTAAGATTTTATCAACAGCTCGTTTGAATATATTCATGGCAGTTTCAACTTGTTTACGAGTTGCAACAAGCGGCGGCAAAAATCTTATAACATTACCAAATATTCCTGCAGCTATAACTATTAATCCATTGCTGATGCACTCTTTTATGATTTTTCCTACCGCTTCTTTTGCAGGCTTTTTTGATATTTTGTCTTCTACAAACTCCACGGCAATCATAGAACCCAGACCTCTCACATCGTCCATCTTTTGATGTTTTGCCTTTAGCTTATTTAATCTATCCAAAATAATTTTGCCTATTTCATTGGCTTTTTGTGATAGATTATTCTTTTCCATATCATTTATTGTGGCTATTCCGGCTGCACAAGCCAGGGGATTTCCGCCATATGTTCCGCCTATTCCGCCCGCCGCAACCGAATCTATTACATTGCTTTTTCCCGCAACAGCGCTGATCGGCATACCCGAAGCGATGGATTTAGCCAGAGTTATTATATCCGGATCTATGTCATAATATTCCGTTGCAAACATTTTTCCTGTTCTGCAAAAGCCTGTTTGAATTTCATCTACAATTAACATTATTCCATATTTCTTACATATTTTATCTATTCCTTCCATAAACTCTTTTGGTTGGATTATGAATCCGCCTTCTCCTTGCACCGGTTCTATTATCATAGCAGCAATATTTGAAGGATCTGTCTCTGAAACGAGAAATCTTTCAATATATTCAAGGCATTCAAGTGAACATTTGCTTTTTTCTTTGCCAAAAGGACATCGATAGCAATAAGCTGACGGCACCTTGTATATTTCGGAAGCAAACGGACCGAAGCCGAATTTGTATGGCTTTACTTTACTGGTCAAGGTCATCGCTAAAAGAGTTCTTCCGTGAAATGCGTTTGAAAAGGAGATAATTCCGTTTCTTTTTGTATAAAATCTCGCTATTTTCACAGCGTTTTCAACGGCCTCCGCACCGCTGTTGAAAAGAGCTGCCTTTTTATCACCCTTAATTGGCACTATTCGGGTTAATTTTTCCGATAGTTCTACATACGGTTCATAGGGTGTAATCATAAAACATGTATGAATATATTTTTCAAGCTGCTCTTTTATATTATTTACAACATCAGACGGTCTATGGCCTGCATTTGTTACCCCTATTCCTGCATAAAAATCTAAATAAATATTTCCATCTACATCTTTCAAGACGGCATCCTTTGCTTCGGCAATGAAAAATGGCATAAATGTAGAAATACCGTCAGCCACAAACTTTTTTTTCTTTTTAAAAAGTTGTTCGCTTTTCAAAAAACCGTTTCCAACGCAAGGCAATTCTTTTCCTGTGAGCATTGTTTCCTCCTTATCCTGTATTTTTATTCTTCGTTAAATTTAATTTTTTCATTTTTCTTACAATTGTAGATTGGTTAACATTTAAAGCATTTGCTATCTTGTATGTCGAATCGAAGCGATTGAGAGCTTCCTTTAATATTCTGTATTCTGTGTATCTCACAGCTTCTTTTAAATTTAAATCTTTATTGACAAAACTATCCGAATTGTTATCCGTATTTATGTATGCAGGCAGATCGTTAGCTGAAATTTCTTTTGAATTTGTTGTAACCACCAATCTTTCCATAAGATTTTCGAGTTCTCTGATATTGCCCGGCCATATATATTGCTGCATACAATGCAATACAGCCTTAGACATAATCTTTTTATAATTATATTTTGCATTATATTTCTTAAGAAAATAAAGAGCCAAATCCTGAACAGCTTCTTTTCTATATCTTAGAGGCGGAATTGTAATAGGAATAACGTTAAGTCTGTAAAACAGATCCTCTCTAAACAGTTTCTGTTGAACCAAGTGTTTTAAATCTTTGTTTGTGGCTGATATTATTCTTACATTTATATTTATGTACTTATTGGATCCAACTCTTCTTAAATGTTTCGACTGCAATATATCAAGCAGTTTACTCTGTATTTGAATTGGAATCTCAGTTATTTCATCGAAAAAAGCAGTTCCATTATCAGCAGCTTCCAATAATCCTTTTTTCCCCGCATTTTTTGCACCCGTAAAAGATCCGCCTTCATATCCAAACAGTTCGGTTTCCATAAGATTTATCGGAATTGCAGCGCAGTTTACATATATAAGCGGCTTATTTTTTCTTGCACTTAGCATGTGTATTCTTTTTGCTATCATGTTTTTGCCGACCCCGGTTTCTCCTTCTAACAATATTGTTGAATCCGTATTTGAAACTTTTGTTATTGTTTTCATAATACTTTTCATAACATCATCCGATACAATAAAATTGTTTTCTTCGCAGTTTGCATTGGATATTATACTTTGATAAGTTTTTATAATATCTTGAGAATTTTGGAGTTTCTCTTGTAAGGTCATAAGTTCGGTTATATCTCTTGAATTTGTCACCACTCTTATTATTTTGCCGGAATGTTCATCTATGATGGGATTGCTTGTAACAACTAATGTTTTGCCTTTATTTGTTATCTGAACATCAGTGACCCGCTTTTTCTTTTTAAGTGCCTTGAGTGTTAACGACGGATTAAAATATCCACTATTTTCTAATTCCGATACATGTTTACCTATAATTTTATCTCTGGAAATACCGTAATTCTCCTCGGCTGCTTTATTTATTTTTAGAGTATACCCATTGCCATCCGTAACAAATATTTCATCAAAAGAATCTTCCATTATTGCTTCTAATTCATTTACTTCATATGAGAGCTTTTTTATTAATTCCGTATTGTTTTTCGATAATATAATTATTTTATAATTTTCTATATCATGCATAGAAATTTTTATATCTTTTTGTATTGTATCTTGTTTTTTTAAACTCAGGATTTCTGAAACTAATTCTTTTATTGTACCGATTTTTATGTCATTTAATATTTTATCAGCTGTTTTGTTATGATAAACAATGTCATTATTTTTTAAAACTATTACACCGTAACCAATGTCAACCGTTTTTTTTAACATTCTAACTCCCCATCATTTTATCAGCAATTATCATTCCATTATCATTATGCAAGTTATATCAAGGAAAAGGCTTATGAATTATTAATTCATAAATGCAGAAAAGCATTATTAAAATAAATATTTTATGTAAGGCTCTGTATTAATGCATTATTTCAAATGCATTATAGCATTGTTTTAATGCATTTCTAACTTAATTTTAAGTCAATTTTCAGATTTTTTGTTCTTTGAATTGTAGGTGCCCCGTAGCATTGTGCAGCAAGAATCACATTTCTATCGTATAAATTTTTAAATGAAGCAAATTAATTCCTTGACATCATAAATAATTCATGATATAAACAAGATAGATAAGTTAGTAATAAGGAGGTGATTTATAAAAGAATTAAGTGACCTGTAATTAGTGGGATTATATAATTTAAAACTATAAAAATTTATGGAGGGGGAGGTCTTTATGGCTGTTTTAGAGGTTAAGGGCAAATCTATTGAGGTTGATGACGAAGGTTATCTTATTAATATTTCAGATTGGAACGAGGATGCTGCAAAGGTTATTGCAAAAGATGCGGGTATAGATGAGCTGAACGATAAGCATTGGATGGTAATCAAGTTTATGCAAAAGATTTTCAAGGAAAAAGGCAGCGGACCGTCTATTAGAAAGCTTG
>VAPE01008651.1_pt1 | contig 35203 bp, 26 predicted proteins | sample 3393911 | NCBI WGS metagenome assembly VAPE01 (sample SAMN08290436, study PRJNA428436) | hydrothermal vent metagenome | isolation source: Deep-sea hydrothermal vent chimney | place: Atlantic Ocean: South-mid Altantic Ridge
ATGGGCGAGATAACGGGAGGGCCGTGGTTGTCCCGCCTGGTCGCGGTTGATGCCGTGCTGGTCTTGAGCGGCGCGGTCCTGACCTCCTATATCGGAGTCACCGGCTTGATCGAGCGGATGACGCTGGACCGGATTCTGCCGGGCTATTTATTGAAAAAAAATAAACGGGGCAGCTCCTACCGCATCATCATCACCTTTTTCATCCTGTCCTGCTCCATCCTGCTCATAACCAGCGGCGAGGTGCAAATCCTGGCAGGCGTGTACGCCATCTCCTTTCTGTCGGTCATGGCCCTTTTCGGGGTCGGCAACATCCTCTTGAAAATACGGCGCCGGAAACTGCCGCGGCCGGAACGGGCGGGCTGGCTTTCCGTGCTGGTCGGCGTGGCTGCGGTCCTCGCGGCCCTGGTCGGTAATATTTTCAAAGAACCCGGTTCCAACGAGCCGGCCAATATCGTCATTTTTGCCGAATATTTCATCCCGGCCGTATTCTTTGTTGTCGTCATGCTCAACCGGATCGCCCTGTTGGAGATGTTGCTGCAGTTTATTGAATATCTCTTTGTGCCGATCCTCAAGCTGGTTACCAATGCAAACCAGAAAATTAATAAGACCATTGATAAGATTCAGGCCCAGGAGTTCGTTTTTTTCACCCGCGGGGATAATTTGCCCAATCTCAACCAGGTGCTGTTGTATATCAAGCATAACGAGCACACCAAGAAGATCAAAATAGTAACGGTTCAACCGGAAGGAGAACCCCCCATTGAGGAAAAGCTGGAGAAGGATATTGAGTTTCTCGACCGGGAATATCCCGAGATTGACATCGAGCTGGTCAGGTTGAAGGGGGAGTTCGGACCGAAAATGATTAAGGAGCTCTCGAAGAAATGGAACATTCCGGTAAACTTCATGTTTATCGGCTCACCCGGCGACCATTTCCCCTACCGGATCGAAGCGCTGGGTGGGGTCCGCCTTATCATTTGAGCCGCGGGCCGGGCGAGGATGACGCAAGACGGTACAACGGGGCTCCCGGATTCACCGCCTGAAGCACGGAACCGGGCCGCTTAGGGGCACAGGAGCAGGGTGGACGGCGTACTGAACAGCACTTCCAGCAGCGGATCTCTGATGCCGGGTAAGGGTGAACCGACGAAGGCAAAGTTTTTCAGATAGTCTCCTGTCTGTTCAGGGGTGCCGGATAACACCTTGCTGCCCCTGAGCCGTTTGCCCGCGTCAAGCAGCAACTGCCCGGCAGCCTTGAAGTTCGCTCCGCCTTCTGTTTCGTCAAGGAACACCAGTTCTCCATCCTCCTGAAATTTGAAATAGACAAGTTCCACTTCAATATCCGCCGCGCCGGTCAGGGCCAGATATGCCGTGACCAGTTTTTTGCAATCAACGTCGTCGCCGCATAAGAGAGCTACGGAATCGACGGTGGCTAAATTGTTGACCAGCATGACAGGGCAGGGCGTAGCGCTGTACAGGCCCGAGGTCAGGAGATTATGAAAACCGGCCAGGTCGCCGCTCTGCGTGTTTCCTTCAATAAAGAGATCGTATGCGTCAGATTTTAATTCCCGCAGGATCTCCGGATCGCGATTTCCCACCAGAACGATGGGCGGCCCCGCAAAATGACATTGGACGTTTTCGGTACGCAGCAGCCGTTGCACCGCCTGCAGGCCGGTATCCAGCAGGCCATTTTCCCAGGTCCTCCGGACCCAGCCGGTGCCGGCCTGCTCTTTTCTGTCCGGCACTTCGATATGGGTGATATAGAGTTCAATATCAAACAACTGTGACAGGAATGCCGCATACCTCAGAGCTATGCTTGACGCCAGGTTTTCGTCCAGATTCAGAAGGGCTTTGCTCATTTTTCCGTTCCTCTCCGCTATGCAGTTTTGTGATGCGTCTCCGGATCAATCTGCCGTTGCCTGATTTTTTCTTCCGCTTTTTTGATAATTTCGGCTATCTCGCCTATTTTGAAAGGTTTTGACAGGAAATCAAAAACCCCTTTCTTAAAAGATTCTTTGGCTGTTGCCGTGGTTGCAAAGCCGGTTATCACGATGATCTCGGTCTCAGGGGAACTCTTTTTCACCTCGTCCAGAAAGTCCATGCCATCAATACCTTCCATCTTGAGGTCCGTGATCACGATATTAAATTTCTTTTCCCTGGTTCTTTTCAAGGCCGCCAGACCTTCAGTGAATGTTTCGACCTCGTAGCCTTTTTTTTGCAGAGACGGCTTGAGCCGCTTGCTGACAATGGGCTCGTCGTCGAGTATTAAAATGCTGGTCTTATTTTCATAGGCCATGGTAACCCTCCATCAATTGATCAATTTTATCGGCAAATAAAGTAATGAGTTCCTCTCTTACCATTTTGACATCAAGCTGTCGCGTGAAGCCGATCAGAATGCCGAACAGGTAAAGACGTTTAAGGATACCCTGCCGGTCAATTTTTTTTATGCTGCCGACGATGAGGTCATCGTGGACCTCTGTATGAAAATCGTTTCTCTTTAAAACTTCAGCGAGGAATCTGGCCCTTCTGTTGCGGCGGCTCGGGTCGGTTACCCCGCCGGAAAAGCGAAAGTAGGCGTAGTTATCCTTGATATCGTCAACGGCGTAGGCATCGATCACCGTGAAATGATAGCCGAGCCGCAGACTGATATTGACATAATCCCTGGAAATAACGGCAAGATTCTGTCCAACCTCCTGCGGCTCCGTTGTCTCGCTCGACAGGGTTCGGGTGAGACTGGACATAAAACTGCCAAAGTCGACCGACACCGGCTCCGTATCCCAGGCGCCCGGATGCGACATCCCCTTTAATACGGCGGTCATCGGCAGAGAGGTGACCTGAGAGGGCACGATCGTCCCGCCCGGCTTACTTGTTGATGCCAGGCCGCCGCCTATGTCTATTATGACCATGTCGAGGGGGAAACTCCATTGCAGTCTGCCGGCAACGGCATCAGCGGAGTGGGGATGATAATAGTTGAAGTCAATGAGTTCCTGAACGGCTTTTTCATGGACAAAACGCGTTATATCATGAAAGGTCCGGCACGATTCCGGGGAGAAATCCGGATCGGCGGGGTCGATTAAATTGAGCGGTTCTATCTTTCTGAGGACCCGGCGCAGCAAGCGGTACTCAAAGGTTTCCTCTATCTCCTCTTCCGCAAGGCTGTAGTAATGCAACTCCTTGACCAGGCCCTGGTAAATGACGTTTTCCTGGGCATCCATGGTTATTTCCTGGCCGGTCTGAAAGATGGCCGTTGCGGTTTCCATGTTCATTATGGTGGGGATGCGGAATTCCCTGGCGATTGTTGCCAGATGGCCGGTTGCCGAACCGATGTCGGTTATAATGCCGCTAACGCGCTTCATGGCCCTGGTCAGGTTCGGCGAGGCGTATCTGGCAACGAGAATCGACCCGATCGGGATCATGTTGAGATCGTCGTTGTTGTGAATTTTCCAGACCTTGCCGGCCGCAATTCCCTCTTGGGCGATGATTCCCTTTCCCTGGATAATGACAGGATATTTTTCTAAAATTGCCGCCAACTCACTGGCGCGCGGCAACGCCTGGTGCTGCATGGCAAGCTGACGTGACTGCAGGATAATGATGGCGCCGTCGTGGTCGACGGCAAATTCTATGTCCTGAGGTTTCTTGTAAAATTTTTCAATTTTCAGGCCCAGTTCGGCCAGTTCCCGCAACTGTTCATTGCTCAGGGAAGGCGCTGTCTGACGGTCGTCGGCAACCGCCACCGTCCGGGTGCCGCCACCGTCGGCCGGCTCCAGAGCTGTCGCCTTGCGGACAATCTTGAGACCCTGGATATTATGGGGCGGCTGGCGGTCGACGGTAAAATGGTCGGCAACGACCGCACCTGATACGACCTGTTCGCCTAAACCCCAGGAAGAGCTGACCAGCATGGTTTCGGCCTCGGGTTTGATCGGGTCGTAGGTATAGAGAACACCGCTGGTCTCTACGTCTATTACGGGCTGGCAGGCAACCGCCATGGCGATTTCTTTTTCCCTGATCCCCCTGTGCCGGCGATATTCCATGGCCCTTTCGCAGTAGGTGCTGGCCAGGACCTTTTTATAGGCGTCAATAATTTTTTCGCGCGGCAGGTTCAGCTCGCTTTGGTATTGGCCGGCAAAGGAGTACTCACCGTCTTCCCCGACCGCACTGCTGCGGACGGCGAAAAGCTGAATCTTGTCAGGGGTTGAGGTCGAAATTTGTTCGCAGGCCGCCTCAATCTCTTTCTTGAGTTGTTTCGGTACCAGGCCGTCCCGGATCCGTCCCCTGATTTTGGCTGAGGCCTGCTCAAGGTCCATTTTTCCATCCTGCCAGCTTTGCACCGTTTCGTTGATAACGGCACTCAGACCGTTCTCCTCAAGAAAGGCGAAGTAGGCGGTCGTGGTGATGGCAAAGCCGGCTGGTGTTTTCAATCTTAAAACGGACTTTATTTCAGCGAGGTGGGCATTTTTCCCGCCCACTGCTTCGATAAGGGCACGGGTAATCTGCTCATAGGGAAGGATATAATCTTCAACCGGGCTGATGAGTCTACCGGTGAGTACCCGGCTGATTTCAGATTCTATACGCAGGAAGGACTCGTTCAGCGCGTCATATTTATGAGGAGCTATGATCTGCAGCTTGTAGATCAGCTCGTGGACCATCTCCGCCGCCTCTTGGCAGAAGGTGTCGATGAAATGCCGGTCAAAGATGTAGTCACCGCTCAACATGTCATTGGCATTGGCGATCAGATCAAGCGTCTGATTATTCAGGGCCAGGATTTCCTTGAAGGTGGTAAACATTTCCTTGAAGGAGATCCGGGGCTGCTTTTTTCTGGCCAGGACCTGCCGGACCCATTGTACCAAACGTTTCATGGGCTCTTCAGGGTTTGCTCAAAAACAAGTCCGCAGAATTGGCGGCCGGACGGGGGTGGCTTTCGTTGAACCGATTGGGCGAAATCCGCAGGCGCAGCAGTGTTGCGCCTGCGGATTTCGCAATTGATGATTGATGCAAGACCGCCTGCTGCCGGAAGGCGAAAATAGGAAGCTATTTTTTTTGAGCGGACCCTTGGCATCCCGGTTGCAAAATCATGTCCTCGTGTCCATGGCGTGGAGGACAATTAATGTGCCCCCCCTTTACCCTTGAACAGAACGCCGGTTATCAGCCCGGCGACCAGGGCAATCAGGACAGCCATGATGCCATAGAGAAGCGAATGATTAAAGGCGAGGTTCGCCAGTTGCTTCGGGAAGCCGGTTTCATTGAGGGTGAGAGTCTTGGTGGCCGTGCCGGTAACGGTTCCGTTTTCCAGGGCAAATACTTCGATCGTATAGATCCCCGGTTTCATCTTGGGGGGGATGGTGGCAACGGCGGTGAAGGTCCTCAGGCCGTTGGCGGCCGTTGCATATTGAACGGCGTTATCATCGGTAAAATAGACATGATTTTTTCGTTGCAGCTTGACAAATTCCTTGAAAAGAAAATTCTTGTCATTGGCTGCCGGTTCGATGGTTATCTGTCTTTCAAGGGCGGCAAAGCCGAGGCTGCTCCGTGGTGAGTCGATTTCGTCTTTCAGGCCGCTGGAGGTCAAAAGCATATAGGTGTCCGGAACATCCTTGAAGGTGACATCCCCGGTATTCATCCACAAAATACCCGCAACCTTGCCTTTCTTTTTCAGGTGAATATCCCGCTTGAGACCGCTCAGCCTGATAAAGGCCTCGGCCTTGGCCGGAATGGTGCCTGACACCTTGACGGTGGAACCGTTATAAAAGGCACCGATACTAATTACGGCCGGATCCAGATTGATCGAAATATCTGCCGCCAGGCAGGGTGAAGCCAACAGGGCGAGCAACCCCGCCAGAAATGATATATGGAAAAGTATTTTTTTGTTCATTTTGTTCATCTCCCTCTTAATGGCCCCCTTGAATGGCTACCATGATGTCGGGCCGCATCAAAATGCTTGTCAGCATCTTCACGCAGACCAGCAGGACCAGGCTTGCCAGTAAAATTTTGAGTTGATCGGCTTTGAGTTTTTTGCTGATTTTGGTCCCTACCTGGGCGCCGATAGTCGAGCCGAGCAGGAGCAGGAGGGCCAGGACAAAATCCACGGTATGGTTGGAATACGACTGCATAATGGTGACATTGACGCAGGTGAAAAGGATTTGAAAAAGGCTGGTGCCGACGACGACATGCATGGGCATCCGGAGCATATAGACCATGACCGGTACCATGATGAAACCGCCGCCCACGCCCATGATAGCGGCAAGAATACCGACCAGCGTGCCGAATACCAGAGGCAGAACGAGAGAAATCCTGACACCGGATTTCTCGAAATGTGTCTGCATGGGCAGGGCGTTTAATATTTTTGCATAGGTTGATTCTTTTTTCGGCGCTGCCGTACCTTTGACCGGGGCGGTGCTGCCTCTCAGTCCCTGTACACTGTCGATGAACATGTAGATGCCGACTCCGCCGAGCATCAGGACATAGGTGACATTGATCAGGAAGTCCGCGTTCCCCATGGCCCGCAGGACTTTTATGACCTCGACCCCCAGTGTCCCGCCCAGGATGCCGCCGATCAGCAGCATGAAGCCCATCTTGAAGTCAACATTGCCAAGACGCCAGTGTGCCAGGGTGCCGGAGGTCGATGCGCCGACGATCTGGTTGGAGTCCGTAGCTGCGGCAACCGTGGGCGGGATGCCGAACATCATCAGTAGAGGCGTCATCAGGAAACCGCCTCCGACGCCGAATATTCCGGACAGCAGACCGACAAAGCCGCCCAGTCCGAAAATAATAAAAATATTCACGCTATTGCCGGCGATCGGCAGATACATATGAAACATTGTCTTAGTTTAACCTCCTCTATTCCTTGTTTAAATATGTAAGTCCTGGCAGCGGAAAACGGTTAGGGGTCGTCGTCTGCTGTTACACCTTGTTCCCAATGTCACCTGAATTGCAAAAAAAACAAAAAAATAATTGAGTAGAGGGGAATTCCTCTGTTCCTCTCTCGTCTTCCATGCCGCGGTCACCAGTCTTGTCGCGGCATGGCTCAGTTTTTTTTTCACCTCCTTTTTTTGTACCTGAATCCGTGACGGCCTTAGCCGTCACGGATTCAGGTTGTACTCAAGCCTTATGGCTATTCTCGACATTGGTGGAGTGAGGACTTTTTCGGCACCCGGGTAAACCGCTGTCAAGCGGATTGCCCCGTTGGTATAGCAACATTGGTGCCATGAATGGTGCCGGGGAAGAGGAAAAGGGAGGCGAGAACAGTGCCGAACATTTTTGTTTAATGATCCAAGGTGGATAAATCGCATCTCCCGGTTGTGGCAAAGCGTAGCGATAAAAATAAACCGAGCATAAACCGGGTTTCAGTCTGAGCGGCAGGGTTCATGTTTCACAATGAAACTTATTCGGATTTTCAGGGAAAACTAATTGAAATTATTAAAATAATCTAGAGATAAAGGAAAATGAGTGTTTCATTTTGAAAGGCGTGCTTACTTCTTGTCTTCGGCTTCGGCAAGACCGTATTTTTTCATTTTACGCCATAAGGTGGTTCTGGGTATTTTCAGGATATGGCTGGCTAATTTTTTATTGTAAGCGGTTTTTTGCAGCACTTTCTTTATGTGTTGCCTTTCCACGGCTTCCAGGGAAAAAAGCGACTCGCCGCCCTGGTCGCAGCCGACCGTTTCCTGGAATTTAGCCGACAAGTCCTCTATTTCCAAGGTATCGCCGTCGGCCAGGGCAACGGATCGCTGAATAATGTTTTCCAGTTCCCTGACGTTGCCGGGAAAACTATAGGCCATGAGCAGATCCAGGGCCTGAGGGGCGATCTGCCGGACCTTCTTGCCGAAAGAACTGTTGAATTTTTTTATGAAATGAGAGACCAGCGGCGGGATGTCCTCGGGCCGTTCCCTGAGCCTTGGGAGCTGAATACCGACCACGTTGAGACGGTAATAGAGATCCTCGCGAAACAGGCCTTTCCTGATTGCCTGCTTCAGGTTGCGGTTGGTTGCGGCAATTATCCTGACGTCCAGGTCGATCGGCTTGGTGCCGCCGACCCGTAACACCTGTCTTTCCTGGAGAACATGCAGCAGCTTTATCTGCATGGATAAGGGCATTTCACCTATTTCGTCAAGCAGTACGGTACCGCCGGCGGCAGACTCTAACAAACCGGTTTTCATACCGGCAGCGCCGGTAAAAGAGCCTTTTTCATGACCGAAAAGTTCGCTGCAGATGAGTTCCTCGTTAAAACCGCCGCAATTAAAGTAGACAAAGGGGTTATTGCGCCTGGGGCTCAGTTCATGAATAGCCCGGGCCGCCAACTGTTTGCCGGTGCCGGTTTCGGCTTCGATAAGTACATTGCAGTTTACCTGCGCCAGTTTTTTGATCAGGGCGAAGATATCCTGCATCGCCTTGCTCGCGCCGACAAAACCGGGAGTCAGCCTGGTGCTGTCCGTTTTCCGGCCGGGCTGGCTGTTGTTATCTCTGCTTTCATCTCTGGTCTCGATTTTCTCCCTGGCGCGCCGTGCCATAAGCAGGATGTCATCCCAGCGGCAGGGTTTGGTCAAATAGTGAAAAGCTCCTTTCCTGGTCGCCTCCACCGCGGTATCGATGCTGGCCTTGCCGGTGATGACCGCCTCGGTGTCCTCATGGGTCTGTTTGAGCATCCGCAGGACCTCAAGTCCATCGATGTCGGGCAGCTTGAGATCGATAAAGGCCAGGTCAAATGGGGCCTGCCGCATGCTTGCCAGGAAGGGCTTCCCCGCCCGGAAGGTCACCACCTGAAACCCTTCCTGTCTCAGCAGCCGTTCCATCATGCTGCGGGCGGTATCTTCATTATCGACGACGGCAACCCGAATCATGCCTGCTTACCAGCCTCATCTTCGGCCACGGCGGGCAGGAAGACCGAAAAAGTAGTTCCCTTCTGAATCTGGCTGTCCACCTCGATATAGCCGCCATGTTTTTTGACAATTTCATAGACAATTGACAGGCCGAGGCCGGTTCCCGTGCCCCCCTCCCTGGTCGTGAAAAATGGATCAAATATATTTCTGATGTTTTCCTGGGGAATGCCGATTCCCGTGTCACTGACGTCGACGCGGATAAATCCGTCAGGCTCGGCACGGGTGTCAACGTGGATCAGGCCGCCGTCGGGCATGGCGTGGATGGCATTGACAAACAGATTCAAAAAAACCTGCTGCAGTTTTTGCTCATCTCCGAGGATGTAGGGAAGATTTGGTTGTTCCCCGGTTTCCAGGTGCACGGCCTTTAAACGCAGCTCATTTTCTATCAGTTTTTTCGCGCCGGCAATGACGTCGCGGATCTGTAGTCTCCGGACAGTCGGTTCCTTGTCCCGGGTAAAGTCCAGCAGGTCCCTGACAATGTTGCCGGCCCGGTCGGTCTGCGCCAGGATATCCCGCAGAATCTCTTTCGCCTCATCTTTCGGTATGTCGTCATACTCTTCAAGCAGCATGTCGGCGGACAGGGAGATATTATTCAGGGGATTGTTCAGTTCATGGGCGATACCGGAAGAAAAAGTGCCGATGTCGGCGAGCTTTTTCGACTGGATCAGCTCATCGGTTTTGCTGTCGAGTTCGGCCGCGATTTTGTTGAAACTCCGGGCCAGGTCCGATATCTCATCATTGATGTGGGGATCATCCCGGATCGGGGTAAATTTGCCCCCCTTGCGGATATCCTGTACGGCCCGGCGCAGGAAAGACAGTCGATCGACTACGCCCCTGGTCAGGCGGAAAATCGTCAGCATAACAAGAAGAACGGCTATCCCGGGCAGAATCGTAAAGGTATAAAGAAATATCCTGGCGTGGATCCGGATAAGTTTCCTCTCTTTTTCCAGGAGATGAGTGGCGAAGTCCGCCATACTTTTTTCGTAAGGACGGAGTACCTGGCCGGAGTTTTCCAGCCCGCGGTTGCCGGTAGGCAGACGGGCGATATAGGCGGCGAAATTTTTTCGGAATTGGTCGAATTCCCGGTCACCGGCAATGGCCCTGATTTTATGCTGCAGGAGCTTAAGGTCTCCCTTTATCCGCTTGACGTAGATAACGATGTTGTCCCGGTCATCCGCGCCCGAATTGAGCATCAGGTTGTTTTCATAACGGCGCAGTTCGAGAATATCCTGCAGAAATTTTTCGAGATGGCCCATGGTCTCAATTTTTTTCTCAAAAGAAAAGACCTGTAGGGAATAGGCGGCCACGAGTGCCAGGATAAATGAAAAGAAAACGATATTAACTATTTTAAGCCGTGTTTCTATGGTGCGGTTTAACGTGGTCATATAACGTACTTCCCTCGCAGGAATTTTTCCCGTTGCCGCCCGGCCCGGTAACGGGTCGGAGAATTGGCATCTCAAGGTTCTTTCGTGCCCGGCCGGGGCGAGACTCCGGGGGATCGGACAGAAAGACCGTTCCTGAACGGACACTATCTAAAAGAACTCTTCTCTGCAAGGAGAAGCTGGCCGGGATTTTATCGCCTCAGCTCTCCTGGAGACTGTTTTCTCCGTACAATCGGGAGGATGGCATCTCTGTCCCGCGGCCGACATCTTTGCCTGGGCTGCCGCCGGACCCTGCCTTACGGCAATGCCCTTGCCTCTGGCCGGTCATTCGTGTTAAGTCCTTAAGTTAAGGCTTGAGATTACAGGGTATCGTGGTGACTGCGGCCGCACAGCAGGATAACAAATGAAACGAAGCGCTGAACTCCAAAAAATTCTGCTGAAGATTGGTTTATTATATCAGCAGGACATCAGTACCCTGCCGGAACACATTGTCGATAATGGTTTTCTGCTTTTTTCATCGTTTCATGTGCAGAAGCAGCACGTATTGTTGTCGTGTTTTAAAAATGTTTTTATGGGGAATTTCAAGGGGTTTCATCTGTTCTTCTCTGATTTCAGCAGCGATTACAGCATAGACGATAATGCCCTGGGGTACAAGCAGACGATTGCCGTCTTGCAATCAACCGATTTTTCTTTGCCGAGGTTCTGTCTCCTGCCGAAATCTACTGAAAGATTTACCGTAAAATTAGATCACCTGGGTCAGGATTTTATGTTGCCGATGTTCAAGGGCTACAAAAAAAGACCGTTTTCCGGCTATCCCCGATTAAAACGCCGGTATACTTTAAGATCACCAAAGCTGCCTGCCCCTGAGAAATTATTAAGCATGAGCTTTATGGCGTATCTGGATGATCATCCCGGCTGGTTTATGGAAGGAAATAACGATGCCTTGCTTCTCTATCGCCGCGGCCGGAAAATAAAACCATCTGATATCTACGGATTTATAGAAGATGCTGTTGAAATCGGCAGGTTGCTGGCGGCAAATACGCGCAAGTCATAATTCTGAATCCGTGACGGCTTGAGATGACACTCCATGCAATACATCTGAACAGTTACCGACCGGCGTCATGGCCGCATCCCGGCGCCGTCGGCGCTGACGATGGTCAGCGGTTCGGCCAGGCCGAGTTCGTTGTGTACCATTCTGATGTGACCGATATCCTGCCATTTTCTGCCAAGGAGCCCGGCGCCGTAAGCGTCAATGGCCACCGGATCGTAGCCGGCGGCCAGTAGATTGACTGGCGGGTTGCAGACCGGCCCCCGGAGATGGGCTTCCGCCAGGCCGATCGTGGCGTCGAGGAGGGTGAAATCCGGGGTCCGGTAACGGTTGAGGTCGGCTATCCCTTCCTGTATCCGGACATGAAAGGCGGATTTTTGCCAGCTGTTTCCGTACCGGTAATGTGACGGCGGGGCAAGCCCCATCATATTCTTCAAGGTCAGGGTGACGCCGGCCAGGGTATGGGCCTTGAGAACCGGGACCGAGATGAGGAAGCAGTCACAGGCGATTTCGGGCAGAAACATCTCCGGCCAGCGGCGGCATTCTTTTTTCCGGAAGCGGACCGATTTTTCTTCGTTCAGGTCGATGAGTTCAACCCCTTGCCGCCGGGCAAGTTCCGTGTAACCGAGTTCCGCAAAGGAGTGGCGGGTGTCATAATTGATGGCGCCGCTGCCTTCGCCGATGACAATCCGGGCCGTTGTGACCGAACGCAGAAAATCGAGCAGGGCCTCGACCAGACCGACGGGCGTGGTGACGGGAGGGGCCAGCGCCTCCACCAGGTTGGGCTTGATGAGAATCAGGCCGGCCCCGGCCAGATGTCTTCCCAGGCCGGCCAGCTCAAGAAGAGGTCGCAGGCTCTCCTGCCAGGAGATGAAGGTCGATGTAAAGATTTTTCCCCGGAGTTCCGGTTCCATTTCCCTGTTACTTTTTATTCTGAATCCATTACCGGGCGCCCCGCAGGGCGGCGCGGTGAAGACCAGGAATGCATTTATTTGGCAATAATGCAATAAATTCTAGATATTGCATAGAGTAGCACCGCAAGCCGTCACGGGTTCAGGTTTATTCCTGTTTCATTATTTCCAGGAGTCCCGTCAGCAGGACGAAACGTCCCAGGGGAATCACCTTGCAGGGAAAGCTGCCGACGAACAGGGGATTGTCACAGAGGCCGCCGGAGAGATACAGTGTATCCGGCGACCCGGCAAAGCGATAGGCGTTCATGGCAATGCCGCGAACGAACCGCGAGACCGCCTCGATCTCCGATTCCCCGGCAATTATGGCATCAAATATATGGCTCATCCCCAGGACGCCGCAGGTCACGGAGAAACCCCGGTCGGGGACCGGAACCCGCGAGTAGTCCAGGTCGTAGTATGTTGACAGCAGTTCGATGGTGAACCCCATGGAGGCCCCGCATTCCGCATTCCAGCCCATATCGGCGATCTGACTGTTTTCATAGCGGATAAACTTGATGTCACGGCTGCCGCAGTCAAGCAGGACAAAGTCGGCATCAGAAATAAGCGGTTCTCCGCCCCGGGCCAGGGCGATAAGTTCGTTGACGCTTTTCCGGCTGCGATGTGCGGCATTGTGCCCGGTTGCCAGGTCGGCGCGAAACCCCCGGTCCAGTTCCCTGGTCGGCAGGATCCGGGGGGGCTGGTCGGCCGCCGCAGTGTCGAGGATTTTGCAGTATGATGTGCCAAAGTCGGCAAGTAACATTATCTTTGCCCTCTATCCGGCCTCTTGGCACCGGACAGCTCCAGGAAGGCCTCTATTTTTGACCGGGCGCTGTTGCCGGCGGTAAGGTCGCAGTCAAGGTACAGGGAATGGGGATGAATCCTGGCCAGATGATGGGCCAGCGCCGTCTTGGCGCAGAACGACTGGGCAAAGAAGACCGTGGGCACGGCGGAATTGGTATGGGTTTCCAGCTCCAGGTCGGCCGGGGTCTTGTTCTCCATGCATCGGGTCCAGCCGTAAACGTGGGTGGTGTCCGGAAACAGGGAGAGGATGGAAAAGTCACGGGGCGGCACGCCCCAGAAACCAGCCGTCGGCCGGCACGGCTCCAGATGGGCGTGGGGGCTGGCCGACAACACGCCCCTGGTGATGGCCATGAATTTTTCAAAGAGCGGCATTCGGGTCCGGCTGACCGGGGTGCCGAAGGGTTCACTGTCCAGGTTACGGGTCCGGTGGATAGGAATTTTCAGGATATCTTCCAGGATCGTAGCCACATGCAGGGCACCATCGCATTTGCCCGGCCCCACATCAATATAGATTTCGTCAAGGCCGATATACAGGGCATTGACGACGACCGTGCGCAGGATGGCACAGTAGACCTTGGGCAGATACTGGGAACTGAGGTCCATGCCCATGTGGACCTGCGGTTCGTCCAGATCGACGATGTTGCATTCCCGGTCCTTGAGTTTTTTGATCACCGCCAGCGGCGGGATGCCGACTATACCGATTTTTTTCGCAGGCATTCAGGTGTCCTCCCGTAAAAGCAGATAGAGGCCGGTTACTGCTATGAGCAGATGTACCGTTATTGCCGCCAGAAGAGGGTTGAGATAATTGGCCTTGGCCAGTGATTGCATGGTGGCCCATATTCCCCAGCAGAAAAAAGCCAGGCCGCAGCTTACCGGGATGGCCAGGGAAAGGTCGCGGCCCCATCGCCGGTAGACGATAAGCAGGAGCGGCAGACCGAGCAACAGCAGGGGCGGGCCGAGCAGGATATAGGCAATCCGGCCGTAGAATTCAGCCCAGGCCCGGTTGGCCTCCTCCTTTGATCGCTGGTGCTTTGCATTCAGGAACAGCCCCACCAGGGAGAGCTCCAGGGAACGATATTCCGGGACAAAGAAATCAGCCGGCCGTTTGGTGAAACCGAAGTTACGCTTGGTAAAAATTTCAGTCGCATAACGGCCCCCGCCCTGTTCGGTCTGGATCTGTCCCTGGTACAGGGTCCAGGTGCCCTTTCGCCATACGGCCTTTTTCGCGGCGACCAGGGAGTCCAGTCGATAGTTTTTGTCCCAGGAGGAGTAGGAGAAGTGTAAAAAAACATTTTTATGCGGGTCGGGCCGGGAAAACGAATAAAATCCGTTGTCGCCCCGGTAGTAATAACGGCCGTTTCTGTAGATGCCCAGGGGGACCCGGCCCTTGACCTCCACGTTCCAGATCCGGTTGGTTATGGCCGCGGTTTTGGGCAGGACGAATTGGGACATGGCCAGCAACAAGAGGCTGAATGCCAGTCCGGCCAGGAGGATCGGGCCGACGATTTTGTGCAGTGGAATGCCGCAGGCCTTGAGGGCGATAAGTTCGTTGCTGCGATTGAGAATACCCAGGGTGACCACCCCGGCCAGCAGTATGCAGACCGGCCCCATCAGTTCAATGATAAAGGGCACGTTCAAAAGGAAAAATTTCATGACCAGGAACATGGACTTGCCCTTCTCCATGAAACTGTCGATTTTTTCAAAAAAATCGATCAAGACATAGATGGCGATAAAATAAGCCATGATCATGAAAATATATTTGATGAACAGGGAGAGTATGTAACGGTATAAAAGTTTCACGAATTATGCATTGCGGGAATGAATGTGTCTTGGCAAGTCAAAAGATATAACTTGTAAACGAAAGATATAACTTGTAAAATAATAAAATATTCCTTCAGGTTATTTCCTTCGGCGTCTTGTCTGTAATCCGGGGCGGCTGTCTCTGGTAAAGTCAGATCGCCACAAAGATACAAAATGATACACTACCATCTGATACTGAATTCAGTCAAGCGTGATGGCCGTGCAAAAAAAATGTAATTGATTCTTCAGGTAATGTGGTGGAAAAATGAATAAATCACCCCTTGTTCAGTGTATCGGGATCAGTGCTCCTCCACCGAGCCTGCAGGATAATACAGCGGATATCGATCGCCTGAAGCGGGCGGCGGCCGCCATCCTGCAGCAGGAGGGTGGCGGGCGGCGGCCGCTGTCCGTGCCCTGCGCCCGGCTCGGCCCGGTGGCGGCGGCTTTTCGCTCCGCCGGTTTTCGCGGTGCGGTGGTCGTCAACATACTGCCGGCCGGGATCGAGATCGTCGATTTCCTGCCCGCAATGGCCCCGGCCCTGCCGGTCATGGCCCTGGATCTCGGGACGACCCACCTGGAGGCCAAGCTGCTTGATCTGCAGAATGGTTCCACCTTGGCCGCCGGCCATATCGAAAACCGGCAGATTCAATACGGTGCCGATATCCTGAGCCGGATTCATTTCGCGACCCGTTCGCGGGATCAGATTGAAAGGGATGGCGAGAATGAAGGTTTGCTCTTACTGCAGCAGGCCGTTATCGCCTCAATCAACGACCTGGCCGGAGAGCTTGCCGCCAAGGCCGGGATCAAACCGGCGGCAATCAGGGCGCTCAGCGTTTCCGGCAATACGACCATGGTACACCTGTTTCTTGGGTTAAATCCGTACCATATCTGCCGCGAACCCTACATCCCCCTGGTCAATGCGCCTGATCCCTGTCACGCGGTTGAGCTGGGCCTCAATATTTTTCCGCAGGCGCCGGTCTGGATTCTGCCGGGCATCGGCAGTTATTTCGGCGGTGACCTGATCTCCGGTATCCTGGTCAGCGGTCTTGACCAGGCGGAAGCCACCGGCATGCTCATCGACGTCGGCACCAATGCCGAGGTGGTGCTCGGCAACCGCGACTGGCTGATAGCCTGTGCCGGCGCGGCCGGCCCGGCCCTGGAAGGCGGGGTCGCCCGCATGGGGATGCGGGCCGCACCGGGCGCCATTGAACATGTGGCAATCGATACGGCGACCTGGAGTCTCAACTATCAGACCATTGATAACGCCCCGGCTGCCGGTATCTGCGGTTCCGGGATGATCGACCTGGTGGCGGCGCTGTACCTGGCCCGGATTATTGATATACGAGGGAAATTCAGAGCCTCGCCGGTGCCGGAATCGGCCGGGCACGAACATTTTTTACAACAACATCTGCTCCGGGAAGAGGGGATAACATCTTTTGTCGTGGCCCCGGCGGCGAAGTCGGCCGACGGCCGGCCGGTGGTCCTGAGCCAGATTGACCTGGACGCCGTGATGCGTTCCAAGGCGGCCATGTATGCCATCCTGAGCACCCTTACTTCCCAGGTCGGGGTGGAATTCGCGGAGCTTGAACGGATCTACGTGGCTGGCGCCTTTGGCAAACATATTGATCCCCGGCAGGCTATTACCTTGGGAATGCTGCCTGATTTGCCGCTTTCCACCTATATCCCGATCGGCAATAGTTCTTTGCACGGGGCCGAACGTATTTTACTCTCTGCGGAGTGCCGCCGGCGCAGCATGGAGATTGGCCGCAAGATCACCTATATCGAGTTGAACGTTAACCAGGAGTTCATGATTCGGTTTTCCGGTTCCCGTTTTATTCCGCATACCGACCCCAATCTTTTCCCGTCGGTTCCGGTATTTAAGGAAGACTCCGGGGCCGGGGATGCTTGACTTGCTTTTTAGGTAAACGATATGTTATAAGACCATTCGGTTGAGTAGTCCGTCAACCTCGCAGTCAGGTGCCGGGCCGGACTCGTATGCTATGAAACTGTTATTATCCGGTATAAAATTTAAATAGAAACGCCATCAAAACCACTGTCTCCTGATCTACCCGGTTAGAGTGGTTTTTTCCTAGGGAATTTTTTTGAAGAAACAAAAACGACTGGAGAAAATAGCGGATACCGTTACCCGCAGTGAGAGTAAAAATTCCGCACTGGCACGGTTGAACGGCTTCTGGAGTGTATTCAGCCGTGAGGATAATGTCCTGGTGGTGATCAGCGCCGATCCGGATGCCCTGGCCGGTGCCATGGCGGTTAAACGCCTGCTCAGCTATCGGGTCCAGAGTGTGACCATCGCCTCCCCCAACGAGATCAGACGGCTCAGTAATATGGAAATGGTCAACCGGCTGAAGATTCCCATTGAGCGGCTGCATAACCTGAAAATCAGCGACTACAACAAGAAGGTCCTGCTTGATTCTCAGCCCCCGCATCTGCCGTGTTTCGCCAAGGTGAAATTTGATGTCGTTATCGATCATCACCCGGTAACCGAGAAATGGGATGCCACCTTTATCGATATCCGTCCCGACTATGGCGCTGTTTCGTCGATGATGGTGGAATACCTTCGGGCCGCAAATATTAAACCTTCGGTGGCCCTGGCCACGGCGCTTTTCTACGGCATCAAGGTCGATACCCAGAATTTCGAAAAAAATTCCCGCCTGGCCGACGCTATTTCCCTGCGCTATCTCTTTAATATCGCCAACCGCAACCTGGTCCGCAAGTTTGAGTTGACCGACCTGCGGCGCTCCGAGCTGAAATATTTCAAGATTGCCCTGAACGATCTCAAGGTCAGCAAGGGCCGGGCCTATGTGCACCTCGGCCGGGTACGGACCCCGGACGTGCTGGTGATAATTGCCGACTTTCTCAATCATGTCGATCAGTTCGACTGGGTCATCGTTTCCGGGATTCACGGTGATCGCCTGGTGGTGATCTTCAGGTGTGACGGTTACCGGAAAAACGCGGGCAACCTGGCCAAGAAAACCTTCGGCAAGTTTGGCCCGGCCGGCGGCCACAAGGAGTCCGCCCGCGCCGAAGTTCCGCTGAAAAATCTGGAACTTCCAGAAAATCACGAGTTTACAACCTACAGCCTTATGCGTCTTGCTACTCGATATATGAAGTGAATTGACTGTTTTTTATATTTTCAGGGTCTCAGGTAGGCATAGACTCCGGGAGATCGGATAAAAAGACCTTCCCCGGACGGGCGCTACATTCTTTTAATCACGGCGGGAAGGTGGTATTCGTATGCTTAAGCCCTCTACTCTGGCAATGATCCTGGCCGGTGGCCGGGTCGACGAACTGGGTGTTCTGACCTATTACCGGCCCAAGTCAACGGTGCCCTTCGGCGGCTTTGCCCGGGTGATCGACTTTCCGCTGACCAATCTGATGCGTTCCGACATCGAACTGATCGCGATTCTCAGTCAGTATCGCTCCTATTCCCTGATCAATCATATCGGTACCGGTGCGGCCTGGGACATGATCGGCCGCTATCGTGGTATTTCGATTCTGCCGCCATTCAAGGATTACGAAAATCCGGACTGGTATCGTGGTTCCGCGGATGCCGTGTATCAGAATCTTGATTTTGTCAGGTATTACGATCCGTCCGAGATCTTGATCCTCTCCGGTGACCACATCTACCATATGGATTACCGGAAAATGATCCGCTACCATAACGAGCAGGACGCAGACCTGACCGCCGCCTTTATCGAGGTCGATTTGAACGAGGCGCATCGGTTCGGCGTTGCCGAGATTGCTGCTGACGATGCCCTGGGGGGACGTCTGCTCAGCTACGACGAAAAACCCACAAAACCCCGCAGCCGCTGGGCCTCCCTGACCGTTTTCTGTTTTCGTCCCCAGGTCCTCTATGATATTCTGGGCGCCAACCAGAATCAGAAGTCATACGAGTTCGGCCGGGATATCATTCCCCTGATGATGGAGCGGAATTTTCGGGTCTATGGTTATAAGTTCAAGGGGTATTGGGGCTATACCCGTACAATTGACGAATACTGGCAGACCAGCATGGACCTCCTGGGGCCGGAGCCCAAGATCGACATGGAGGCCTGGGGGTTACGCACCAACCTTGAGCATCGGGATATCCGCGATTGCCAGCCGTTGAAAGTCGGCAGCAACGCGAAGCTCGATAACAGTATGATCTATAATGGCTGTCATGTTGACGGGACGGTGAAAAATTCCATTATTTTTCCCGGGGTCCGGGTGGAGAAAGGGGCCGTTGTTCGCGATTCCGTCCTTTTTTTTAATAACATCGTACTCAAGGATGCCCGAATCGACCGGACCGTGAGCGATGTCAACACAACTTTCGGCGCCGGCTGCCGGATCGGCGCCAAGGCGGAACCGGGCCGCGGTGACGGGATCACCGTCGTCGGCTGGAACAACCGGGTGCCCGACGGTTTGCAGATCGGCCGCGGTTGCACCATTCATCCCCGGCTCGCCCCCGACAGATGGCCCGATCGCGTTGTGGCCGATCACGAGGTGCTGAAATGAAGACCCGTAAAGATGCCCTGGTTCTCCTCCTGGCCGGCGGGGTCGGCAGCCGTCTCAATATCCTGGTCGAGAACCGGGCCAAACCGGCGGTGCCGTTTGCCGGCCTGTATCGCATCATTGATTTCAGCCTGAGCAATGTCATGAATTCTAGTCTGAGCCGGGTGGGCGTCCTGACCCAGTACAAACCCCTGTCTCTGATGCGTCATATCCGGGGAGGCGAGGCCTGGGATTTTACCGGCAGATCCCGGGGCGTCAAGATTCTGCCGCCGCGCACGGGCGAGAAAGATTCGGACTGGTACCGGGGGACGGCGGATGCCATTCGGCAAAACATTGATTTTATCCAGGCGCATCCCTCGGAGGAAGTATTGATTTTGTCCGGTGATCACATCTATCACATGGATTTCGATGCGATGATCGCCTACCATCAGTTCAAGAAAGCGGACGTTACCGTGGGCATGATGGTCGTGCCCAGGAGCCAGATTCACGAGTTCGGAACCGGGATTGTGGACCAGGAAAACCGGATCGTCGACTGGGAGGAAAAGCCGGCGGTGCCGCGGACCAACCTGGCGTCCATGGGGATCTATGTGTTTAATCGGCAGTATCTGCTGCAAACCCTGTCGCAGGAGCGGCAGGAAATAGATTTCGGCCGGCATATCCTCCCGCGGGCCATTGAGCAGGACCGGGTCTTTGCCTATCCCTTTTACGGTTACTGGCGTGATGTGGGAACCATTCAGTCATACTGGGAAACCAATATGGATGTAATTCGGGAGGGCTCCGGCATTGCCCCGGAAGAGTGGGGGATCAGGCCGAACCTGGAGGCGGACGAACGGCCGATGGATCGTGCCCCGACCCGTTTCATGACCGGCTGCCACATCAGTTCGTCGATGATCTCGGCCGGCTGTATGGTGGAGGGGACGGTCATTAATTCTGTCCTGTCGCCCGGCGTGAAAGTGGGCAAGGGCGCGGTAATCCGTGATTCCGTTATCTTCGAGGACTCGATCATCGAAGCGGGCGCGGTTGTGGACCTGGCCATCTGCGATAAACGGGTCCGTATCGGCGCAGATGCCATTGTCGGCTATGGTGACAACAAGAATTACCCCAACCGGGAATTCCCTAAACACCTCTACACCGGCATCTCGCTGGTCGGCAAGAAGGCGGAAGTCCCCGCCGGAATGAAGATCGGCCGGAACAGTATCGTCAGGCCCGGTCTCACGGCAGATGCCCTGGCCGGCTGCCGGCAACTGGATGACGGCGAAGTTGCCTGAGATTTACTCCCGGGGTACAGGTCGCCTAATTTTGTTGAACTTTTTTGCTATTTCTGCCATAACAAATAAATAGGAAGCATTTCATTGAGTAATTCGGCGGTCAGACGGAGTTGGTGTCCCGGCCCTGCGGATGAGCAGCGAGCCCGGCCGGGTCTTTGGAATAGTGGAGTCAGGAGTCATAATCTCATGAATATGGCTTTTATTGAAAACAGGTTATAAAAGGAAAAAAATTGGCAAGAACTAATTATTCTTTTGAGAAACGAAAAAAAGAGTTGGCAAAACAAAAAAAGAAAGAAGAAAAACTGCAACGCAGGCTGAATAAAAAAAAGATTCGGCAGGAGGGGGATCCGGAGCAGGAAGAATCCTTCGAGGAATGAAGTGGAACTCTCAGGTAATTTTGTGTTTGCCCTGGCGCTATTTATGGCGCCGGGTTTTTAGTAAAGCCATATATTGGCAATTTCTAAAACGAGGTCGGTAATGTCAGATCAGGAGGTCAAGGGAACGGTAAAGTGGTTTAATGATGACAAGGGGTACGGGTTCATCGAACAGGAAAACGGTCCGGACGTCTTTGTCCATTTTCGGGCCATTATCGGGGAAGGTCGCCGGACGTTGTCTGAAGGGCAGAAGGTCGCCTTTGAGGTTACTCAGGGCCAGAAAGGCCTGCAGGCGGAGAACGTCAGGCCGCTGTAAGGTGCTTGATTAAATTTTAACACCCCGGAAGCCAGAAAGCCGGCCCCCAGAGTCGGATTATTCTTTTTGACTTCCGGCGGTTTTTCATTAAAGAGTCCCTGCCGGAAATCCCGAATTTTTCTCCATGCCCGGTTCCTCGTCCGCTGCGGACGAATTGAGCCTGTTCTTCCAGGCGCATGCATATATTCTGTTGTTTTTTGTCTTGCCAACGTGTTGTTTTTTATGTTAAAAGTAGCCCGTAACTTGACAGAGACAATTCTGCTCACAGGGTGGAGCAACCATTTGTCGAGCCTTCTCCTTGCCCGGTAAGTTCTCACCGGTGCCGGAGATGCCAGCGGTCAACTCGCTCCACCCGATACCCAATAGTCGCGCCCTCGTAGCTCAGGGGATAGAGCACAGGATTCCTAATCCTGGTGCCGCAGGTTCAAATCCTGCCGGGGGCACCACCTACAAAAAAAGAACAGGCCGGAAGCCAGGTATACTTGGGCTTCCGGCCTGTTCTTTTTTGTGGCCGCCGGTTTGTTGGTTTTCGTTCCTCAACCCAACCTACGGGATTATGAGGTTATGGGAGGTCAGAAAAATCGTTCGCCGATCAGGAGCAGGACCAGACTGATGATAACATACATCGCATAGGTGTTGACGCTGCCGCTGTGCATTGCGGCTATCCGGGCCGATATCGCCCTGAGCATTGAAACGACCGGCTTCAGGGCCAGCCTTTCCGTAATATGGACCTCGGTTCTTTCCATGGTGATGGCTGTCCTGAAATGGCCGACCGGGCTCTCCCCGGTTTCAATGGTCACGGTCGGGTGGAACACCGTATTAAAGATCACCCTTACCGGATTGGAGAAGCCGGTGGCGCTGTACGTCATGCCGGGAAGTAATTTCCGGACCCCACCGTCCCATGCGGGCTGATAGCGCACTTTTTGCCGCCGGACCACGATTTTGAGCATGATCATGGTGGCGCCGAGCAATAGCAGCAGCACCACAAAGGTATAGGAGGTCGACATGGCAAAGACCACGGGGTTGCGCTTGCCGCCCTGGTGCAGGACCACCAGGCCCCTGCCGGGGAGGACGTCACTGCCGACCTGGGCGCCCAGCTTGTGGAAATCGGCGGCAAATGCCTTGTTGAGCTTTTCCTTGCCACGGCCGCCGGTGAAGAACGGCGGCACCAATGCGTCCACGGCACTTTCATGGACAATCGGGGTGACGGTCCGGTCCAGGACCGGGATGATGTAAGTGGGGAGGATGCCGGAAACAAGGCACAGGAAGGCCAGGAACAACATGGCGCTTCTCATCGACCAGGGCAGTTCAACCGCCCGCCGGCTTGATTCCGACCTGCCCATCCCCAGGAAACTCATGCCGAAGGCCTTGACAAAGCAGGTGACCGCCAGGCCCGCAGTCAGCGCCAGCGCGGCGCCGGACAGGGCGAAGGTAATCTTGACGGGTATCGATTGCAGGGAGGCGCTCTGGAGCATGGTCTGGAGCGTCAGCCATTCACTGACAAAACCGTTGAAAGGCGGGAGGGCCGCAATGGAGAGGGCGCCGATCAGAAAAAACGCCGCAGTCCAGGGCATAAACCGGATCAGCCCTCCGAGTCTGTTCATATCCCGGCCGCCGGTCTTCAGCTCTATCCCGCTGCTGCCGAGGAAGAGGAGCGTCTTAAACATGGAATGGTTGATCATGTGGTAGAGCGAGGCGATAAAGGCAATGCCGGCAAGCACCGGATGATGCATGGCGGCAAACACCATGCCCGCGCCGAGCCCGGCAATGATGATGCCCGCGTTTTCGATGGAACTGTGCGCCAGCATCATCTGCATATCGTCTTCCGTCGTGGCGTAGAGGATGCCGATCAGGGCGGAGAGGCTGCCGGTGATGAGCGCCACTATCCCCGGTCCCGCAGTCAGGGCGGGGAGGATGTCGGCATTGACCCGGATGATACCGTAGATCGCCAGGTTGAGAGTAACCCCGGAGAGTATCGCGGCGACATTGCCGGGTGCCGCCTTATATGCCTTGGGCAGCCAGGTGTTCACGGGGATGATCCCCGCCTTGATGCCGAAGCCGAAAAAGGTGAGCAGGAAGATGACCCAGCGCGTGGCGCCGCCGATGGCGCCGGCGTTTAGTCTCAGGGTGGCGAAATCAAGGCCGCCGACAGGTCCGGCCAGTAACAGGAAGCCGAACACCACGGCCAGGAATCCGGCCTCGCCCATGACCAGCGTCAGGAGGCCCGAGCTGGTGTTGTCCTGTTTTTCGTGTTCATAGTTGATCAACAGGTAGCAGAGGATGGACATCACCTCCCAGGCCAGCAGGAAGGAGAGGGCATCTGCGGCGATGAGCAGCAGGACGACGGCGGCAAAGAGGAGATGATAAAAGATACTGAACGACCTCAGGCTGTAACGGCCGGAGTAGCGCTGCATATAACGGGCGGAAAAGACCGAGACCGGCAGGAAAATCAGGCCCGCCATAAAGACGAACAGGGCTGAAAGACGGTCCATACTGATGCTCAGAGTCCCGAGAGAAGAGATCCGCCAAAGCTCCGCCTGAAACGACTGGTTCGTAAAGAGACCGATGCCGCCGGCAATCAGGATGACTGCCGAGGAGATGGAGGCGGTCCAGGCGAGGACGGCCGGCGCGTAGCGTTCCGGGACCGCCAAGGCCAGGAGAATGCCGGCCGCGCAGGAAAGCAGAAACAGCTCAAGAAGAATGGTTATATCCATCATTTCGCCTCCATCCCGCTGCCCGGCCCGGGTGAGGTTGACGACAGGGCGGGGGCTTTCCTGCCGACCGCCAGGAGCAGGCCGTGAAGAATCGCCAGGGGCGGCGGCGGACAGCCCGGTACGGCGATGTCCACGGGCAGGAATTCCCGGACCCCGCCTCCGGCCGCAAACCCCGGACCAAATATACCGCCCGAAAGGGCACAGGTTCCCACGGCCATCACCGCCTTGGGTTCCGGCATTGCCTCGAAGACCTTTTTCAGCGGCAGTTTCATATGTTCGGTTACCGGGCCGACCACCAGCAGCAGGTCGGCGTCCCTTGGTGTCGGGGTGATAAAGAAGCCGAGCCGATGCATATCATAGTATGGCTTGGTCAATTGCGAGACCTCGCTCAGGCAGGCGTTGCATGCCCCCCCGTCGACCACCTTGATATGGAGGGAATGACTGCAGGTTTTTACCACTCCCGCTCCGGCGGCAGCGACACCATCCCGCGGTATTTTATAGGCCCATTCATAACCTGCGGCCGGTTTGTCGAAAATGGCCCCGGCCGGAGGCAGGCACCGGGCACAGTGTATGCATTTGTCGTAATCCACCGATACCCGTTTATTGTGAACGGTAATCGCCGCAACCGGGCATGCGGGCGCCGCCGGTTTTTTGTTTCCGGCAACTCCGCCACCTTCCGGCCGTCCCGGGGATACTCCCGGGGCCGGCTCTTCAACCTTTGGATAGAGCGTGGTCCTGATCCCTGTTTTCAGTCCTTTTAATACCCAGCCGGACATCTTGACCTCCTAACGGTCGCACTCTGCGTTTGACAACCCGAAGGTCGCAAGTATTATGGGGAAATCCTGAAAGGCAAACCCCTCTACCGAGAGGTGAAAACCGTGCCAGTTGGTGAACGACGGGGTGGTCAGGCGGTACCTCGCGACCCGGCCGTCTTCTTCCAGCCTCAGCCAGTGAAACGTGGCGCCCAGCGGGGTTTCCGCCCAGCCCAGGGCGGCGCCGGCAGGCTTGGCGCCGGGCGAGAGAGGTTGCAGAACGCCGCCGCCGGGGAGCGAGGAGACGGCCTGCAAGATGATATTATTTGACTGCTCCACCTCCTGAAAAAGTATTCGGAGCCGCGCGTAGCCGTCGCCTTCTTTTTCAACGGGCACGGAAAATTCAAAAGAACCGTAATCGCCGTAGGGCAGGCAGGTCCGGAGATCACCCGATACGCCCGAGGCCCGCGCGACCGGGCCGACAAGCCCATAATCGACCGCATCTTCCATCACGACCGTCCCCACCTCTTCCAGCCGGTCGAGAAAACTGCTGGAGAAGCGCAGCCTTTTCCCCAGGTCCTGTAATTTCACGAAGATCTCTTTTGTTTTCCCGGCGAGTTCCATGCATTCGGTATTGCTGAAATCCCGCTGCAGGCCGCCCGGTACGTTCAGGCCGAACAGGTAGCGGTGCCCGGCGAATTTACAGGACAACCTGAGGAGATCCTCTTCCAGTATGCCCGCCTGGCTGGCGGCGACCACCAGGCCCGTGGAGCTGCAGATTCCCTCTATGGCCGCGACGTGGTGCCGAAAGCGTTCCAGCTCGGCCAGTATGACCCGAAGCGCCACGGCCCGCCGGGGCGCCCTGGTCCCCCATATTTCTTCTACAGCGTGGCAGAAGGCCAGGGAGTGGGCAAAGGCGGAGGTGCCGGAAAACCTCTCCGCCAGCAGCAGCGCCCTGTCGGCGGGCAGGCCCTCCGCTGTCTTTTCCACCCCGCGGTACTTGTAAAAGAACCGGGGGATCATCCTGATGATGTCCTCGCCGACCGTTTCGAGCAGGAAGTGCGCGGATTCGGCGAAACCGGAGAAGACCGGGCCGATGGGCATCATGAAGGCCCCCGATTCGCTGACCAGGGACGGCGGATGCCAACTGCAACTGGGGCTTGATCCCTGGTCGATATAGGGAACGGTGGCGTCGAAGTCTTTTTTCATGGGATTGGTCCCTTCCGGCCACTCTTCATGCAGGACAAACTCGCCCAGGCGGGGATGGCCCTCAAAAACAAGACCGAAGAGATCTTCCATCTCGCGTTCATGCCAGTCCGCCGCATGTATCAGGTAACTTATAGAGGGCAGCGTCTTGTCCGCCTTGTCGACCCTGGCCGATATGCTGACGGGCCCCTGGCCGTTGTCGCTGTAAAATATATAGTGGGCCAGCCATTCCTCCTCCATTTCCTCGATGACTATGGAGGCGAAGCGGTAGCCCTGCCTGGTGGTCAGCCAGTTGCATATCGGCGGGATGTCCGCGGCGCTCGATTCCATGCAGCAACTGAATCGTCCAGCGATGTCGGTTACCGTTACCGGGCCTTGACAACCAGGCGGGAGCTCCTTAGGCAACTCCTTCATGTTGCTGCTTTTACAAGTAGTCTTCTTCATGGCGTCACCCCCCCAGTGAAGCTGCGGCAAGACGTAACAGCGTATAAAGGCTGTCCGGTATATAAAGGCCGAGGACAATAACCGGCACCAGGGCCATGGCGAGCGAGATAACCGCTGTCTTCGGCAGGACCGCCTTGACCATGTCCTCGGGCGGCTTGCCGAAAACCATTCTGTTGACATGGAACATGACCGCGGCAAAGGCCATTAAGATAAATATGGCCAGCAGGGTGATCGCGATATAGTGCCCGCCGGCGATGCCGGCCCTCAGGATGGAGAACTCGCTCAGAAAGACGGCGAACGGCGGGGCTCCCGCGATGGCCAGGCCGCCGATCAGGAAGGCGCCGCCGGCTATGGGTGATGTCCGGATCAGTCCCCTTACCGAGGAGATTTCCCTGGTACCGACGATCAGGAGAGTGGAGCCGGCGGCAAAGAAGCAGAGTGATTTCGTAATGGCATGACTCAGGATCTGGTAGGTGGCGCCGAGATGGGCGGCCGAACCTCCCAACCCCACGGCCACCATGATTATCCCCATATGTTCGACCGTGGAGAAGGCAAAGAGCCGTTTGTAATCCTTCACCTGGATCAGGAGAAAGGCGGCGGCACCGACCGATACGAGTCCCGAGACCAGAAACCACTCCCCGGCATGAATCGACGGCGACACGTTGAGAATCGGCAGCAGTCTCAGGATAACATAGAGGATCGTGGTGGTCTCCACGCCCGACAGGAGTGCACAGACAGGCGAAGGCGCCTGGCTGTGGGCATCGGGCAGCCAGGTGTGCATGGGGACCAGCCCCACCTTGGTGCCGAAGCCGATCAGGATGAAGATAAAGGCGGTCTTGAGTATCTTGGGGTTGATCCCCTGGGAGACGGCGGTGAGCTCCTCCCAGGTAAAGGTCTTGCCGCCGGCGCCCTTCATCGCCCAGTACAGGAGCAGGATGCCGAGGAGCGCAAAAGCCGCCCCCATGCAGGTAAGAACAACGTATTTCCAGGCCGCCTCCAGCGCCTGGCGGGTACCCTCGAAACTCACCAGAAAAACCGACATGAGAGTGGTCAATTCTACCGCAACCCAGACCAGGGCGACCTGTGAGAAGAGGAGAACCGCCAGCATCGAAAAGACAAAGAGGTTGAACCGGGAATAGTAGCGCCGGATCTTCTTTACCCTGTCCGCGCCGGTATGTCCTTCAATGTAACCCCATGAGAATACAGAGGCCGTCAGGGACACGAAGGCCACCAGCAGGAGAATGAGAGCACTGAGGCTGTTACAGGAGACCCAGTTGGTAATGGCGACGATCTCCCCGGTCTTGATGACCGTGAAGGCCGCCTTCAGGGCCAGGATCAAGACGGCAAGGGCTCCGGCAATGGTTATTGCCGGGGCAAGCCTCCTGTCCGCCGGCGCCAGGGAGAGGGCCGCTGCCGCGAGTGGTATGATCAGAATAAAGAGAAGTCCCATCCGCTGTTATACCTCCTTCAGTGTCTTCAGGTCGCTTACCGTTGTACTGCCCATGCGCTCATGTATCTTCCTGGTCAGGATGCCCATGACCAGGGCGATGACCAGGACATCGAAGGCCGCGCTCAACTCCGCGATCAGAGGCAGGTCCGGGGCAATGGAGATGCCGGCGAAAAAAGCGCCGTTTTCCATGGTCAGTATGCCGATGATCTGCGGCAGGGCCTCCCGTCTTACCGTCACCGTGTAGGCCCCGAGAAGCAGGCACGCGATGCCGATGGGCAGGTTGACGCCGGTGGTCGTCCCGCCGGCGGCTGACAGGAGCGGTGTGGCCACGAAATACGAGACAATGGTCAGCCCGACCGCGACGAGCAGGGAGGTCGGGATGTTGATGAGTTGTGATATCTCCCGGCGTGCGGTGACTTCGTTGCCGACCGTTCGCTGGAGCAGATAGGGGATCAGGGTAGGTTTCACCATCAGGGTGATGGCCGCCACCGCAAAGAGATGGATGGACTGGTGCAGGTATCCTAGGAGGAATGCGGATATTGCCAGAAAGATAGACTGGAGGATGAACATCTTCAGACATCCCAGGACCTGGCGCATGGCGATAATCCCGAAAGTAGAGAGCAGAAACAGCCCCCCGGTGAGTGCATTCAGTTGTGTCAGCGATGAAACCGTCATCGTTTCTCCTGTTAGAAAATGTACATTATCATGGCGGCGATCGAGGTAATAAACGCCGCGCCCAGGAACTCGGGGATGCGGAACAGCCTGAGTTTTGCCAGGGAGGACTCAATGATCACCATGAAGAGTATAAAGACGAATATCTTGACCAGGACCAGGGGGATTGCCATCAAGACCGCCGACAGGCCGGTGCCCGCGGCCAGTCCCCAGGGGGAAACAAGGACATTCAGGAAGATAGAGAGCAGGACAAAGAATTTCATGGCCCCGCCCCACTTCATCAGGGCGGCCCCGCGGCCCGAGTATTCGAGCAGCTTTGACTCGTCGATCATTGCCAGTTCGAAGTGGCCGGAGGGGTTGTCGACCGGCAGCCGGCCAGCCTCCGCAATGATGAGCATGAAGAATGCGAGCATCACCAGTACGTGTGAGGGCTCGAAAAAATTCGACAGCGGCGTTATCCATGCCTCCTGGACGATGTACGGTATGGTTGAACCCGCCACCAGGGAGACGGTGAAAAAGACGATCATGAACACGGGTTCGGCGAGAAAACCGACCATCCGTGTGCGGCTCGCTCCCATCGGGCCATAGGGGTTTCCGGTATCAATTGCCGCGATCGTCGCGAAAAAACCGCCGAGCGCCAGGATGAAGCCGCCGCCGAGCATGTCCCCCATGAAGGCGAAGAACAGGGGATAGTTCGTCAGCACCGGGATAAGGAGGGTGACGAAGATCGGGGTGACAAAGACCACGTAGGGGGTAAACCTGAATATCCACGAGGTCTGCTCGGAGACCACCTCTTCCTTGTGCAGGAGCTTCCAGATATCGCGGTATGGCTGAAAAATGCACGGGCCGCGCTTTGATTGGACCATCGCTTCAAGACGGCTGAGCACCCCTTTAACAAGGGGAGAAAAGGCCATTACCACAATGACCTGAAGGAGATTAATGGCAATTCTGCCGGTCATGGAAGTGTTCTCCTTAAGGCTGTTGAATCATCAAAAGTGTTGGCTGCCTGAAACCAGGTACAGAGAGGTTCCGGCCCGCCGCCGGGATGTCCCGAAGGGGTTTTGCCGTGATACGGACGGTGAGAAAAAAAGAATGGATATTTAAGGCGAGGGCAATATTTCAGGGGTCTGCCGTCTGGGTAATAGTCTCCGTCCACCGTATTCTCCTCTCTGCCTTTCTTAATCACCAAAAATGCCGTCCGAGGGACGGCATTTTGTCATAAGAACGACATCCAGGAGTCATTAGTCCCGGCAGGCCGGAACAATCAGGGCGAACTCCATCACCGCGGTTTATAATAGCAAATCAATATCAACAAGTTAAATTTCGCTCAAGCGCCGCAACAAAGACCGGCGCCAATCTTACGAACTTATTTTCGAGCAAACCTTTAGGGCATTATCATGTTTTTGTCAAGTGCGTATTGAGGTGTCCGGCAGGGGAGGGGATTACTGTTCACAAAAAATGTTGAATTTCGACAGCATGGGCAGTAGCTTCCAGGTCCGGCAGACGACAGCACGACAAAGTCAAAATCCGCATGCGTGATTCCGCGTCAATGGTCTCTGGAGAACTCAGTTGATGTCCACATCGCAACCCGCCGAGTCCGATGTAGTCGCCGCGGAACTCCCGGTCGACGCCTTTTCCTGGGTGCTGGCCCTGTTCGGCACCGCCGTCGGCGCCGGCATCCTGTTCCTGCCGATCCAGGTCGGGCAGAGCGGATTCTGGGTTTTGCTCCTGGTGACCGTCTTGATCTATCCGACGATCTATTTCGGCCACAGCCTCTATGCGCTGATCCCGAGCCGGGCCTCCGACGGTGCTGATTTCTTTGCGGCAGTCGGCCGCTGGCTGCCACGCTGGAGCGGACTTTTGCTGCACCTGCTGTTCATCGGCTGGCTGCTGATCCTGTTGATTGCCTATTCTATCTCATTGACCAATGATCTCGGCGCCTTCCTCGGTAATCAGCAATGGCTCACTCCCGATATCGGGCATCGGGTCTGGCTCAGTTTCTCCATTTTGGCCGCGTTGCTGCTGTTGCTGCGATTCGCGCGGCCGCTGCTGATCCGTATTCTCGGCGGCCTGAGCCTGCTGCTGATCATGCTCCTCTGCCTGGTGTCGGTAGTTTTGCTGCCGCATTGGCACTGGTCGATTGCTAACAATGCTTTCGCAATACCGGGACCATTTGACCTGTTGAAACAGTTTCTATTACTGTTTCCGCTGCTGACCCTGTCGTTCATGTTTTTCCCGGCCCTGTCGAGCCTGGTCCTGGACCTTCGGCGTTGTCTGCCGGACCGGCACCGGCAGCAGCTCAAGCTGCACCGGATCATCCGGACGGTGACGCTGGTGTTGATAATCTTCTTACTGATCTTTGTCGTCTCGTTCATGCTGGCCATCCCCAGGGCCGACTTCCTGGCCGCCGCGCACGAGAACATCACCGCCCTGGCGCTGCTCGGCAATCTCTATGAGGGGACCTGGCTCGGCGATCTCGGGCCGGCCATCAGCATGGTTGCCCTGCTGACATCCTTTATCGGCATCTTCATCGGTTATCGCGAGTCGCTGCTGTCGCTGTTCGGCCGGCGGCGGCGAGCGGACCACGGCGCGGCGACAGGAGCCCGCCACGAAGACCTGCTGCACGGCCTAACCTTTGTCATCCTGTGGGCACTGGCCGTTGCCAATGTCCCTGTCATGGCGATCCTCGGCGATCTCGTCGCCCCGCTCGGCGCCATTTTTCTGCTTGTCGTACCGGCCGGGGTCGTCCTGTTCACCGTCGGTTTTCGCGCCGATCGCGGGCCGGCAACCTGGTTTGCTTTTGTTGCCGGCTTCCTGGTCCTGATCGCCTACTTCGCCGGAACGGCACTTTGAATCCGGGCAGCGTCCGGATACCTGCTTTTCAGCCGATCCCGAATGCGCCCCGCAGCGTCTTGTCAAAGGCGTCGTGCAACAGCTTGCGATACCCATTGGGATACTTGATACCATGGCGCGCCAGCTCCGCCTGCCCGAATGCGGTCTCGAAGTGCATGATCTCGTCGCTCGGGTCGTCCTGGAAGTACAGTGTCAACGGATACAGCGGATTCGACTCGTTGAGCGGCTTGATCACTCGTCGCTTCCAGTCGGCGAACGGAATAATCTCGATCGTTTTACCGGTCAGTTCGCCGAGCAGGTCGACATAGTCCTGCAAAGAGATCTCGTTCGGGTTCGAGAGGTTCAGCATTGCGCGGTCGCAGTCGCCGAGCGATAACGCCACAATGGCCCTTGCGAGTTGGTTTACCGGCACGGCCTCAAAGACCAGATTCAGGTCCGGTGCCAGGCCGCTGTCCAGATAGGCCCGCATCATCAGCAACGCGAAATTGGTCAGGACCGGGCTGGAGACCCCGGTTTCGCTGTTGGCGAAGATATTGCCGGGCCGGAGAATAAGACCGCTCATCCCGCGCTCAAAGGCCTGCTCCAGCAGACGCTCGGAGACCCATTTGGACAAGGCGTAGCCGCCGAAAAAAGTTGCCGGCTGCTCTCCGACCCGCTTCTCGTAACCGATCCCCTGGGCGTTGCACTCGGTAACGGCGCTGACCGTTGAGACAAAGGAGAGTTTTTTTGGATGTCCACGCAGCGCCAGCTTGATCAACTCCAGGGTGCTGAAGCTGTTCGCGGTTTTCAGCCGGTTATAGTGGTAGATATGGTGGACATAGGCTCCGCAATGGATGATATGCGAGCAATTGTCCAGAATACGCTGATGGTCCAGTGAACTCAGACCCAGGCCGTGCTCGGCCAGATCGCCGGCGATGGGACGAATGCGGTCGGCGGCGGACAGTACCCGGTCCAGTGCAAGCCGGTGCAGCGCTGTATGCTGATGCTCATGCAGTGATTCGTCGCCATGGGGACGGATCAGGCAGTACACCGGCCGGTCGGTCTTATCCAGCAGTTCCGCCAGGATATGGCCGCCGAGAAAACCGGTGGAACCGGTCAGCAGTATGGCATTACCACCGGTCTCGGCCTGAACGCTCCAGGCCGGGCGGATGCTGACGTCGAGTACTGCGTCGTCCTCTGCCTCCGCCTGCTCGTCAGCGTGATCCGCCTGGCCGCTGTGTTTGTCAATGGTCCGGGCCAAGCCCTCAATGGTCGGGTTTTCCAGAAAGGCGTCAAGGGTGAACGGTGTTGGTATCCGGCTGCGGATCCCGGTATAGACGGTCGCCAGCAAAATCGACGAGCCGCCCAGATCGAAAAAATTGTCGGCCACGCCAAAGACCTTAAGGCCCAGGCAGTCGGACCAGACGTCGTAGATGATCTTCTCGGTTGCGGTGCGTGGTGCAACGACGTCGTCGCGGGTCTGCTCATCAATTACCGGAGCCGGCAGTTGCTTGCGGTCGATCTTGCCCCGCTGCGTAATCGGTAGTTGATCCATTACCATGATCACCCTCGGCACCGAGTACGACGGCATCTTGTCGCTCAGGTAGGCCTTGTAAGCAGTGGTGGAAAAATCGTCCCGGCTATCGGCCTCCAGCTGCACATAGCCGACCAGGGATTTTTCGGCGTTGATCTTGACCATCTTGACCGCGGCATTCGCGACATCCTTATTGCCGACCATGATGTTTTCGATGCCGTCGAGTTCCAGGCGAAAGCCGCGAAATTTTATCTGTCGGTCGGCCCGGCCGGTGAACTCAAGGCTGCCGTCGGGTCGGAAGCGGACCAGATCGCCGGTGCGATACAGGATGTCGGTCGGGTTACCGGTGAACGGATTGCGGATAAACATCTGCGCGGTTCGTTCCGGCAGCTTCAGGTAGCCTTTGGCCAACCGATGGCCGCCGATATACAGTTCGCCCTGTTCTCCGGGCGGTACCGGCTTCTGTTCCTCGTCGAGCACGTACAATACAGTATCGGCGAGGGCTTTACCGATCGGCAGCGGCTCGTTGTAGCTGTGCATCTCGGTGATCATCTGAAACGTGGCCAGGATCCCGGTTTCTGTGGGGCCATAGCCATTGATGAAGGCTTTCGGCCGGCCCTGATCGTTGTTCAGTACTTTGTAAACCGTCTTCGGATTGACCACGTCCCCGCCCGAGAGCAGGTACTTGACCTTCTTGAACATACCGGGCCGAAAGTCCACGACCTGATCGAACAGTGCCGACGTGATCCACATCACACTGATATCCTGCTGGTCGAGGAAAGCGGCAAAGGCCTCCGGATTGATGATGGTTTCGTAGTCGATACAGACAAGCGTTGCCGAGTTGGCTAAAGCCGTCCATATTTCGAATGATGCTGCGTCGAAAGCGATGCTGCTCGACGACAACACCCGGTCATCCGGCGTGATGGTCAGGTAGCGCGGGCTGCGGACCAGGCCGGACAGGGCCAGGTGCGGTAGCAAGACTCCCTTGGGCCGACCGGTCGAGCCGGAGGTGAAGAATACGCAGGCGAGATCCTGGCTGTGAATGTAGGTCTGCCGCGGCGCGGGTGAAAAAGTATAGATATCGGTGAGGTCCTCGAGACTGACGCAGTTCGGGAAATCAAAATCGCCGCGATGCTTCGGCTGCACCAGAATCAACTTCGGGGCCACGTCATCAAGAATGTCACGGCGCCGCTCGGCCGGCTCTTTGGTATCGATAGGGACATAGGCCGCCCCGCATTTAAGGATGGACAGAATCGCGACGATGAAATTGATCCCGCGCTCGTAGGCGACACAGACCAGATCGCCGCGCTCGATATGATGGGCCTTATGCAGGTAATCGGCGTAGCGGTTGGACAGGAGATCCAGCTCCTTGTAGGTGATCATCTCCCGATTATGGACGACGGCAATGTTGTTCGGCGTCATGTCCGCGCATTTGCTGAACAGGCCGGACAATTCCTGCGGGTCATTAAGACTGAGGTCGGCGTGAGTGGCGTCTAGCATAGCAGCTCCCATGTATATGGCTGGTGGTATGAGTATGAGTAGAGAAAATCAATCAGGACAGGACAACGGCATCCTGTTAATATCAGGTGATGTTGATGTTATCGGGACTTGGATTTACCGCCCCCCGGAAAGAAAAGCAACCATATTCACCACATATCCAATAAATACCTGGACTCAAGCCGTCACGGATTCAGGGCTATGATAAAATCAGACCATTGGCAAGCCGCGGCAACAGTCACTGAGCTCACTGACAATAGTGTGCATATCTGGAAACTGTCATTGTTAACGAACAATGAAGTTATCTCGGGTGGTACCTTGTCCGAAAACGAAATCCGAAAGGCGGAACGTTTTCATTTCGCAACAGACAGGCATAAGTTTGTCCGGACGCGAACCATGCTGAGGGGACTGCTGAGTCGGTATGCCGGTGTTGATGCGAAAAAACTCACACTATCATATAACAAACACGGAAAGCCTTACCTGCTCAATCCCGACCAGGACAAATCCGTTTTTTTCAACGTCACTCATTCGAAGGACGTTGCGCTGTTGGCCTTTACCCGACAAGGTGAGATCGGGATTGATATCGAATATATGCACGATAATGTAAAATACCTGGAACTGTCACAGCGTTTTTTCTCCGGGCAGGAATATCAGGCATTAGCCCGACTATCCGGCAATGAATTGAAAATGAGCTTCTATCGTTGTTGGACTCGCAAAGAGGCATTCGTCAAGGCAGTGGGAACCGGTTTGTCTTTTTCTCTTGGCAAATTTGCGGTAAATCTCGATAATA
>VAPE01016039.1_pt1 | contig 35166 bp, 33 predicted proteins | sample 3393911 | NCBI WGS metagenome assembly VAPE01 (sample SAMN08290436, study PRJNA428436) | hydrothermal vent metagenome | isolation source: Deep-sea hydrothermal vent chimney | place: Atlantic Ocean: South-mid Altantic Ridge
AACAACTAGATGGAAATATAAAGACAATAAAGATAACTTATTGATATTCAAATCTTTGCGTTTATGCGGCTTTGCGAGAACGAAAAATTACCGGAGTATTGACCATTACACTTCACAAAAAATGAAGAAGCAGATAAATTGCTAAACAATTTGGATAAATATCCTCATGCATTTGTTCTAGCTTCAGTAATGGACAGACAAATAAGAGCAGAAAGAGCATGGCTAATCCCTTACTTTATCTCACAAGAAATTGGTGGATTTGAATTTGAAAAATTATTGAAATTAGATATAGAATTCTTAAAATCAAATTTTCATAAAAAAAGTTTACACAGATTTAACGATGTCATGGCCGTAAACTTTTTCAGTGCCATACAATTGATCCATAAAAAATATCAGAACAATGCTTCAAACATTTGGAAAGAAAAACCTAAAAGTGCTACCGTAGTTCGTAGATTTCTTGAATTTAAAGGAGTAGGAGTCAAAATTGCCTCAATGGCAGCCAATATTCTTGCAAGAGAATTTAAAGTCCCTTTACAAGATAAGATTTGTATTGATATTTCACCCGATGTTCAAGTTAAAAGAGCGTTTACAAGATTAGGATTTATTTCAAAAAACTCTACTAATGACGAACTAATTTATTGTGCAAGAGAATTAAATCCGGAATACCCAGGAATTTTTGATTTATCATCATGGGAAATCGGAAGAAATTGGTGCAGACCGAATAATCCTGACTGTGAGAATTGCTACTTAAAAAGTTTATGTCCCAAAATAATAGATTAAAAACGGTAGCTAACGGCAGGGTATAGCCCACGCCGCAAATCACGGTTTACAAAGAAGGTTAACGGTAAAATAAAAGATGTAACTTTATAGAAAATTAAAGTGGGAAATTGCGGCAAGTGCCATATCTGCACACGTTGTAGATAATGGTCAGAAAAATTATACATGATTGTTTATTAAACTGAGAATTTGTATTTTTGACCTAAAATAAAAGCCATGATTGACTCAAACAAAATACTTTTCTATTTGACTTCAAATAAAAACCGGTTGGAGAAAGAATATCATTTAGTAAAGATTGGAGTATTTGGGTCGATTGCAAGAGGAGAACAAAATGAACTAAGCGACATTGATTTAATAGTTGAATTTGAAAACAACACCCCTGACCTTTACTCAATCAAACAAAGACTGAAAAATGAAATTCAATCCAAGTTCAATTTGCCAGTAGATATTTGTCGGGAGAAATACATTAAACCTGTTTTCAGACAACAAATCCTTTCAGAGGCCAAATATGCATAAAACTTCACATAGAGATTTTAGTTGCGTTTTAAACATGCTTGAATCAATACAAAAGATTCAGGATTATTCTTCTATGTTCAAGAATGCAGACGAATTGCACGAAGACTCCAAATCATTCGATGCGACAATGATGAATTTTATTGTTATTGGAGAAATGGCGGAAAAGCTTTCCGCTGACTTTATTTCAGAAACTGAAAATGATATTGACTGGTTTAAAGTTCGAGGGTTTAGAAACATAATTGCCCATAATTACTTTGGAATTGACGCTGAAGAAGTATGGCAAATTATACAAAGCAGTTTAATCGACTTGAAGAAAAGATTGGAAGAAAAGATTAGGTAAAACCACTTACAACAGCAAATCATAGCCCATAGCCGGTTATTGCCACTAATAACGATTTGAAATCGTCACGTAGTTAGAATGCTTGTAAAATACAGGTTGTCAATTATTTCTGAGGATTACTCCTGCTTTTTAGTGAGTACCTCCTCACAATTTCCGGCGTGCTGTCCACATTACTCTTGTGCAATGCCCGGTCGTAAATGAAAAAAGTGTACTTAATGGTATCAAATTTAGAAAGCGGATTGTTAATAAACAGCGTATCCTGAATGGTTCCCGAAATGGCTTTGTTTCCGAGGTCCGGCGTCAGCCACGGGATGCGGGCGTTAAATGTCATGGTGTCATAACGGGCGGAATCGGGATTCCACGACAACAGCGGTACCTCTACAAATTTACCGTGTTGTTTCTCGAAATACTTGATAATCAAGTTGTAATAGTATTTACTGCCGGGATTGAACGGGGGGTAAATATCGGAGGAACGAAGTCCGATGTCACCATCGCCGTCTTTAAAGGTAAACTCTAAAATACCCCGTTGCGCCACCCGTGTGGTGGTATCCATTTCGACCAGAAAACGACTAAAATGAATCTCCGGAATAATAGGAAACTGCTCTTTCTTTTGACATGAAAGCAGTATCTGTGCTGAGAGAAAGACAAGAATAAAAACTATTTTTGTGGCTGTTTTCATGACGGGGTAAAAATACATATTTTCAAACAATCACCGAAAAAATTGGTATGCAGGAAACGACTGCGATAGAAAAAAAGATTTTCAGCGTAAAGTCAGAATCAGATTTTGCTGCTCTGGCATTGGAAATTTTTCATTTTCAATATTATCATAATACGGTTTACCATAAATTTGTGGAAGAACTCGGCGTTGATACAACTACTATAAAAGATTACCACGATATTCCCTTTTTGCCCATCGAATTTTTCAAAACACACAAAGTAGTCTGCGGAGATTTTGAACCAGATGCTGTTTTTCAAAGTAGTGGAACCACGGGGATGGCTACCAGTAAGCATTTTGTGAAAAACATAAGATTATACGAACAAAGCCTGATACGTAGTTTTGAACTGTTTTTTGGGAAACCGGCAGAATATGTTTTTCTGGCACTTCTCCCTTCCTATTTAGAACGTGCCGGCTCATCACTGGTACACATGGCAGACCTGCTCATTCACCTTAGCAGAGACGAAAACAGTGGTTTTTACCTACACGACTACGACAAGCTGGCAGCAATATTGGCGAAACTGAAAAAACAGCAAAAAAAAGTTATTCTGCTGGGAGTGACCTATGCTTTGCTGGATTTGGCAGAACGGTTTCCCCTGGATTTCCCGGAGCTCATTCTCATGGAGACTGGTGGAATGAAAGGCAAACGGCGTGAGATGGTGCGCGAAGAACTACACTCCAAACTTCGTAATGCATTTGGGGTGAAAGATATTTATTCGGAATATGGCATGACCGAATTGTTGTCGCAGGCTTACTCAAAAGGCCGGGGAATTTTTTCTGCTCCACCCTGGATGAAAGTACTTATCCGTGATGTAAACGATCCGCTGAGCCTCTTGCCGGAAGGAAGAAGTGGCGGGATTAACGTGATCGACCTAACCAATATTCACAGTTGCTCATTCATAGCCACACAGGATTTGGGAAAGTTGCATCCCTCTTCCGATTTTGAAGTGCTCGGCAGGTTCGACAACAGTGATATCCGAGGATGTAATCTGATGATACAGTAAAAAAAGACCAAGCCGGCTCATTATTTTTTATCGAAAGTTTGGAATTCAGGTTTTTTTGTAAATTAGAGCCACCAAATTGAAGATGATGATTAGCAAGGAAGAACTACTGGAGGCCATTGAAATGGTCATGGACGACAACCTGGAAGATGCACATCGTGTTGTACAACATTACGAATGTCCTGAGGCATGCTGGTTTCATGCGTTTCTGCACCGCAAAGAAGGCGACAACTGGAATGCAAACTACTGGTATGAAAAAGCGGGTAGAACTATGCCGACTAAAAACCTGGATTTGGAGATGGAGGAGATTCGCCAGTGGGTTGAGAACATGTAAACGTCCCCGGAAAGACAACTTTACCAGCCTTTTTCGAAAGAAAAAATAGAATCTGTCATGCCGTTTCAGATAGTATTCAACAGGGTATTCTGCAAATGATTAGGAAAACAACTATCCTAAACAAGGATGGCTATTTCTTTTCATAGGTAACGATAATTGTTCCCAGCGGAGTTTTGGTGTCTGTGACGATTTGGCTGCCGTTCCACCTTCCCAGCTTATTGACTATCTGTGGCTGTGTGCTGAAGTAATAGCTGATGTTATGCTCCTTATCCATTTTCCATTTGGTTTCATGGGTGTTGTGATCGAGCATCAACACCAAAACCGAATCGTTGATTATACGGAAACTGATTTTCTTTTGTTCGGTTACAATATGCGCAATAATTTCCGGTGGAAGTTTGGTTTTTCCAAAGTGAGTTTGTACATCGGATACTTTCCAGTTACCAATAAGCTTACTCTCAGGGCTGTTGCAGGCGCCCATAAAAACGATGGCCAAAAGAGCCAGTATCCAAATTTTCTTCATCTTGTTCATTCTTTATCCGACAAAAATACATCCATATTTTGATTTGCAAAATGTATCAACAGGTGACTTATCGAACGATGCTACTGCTGTTTCACATAAGAATATATTTTTAACAAACATTTAAAATCATCGGTGGTAAAGTCATTTTCAAAATCATTATCTTTGAAAAATGTTATCTGTAAAGAATTTATGTGTCGCTGTTAAAGAAACAGAAGTAGTCCATAACGTAAGTTTTCAAATGAAAAAAGGAAGCTGTATGGGTCTTGTTGGTGAGTCGGGATCAGGGAAATCGCTGACGGCACTATCTGTTATGGGCCTGTTGCCCAAACAGGTAACCATCACCGGAGGTGAGATACTCTTTAAAGGTAAAAACCTGCTTTTGCTTCCGGGGAAAGCCATGCGAAAAATCAGGGGACAAAATATTTCCATGGTATTTCAGGAGCCGATGACAGCTCTTAACCCCGTGACACATTGCGGAAAACAAGTGGTTGAAGTCATCAGGCAGCATCAAAATATCTCCAAAAAAGAAGCACGACGACAGACTCTTTTGCTTTTAGAAAGAGTACAGCTATCCCGGCCGGAGAAAATTTTCTTTTCCTATCCGCATCAGATATCTGGAGGACAGAAGCAACGTATTGTAATAGCCATGGCTCTGGCCAACCATCCGGATATCCTGATAGCCGACGAACCCACCACGGCACTGGATGTAACCGTACAAAAAGAAATTTTGCTACTGTTGAAAAAGCTGCAGCAGGAGACGGGTATGAGCCTGTTGTTTATCTCTCACGACTTGAAAGTAGTCTCCGGTATCGCCGATGAGATATTAGTGATGTACAAAGGCAAAATTGTAGAGCGGGGCGATAGTGCCCGAATTTTCGGCCATCCGGAGCATCCTTATACAAAAGCACTCCTGGCTTGCTACCCCCCCACTGACAAACGGCTGAAAAAGCTGGCTACCCTGGACGACTTTATGCAGCCATCCGGCGAAATCCTCTTTAAACCTGAAGAAGAATCTGACAATACTCGAAAACGAAGGCTGGAAAAACTCTACAACCAACAGCCATTACAGGAGACAAAAGACATGGTAAAATCTTATCCACTGCAAAAATCGTGGTGGGGAAAAACAATTCATGAGCTCAAAGCGGTCAATCATGTTAGTTTTAAGGTTTTCCCGGGCGAAACACTGGGGCTGGTGGGCGAGTCTGGATGTGGCAAGACAACTCTTGGCAGAAGTCTGCTGCGTCTTATTGAACCCGACAGCGGTAAAATATATTTTGAAAAGACAGAGTTGCTCTCGCTTTCACATAAAGCACTCCGGCCGTTTCGTAAAAAGATGGGAATAGTTTTTCAGGATCCGTACTCTTCGCTTAACCCCAGGATTAGTATTGGCAAAGCTATCATGGAGCCGATGCAGGTGCACCATATATATAAAAACAATGCTGAACGAAAGCAAAAGACCCTTGAGCTTATGGTGAAAACAGGGCTGAAGGAAGAGCATTTTCACCGTTATCCCCATGAATTTTCGGGCGGCCAACGGCAGCGTATTGTCATTGCACGAGCACTGGCACTCCAACCCCGGTTTATCATTTGTGATGAAGCTGTCTCCTCCCTTGACATCTCTGTGCAAGCCACCGTTCTGAACCTGCTGAACCAGCTCAAAGTCGAGTTTGGATTTACCTATATCTTTATTTCACATGATTTGTCAGTAGTGCGTTTCATGTCCGACCGCATACTGGTGATGAAAGAAGGAGAAATTATTGAAACCGGAGATGCCGATAAAATTTATTTTCATCCGCAACAACCTTATACACAAAAGCTTATTGCAGCCATACCAGTACTGCAAAATCAAATTTAAATTTAAAACAATTATGGTACGAAAAGGAAAATATCCCAAAAGTCAGCTACACGGTATCATCATCAGCATCTTTGCCGGCAACCCGTTTAAAGCTTATAACAACAAACAAATTGCCGGCAAGCTCGGTATTAAAGACAAAGCAGGCAAAAATCTCATTTACACCATCTTAAATGAACTCATGGCTCAGGGAGTTCTCCGGGAAGTGAAAACAGGAAAATTTATTTTGCATGCAGACAAGTTGGAAACACTGGCTAACAAAAAGAAATACATCACCGGAACCGTAGAATTGAAAAAAACGGGAAAAGCTTACATCCTTTCCGATGAAGGGGGCGAAGACATTTTCATTGCCTCCAACAACGTGCATCATGCGCTGAACAGCGATCATGTGAAAGTGCTTCTCTTTCCAAAACGAAAAGAACACAAACCCGAAGGACAAGTTGTGGAAATTCTGGAGAGAAAGAAAACAAACTACGTCGGTATTCTCGAACTGAGTAAGAATTTTGGTTTCGTGGTGGCCGACAGCCAGGCTATGCCCTATGATATTTTTATTCCGAAAAGTCAGATAAAAAAAGCCAGACATGGCGAAAAAGTATTGGTGAAAATTACCGACTGGCCTGAGCACTCCAACAACCCGTTTGGTGAAATAGTAGAAGTGTTGGGAAAACCCGGCGACAATGATGTGGAGATGAAATCGATCCTGGCCGATTACGATTTCCCACTTTCTTTCCCTAAAAATGTGGAACAGGAAGCCGAAAAAATAAAGCTGGAGATTACGAAAGAAGAGGTTGCCCGCCGAAAAGACTACCGGAAGATATGGACCATCACCATCGACCCGGCTGATGCCAAAGATTTTGATGATGCCATCTCCCTGCAAAGCCTTGGCGATGGTCTGTGGGAAGTGGGCGTTCATATTGCCGATGTGTCGCATTACGTAAAACCCGACACAATATTGGATGCCGAAGCTTACAAAAGAGCAACCTCCATTTACCTTGTGGACCGTGTGATTCCAATGCTGCCCGAAAAACTCTCCAATGGCGTGTGCTCCCTGCGTCCTGACGAAGAGAAACTGACCTTCTCAGCCGTTTTTAAAATGAACGACAAAGCAGAAGTGCTGAGTCAGTGGTTTGGAAAAACGATCATCCGTTCCAACAGAAGGTTTGCTTACGAGGAAGTGCAGAAAATTATAGAAACGGAAGAGGGCGAATCTGTAAAAAATATCCTAAAGCTGAATAGTCTGGCTACCATTATGCGGGATGTCCGCTTTAAAAATGGTGCCATCAACTTCAACACGCCGGAAATAAGATTTAAACTGGATGAAAAAGGAAAACCTATTGAAACTTACGTGAAAGAGTCGAAAGAGGCCAACCATCTTGTAGAGGAGTTTATGCTGCTGGCCAACAAATCGGTGGCTGCCTTTATCGGAAAGCCACAGAATAATAAAAAACCCAAGACTTTTATTTACCGCGTACACGACGAGCCCAACCCGGAAAAACTAAATACTTTTACCCAGTTTCTGAACCGGCTGGGCTACAAGCTGGAGATTCAGTCGCACGAAAGTCTGGCCAAATCTTTCAACCGGCTTTTTAGCGATATCAAAGGTAAAGGAGAAGAAAATATGATAGAATCCATTGCCATCCGTACCATGTCAAAAGCTTATTACACAACGGATAACATTGGTCACTATGGCCTTTCTTTCCCTTTTTACACCCATTTCACTTCACCCATCCGGCGTTATCCGGACACCATGGTTCACCGGCTGCTGGAGTATTATCTCGAAGGGAAGAGATCCGTAAACAAAGAAATTTACGAGGAGAAATGCGAACATTCGTCAGACATGGAGAAACGGGCTGCCGAGGCCGAAAGAGCCTCCATAAAATACAAACAGGTAGAGTTTTTGCTGGATAAAGTGGGACAGACTTTTGACGGGCTGATTTCCGGCGTGAGCAAATGGGGCATTTTTGTGGCGTTGGTGGAGAGCAAAAGCGAAGGGCTTATCCGTTTCAACGACATGAAAGACGATTATTATTACTTAGACGAAGACAATTACCAGATTATAGGAAAACGTTACGGCCAAAAACTTCGTCTCGGCGATTCAGTGAGGGTACTGGTTAAGAATGTGGACATGGGAAAACGCCAGCTGGACTTTGAACTGGTGGAAGAGGAATGAGTGATGAATGATGAATGATGAATGATGAATGATGAATGATGAATGAAAAATGAAAAATAAAAGCTATGAAAATAAAAACGTTTCTTTTGGTATTGCTGTCAGTGGCATTGTTGTCCTGCTCTAATGTCCAACAGCAAAAGCCGGTTTATACTAGTCTCGCCTCTGGCAAGAAACCAGCTGACAATGCGTTGCTTATGGCAACTTTATACAATTATTACGCTGCCGAATATCAGGCGTTGTGTTATCAGGCATACAACGTGGCCAAAGAGCGTGTAACACAGTTGCGTCAGGAATTCCCAAAAAAGAAAAATATGGCGGTGGTACTTGATATTGATGAGACTGTTTTGAACAACAGCCCTTATCAGGCACTCACCATTGAAAAGAATAGTCATTTTCCGAAGTGTTGGGATGCCTGGGTCAGACAGGCTACGGCCAAACCGATACCGGGAGCTATTTCCTTTTTGAAATACGCCGATTCACTTGGATTTCACATTTTCTATGTTACTAACCGAAGTGAAACGTTCAAAGCTGCCACATTGAAAAATTTACAGAAATTTGACTTTCCACAAGCCGACAGCCTGCATATTTATCTGAAAACAACCACCGGAAACAAAGAGCCACGAAGAAAAATGATTTCTAAAAAATACGACATCGTTCTGCTGGCCGGGGATAATCTCGGTGACTTTTATACAGCCTCTGAAAAATATCCCCAGCGTAACCAAAAAGTGGCTGCTTTACGTAACCGGTTTGGAACGAAATATATTGTGCTTCCCAACCCCATGTACGGAAGTTGGCCTGCCGGTCTCGGTCTTTATAGAAAGCATCCACCCATCGACTCACTGCTGAAGGTGATGACCAAAAACTTTGAGAAAGCCTGCCGATGAAGGGCTTAACCATTTAATAAACGGGCAGGCCAACCGAAATAAGTCGCTAAAAAAGTATCTTTTTAAACTTAGGAAACTATTTTTATAAAAATAGTTTCCTAAGTTTATTTTTTTATATCTTTGCAGCCTCAAACAAGAAGAAAAGAGGTTATGAAAATAAAAAAGTTAAGTTTTTTACTTTTCCTGCTTTTGGCTGCTGGCGGGATCTTGAATGCGCAAACAAATACCTTGTCGCAGCCGCCACACAAAGTGAAGTATTTCTCGTTAAAGCAGGCCGTGGATTATTCCATGATACATAATTATGGTGTAATTAATTCGGGGAAAGATCTGGAAATTGCCAAACAGAAAATCAAAGAGTCGTTGGCACAAGGACTTCCGCAGGTAAACGCTGCTGTTCATTACAACGATAATATTGCCCGCCCGGTATTTATTTTGCCTGGGGAAGTGGCCGGAAAACCAGGTCAGAATATTGCCGTACAATTTGGAACCAAATACAACGCTGACCTTAGTGGAAGCCTCCGGCAGTTGATATTTGATGGGCGTTATTTTATTGGTTTGAAAGCAGCACGGGTATCTTTGGAGCGCACCGACAAAGAATTTTTTAAAAATAAACTGGCTGTTAAAGAACAGGTTTCCGATGCTTATTTTAATGTGTTGTCGGTGGCTGAAAGTTTGCGGATTATTGACTCTACCCTTCAAATTACTCAAAAACTTGCCAAAGAAACACAACAAATATACAAAGCCGGAATGGCAGAAGATGTGGACGTGGATCAGGTGAATCTGCTGGTATCCAATCTACAGGCTTCGAGGATATTCCTGAATAACCAGTATGGTATTGCACAGGCTTATTTGAAATTTTATCTCGGGTTGGGTGAAAAGGACAGTATTGTATTGACCCAAACGCTGCCTGCACTTATTCAGCAAAAAACACATGATCCTGTTTTGGTTCAGCTATTTAGCCTGTCAGATAATGTTAATTTCCAGGAAGTTATAAAGGCAAAAGAACTTCGTGATCTACAGGTGAAACTGGCAAAAGTGGCTTTTATCCCCACTATCAATGCCATTGTAAATTACCAAACACAGGCACAGCGTGATGTGTGGAACTTTTTTGACCCTGGAAGCTGGTATCAAAGTGCATCTTACGGAATTACCATGACTATTCCCATTTTGTCCAGTGGCGAACGGATAGCTAAACTAAAACAGGCTAAAATTGCCTATGAGCAGGCACAGGTTTTGGCACACCAAACGGCCTCACAACTTGGTATCCAATACCAGACTACCAAAAATGATTATTATAACTCATTGAGTGTTTACGAAAATAAACTAAAGAACCGTAAGGTGGCAGAGAAAATTTATCGGAAAACAACCGAGAAATATACCCATGGAATGGCTTCCAGTCTTGATTTGTTAAACACACATAACCAGTTTCTCAATGCGGAAAGTGATTTTATTACTGCGGGTCTCAACCTCCTGAAATCAGCTGAAAAACTGGAAATTCTCTTAACCAAAGCACAATAAACTATGGATACAAAAGATAAGGACATCATCCGTAAAGTGGCACAACTCTACAAAAAATATGGCATTAAAAGTATTACCATGGACGATGTTGCCCGTGAGCTCGGCATCTCCAAAAAAACGCTCTATGAACATTTTTCAGATAAGATGCATCTTGTGGACGCTGTTGTCGATTTGGAAGTAAACCTTAACGATCTCCGCTTGCAGGAGCTAAAAAAGAAGTTGGAAAATGCCGTACAGGAGGTGTTCCAAATATTTCGCTTTCATCTTCAAATGCTGAAAGAATACAATCCGGCGCTCGAATTCGACTTGAAAAAATATTACCCTGAAAATTATTTCAGGCTCAAACGGATAAAACGTGCTAAAATACGGGAAACCACCCTGAGAAACCTGAAGAAAGGAAAACGTGAAGGCTTTTATCGTAAAGAGCTTAACGAAGAAATTATCACTAAACTCAACATTTTACGCATCGAGAGTCTGTACGAAAGTGACCTTTTTAGTCAGGAAGAACTTTATTCTCACGCTTTTTCAAAAGAAATGTTTTTATACCATTTGCATGGCATTCTTTCCGCAAAAGGGATTGAATATTTAAATAATAATCTTGAACAATTAAAATTGACGAAATAATATGAAAAATCTCAGCCTTTTTCTCGTAACCCTGCTTTTCTTTATGGCTTCGTGTGGAAATGAGACCAAGCCAAAAACGGAACAACAAATTATTAATTACCAGAAGCAGGTAACCGCCATCAATAAAAAAATTGACAGGCTACAGCAAAAACTAAATAAAAAAAACAAAAACAAGGTGATAACTACCGGACGCAAGGTTACAGTGAATGTCCGCAAGCTGCAACCTGTTATTTTTAACCATTATTTTGATGCTTCCGCCGAAGTAGAAAGCGTTCATGAAGCTTACGTAAGTCCCGAGGTAAGCGGACAGGTTGAAAAAATATTGGTTAAGGAGGGCGACCATGTTAAAAAAGGCCGGCTGCTGGCACAACTCAATTCTGATATCATGCAGGATAATATCCGGGAGTTGAAAACATCGCTCGAATTGGCTTCCTACACCTACACAAAGCAGAAATCACTTTGGGAAAAACAGATAGGCTCTGAACTTCAATATCTGCAAGCCAAAACAAATTATGAAAGCCTCCAAAATAAACTGAGCACCCTTCAAACACAATACCAGCGCTCGTTTATTAAATCGCCCATTGATGGATATGTAGATGCCATCGACCTGAAAGTAGGGGAGATGGCCATTCCGGGTCAACGGTTTTTTCATGTGATAAACCTGAACAGGCTTTATGTGAATGCGCAGATTTCGGAAGCCTATCTGCCGATTATTCACAAAGGAGATGCCGTTGAGGTTCGCTTTCCGGCTTTTCCTTCCATAGTTCTGAATAAAAAGGTCTATCGTATCGGAAAGGTTATTATCAAACAAAGCAGGACTTTTAAACTTCAGCTGAAAATAAATAATCCGAAACAGTTGCTGAAGCCTAACCTGCTGGCCGTTATCCGGATTAAAGATTATACTAACACCAAAGCTATTGTCGTTCCATCCATTATCGTTCGTGAAGATATTCAGGGTTATTATCTGTATGTGGTTACCACGGAAGATGGCCAAAAAATTGCCCGAAAACGTTATGTGAAAACAGGAAAATCGTTTAAAATGAAAACTGAAGTGATAGGCGGCCTGAAAGCAGGAGAAACGATTATCACTCAAGGATATAACAACGTAACGAACGGTTCTGTTTTAAATATTCAGAAATAGTTTTCTGTTGAAGCAAAACTAAAACTTAAAGCTTTTTTAAACAGTGAAGCATGAATACAAAGAAAGAAAATACAGATAAGGTTATACGGGATTTTAAACTCTCCACCTGGGCGCTCAACAATAAAAATACGGTCTATCTTTTTACCATAATTACCATAATTTTCGGATTTGTTGCGTATGTGGCGTTGCCCAAGGAGCTGTTTCCGGACATTAAAATCCCTACGGTGATGGTGCAGACCATCTACCCAGGCAACCCGCCTGTTGACATGGAAAATTTGGTTACCCGTCCGTTGGAAAAACAACTCGAGTCGGTAAAAGGTGTTAAAAAAATGACTTCCATTTCGTCTCAGGATGCCTCCAGTATTTTTGTGGAATTCCATACTAACGTGGACATTCGCAAAGCCCTTGATGACATAAAAGATGCGGTGGATAAGGCGAAAAAAGATCTGCCCGACGACCTGCCAACCGATCCGCAGGTTACCGATATTGACATATCTGAATTTCCGGTTATCAACGTCAACCTTTCGGGAAATTTCAGCCTGGGCGAGCTGAAAGGATTTGCCAACGATTTGAAAGATGAGTTTGAGTCTATTTACGAAGTTTCCAAAGTTAACATCACCGGTATCACCGACCGTGAAGTGAAGGTTTTTCTAAACCCTTTCAAAATGGCAGCCATGCAGGTGAGTTTCACCGATGTGGAAAATGCTGTGAAATTTGAAAATATGTCCATCTCCGGCGGGGAAGCCAAAATTGGAAAAATAGATCGTGCTGTCCGGATTATAGGCGAATTCAAAAATCCCAAACAAATCGCCAATATTATTGTAAAACGCGATAAAGGTCATATTGTCTATATGCGCGATATTGCTACGGTAAAATATGGTTTTAAAGAACGCGACAGTTATTCGCATCTCGACAAACAGCCGGTTGTTACCTTGCAGGTTGTGAAAAAAAGCGGAGAAAATCTTCTCTCCACCACTTCCCAGGTTTTTCAGATTCTGAAGGATGCACGGAAATCAAAACTTATCCCCGACAACCTGAAAATTACCATCACCAACGACCAGTCTAATCAGGTGAAAAAACAGATTAACAACCTGGAGAACAGTATTATCATGGGGATAATTTTTGTTGTGGCTATTCTTTTCCTGTTTTTGGGTACACGCAACTCGCTTATTGTTGGCTTCTCCATTCCTATGTCGATGCTTATGGCTTTTATGGTGATGGGTATTGCCCACTTCAAAATCAACATGATGGTTCTTTTTGCACTGATTCTTGCCCTCGGCATGTTGGTGGACAATGCCATTGTGGTTACCGAAAATATCTACCGGTTTGTGCAGCGGGGCTTTCCCGTAAAAGAGGCGGCACGACAAGGTGTAGGCGAAGTGGCCATGCCCATTATTTCTTCCACGGCCACCACGCTGGCGGCTTTCCTGCCACTGGTCTTTTGGCACAGCATCATTGGCGAGTTTATGAAATTTCTTCCTATCACGTTGATTATCGTACTCACGGCTTCGCTTTTCAACGCGCTGGTGATTGTCCCGGTGATTTTTGTGGATTTCTACAAGCCTGACGACAACAACACTTTACCTAACACGAAAAGAAGCCTTCGTTTTGCAGCTATATTTGCTGCTTTATCCGTTGTGGCTTTTGTAGCCAAATGGAATATTTTAGGTTCTTTGCTCGTGGGGGCGGTTATTTTAGGTTTACTGAATCTTGCTTTTCTCTCCCGGCTTGCCATTTGGTTTCAGAAAGTTTTCCTCGTGTGGTTAGAGGAGACTTACCTGAAATTTGCCCGTTTTGCTATTCGTAAAAACAACTCCTATTGGATAATAGCAGGCACCTTTGCTTTGATGTTTTTAACTATCTGGTTTTATTTTGCAAGCAAGCCCAAAGTGGACTTTTTCCCTACTTCCGAACCTAAGCTCATCAATGTGATTGCCGAAATGCCTATCAGCACCGATATCAAAGTCTCCGACTCCATAATGCAGGTGATACAGACAAAAGTTTATCAGCTTATACAGCCTGATATGAACATAGTAAAATCAGTTTTGACCGTTACCGGAAAGGGTGCAGTGGGACAAAACGAAGGTTTTACCAGCCGTGGCGGTGCGCCCAACAAAGGTATTATCACTATTAACTTTGTGGAATTTCAGAAAAGACACGGTATCAACACATTTACTATTATGCGCCGACTGGCTGATACTTTGATTGGGAAATATCCCGGGGTTAACATTTCTCTTGAGAAACAGCGGGAAGGGCCTCCGGTGGGCTATCCTATCAATATCGAAATCAGCGGAAAAGAGTTTTCTACGCTACTCGGGGTTACCGATAGTATTAAAGCGCTGATTAACAGCAAAAACATTCCCGGTATCGAAGGTCTTGATATGAATTTGAATGTGGGGAAACCAGAACTGCTGGTGAAGATTAACCGCGACAAAGCCCGTCGTTTTGGCCTCTCTACCGGGCAAATAGGCGATGCCATCCGAACCGCCCTGTTCGGAAAAGATATCTCCGATTTTAAACAGGGAGAAGATGAATATAAAATACGGATGATGCTGGCAGACAAATATCGCTATAATATCTCTGACCTGATGAACCAGCGCATAACCTTCCGTTCGCAATCTTCCGGGAAAATTATCCAGGTGCCTATTTCGGCTGTTGCCAATTATAAATACAGCTCTACTTATGGCTCTATTACACGGATTAACCGGAAAAGAGTGATAACCTTGCATTCCAATGTGATAAAAGGATATAACGCAAACGAGATTAATGCAAAACTAAAAAAGATGCTGGCCGGTTATCTCGTGCCTACGGGTTATAAAATTAGTTTCACCGGTGAGCAACAGTCACAGGCCGATGCCGCTAAATTTCTTTCCAAAGCTATGCTGATAGCGCTGGCACTCATTATGATTATCCTGGTCAGCCAGTTTAACTCTTTTGTGAAGCCTTCCATTATTATGTTCAGTGTTATTTTGAGCACTATTGGTGTATTTGGCGGACTGGCGACTTTCCATATGGATTTTGTGGTTCTTATGACAGGCATCGGCCTGGTGTCGCTGGCCGGAGTGGTGGTGAATAATGCCATTGTCCTGATTGATTACATCGGGCTGGTAAAACTTCGCAAGAAAAAAGAAATGGGCATCGCTGAAAATGATGACCTGCCCATGGAGGTTGCAATGGAATGTATTGTAGTAGCCGGGAAAACACGGTTGCGTCCCGTTCTTCTTACTGCCATTACAACCGTATTGGGCTTGATTCCTCTAGCTGTGGGACTGAACATCAACTTTATCACCCTGCTGAAAAATTTTAATCCGCAACTGTTCTTTGGAGGCGACAACACCGCGTTCTGGGGGCCTATGTCGTGGACGGTAATTTTCGGTCTTACCTTTGCCACTTTCCTGACACTGATAGTAGTACCTTCCATGTATCATGCATTATATACCGGGCAGGTAGTTATGAAACGGTGGTTCAAAAAAACCAAACAGGTGGGATAATAACGGTTATAGCCAAAAAAGAAAACCCGGACATTATATCCGGGTTTTTCTTTTTAGAGCCTCCCATGGGACTCGAACCCACGACCTGCTCATTACGAGTGAGCTGCTCTACCAGCTGAGCTAAGGAGGCTTTTTTTTTCAGGCTGCAAAGATAAAAGAAAGGTGCGAATATCCAGACGGTAATTTGATAAACACCTGAAATTTACTTTAAAATTTTTTAACATTTGTAAGATAGAGTATTTTACTATCTTGCGGCACTTTTTATTTTTAATATTAAAAACTACTAAAAAAGATGAAATCAGTTGTTAAGTCTGCTCTTCTTGTGGGGCTCATGATGTTTGGAATGGGGCTGTATGCTCAATCGGTTACCGATGCCGGAGAAATATTTAATCAGGGAAACACCCAGTTTAAGGCAAAAGCCTTCGCAAAGGCTGTAAATTTGTACGAAAAGGCACTGAAGATGACCAAAACTGTTGGCCCTGATGCCGCTGATCTTCAGTCGCAAATAGAATCACAACTCACTACCTCCTACTTTTGGAGTGGAATTTCTTTTTATAAAAAAAGAGAATTTGACCAGGCTGTTGCCCAGTTGAAAAAGGCTAAGGTTATGGCTACTACTATCAATAATGCGAAAATAAAGAACTACGCCCATATCTATATTGCCCGCGTTTATGCCTCCAAAGGAAACATGTTTCTGACACAGAAGAAACTGGCTGATGCTTCCATACAGTATGAAAATGCTTTAAAAGAAGATGCTACCTCTTATAATGCTTATTATGGTAAAGTCCTTGTGGCAAAGGCAAAAAAAGATCTTCCTGCTATGATGACCAATGTTGATAAACTCGGTGAACTTGCCGCTTCCAGCTCCAAAGCAGCCAAAGTTTATGCGAAAGCTAAATACATAACGTTTAATGCATTACTAAATACTGGTGCGGAAGAGTTGCAGAAAATGCATCCTCAAAAAGCACTTGAATATCTGGCTGATGCCAAAAAGTATCATGCTGCCAATGCTGATGTGTATTATTACACGGCTCTTGCAAATGTAAGCCTGAAAAAATGGAATCCGGCCATAGCTTCCGCTAAAAAAGCGTTGAGCTTGCAAACCAACGAAAAATCTGATATCTACTTTACACTGGGACAAGCCTATCAAGGCAAAAGTGACAAAGCAGATGCTTGTAAAGCTTTCAAAAGAGTGGTGAAAGGCCCCAATGTGGCTTCTGCCAAATACCAAAGAGCACATGTGTTGAAATGTAAATAATTTCTTCGTAAATACGAAAAAAAGGGATGCTGTACAGGCATCCCTTTTTTGTTTTGTATTTTTAATGGTGCGTGCATTCGCCCATACCTTATATTATCTGTTTTTCTCTTCTTGTCTTGAATACTTCTTCAAATAAACCTGATGCATGATAGTTGCTGAGAATTTTGAAATAGTTTTGGCCCCACCCAGAAATTCTGCTTCAATAAAGGCTTTGCATGCTTTTTCGAGCACTTCGGAAACGGCAAATGCTTCCTCTATGTTGCGGCCGATGCAGACAGCGCCATGGTTGGCCAACAGCGCCGCCTGTCTGCCCCGTAATGCTTTGATGGCATTTTTCGCAAACTTTCGGGTTCCTGCCAGAGTGTATTTTGAAACCCTTATCGAAGGCCCGATGATTTGCACCATGTCGTCTAAAATCGGCGGCACCTCCCGCCGTGCTGTTGCTACTGTGGTAGCATTCATTTGATGGGTGTGGATAACAGCATTAATTTCTTTCCGCTGCTTATAAATCATGGTGTGAAGGTGATATTCTGAAGAGGGTTTAATTTTTCCGTCGTAGGCTAGTGTTTTGTAGTTCATCAGCACAATTTCTTCGGGTTTCAGGCTTTCGTAAGTTCGACCGCTTGGCGTGATCAGCATGTTTTTCTCATCTACCCGTACGCTGATATTTCCCCAGCTGCGTGCCACCAGCCCCTCCTTCACTAATCGGAGGCCGGCTTCCACTATTTTTTTTCTTATCTCTTCCAACATCATGTTTACAGCTTCTCTTTCTTATTATGTTTTAAAAAATCTTCCGAAAGATAATAACTAATTTCCAAACGTACCGACTGATATTGAAAATCGTGAAGCCCTGCCTGATAACGCATTCCCAGCTTCCAACTACCGAACCATTGTTCAAATTCTGCCCTGAGCACCAGCGGACGGTCTTTAAAAACTACCGGTTTTTCAGGATTGATAATGATGAGCGTGTTGTTACCAAAATAACCGCTGTAGCCATCCAGATTTATGCCAAGCATGCTTTTGTGCAGATGAAAGTCTGTGCCAACACCGTACATCACGGCATCATCCTGCCGGTAGTTGGTAAGGTTTGTTTGCCACGAATAAAATCCCAGCATACCGTACAGGCGGATATGGCTTTTTTCTCCGAGTATCAGATCTTTTCCGAGAGAGAGATCAAAGAAATAACCGGGAGAATCTGTATAACGCGCATCTCCCAGTTTGTTGCCGGAGGCTGTTCGCAAGCCAATACGAAACGCCATATCCGGGAATTTTCTGCCTTTGAGCAGCCTGACCACGGTGGCAAAATAAGCATCTCCAACAGCATAACCTCCTGCCTTTTGATGCCGAACCCTGCGACGAATAGCTTCTGATTCTGTCATTTGGTAGTGTTCCTGAATGATGCCCCAGGCTTCCAGGGCAACTACACCACTAATCACCGGAACATATAACCGCCCACCAATATCCTGTGTTTTGTCTCCCGGAAGTGAATAGTTATCTGCATAAAAGCGAATGAAAGTCCTGTTTTGTACCCGGCCTTTTTCCGAAAAGGGGACTGGCAATGCATTGGGACCGAGATAAGCCGGCGAATAGATCATGTAGTTGTTCCAGGCGGTAACGCCATCCCAGTTTTGATGTGTGTTCCACCATGAATAGTCCTGGCTGAAAACCATTTCAGGAAGGCCTCCCAATAGAATAAGTATTATAAATAAATAACGGTATATTTTGTTCATCTTCTTGATATTAGCCAGCTTTTTTTGCAAAGATAAAAAAGGAGCGAAAAATTCTTGTGATTAAGAATTATTCTCCATGCAGAAAAGCTTCCTGCCGCAGAGCATCGAAATACTTATTTTTGCCAGACAAAAAAAGCCATGGGTAAAATTTTCGGAAATTTCAGAAAGAAAATGAACTACTGGGGCAGAGAAGGGCGGCCGTTTCTGTTTTTGCTGGATTTTGTACTGCAGCAGCCGGTGGTGGTACCTCTTGATGAAATTGACCCGGAAGAGATACTTTTCGACATCAATGGAACCAGAAATTTCGTAGAGGGCACTGTTGATAGCTCTCCTGTTTCTTTCACGGTAATTCCTGTTTCGCGGGAACGTTATTATCAGGCTTTTTCACTGGTACAGAAGCATATTCGTCGTGGTGATACTTTCTTGTTGAACCTTACGCTTCCCAGCCGGGTAGAAAGTAACCTGAGTTTGAAACAACTCTTTTTCCGTAGCAAAGCGAAGTATAAGATCTATTATAAAGACCGGTTTATCTGTTTTTCGCCTGAGATTTTCGTGCAGACCCAAAGCGACATTATTCGTTCTTTTCCCATGAAAGGCACCTTGGATGCCTGTGTGGAGAATGCCCGCGAAAAATTACTTTCCAGCAAAAAAGAGTTGGCGGAGCACTTTACCATTGTAGATCTCATACGCAACGATTTGAGTATGGTTGCCCGTGAGGTGGAGGTTCTCCGCTTTCGCTATGTCGAACGTATCAAAACCAACAAAAACGAAATTCTACAAATGAGCTCTGAAATCCGCGGCAGGCTCCTGCCTGAATTTTTATATGCTCCTGGCGATATGTTGCTGAAAATGCTGCCTGCCGGCTCCATATCCGGTGCACCGAAAAAGAAAACACTGGAGATAATCCGTGCAGCTGAAGGGTACGACCGTGGTTTTTACACCGGAGTTTTCGGGATTTTTGATGGCCGGAATATGGATAGCGGTGTGATGATTCGTTTTATCGAAAAGACCGCCAATGGCCTGGTTTACAAAAGCGGTGGTGGTATTACTGCACAAAGTAACTGTGAAGAAGAATATAATGAACTAATAGAAAAAATATATGTGCCGCTTGCTTGAAACCATTCGTTATGAAAACGGCCGATGCCAAAATCTGAATTTCCATCGGCTGCGGATGAGCAATGCCCGGAAAGTACTGTTTGGTCTGGAAAATGAAATTGCTCTGGAGGAAGCGGTACAACAGGCGGGAAAAGAACAATTAATATCGGGGAATGCCGGTCTTTTCAAATGCCGCGTGGTTTACGATAATCAAATCCGTAACATTCGGTTTGTCCCGTACGTTCTCCCACAAATCCGGTCGCTGCAGCTGGTGGAAAGTGACGACATCAATTACTCTTTTAAATATGAAGACCGGAACGCATTGAACCGATTGTTTGCCCGGCGTGGTTCTGCCGATGATATTTTGATAGTGAAAAACGGGCTTATCACCGATACCTCATTTTGTAATGTTTTGTTTTTTAACGGAAAACAGTGGCTTACGCCGGAGCAACCACTACTCAAAGGTACCCGTCGAGCCACCTTGCTCGAAAAGGAGCAGATAGAAACAGCAGTTATTGGCGCTGACGATTTACACTATTTCACCAAAGTCCGGCTCATCAATGCCATGATTCGTTTTGAAGACCAGCTGGATATTTCCATAGAATAAGGTAAACCGGATAATTTTTAATACATGATTCAATGGTCTCTCTTTTTCAATATCTTTGAGTGGTCAAATAAATTACAGTTTATTCCTCTCAGTTAACAGAGCTTATCCCATGGAACTAACACATATTGAACACATTGGCATAGCGGTAAAAGACCTGGATAAAGCTATCCATTATTATGAAAAAGTACTGGGCGTACGGTGTTATGCCATTGAAGAGGTAAAAGACCAGAAGGTGAAAACAGCCTTTTTCAAAGTAGGGCAGACCAAAATAGAGCTGTTGGAAAGTACAGACCCCCAAGGTCCGGTTGGGAAGTTTATCGAAAAAAAAGGCGAAGGAATTCATCACCTGGCATTTGCTGTTAAAAATATTACACAGGCGCTGGAGGAGGCAGAAAGCAAAGGCGTCCGGCTTATTGATCGAAAACCGCGCAAAGGAGCTGAAGGACTGGATATCGCTTTTTTGCATCCCAAAACTACTTTTGGTGTACTGACTGAATTTTGTGAAAACAAAACCGGAAAAGAGGAGTGAGTCGAAACTTTTTATCTTTTTACAAGAAATTGGCTTATTTTTTATATTTTTGAATACATAAAACAACAATTACATGCTGATAATTGGTATTGCAGGAGGAAGTGGATCGGGAAAGACCACAGTAGTCAATAAGATTGTTGCGTCGCTACCCAAAGATTCCGTGGCTGTCGTTTCACAGGATTCTTATTATTATGATAATGGTGAATTGAGTCTGGAGGAGAAACTGAAAATCAATTTTGACCATCCCAACTCCATTGAGTGGCCCTTTCTGATTAAACATATTCAAATGCTGCAGGAGGGTAAGGATATTGAGATGCCCATCTATTCTTACGTTACCTGTGCCCGGGCAACAGATACGCAGAAAGTGAGGCCCAAGGAGGTTATTATTGTGGAAGGGATTTTGATCCTGACCAATGCGAAGCTTCGTAAGCTTCTGGATGTTAAATTGTTTGTGTCCACTGACAGCGATGAGAGACTCATGCGAATTATCAGGCGCGATATTCAGGAAAGAGGTAGAAATTATGATGATGTACTGACCCATTATTCCAATTTCGTGAAGCCAATGCATCAACAATTTATTGAGCCCACCAAGCTCTTTGCCGATGTGATTATTCCTCAGGGTGGGAAAAACAAGGTGGCTATTGATATGGTTGTGGCACAGATAAAACTCAATCTGAAAGCACTGGAAGATGAAAAATAGACCGGGTTATATCGGTTTTGGTCTTGTTGTCTTTTTGGCAATGCTTTTGGTTGTGGCTTCCTGTAATAAAAATCCGGGAGCAGGACCTTTCGAAAAATGGAGTTATTATACTTCTACTAATTCCAGGTTAATCAATAATGAAATAACATGCCTGGCAAAAGATGGTAAAGGGAATATATGGATTGGTACAAAGTATGGCTTTTCAAAATTTGATGGTACTGGTTTCTCAAGTTGGCAGGAAAACAGCGGACTGATTTATCATGATATTACAGCTATCGCGGTGGATGGGAAAGGAAACGTCTGGCTCGGAACTCCCTATGGCGTTTCAGAATTTGATGGCCAGAAATTTACCAATTATACTACTACAAACGGATTGAGTTCCAATAACGTTTACGCCATAGCCGTTGATGCCCAAAATGTTATTTGGATAGGAACAGGTAAGGGAGTCTGTGCTTTTGATGGTCAAAAATGGACATATTACGAAAAAACAGGTGGTGTAGCATTGGTGAACAACCATGTACAATCGGCTATGGTTGACAAGCAAAACCACAAATGGTTTGGTACGGAGTATGGCGTTTCGGAGTTTTATAACGGAATATGGACAACCTATCTCTCTAAGAAAGCATTGGCAAACTACACTTTTACTCTCTTTCAGGACTCAAAAAATAATGTTTGGTTTGGCACCATGGCCGGGGCACTAAGTTTGGATAAATCGGGTAATCAGATTGCCCTGACTACAAAAAACGGACTTATTTATGATCAGATTGAGTCTATATCCGAAGATAATAATGGTGCCATGTGGTTCGGAACACAGTTTGGGGTTTCAAAATATGATGGGTCGTCCATAAAAACCTATAACACTACTAACGGGCTTGTTGCTAATTGGACAACGGCTATCCTGAAAGCCGATAACGGAGATATCTGGTTCGCCTCTGTAAACAAAGGGTTATCCGTATTGCACATTTCTCAGTAACCTGTTTTCTGGTTTTTCTATCTTTGTTTCTCCAAAAATCGCCTGCCTTTTAACAAACTGTTCTCATGTTAAAAAAGAAAAATACCATTAAAAATCCCTGTATTCAGGTTTGTACGCTGGACGATGAAAAAATTTGTCTTGGATGCCTTCGTAGCGCGGAAGAGATTCGGGGCTGGCATACCATGACCGATGAACAGAAACTACAGGTGCTGGACAATATTGATGAGCGCCGGCGTACAAAAAATGCCAATAACTACGATCATTACGTTTAGATGTTATCATCAGTAATCTTCCGATTTCGTAATACGCCTCTCTGAATACAGCCAAAATATTCCCTTTCAAAATGGGTGCCAATGAACTAAACATCTGTTTTACAATTTATTGTAAAATTGTGCACAATATTTGCTGTTGACTGATGCAAAACAAGAATACCATGTTGATTGCAGCCATTGGAGTTTATTTAGTGATTATCTTTCTGCTGACTGTTATCGGTATCGAATGGCACGGCGAAGGGCTGAAGATATTTACGATGAGTCTGATTCTGACCCCCATTTACGGTCTGTTTCTTTTGTTGAAAGGACGGCACAAAGCGGTGAAGATACATTATTATTATTGTGAAGAGTGCCGGTATATTTACCCTGTTAAATTAAAGTATTGTCCTGTATGCCAGGAAAAAGATAAAAAAGTTAAATTGGTAAAATTTGAAAACCCCCATAAACTAACAAACCTCTATAAACAGCTGTCCCTTGCTTAAAAAGTTGCCCCGAACGGGGCAATTTTTTTGTCTTAAATTTTTCATAAATTTTCCTAATATTTAGCCAATATTTCGGATGCTTTCTGAAAAGTATTACCTTTGAGAAAAACTTAAAAACACAGACATCATGATAAATAAAAATGTAGAAAAAACGCTTAACGAACAGGCCCGGAAAGAAGAATCTTCCGCTCGTTTATACCTTGCTATGGCTATTTGGTGTGAAGTGAACGGTTATCCCGGCGCTGCCACCTTTTTGTACAACCATACCAATGAAGAGCGAACGCATCAAATGAAAATAATTCACTTTATCAACGAGCGCGGCGGGAAAGCTGCTTTGTACGAGTTGGAGGAGCCTAAAGCCAATTTTAACTCGCTCGAAGATGTTTTTACACAGGTTCTGGCTCATGAGGAGTTTGTCACCAACGCTATTAATGAGCTTTATGGCCTTACAGTGGTAGAAAAAGACTACACCACCGGTAACTTCCTGCAGTGGTATATTACAGAACAGGTGGAAGAAGAAAGTACCATGCGTACTATTCTCGACAAAATTAAACTGGTCGGGAAGGACAAGGCCGGTATGTTCCATGTTGACAAAGAGCTGGAAGCTATGGCGCAAAGTAGTGCTGCCGGTAACGTATGATTCTTTATGGATACGGGAAGGTGTAGGGCTAAACTATTTTATTTGGTCATTTTCCAGAGCTTGTGTCAGTTTTCGATACCAGCTTTCTCCGAATTTTCTGATTAATGGAGCTTTAAGATATCTGTATAAAGGGAGATTTTCCTGTTTTCCTCTTAGAAGGGCAGTTTGGCAGATGTCCCAACGATTGTAATTGATAGCAGTGTGATGCTTCAGCTTTGACAATCTTATCGGATACAGGTGGCAGGAGATGGGCTTTTGGAAGTCTGTTTTCTCCTCAAACCAGGCTTTTTCGATGGCACAATAACTGATACCATTTTTAAAATACACAAAAGCACATTCGAGGTCATTGACCAGTGGGGTAACATATTCGCCATCTGTGTCATAATCAAAAACGCCGTTTTTTCCCACTACCTCAAGCCCTTTCCTGGTCATAAATGGTTTTATCTCTTCGAGGTAATCTTCCAGTATGGCGATTTCTTCTTCTTCCAGCGGGGCTCCGGCATCGCCTTGCACACAGCAATCACCTTTACATTGTGATAAATCGCAGGAAAAGCAGATAGTTTTAAGTTCTTCCGAAACCAAGGTGTCATCAATCATTATCATGCTGCAAAAGTAAACAATCGGCAAGTCGGTCTATGTCCAAATTTTGCCTGCAGAGGGAGATTATCCACAATGAAAATAATGTGTTACCAGCTCCATTACCTTTTCTTCGTCGTTTTCAATCTCTTCACGCAGGTTCTCATCGCGGAAAGCTTTCAGAAAATCAATATGATAATTCAACAACCCCTCCGGGAATACATTGTATTTGGTATAAATGGCCTTATGTTTTTCCAGCATTATTGCGGAAGCTACACATGATGTAGGAAGGTGTCCCAGTTTTTTTTGTGCATCTTCGTTTTCTTCTTTGAAGATATCCATATCCACGTAAGTATTTTGTGCCACCTGCAATGGATTTTTCAGTTCAAATCCATGACGAGCGGCTACTGTAATACCTGCTAACAAAAGATACACATCGGCCGAGCCATCAGCATTGCGAATTTCGATAGTCTGTTTGTTGGAAAAATCGGTTTTTCCGCCATTTTCCAGCGGGTTTACTTTGTGGATCATATTCATAGGACGAGTCCATCCCAACGGCACACGTACCAGCACCGAACGGTTGCGGTCGCCCCAGCAAATAGTAGTGGGAGCTTCCTGGTGTGGAACCAGTCGAAAGTATGATGTCGGATTCATGTTGCCGAAAGCTGTGAGTGATGGTGCCATTTCCATATATCCGGCAATGACCGTTTTGGCCACATCACTCAACACACCATCTTTAATCATTAGATTTTTGTTATCTTTCATTACGCGGCTATGAATGTGGAGGCCGCTACCGGCTTTCCCCACTGTAATTTTTGGTGAAAAGGTGACTGTAACACCGTGCCGTGATGCCAATGTCCGGATAATCCATTTAGCAATAACCAGTTGGTCAGCAGTATCTTCCACGTTGGTGGGAAGAAATTCAATTTCATTTTGTTCGTAAACCATACCTCCCCGGGTATAATTACCCACTTCGGAGTGACCGTATTTGATTGTTCCCCCGGATTCGGCAATAAGTTTCATGGCTTCGGTACGAAAAGCAGCCCATTTGGAAAAGGGCGAAGATTCGTGATAGGCTTTCTGGTCTTCGGCTTTGAAAAGGCCGTCAGCTTCGCTTATAATGTAATATTCCAGCTCGCCCATGGCATCGAAAGAATAGCCGGTTTTGTCCTTAAAAGCCTGATGCGCCTTCTTTAAAATGTGTTCGGGTGCACTTTCCACCGGATTTCCTTTACTATCGTAGTAAGCACAAAGAATGTTCAGTGTGGGGATTTCGGAAAAGGGATCGAGAAAAGCAGTTTTATATCGGGGGATGACATACAAGTCGCTGGAACCTGCCTCCACAAACGGGAAAAGGCTGGAGCCATCCACACGCTCACCGGCGGTCAGAATATTCTCCAGATGATCGCGGCTGCCAATAATGAAGTTCAGCGTCTTGAGACGTCCGTCCCAACCTACATACCTGAAATTGATCATTTGTATATCGTAATCCTCAATAAAACGAATGAGGTCTTCTTTGGTTAATTGTTCAGCCGGTTTATTCAAATACTGAATAACCGGATTCGGATTCATAGCTATTTTTTTGTCCATTCTTTTTAAATTTTGACGCACAAACATAGGGATATTTTAGCTTGCTACCGGTGTTTAAGGCTCTTTTAAGTTTGTTAAAGACAGTGCCTGGCAGCCTTTGCGCCACATGAAGAGGAAAAGTTGGCGTAATCATCGCTATTTAGAATATTTCTTACTAATTTTGCCGCTCTAAAAAGAACAATCTTATGCATGAATATATAAATTTGGGAATTGTAACATTGATTACATTTTTCTTCAACATGCCGTGGGGCTACTGGCGTGCGTCGGTGAAGAAATTTTCCTGGAAGTGGTTTCTTGCGGTACATTTACCCATTCCCGTGATAATCTTTATGCGCTTTTATTTTAAATTGGGTTTTCAGCTATATACCTATCCGTTTTTGGTGGGGGCCTTCTTTTTAGGTCAGTTTGTGGGCGCCAGGTATTTCAAAAAACGGAAAGCTGCTGCTTTGGAAATAGAGGCATAATTCTGTCTTCCTTTCGTGTTGTCAATAACCGGTTTTCTGTGTTTTTTTCTCTTGGGTGTGAAGAAGTCATAAACTTCTTTAAAAAAGTTGAATTTTAGGTAATCTTAATCCGTAATACCACTCTATTTCATACTTTTGCAGAAAAATTCAGCTAATGAAGAAAATTTTACTTATATTATTTATTGCCTTAGGAGCTTTCACTGTCAGGGCACAGGATACGCTTACCTTTTTACAATATAATTTATTGAATTTCGGGAATTTTCCCAGTTATTGTCCTTCAAGTATCAATAATGTCAGCCGCAAAACAGGATATATTGGTGTCATTGTGCATTATGTGAAGCCCGATATTTTCACGGTAAACGAAATGACGACAACACGCTCTTACCACGATTCTCTGCTGAACAATGGCCTGAATACTGATGGCGTTGATTATTACACCAAGGCTTCCGATACGCTTTCAAATGGGTATCAGTATACCATGAATGTGCTTTATTACAACAAAAGCAAATTGGGCGAGGCCGGACATATCATTGCCCAAACTTATATTCGTGATGTTGATGTTTATAAATTGTATTATAAATCAGCCAATTTGAATCAGGGCGACACCACTTTTATCTATTGCGTGGTGGCACATTTGAAAGCCGGACACGATTATAACGGCAGCACCGCAAATCAGGACACACGAAAAATTATGGCAAAAAACACCATGGGATATATTGCTACACACGATCCTGATGAAAATTATCTGCTCATGGGTGATTTTAATGTATATACAGACCAGGAGCCTGCTTTCCAGGAATTTATCGACTATAAAGATGCTGCTATCCGTTTTAACGATCCTGTAAACCAGATTGGCGACTGGCACAACAATTATAACTATCGGATGGTTCAAAGCCAAAGTACACATACCGCAGATAACGGATGTGCTTCAACGGGAGGATTGGACGACCGCTTTGACTTTATTTTGCTTTCCAATAACGTAAAAAACGGAACAAAAAAAGTTAAATATGTTCCAGGTAGTTTTCATGTGGTTGGACAGGATGGAAAGCATTTTAATCAGGCTGTTAATTCTTTGCCTACGAATACCTCCGTTCCGGCAAACGTACTGAATGCACTTTACAGTAATTCCGATCATCTTCCTGTTACGCTGAAAGTTACCGTAAATCAGCCCACAGGAATTCCCCAAGTTCATACTAATATTGACAAGTTGAGTTTTACCAATCCGGTAAAAGACGAATTGAACTTTAATGTAAATGCTGATAGAGCTATAAGCCTTCATGTAGAGGTCTTTTCGTTGGTGGGGAAAAGGGTAATGCTGCACAAATTTTTCATTAGCAGAGTCCAGTCGCAGCAAACAATGGATATAAGTGATTTACCCAAAGGCCTTTATATTCTACGCTTTACAGAACCAAACGGACATAGTTTCAGTCGGAAACTACTGAAATATTGATTTGAGATCTTCTTTTTCTATGAAATATCCCGGCGGTCAGGTTTTGTGTAGCCGTAAGTGCTTTGCTTAAATCGTCTCTTCGTGGTTTGCAGTACTTTGCCGGAGACTTCATGATTATTATTAATCCGGGCTATTAGTTCTTTTTTGTAGTTTTACCCTGTTGCAGTGTCAAGTTTGCTAAAATTATGAAGAAAACGCTACGTGTTTCCGGTATCATTCTGCTCCTCATTGTTACGATCATTTTTGTTTTTAACAGTGTTGTTGCTAAAATTATCGAAAAGAAAATTGATAGTTTTCTGGTAAATGAACATTTGAAACATTACCATATCAAATACACAAGTGTCGGTTTTAATTTGTTAAACCGCTCTGTCAGCCTGACAGGTTTTAGATATTTCCCCGATTCCGCCTTTCTCAATAGTCTTGATAAATCAGATTTCAACACCATAGTACCGGAAATAAGTGTTGGCAGGCTCACTCTTTCAGGTATTAATTTTTGGGCAGCAATAGAGGGCTATAACCTGGTTGTAAGAAAGATAGCTGTAAAAAAACCGGTAATAAAGTTGTATAAATTTGATGGTAAGCTGCGACACGCAAATGAAGAAAAGAAAAAGAGGCTTTCCTTCGAGGATTCTGTACTTCTGATTGGCGTAAAAGGTATTTCGGTTGGAACCATAGCTTTTAATAAAAGTAAATTTGAAATTTACAATTATAAACAGAAAAAATATGTACTGACCAGTAAAGACATCACCATCACAATACATGGATTAACGCTTAAACCGAGCGGCCATGACAATGCTTATTTCTACCCTGCAATACGTAATGCTTCCCTTGTGGCAAAAGATAATGTACTTGAACTGGGAAACCATCTATATGAAATTGCATTTCAGCAGCTTGCCGTTGATTTGGATGACCAGTCGCTAATTTTCGAAGGATTTCATTTCAAGCCACTTTACTCCAGGGATGCCTTTTCAAAACACATAAAGTACCAAAAAGAGCGCTTTGACATGCAAGCCGGAAAAATTGCTTTTACAGGAGCCGATTTTTACCGTTTTCTAACAGAAAATGAAATTCGCGTAAGAAAAATCAGCATTTCTGATGCTTCTATCAATCTTTATCGTGATAAACGTGTGCCTTTTAACCACAGCCAGCGACCGCTTTTGCCAAACCAATCACTGAAAAGAATGAATGAGAAGCTTAAAATTGATACGGTACTAATAAAAAACACCCGTTTTGATTATGGTGAAATGACAGATTTGAGGAGTCAACCGCTGGCCATCTATTTCACTCATCTTTCGGGAACTATCACCCATATTTCAAATTTTCCCTATTTGTGGCGAAAAAATAGTATGAAAGCAACCTTTAAAGGACGTGTGATGAACAAGGCCACGATGGGTATTCAGTTTGTTTTTCCTCTTGCAGTAAAAAGTGACACTTTCTATTTCAGTGGTGCTGTTCATGGTCCGGTACCATTTTCTGTTTTTAACCCGGCTATTTATCCTGCTGCAGGATTGAAATTTAACGATGGCATACTGGATACGCTTACATTCAGTGGAAGTGCCAACCCGATCTATTCCTCAGGAACTATGTTAATGCTTTATCACAACCTGGGTCTGCAGGCAATGAAGAAGAAAGAGGTGCAAACAGCCAATAAATTTTTAAGCTGGGGAGTCAACTCTCTTATACGAAAAAATAATCCCCGCATAGGAGAAGGCAAGAAACCCAAAGCGGTTTCGATGTTTTTCCTGCGCAATGTGGAAAAAGGATTTGGAAACTTCTTCTGGAAGACACTTTTCAGCGGGATGAAGGGCACCATGTTGCCCAGTGTCAACACAATAAACCGGAAGAATATGCAGTCCGTCTACTCATCCGGGTATAATGGCCGGAAGCCAAAATCACAAACAGGGAAAAAGGAGAGGTAATGCTGCTTCAACAGTCCGGTAAAAATTCTATCAACCTGAATTACAGACAGATAGAGTTGCATCAGGATAAGCGTAACCTATTATGACACAACTCTTTGCGTTTCTTGCGTCTTTGCGAGAACGAAAAATTACCGGAGTATTTCTGTTTGAGGATGCAAAAAAAAGCCGGAGAAATCTTCTTCTTCGGCTTTTATAACTTTTACTCTTCCTCGCTCTGCGAAGCTTCGTATTCTTTCAGTAATTTCTCCTGCACATCAGTTGGAACCTGCTGGTATTGATCAAATTCAATTGAAAAAACACCCCGTCCCGAGGTGATGGAACTAAGTGAAGTAGCGTATCTTGCCATTTCAGCGCCAGGGACTTTGGCACGGATTATTTGGTTTTTACCCTTGCTGTCCATACCCATAATCATTCCGCGACGACCTTGTAAATCAGTCATCACAGCACCCATCATCTCTTCGGGAACGATAATTTCCACGTTGTAAACTGGTTCCATAATTTTTGGGCCGGCATCTTTAAAAGCCATACTAAAAGCATTTCGTCCTGCCAGTTTAAAAGAAATTTCGTTGGAATCCACCGGATGCATCTTCCCATCGTAAACGTACACAATAATGTCTCTGGCATACGAGCCCGTAAGCGGCCCTTCGGTCATACGCTCCATGATTCCTTTCATAATTGCCGGCATAAAACGGGCATCGATGGCACCACCGACAACACAATTATTAAAAATAAGTTTACCACCCCAGGGAAGGTCATGTACTTCGGTACCCCGAACCGGAAAGTCGGTAGGCTTTTTATAGTCCTCCACATAAGGTTGAATACGCATGTGAACTTCGCCAAATTGTCCCGATCCACCCGATTGTTTTTTGTGGCGGTAGCTTGCATCGGCAATCTTTGTTATGGTTTCCCTGTAAGGAACTTTCGGAATAAAAATCTCAACCTCTAAGCCATTGGCTTTGGTGAGATACCATTTTACGGTATTTACATGAAACTCACCCTGGCTTTTTATGAGAAGTTGCTTCAACTCGCGTGAGAACTCGATGCCGAGGCTGGGGTCTGTTTTGCGCATTTCGTTAAGCAAAGCCCCCAACTTCTCATCATCAGCCGAATTGACAGCCTTTATGGCTACGGTATAAAGCGGGTTGGGCAGGGTGAAAGGTTCAAAACCGGCATCTGCTTTTTTAGGGTCAAGCAATGTGTCTCCGGTTTGCACATCTTTCAGCTTAATTGTTGATACAATGTCACCTGCTTCCACTTTTTCAACCTTGTCACGGCTTTTACCATTGAGGCCAAACAATTGGGTAATCCTTTCCTTGTTGCCCGTACGGGGATTGATCATGTCCATTCCTTCGGTGATTTCGCCACCGTAAACTTTAAAGTAGGAAACTTCGCCAAGATGTTGCTCAATAGATGTTTTGAAGATAAACAATGCAGCCGGCTCGTCCACCGAGCAGTGGAATTCTTTACCCTCAGTTGTCTTTCTGGAAGGCATATCGTCCGGAGCAGGGCATGACTTACTGATAAAGTCGAGCAGCCGGCTAACACCGATACCCTGTTTGGCTGAAGAAACCATAACCGGAAAAATGGCCCGGGTGATAAGTCCCAGTCGTAATCCTTCGCGCATTTCATCAATGGTCAGCGTGTCGTTCTCAAAATATTTTTCCATGAGAGCTTCATCGCCTTCAGCGGCATTTTCAATCAACTTCAAATGTAATTCTTCTGCTTTGGCCACCTCGCTTTCCGGGATATCGGAAATTACAGGTTCTCCGCCACCAACTTTGTATTTCAGCTGTTTCATCAACACCAGGTCAATAATGGTGTCAAAGTTCTCTCCGGCATTCACCGGATATTGAACAATGGTTGCTTTATCGCCAAAGTAATCTTTAATGGAGTTAACTGCATCATCAAAATTGGCAGCATGGTGATCCAACTGGTTCATAACAAAAACAACCGGACTGTTGGCAGCAACTGTTTGCCTCCAGGCTGTTTCGGTGGTGGCTTCTACGCCGGCCTGGGCATTCACCATGAGCAAAGCGGTGTCGGCAACATTCAGTGCAGCAATAGTTTCACCAACATAGTCGGCAAATCCTGGCACATCAAGCAAATTAATTTTTTTATTGTCGTAAAAAGTGTGAAGCAGAACGGAATGGACGGAGTGTTCTCTTTCCTGCTCTATGGGTTTGTAGTCGGAGACCGTATTTTTGTCTTCTATGGTTCCTTTTCGGCTGATTACTTTTCCTTCCATTAACATGGCTTCCGCCATGGTTGTCTTTCCTGATTTGGCACCGCCAATGAGTGCTACGTTCCTAATCTCACTTGTCTTATATACCTTCATATGCTGTGAATTTTTAACCGAATAGTGTTAGTAATGCTGTGAATTATCTGATTATATATTTTATATACGTCCTGACTTCTCTTTTCAAAACCTACTGAAGTTTTGAAAGTCAAAAATCCAGAAACAGATGCTGAAAAACTATCAGGACGACAAATGTAAAAAAAATCAAATTAGTAATGAGCTACTATATTTAAATTCATTCTAAAGTATATAATTTGTAATAGTTAAAAATTAATAATAGCCGAAAAAAAGTTGCTTTTAATACAATTTTTTTGTATTTTTACCAGTATTTTCATCAGTTTGAGATGAGAGAGGTATGTAGTTGAGCTATATTCCGGTAAAAACAAGTGTTCTTAAGGGCTTTATATGTGGGAAGAATTTCCAAAATTTGGTCTTCATCAAGAAGGTGTTTAGAATATTGTGATTGTGGTAATAAGCTGGCTCATAGTTTTGTAGGATAATTTTTATTTAAAAAAGATAATCGAAATAGTAACGTATGTAATAAAATTTTACAACAATTAAAATGAAAACTCCCGTCAGTATATTGACATTACTTTTAGCTGTAAGCCTTTCTGCTTCTGTGTGTTTTGGGCAAAATATTTCTCAAAAATCTCCACAGAATAGGCAATCATCGGTTAAGATAAATAAAAAACTACTTCCCCCCGGTTTTATGGCAGGTCTTCAGATTCAGACTTCCCATACCAGAAAGAATGATAAATCAACACGGGGCTTTACATATCATGTGGATACCGTGCTGATTTATTCCAATACTGTCAATCCTCAACGATATATTTATTTTTACGATTCTGCTGGTAATAGGGTGCTGTCCTATACTGAACTAACGACAAACGGGCAATGGGTCTATGTTTCAAAAGACAGTGCTACTTACGATTCGGTCGGAAACCAGTTGACCTCACTTTCCAAAATATGGGATAATGGAAGCTGGGAGAATTCGTCTCTTAGTCTTTATACATATACAGTCAACCACGATGTTGTTTCACGAATTAGTAAAGTGTGGAACGGTACCAGTTGGGTTTATTCCGACAGTACCCATTTTTCTTATAATGCTAATGATAATAAAGTGGCTTCCTTCCGAGCTGGTTGGGTTGATTCACTATCAAGCTGGCTAAGTCGTAGTTTCAATCTGTTTGCTTACGATTCTGTGGGCAATCTGGAACTTTCTTTAAATGAGTTGTGGAACGATTCGTTATGGTTTAATAATCAAATGGTTAAATACACATATGATTCCGCTTCTAATTTGATCCGAGGGCTTGTGCAGAACTGGGGGGATAGCATTTGGGTTAATTTTTATCAAGAAAATTACACTTATGATTTAGCAAGGAACAGGTTATCTTATACCGGAGAAATTTGGAGCGACAGCGTCTGGGTGAATGACCAGCATTATGATTATTCCTATAATACTTTCGGCCAGCTTGAAATAGGAATCGGGGAAAACTGGAATAACAGTGCTTGGGTTTATTTTGAAAAAGGACAATACACCTATGATCTTTATGGAGGGGTAGAAACCTATTTATACCAGAAGTGGAATAACGATACTGCCTGGCAGAATATTTCTCTGTCGCAGTACAATTACGATAGTGTCGGAAATGCTTATCTTGGAAATTATTTTTCCTGGGATACGGCAAGTCAAAACTGGTTACAGAATCGGGATGGATTGTTGCAGATAACTTACAATTATGGCAGCCTTACAGGTTATTATACGGGATATCAGGCTGATGTTAAGTACAATACGCCACTCTCTACGGGTATAAGTGACAGGATTGAAGATGTTGTTTCTCAATATACGCTTGCTCCTAATCCGGCTATGGATCATACCACAGTTTCCATAGGACTGAAGATGCGCGAAAAGGTGAACATGAGCATATATAATATTACAGGTAAAAAGTTGTCAAATGTGTTTCAGGGAACATTAAGTAAGGGCGTTCATCAATTTAACGTGCCGACAGAACAGCTACCTGCGGGGATTTATTTCGTGTCCTTTTTATCAGGGAAGCAGATGAAAACGATTAAACTGATAGTAAGAAAATAATACGATAAAAACAAAAGATATTATAAAACAACTAAATTCAAAGTCATGAAAAAATCTATTTCGACACTCACAACATTTCTTTTTGCCATCTTTTTGGTATGGAGCATGAATGCCATGGCACAACAACCCTCTGTAACTGTTATACAGCCTAACGGGGGTGAAAGCTGGGCTGTGGGAACTGCTCACCTTATTTCCTGGACAGATAACTTTACAAAACCGGTGAAAATACTTTTAAGTACAAACGGAGGGACTAGTTATACAACAATAACAGGTGCGGAGAGCCTGACGGGATCAACGTGGACATGGAATATTCCTTCCTCAATAACACCCTCTACAACTTGTCTAATCAGGGTTGAAAGTACTGTAAACAATAGTTATAAGGATGAAAGTGATGCAGTATTTTCAATTACGGATGGATCCGGAGATCTTTCAATCCATCTTGAACAGCCAAATGGAGGAGAAAGTTGGGCTGTGAATACTACCCATCTGCTTTCCTGGACTAAAAATTTCAGCGGATCGGTTGACATTGATTTGGAGGATGCTAATGGTTCAACACATGATTATTACAACATTTTTACAAATGTTTGGGGTAATTCTCATAGTTGGACTGTCG
>VAPE01001478.1_pt1 | contig 35135 bp, 30 predicted proteins | sample 3393911 | NCBI WGS metagenome assembly VAPE01 (sample SAMN08290436, study PRJNA428436) | hydrothermal vent metagenome | isolation source: Deep-sea hydrothermal vent chimney | place: Atlantic Ocean: South-mid Altantic Ridge
CTGCCTCCATCATCCGAACGTTGGATGGAGCGATCCATGACATAAACAATATCCGGGTTTTTCGGATCCACGGTTATACGGCTAAAATAGGAATCTGCCAACGCCGCATCGGGATTAACCAACTGCCAGCTCTTACCTGCATTATCCGAGCGGTATATACCACTGTTATTTTTAGCAGCCTGTATAGAGGCATAAACAATTTGTCCATTACTTCCGCGTGCAGCACCAAGGCCTATTCGGCCAAGCTCACCTGTAGGAAGTCCGTTGCCGGAAAGCTTTTTCCAATGACTGCCTCCGTCTGTACTTCTGTAGATGCCCGATCCCGGACCGGATTGTGGTAAAAAGTAATCGAGCCACGGATGCTGGCGCATCTGCCAAAGGGCAGCGTAAATTATCGAAGGATTTTCCGGATCAGACGCAAGATCCACAGCTCCGGTATTCTCGTTAACAAACAGAACATGCTTCCATGTTTTTCCACCGTTGGTGGTTAGGAAAACACCACGTTCGGAATTGGGGCCGAATGCATTACCCATTGCAGCGACCAAAACACGGTCAGGATTTTTCGGGGCTATCAGAATACGTCCAATATACCGGCTCTCTTTTAGCCCCACATTTGTCCATGTTTTTCCTCCATCTTTGGTTTTGTATATACCATTTCCGGCAAGGATATCATAACGCAACGCCACCTGTCCTGTGCCCACATAGATAATTTTGGGATTTGAAGGGGCAATGGCAAGTGTTCCCACGGAAGATGACTGCTGATGCTGCATCAAAGGCTGCCATGTTCGGCCTGCATCATCTGTTTTCCAGATTCCGCCACCTGCCGCACCAAAGTAGAAAGTATTTGGTTCGCCAGGAACACCCTCGGCCATTGTTGCCCAGCCGGCTCGATAAGGCCCTATTAGACGCCAATGCATATCCGCATAAGTACTTTCGGGGATTGTTTGGGAAAGGATGATTTGAAATGGTATGATTAAAATGATGAAGGTTTGTACCAGTGTTAATACTGATATTTTATTTTTTACCCGACGTGAAGTTGATTCGGCACTAAGAATATTGGCCATCTTAATTTTCTGTTTCATGATATTCAGCTCTCCTGTTTTATTTAGTTTGTAATAATTGAAAAGAACGAATAGCACAAAACCATTTGAGTTCAAAAAGCTGCATCATTCTTTCAAAAAGATATTGTTACAGCAAAAGTATTATAAAAAAGGAAATTTGTTCACACCTTAACTTTAGGAAAGCAAAAAAACACATGAGTAAAGAGAATCTTCCGGATTACGTGAATTAGTATGTCCATCTTCTGTTCACCACACTAACGGTCTCTTATCCTCCAAAACAGCCATCATGTAAGAATTATTCATAATTGGCTATGTAAAGCAACTCTGTTGTTTTAAGAAGTTCTTTTTATCGAAAATATTTTTCCCCCAAAAAAAAATCCATCATCTTTTGATTTTATTTTATTCGTAATTTTGCCGAACTATGGATATCGAAAAATTTAAACAAGAACTGGATGAACTTTTCCTGCTTTTTAACAAGCTGATGGAAAAGCAAGACTCAGATATGGAGAACATTCCGGGCATCAACAAAATGATGGTCGAGCAGTTCAAAGTATTCTTCACCAACTACGAAAGCATGAAAGACCAAATTGCCTACCAGCTGCAGGGACAGTTTGGCGACTCTATTCAGGATATGGTAGAGACGCTAATCAAACAGCTGCGCGAGGAGTTAGGTGAAGAGGACTGGATGATTGCCCAGGACACAGAGGTTACTGTTATACACGAAATTAAAAAGAACGTAACAGAACCTGAAAAGGAAATTGCTGAAATTGACAAGTTACTTCAGAATTCCAACCTTACTCCTGAACAAGTGGATGAGTTGCTGGATCGGCGGTCGCGACTGAAATGATTTTTTTCTGACAAACTCCTGGCTCCCTTTTTGGGAATATTATTTGTTTACACAAAGGCAATCCTATGTTTGAAAAAGTCAAGCACTACTTTCGAAACTATTACAAAAAGCGAAAACCTTTTGCCATTGCCACGGATATTTTATTTTGGGGACTTGTTCTTTTATTGGTGATTCCCTCCACACGTGTACAGGTTTCATCCTTTTTTATCCGGATTACATCCTTTGCTCCTTCCGGCCTTTCAACAGACAAACAATATTCTATCACTGATAACGCCCGTCAGTGGCAGCTTACAGATATGTCCGGGAAAACGGTAAATTTTTCAGACCAGCTTGACAAACCTGTTTTTGTGAATATGTGGGCTACCTGGTGTCCGCCCTGTCGCGCTGAACTTCCCGGAATTCAGAAGCTTTATGAGCAGTACAAAGACAAGGTACATTTCCTTCTCCTTACGGACGAGCCACAGGCCAAAGTAAGAGCCTTTGCCCGTGAATACCACTACGAGGATATGCCTTTTTACAGGTACCGCTATGTTCCACATGAGTTCTCAACAAGGAGTATTCCTTCTACATTTATCCTCTCGAAAAAGGGAATAGTGGTTTTATCTAAAAAAGGGGCTGCCCGCTGGGATTCCGACAAGGTAAAAAAGCTGCTTGATAACCTGATCAGACAATAAAATCGTGACTGATTTGTTATATCTTTGTAAAAATTTTAAAATGAAAGACATGAAACGTATAACAATAGGCGTATTTCTTTTTCTTATTCTAATCTCTTTCCCCTCTGTTAAAGCACAATCTCTCAGCGAAAGTGCCATGAAAAAGGTAACTGTAGGCTTTGATGCTTTTACCGATATTTGGTTTAACGCACCAACTACCGTTCACATACGTACTATTCATCCTTCTGGCAATGCTTACATTACCTACAACATGGGCGTTGGAGAGAGTAAGAAGTTTACTTTTGGTATTGGTTTGGGTATTGGCAACCACAACATGTACAGCAGCAATGGTATCATGGAAAATATTAAAGGAGACACCATAAAATACATCCAGGTTGCTAAAGATCTGAAAATGAAACGTTCCAAGTTGTCTTTAACCTACCTTGAAGTCCCTCTCGAGTTGAGATTTAAAAGCAAGTCTGGCCTTAAAATAAGCCTCGGCTTTAAATTGGGCTATCTTATAGACAGTAAGGAGAAATATATTGGAAATACAGTTGTTGGAGGTCCTCTTCAGGTTATCAAAAGGAAAAAAATAAGTCAGCTGGATAGTTTTTCCTATAGCCCGACTTTCCGTATCGGTTACAAATCATTTAATTTGTTTTTCTCCTACGCGCTGGGCCCTGTTTTCAGAGTAGGACACGGCCCCCAACTACATCCCATGTCGCTGGGGATAACCCTTACCCCGTTTTAACAGACGACAAACAAGATTTTACAACAAGGAAAATATACATTAAAGTACCAGAAACAGTACTGTCATAACCAATATGCCGAGCAGGTAACCACTATAAATTTCAAAAGAGGTATGCGAGGCTGTTTTCAGTCGCGCATATCCCGTAATCCCGGAAGCCAAAATCACTCCGAACAACCAAAGAAAGATAGTTGTATGCCATGATATCCCCAGAGCAATCAGTGCCCCGGTGAGTCCGCCCCAGGCAATCATATGCTGACTAATCTTGAAGAAATAATTGACTCCCAACCCCAACAATACCAAAGCAGTTGACCCCATCAAAAAAATGGTAGCCAGCTGAAAAACAGCTAATTGTGATAGGCCATAAAAGGCAAAATAGAAAAAGATCGCAATGGCAATCATGGGAATAATACGCTCCTGCCGGCGGCGCATTTCCATGCTATCTATCAGCTTAAGAAGCCACATACCCGTTGCCACTAACGTAGGCAGGACAAAAGTCAGGACAAAGACAAAGAGCAACACCATGGTTTTCATCTTCACCGGAATGATTAGTAAGTTATATAGAGGCAGCCGAAACAAAATCAGCAGGAACCAGGTGGGAACCAGCAGCGGATGAAAGAGTACCGAGAGAGCCCGGGCAAATGTTTTTTCCATCAAAATAGTTTTCTAATACGGCTTAACAATTTATACTGAGGCTACTTGAATTTACATCTCAAAATTCAAGTATAGCCGAAGATATGCCGCTCTCATTTTTGCATTTTACAATAGAAGCGGTATAAATACTACGCCCCCAACTCCTTACGTAATCTGGCTACAGGAATGCCAAGCTGTTCACGATATTTGGCAACCGTACGGCGGGCGATGGGATATCCCTTTACCTTCAAAGCATTCATAAGCTGCTCATCGGTAAGTGGTTTATTTTTATCCTCCTCTTCTATTAAATCTCTCAGAATGGTTTTCACCTCACGGGTAGAGACTTCTTCACCATCATCTTTTTGCATAGATTCGCTAAAAAAACTTTTCAGGAGGAAGGTGCCAAACGGTGTTTGAACATATTTACTGTTTGCCACACGTGAAACAGTGGAGATATCCATGCCTACGATATCTGCTATATTTTTCAGAATCATGGGACGCAGTTTGGTTTCATCACCCGACAGAAAATACTCGTGCTGATAATCCATAATTGCTTTCATGGTAATATAAAGCGTATTTTGTCGTTGCCTGACAGCTTCGATAAACCATTTTGCCGAGTCCATTTTTTTCTTGATAAAGCTAAACGCTTCTTTTTCCGCCTTTCCCCGTTTCCCATTGGCCAGATCATGCATCATATTAGCATAAGTACGGCTCACCCTCAACTCGGGAGCATTCCATGAGTTCAGGGTAAGCTCCAGTTCTCCGTTGTTATTGTTAATGGTGAAGTCAGGAATAATGTACTGATTATTGCGGGAAGTTTCTACTAAGGAGTTACCAGGCTTAGGGTTCAGCGTCAGGACAACATCTATCGCAGCTTTTAGCTGTTCTTCTGAAATATTGACCCGTTTCATAATCTTCTCGTAGTGCTTTTTAGTAAACTCGTTAAAGTAGCGTTTAACAATTTTGTAAGCCAGATTAAGAGGCTCGTCATTCTCGGTTTTCATCTTTCGTCGTAGCTGTATAAGCAGACATTCCTGCAAGTTCCTTCCACCCACTCCTGGAGGGTCAAACTCCTGAATTACAGCCAGCACCTCTTCCACCTCTTCTTTTTTTGCATCGATATTTTGCATAAAGGCCAAATCATCAACTATGGCATCAACAGAACGCTGAAGATAACCGGAATCATCAATATTTCCGATGATATATTGTCCAATCTTCAGTTTGTAATCATCCAGATATTGCAAGCCAAGCTGTTGTTTTAGTAGTTCGTGAAAACTAATTCCTGTGGAGAAAGGAATTTCTTTGTGTTCATTATCGCGGCTGTAGTTGTTGGTTTGTAGTTTATATTCCGGAATTTCATCTTCACCTTTGTAGTAATCTTCCATATCGAAATCATCCTGGTTTCCCTCGCTGGTTTCTTGTCCGTCGGCAGCTTCATTCGTCTCATCATTTCCAGAGCCCGGGTATTCTTCGTCACGATTATCTATGGCTTCTGCTTCAAGGGCAGGGTTTTCTTCAATCTCCTGCTTTACCCGTTGTTCCAGTTCGTTGGCAGGTACCTGTAACAACTTCATTAGCAAGATTTGCTGTGGTGAAAGCTTCTGTAATAATTTCTGTTGCAGGCGTTGCCTTAACATGGTTAAAAGATTTTATTTTTTCTATTGCCTCACAAATGTAAGAAGTTTTTTAAACTGGCATGGTTTTGGTAGAAAATCTTTTTCACAAACTTACAAAGTTATTTTACAGATATAAAAAGACAATAAAAAGGCTGTTCGCCATAGCGAACAGCCTTTTTTAATTAATGGTAAAACGGTTGTTATCCTAATTGAAGATATACCTCAACCCCAGTTGCATTTGCCATTTAGAGCGCAGAGAAACATCGTCCACATAAGAATTTTTCAGATTAGTATCAAATTTGAAATAAGGAACCCCATTCTTGTCCACACCGGTAACCGCAATCGGATTGGTGGAAGTGGCAAATTGGCGAACACCCCATTTGGAGTTAAACAAGTTGCCAAGGTTCAGGATATCAAGAGAGACCTGAAATTTATGCTTTTTGTTTTTGGTCAGGTAGAAATCCTGTATAAATTTAAAGTCCAGTTGGGTGTACCATGGCAACATAGCACCATTCCGTTGGGCATATTGGCCACGGCGTGTGCGCAGATAAGGATCCTGGTTGATAAACGCGTTCAAAGCAGTCCACTCAGCAGCAGCATTGGGTGAAACAACACCATTACCATTGGCATCCACGGTTCCAAAATGAATGTCATTTTGGTCAGTAGGTACATACAACAGGTCATTGTTTCTAATATGATCCTGATTCAGGTCGCCGGCATAAACATAAGAGTACCGGTTTCCTTTTCCGGCTTCAAAGAAGAAAGAGAAAGTGGAAGCCATACGTCCGTAAGCAATGCGATAAGCAGCACTGGCAATAATCCGATGTTTCAGACCAAAACTCGACCATGAGTACATCGATTGATTGGGATTACCGACCACAGGTCTGCTCTGAAAAGCATTGGCAGCAATTTTAGAGATCAAAGAAGTAACATCTTTGGCATCAAGATATGTATAAGCGGCCATTAGGCTTAAACCAAAATCCCAGGATTTGGAGACTTTAGTGGTAAAGTTGAACTGTCCACCCTTGGTTGAATTACCCATCACAATTGTACCGGCATCCAAAAACCCAATGGCTCCCGGGCTGGACGAATAGATGTTTACCTCGTTAAATCCTGTAAACATGGCACGGGTATCGCCCGTTCCGCTCAAATGTCCTGTAGGTGGTTTCATATTGAAGTTGTGATGAATGATACCGACAAGGGTTTTGGAGTATATGGTTTCAACAGTAACCAACCAGTGGTTACCCAAATTCATATCGATGGCAAGGTCACTTTTCCAAACTTGTGGCCAGCGAAAATTATTATCCGTAGCATTTACCTGAAAAGTATATCCAGGGTAGATCCCGGCATTGGTTGACTGGTTACCCAGCCAGACAAAAGGAATACGACCACTGAAAATACCGGTTCCACCACGTAGCTGCATGGTTTTATCTCCTTTGATATCCCAGTTGAAACCCACACGTGGCGACCAGAGAATCTTTGATTTCGGCCATTTAGTAGAATTAACTTTTGTTGGATTCCCATTTTGATCAACCCACCCATCAAAATTTTTCACCAAATCGGTTGCAGCAGATTGCGGGATCTTATTGAAATACATGGGAACGTCAATACGCAAACCATACGTTAAGTTGAAACGGTCGTTAATATGCCATTCATCCTGTACATAAAGAGCCAGCTGAGCAACTTTTACATAAGATAATGCGTAAGGCTTTTTCTGTGAATCTCTAACTTGCTTATTGAAATTAGTACCTGTGACAGAGTCGTTTTCCAAAAAGCTTTTGACGCTAAAGAACTTATCCCATGGATAGTAAAACAGGTTAAAAGAGTTCTCGAAACTAAAATAATCAAGGTTAATACCACCGGTGATGGTATGCTTGTTGGAGTAATAGGTCAGATTGTCGGAAAACTGGTAAACATCCTGATTCAAAACATTGTGGGTTGAGAACATTTCAGAACCGGCTGTAATCGCCAACTGACCGTTTTGGTTAAAGATATCTACTACCGGGTAAGGTACGGAGAAAGGCACACGGTAATCACGAAAACCGGTATAACCGGCAATAATTTTGTTGGCCACTTTGTTTGAAAAAATAGAGTTTAACTCGGCCACGATGGACTGAACATTGTTATAAATACGGTATGAAGAATTCTCGAAAGGTAATCGGTAACTGGTTGGACCGCGACCAATGATAGCTGTAGGATGGGGTAATTGTTCCATCCATGAATTCAACATATTGTAACGAACTGTTAAGTTATTGTTTTTGGAAATGTTCCAGTCAATCTTTGCCAGAATTTTGTAATTTTTCTTGTGATGGGTATAACCCTGATAAGCGCCTGGATTGTATCCCCAATAGTTTCTGAAACGTTCTTGTACCATACGGATACTGTCTTCGGAAACAGTGGTAACATTGGACTGTCCTTTATTTTGGTTGTTATAAGCCACCCAGCTATGAGCCAACTCATTACGTGTTTCACCTTCGTAATTGACAAAGAAGAAAAGTTTGTTTTTAATAATAGGGCCACCGAGACTCACACCATACTGCTTTGTGGTAAAGTTGGTATTAGGAACCGAAATGTCGCCGACCTTTGAACCAACCATACTTTTGTTTCTAAAGAAAGTATAAACGGTTCCTTTAAAAGTATTGGTTCCCGATTTGGTAACGGCATTGATACCGGCACCCGTGAAACCACCTTCCCGCACATCAAACGGCGCAAGCGAAACCTGCACCTGTGCTATAGCATCCAGCGAAACCGGTTGGGCATGGGTTTGTCCACCCGGCGTAGCATCGCCCAGGCCAAAAGAGTTGTTAAAAACCGAGCCGTCCAAAGAAAAGTTGTTGTAACGGTTGTTATTCCCACCAAAACTATTCCCATCAGATTCGGGAGTAAGCCGTGTTATGTCCTTCAAACTACGTTTGATGGTAGGCATGTCTTCAATAGCTTTATGGCTGATGCTAGTCATAGCACCGGTTCTGCCGGCATTGATGGTACCACTGGTGTTCCCCTTAATGACTACCTCACCAATATTTACCGATGCTTCCGTTAAAACCACCTTAATATCGGCTGTTTTATTTAAGTCGAGGTACAAACCTTTTATTTCTTCGGTCTTATAACCCACCGAACTCACTCTTACCGTGTAAGGACCGCCGATTTTCATATTTCGGAAATAGAACAGACCATCTTCCGAGGTAATGGTCCCATACTGTGTCCCTGTGGGCGTATGTGTTGCCAAAACGGTAGCTGCAAACAGTGGTTTGCCATTTTGATCGACTACTTGCCCTTTCAATGCGGATGTGGTTACCCCTTGCGAATAACCCGCAACACTCAGGCTAATAATGGCCAACATGAGTAGCGAAAAGCGTAAAATTACCTTCATAGTTTCTGTATTTTGTTAATAATAAAAAATAAGAACGAAAATAGGGTTTTCCTGCACTCAAAAAATATCAATTTTTTATTTTTATTTAACAATTATTAACAATCTGCGGGGATGCTTTGGTAGCTTTCTGTAAATTAATAATATGTAGATAAAATATATAGTTAAGAAATCATGCTAATATAATAAATAGGGGGTTGTTCTAAAGAAGAACAGACGGGGTTTGGAGTTGGTATCACACCCCGTTTCAATGTGGCACATTTTTCCTATTTTTGTTGTGAACATCAGGTTTAACCTCCGGGTTTGCTTTCACCATATGAAATAACCACACATGAAAATAATTGACAACTTACAAAAGCCGCAAAAACAGATGGCTGTTCTTGTTGATCCGGACAAACAGACAAACAACCAGTATGAGAAAATTGCTAAGATTGCACAAAATGCCGGTGTGGACTTTTTCTTCGTCGGAGGAAGTCTGCTCACCAGCAACAGTCTTTATCATTGTATCCGGACACTGAAAGAGAACAGTGATATTCCGGTGATACTTTTTCCCGGAAACACCTACCAGGTAAGCCGGAATGCAGATGCCATGCTTTTTCTCTCTCTTATTTCGGGACGAAATCCTGATATGCTCATTGGTATGCACGTAATAGCTGCGCCTTATGTCAAACTGAGCGGAATAGAAACTATGCCAACGGGTTATATGCTTATTGACAGTGGAAAACCTACTTCAGTGAGTTACATGAGCAACTCTTTCCCTATTCCCAACGACAAAAATGATATTGCCGCCTGCACGGCAATGGCCGGTGAAATGCTGGGGTTACGACTTATTTTTATGGATGCCGGTAGCGGTGCCGAAACACCAGTGCCTCCCGGAATGATTCGGTTTGTGAAAGATTCCATTGGCATTCCTTTGCTTGTGGGAGGGGGTATCCGTACCGCAAAAGCAGCAAAAGAAAGCCTGCAGGCAGGAGCCGACATCATAGTTATCGGAAACCGTTTTGAAGAAAATCCGGAGCTTATTTCTGAATTCACAGAAGTAGTTAAAAACGAAAATACCAGGTAAATATTCACAACAAATAATATCACGCTTCATTTTGGTGAATTTATTTATCATTCACCGTTTTCTCCAGTCTAAGCCGTAGCATATTAAGCGCCGCCAGCGCCGACCGCAGGATATTTCTTCCGCGATGTTCACCAAAATAAAACAATTGGGCTTCGGTGTCGCCGGTGTCTGCCAATGCAATCCACACAGTTCCTACAGGTTTTTCTTCTGTGCCGCCTGTGGGTCCTGCAACTCCGGAAACGGCAAGACAGTAATCGGTTTTCAATTTTTTCCTTGCACCTTCGGCCATTTCTATTACCACTTCGCGGCTGACAGCGCCCTGTTTTTCCAACATTTTCGGACTGACACCCAGCAATTCCATTTTAATACGGTTGGAATAAGAAACCACGGAGCCTTCAAAGTAACCGGAACTTCCCGGAATACCGGTAATCAAATGGGCAATGTAACCGCCGGTGCAGCTCTCAGCCGTTGAGATGGTTTTTTTCTTTTTCAGCAGTAGTTGGCCAATAACCTCTTCGAGACTAACATCATCGTAACCGAAAATAATTTCCGGAATAAGGGTTTTAAGTTTTTCCACCTGTCCTTGTATCTCCGTTTCCAGTTTTTGATGGTCTTCCCCTCTCCCCGACAGCCGGAGCCTGACAATGCCTGGTCGTGGCAAATAGGCAAGTTTGATATACGACGGCAGGTCATTCTCCCACTCTTTTATCTGTTCGGCCAGCAAGGATTCGGGCATACCGGTGGTCATAACAGTTTTGTGTACGATGGTTTCCATTTTAAAATACCTGACAAGTGCCGGAATAACCTGTTCCTGCATCATGGCTTTCATTTCAAAAGGCACACCGGGCATAGAAACGGCCACTTTCCCCTTTCTCTCGAACCACATACCCGGAGCCGTGCCGTTTTTATTGAACAGAGGCTTACATTTCTCCGGAATCATGGCTTGCTGGCGGTTAACCTCAGAAACGGGGAATCTTCGTGCTGCAAATATTTTTTTTACCTGCTCAAAAGTAGGCTCGTGAAAAACAAGTTTTGAATCAAAATATTCGGCCAACGTCTTTTTAGTAATATCATCTTTTGTGGGGCCAAGTCCGCCCGAGATGAGGACAACTTCTGCCCTGTTAAACGCCTGATTCAATGTATTTCTAATAGCCCTGTCGTCATCGGCAATGGTTGTGGTTTGCACCACGGAAATTCCGGCTTTGTTAAGCTGCGAAGCCATCCATGAAGCGTTGGTATTGACAACCTGCCCTATCAACAACTCATCTCCTATATTGATAATTTCTGCTTTCATGTATTTAAAATTGTAGCTTTGCAAAGGTAAATGATAAAGAGAATACGATGGAATTAAAAAATGCAGAATTAGTACTGAATACCGATGGAAGTATTTACCATGTAAAACTTAACCCGGGCGATGTGTCCGAAACTATTTTTTTAGTAGGCGATCCCGGCCGTGCCAAAATGATTTCCGAATATTTTGATGATATTGAATTTGCCGGACAAAACCGTGAGATAAATACTTTTACGGGGACTTACAAAGGCAAACGCCTCACGGTTATTTCCACAGGAATGGGCCCTGATAATGTGGAAATTGTTGTAAACGAACTGGATGCACTGTTTAATATTGATTTTAAAACCAGAATGCCTAAAAAAGATAAAACTTCACTAAACCTAATCCGTATTGGCACTACCGGCGCTCTTCAGGATGACATTGGTGTGGTTCAGTCTTATATTGTCTCGGAGTATGCTTTGGGGTTGGATGGCCTGGCTTATTTTTATGAAGATGGCCCCAATGTACTTCAACAGGAATTAACGGACACCTTTATTAATTACATGAACTGGGACGAAAGATTACCCCGCCCCTATGGAATTAAAGGTTCTGACTACCTGATTGAGAAATTATCCACCGGCTGGCGAAAAGGAATCACACTGACTGCCCCCGGTTTTTACGCCCCGCAAGGGCGTGAGCTGAGGCTCAGGGTACACGATAAAAGCATTATCGAACGTGCCGGAAAATTTGAGTTTCACGGTCAGAAAATCACCAACTTCGAGATGGAAACATCAGCTTTGTATTCGCTCTCGGCCATGCTCGGTCACGAAGCTATGACCGTTTGTGATGTCATCGCCAACCGTATTACCGATGAATTTAATCCCAACTACAAAAACAGCATGAAAAATCTGGTTCAGAATATGCTGGATCGGGTACTTGTACTTTAAAATTAGTAATGGTTCCGTATAGATTTTTAAGCTAAAAATCTCAATTCCCAACTTAAAATTACCCAAATAAAATTTATTCGGGGATCATTTTCCCTATTCGTACAATTTGTATGTGTGTGATATAACTTATAAGCTTTTTAAAACTGAGATAGCCTGGAAAGAATGATAAAATAAGGTAGCAGAGTTTTGGTTATTTTGAATTTATTATTTGGTACTTATTTGAAACTTGTTTTTTTGTGATTTATTTTTTAAGGCTACATAAACAATACTCCGGTAATAATTCTATTAACCTGATTTTCAACCAGTTGTAGATGTTTCATAATAAGTGTAACTTATTATGAAACAAGCATTTGCGTCTTGGCGAGAACGAAAAATTACCGAACTATTGCATAAAGAATCTAACAAAAAACCTTTTTACCCAAATACAGGCAATAAAACAACGAATGTTTCGTATCCCAATAAGAGTTTGTATTTTTGGTATTTAAATTATTACCGTGGAGCTTTATTCGAAAAAAAAACGCTGGAAGATTATTCTCGCCATTTTGGGAATCCTCATCATCGCAGCTTCTTTGTTTTATACAAATATTCTGGTGGCTAAATTTGCCCAGGCTGAGCGCCGGAACGTTCGCTTGTGGGCAGATGCCGTACACCGGAAGCTACGTTTGGTGAAATATACCGATGCCTTTTTTCGCCAACTCCGGAATTCGGAGCGTCAAAAAGTTGAGCTGCTTGCCGATGTCTATAAACGAATGCTTCGTAAGAACAATACTTCGGATGAGCTGACTTTTTATTTAAACATTATATACCGCAACCACGATGTCCCGGTTATCATCACCAACGAAAAAGGGAAAATCATTTTCTTTAGGAATCTTTATCCGGAGCCCGACAGCTCTTCCCTATACCTCAGGGGAAAGCTGAAAGAAGAGTTTTCAGTCTATCCATCTATCCCAATTCCCAAGACAGGAACCAGATTATATTATAAGAATTCATTGGTTTTTAATCAGTTGCAAACTGTTCTAAATGACTATATTACAGTCTTTATGTCGGAAATTACCGCCAATTCTTCCAATGTTCCGGTCATTGTTACTGACAGCACGCAAACCAATATTTTACAATTTGGTAATCTTAATGATGTACGCATGAGCAATCCGGCTTTCGCCAACAAGATGCTGCGAGAGATGAAAAGCCAAAATAAGCCTATCGAAATAAATTTCCCGGAGCAGGGAAAAGCTTATATTTTTTATAAAGATTCTGATTTGCTAACAAGGATGAAGTGGTTTCCGGTAGCACAAATTCTGGTTATCAGTTTCTTTCTTCTCATTGCTTATCTGCTCTTCAGCGCTTCAAGACGGTCGGAGCAAAACCGTGTGTGGGCAGGGATGGCCAAAGAAACTGCCCATCAGATAGGAACACCACTCTCTTCCATTATGGCCTGGGTTGAGCTTATCAAAATGGACGAAGCCAATGCCAAACAGGCAGCAGAAGAAATCACGAAAGATGTGAAACGCCTTGAAGTCATCACCGAAAGATTCTCAAAAATCGGTTCCACACCGAGCCTCAATGAAGAAAATCTCACCAAAATTATTTATGACACAGTAGCTTACCTGAAGCCACGCACCCCACGAAAAGTTCAATATAGCATTTTGTTTCCCCGTGAAAAAGAGATTATCCTGCCGGTAAACGTCTCTCTGTTCAGCTGGGTTTTGGAGAACCTTTGTAAAAACGCCATCGATGCCATGGAGGGCAAAGGGAATATCACCATCGACATGCAGGAAGAAAGTAAGCAGGTGGTGGTGGATGTGATTGATACGGGAAAAGGTATTCCACTTACCGGACAAAAATCTGTTTTTAACCCCGGATATACCAGCAAAAAGCGTGGCTGGGGGCTGGGACTGTCTTTGGCCAAACGTATTATTCAGGAATATCATAAAGGAAAGATTTATGTGAAAAATTCATCGTCCAAAGGAACTACTTTCCGCATTATCCTGAAAAAGTAAAGTATTATGATTATGCATCGAAATTCCATGAAATTTTTATGACGAATACCGATTAATCCTGTTTGAAACGGGACAAGCTGATTTTTGATTTAAGATTTGAGTTCCAAAATACTCCACTTCGACATTCATCATTCGTTAATCATTATTCGAGATTAGAAAATTAACAGAAGTTAAAGTAGTTATAATGAGATTGCAGACTTTTAAACATTAAACAGACAAAACCATCGTAGCCTTATGCCGGGTATCTATCTTCACATTCCGTTTTGTAAACAAAAGTGCCACTATTGTAATTTTTATTCGCTGGCTTCACTGAAATACCGTGATGTTTTTGTGAATGCACTGCTGAAAGAGATGCACCTGCGTAAGGAATATTTACACGACAAGCATATTAACACGGTTTATTTTGGCGGAGGGACTCCTTCACTCCTGAATGTGGAAGAGATAAACAGGATTATCCGGCAAATCGAAGAGCTTTTTGACCTTGATTCCCTCGCCGAAATCACGCTGGAAGCCAACCCCGATGACCTGTCAACCGAATATCTGAAAGCGCTGAAAAACGATACGGCTATCAACCGGTTGAGTATGGGCGTGCAAAGTTTTTTTGACGATGATTTGCATTATCTGTATCGTGTACATGATGGAAACCATGCCCGGAAAGCTATTGAAATGGCAAAGCAGGCCGGCTTTGAAAACATGACCATCGACCTGATTTATGGCATTCCGACACTGACTGAGGAAAAATGGAGAAAGAACCTCGCGCTGTTTTTCAGCTACAATATTCCGCACTTGTCGTCGTATGCCCTGACGGTAGAACATAGAACGGCTTTACAGGTGCTTATCGAAAGGCAAAAGCTGAAAAACACCGATGAAAGCCAAAGTATTCGTCATTTTGAGATTTTGCTTGAACAAACACAGCAACACGGCTTTGAACAATACGAAATTTCCAATTTTGCCCTGCCCGGCTTTTACTCCAAACACAACTCCACTTATTGGCTTGGCGGACATTACCTCGGGCTGGGACCTTCGGCGCATTCGTTCAACGGCTATTCACGCCAGTGGAATGTGAAAAACATGAAGCAGTACATCGAATCCGAAACTATTGACCACATTGTGCTTGAAAAAGAAATCCTGACCAAAAATCAACAATATAACGAGTACGTGATGACATCACTGCGAACTTCCCGGGGATGCAATACAGATCATGTTCTCAATGTTTACGGAAAAAATCATGCTGCGTTCTTCCAACAGAAGATTCAAAAGTATCTGACGAACCAAAAAGTTATCCTGAAAGGTAATATTTACAAATTGACCGATACAGGTAAGTTGTTTGCCGATGGCATAGCCGGAGATTTGTTTTTTGAAGAAAACTGAGTAATCTCTATGTCAAATTGAGTGTAGCATCAAAAAATATCCGGTTTATTTTCGCTTATGTAAGCTATGACAAAGGGAAAGCCTTTTAAGTTTTGTTAAGCTTAGGATGTAGTTTTTAGCATTAATTTTGCTCAACAATCTTTAAAAACAAAGAATATGGCAGAAATCACATTAAAAGGAAATCCCATCCACACGTTGGGAACACTTCCTGCAAAAGGCACAAAAGCACCTGAATTTACTCTGGTAAAAAACGATTTGAGTGAAGCTAAATTAGCAGATTACAAAGGGAAAAACGTCGTGCTGAACATCTTCCCCAGCCTCGACACTCCCACCTGCGCAGCTTCGGTAAGACATTTTAATGCAGATGCAGCCAGTCTGGATAACACTGTGGTATTGTGTATTTCAAAAGATTTGCCTTTTGCACAGGCACGTTTTTGCGGCGCAGAAGGTTTGGAGAATGTGGAGACGCTTTCTGGTTTCAGAGATGAAAATTTTGCAAAAAGTTATCAAACTGAAATTGCTGATGGTCCTTTGGCCGGGCTGGAATCACGGGCAGTAGTTATCATCAATGAAGAAGAAGGAACTGTGATTTACACGGAACAGGTTCCGGAAATAGTGGACGAGCCGGATTATGAAGCAGCTCTGGCGGTGCTGAAATAGTGCGAGGTACTTTCCGGGAAAACATTTCCCGGAAATATTAACTTTACAGGCTATAAAAAAACAGGACGAAAAACCGTTTTTAATGAAAAAGCCGAATTTTTACTATTTGTCCCTGCCTTTTAGTATTGTAAATGGTGTGGTGTGGGGCATTGGCATTGTTTCGCTGCCACTACTTGCCGGAACGACGGCGCGGGCAGGGCTTACTTTTGCTATGATTAATCTCGGTATTGCCGCCGGGGCTATTGTCTGGGGTCATCTGACACACAAATTCCGGCTGAATATCCTGATTTCTACGGGAACGGTTCTTTCTTTTCTTGCCTGGCTGGCCATCGTTTTGCTCAACGGAAAGTTTTTAATTCCGCTGGCTTTTATATTCGGTGCTTTTACCGCCAGCATTTCCACCTTTGCCAGTGTTATGATAACCAACACTTATCCTAAGGATTTGTGGGACAAATATATTGCTCAAATGCAGGCTTTTATGACCTTCGGAACGGTTGTGGGTCTATTGGTTACTGCCGTGTATGCCAGGGTGGTGGTAGGTCTTCCTTTTTTGTTTCTAGCTATTTTGGTTTATCTTCCCTTTTACAAACACCACCGGCATATTGCAACACATCATCAGCTGCATTCCAGCCTTCTCAAGCCAAAGATGCATTTTGCCGAGCTGTTCAACGGTTACTTTCACCAGCACATTCGCTGGAAACACCTCCTGAACTTTAAAAACAAGCCCCTTCTGCTGCTGAATATCCGGTGGATTTTTGTTATGCTGGCTCCGGCGCCGGTTTATGCTATGTATCCCCTGCTTATGAAAAATGCATTTCATTTGAGCACTTCGGATTCATCACTGGTATATGCGCTGAGCACGGCTTTCGGTGTCTTTCTGTTTATCACTGCCGGAAAAATAGCAAAGAGAAAAAGTCCGTTTTTTACGATGAATCTCGGCGTGTTCTCTTACGTTTTGAGTTTTATTTTAATGCTGGCAGGGATGTGGACGCAGCTCTTCGTTATTGGCATCCTCGGCTTTATGCTCATGATATTTTCCTGGGCTTTTATTTCTACAGGCATGAACATAGGCGTGGTGGAACTCACCAGCGAGAAAAAAAGAGGCGAAGCTCTGGGTCTTGCCAATTCATTCCAAAGTATCGACAATGTATTGGGCGGAGCCATCGGAGGATTTATTGTCGCTTCGATGGGTTTCCAGATGATTTTGTATTTCGGAATCCTGTTTTCCGGTATTGCCATCGTATTGAGTATCTTTCAACACAAACTTAAATCATAAAATTATGCTCTCCAAGAAGAAAAATGCTAACGAAAAAGAAATTGTCTCAACAACTTATGCCAGCAGGTTTTTTACCAAACCTGTTTCGCGCTACCATATTCCGGATGAGGGTATGGATGCTGATGTAGTGTATCAGCTTATCCACGATGAGCTGAACATTGACGGAAATCCGGCTTTGAACCTGGCTTCATTTGTTACCACCTGGATGGAACCGCAGGCCGAAAAACTCATTATGGAAACCCTGAACAAAAATCTGGTGGACCAGGACGAATACCCACAGACCGGTGTTATTCAGGAAAGAGTTATAAACATGCTGGCGCACTTATTTCATGCCCCGACTAACAAACAATCTGTTGGCACCGCTACCATTGGATCGTCTGAGGCAATCATGCTGGGACTTTTAGCTCACAAATGGAGCTGGCGAAAAAAGAGAGAGCAACAGGGTAAATCCACGCAAAATCCAAATATTGTAATTGGAGCAGATGTACATGTGGTCTGGGAAAAATTTGCCCGCTATTTTGATGTGGAAATGCGCATTATTCCCATGCAGAAAGGGCAATATACACTAACGGTGGAAGATGTAAAAATACGCATCGACGAAAACACCATTTGTGTGGGTGCCGTTATGGGAACCACTTTTACCGGACAACTTGATCCGGTGGAGGAAGTTAATGCGTTACTCGAAGAAATTGAGAAAGAAAAAGGCTGGGACATTCCTATCCATGTGGACGGAGCAAGTGGCGGTTTTATTCTGCCCTTCTTATATCCCGGGTTTAAATGGGATTTCCGGCTGTCGCATGTGCGTTCCATTAATGTTTCGGGACACAAATACGGGTTGGTTTATCCCGGTGTGGGCTGGCTTGTCATGCGCGATAAATCGGATCTTCCCGAAGACCTTATTTTTTATGTAAACTATCTCGGAAGCGAGGAAGCCACCTATACACTTAACTTTTCGCGCGGAAGCGCCATGGTGACGGCACAATATTACAACCTGCTTCGCCTCGGACGGAAAGGCTACAGGCAGATTATGGAAAACAGCCTGAAAAATGCCCGCTATCTAGCATCGAGAATCAGCAAAACTAACTATTTTGAGCTGGTAAATAAGGACATCAAACTTCCGATTCTCGCGCTAACAGTGAAAAAATCAGTAGGATTTTCCGTTTATCAGCTCTCGGATAAGCTTCGGGAAAGAGGATGGATTGTGCCGGCCTACTCGTTGCCTGCCAATGCCACCGATGTGGAGGTTTTACGAATCGTCATTAAAGAAAATTTTAGTCGCGACATGGCAGATATGCTCATTGAGGACATGCTTCGCTTTACAAAAGAGCTTATAGGAGAGAAAAAAACTAAACAGGAAAGTAACTGCAAAAATCAAATTCATAAAAATATTTGCTGACACAAGCACTGTTTCTAATCCTTTTTTAACTTTAAACTTTATCTTATAACTTTGAAAAAATAATTATTTATTTTTAGCAAAAAAGAAAGAACCATGTCTTTAACATTTGCACAAATAGAAGAGGTCAAACAAGCGGCTGCAAAATTCATGTATAATAACCGGCCGCCGGAAGATATCCGCCCACAGTTGGATTTAGGTTATCGCATTGATGGCCAGAGCGTATATGTTTTTGAAATAAGGCCACAATGGGACAAACCGGAGATTATTCAGAACTATGATGTAGCCAAAACCACCTATGTAGAGAGCAAAGGCTACTGGAAGATCTTTTGGCTTCGAGCCAATTTAAAATGGTATCCGTATCCTCCGAGGCCATACGTCAAAAGGATTTCGGAATTTTTTAATGAAGTAGAAGAAGATTCTGCCGCTTGTTTTTTTGGATAAAGAGAGCTATACGAACTTTTCTCCCTTTTCAATTTTTACATTAGTAACGAACAGCCTGATTTTCTGCTCATCTTCTTTACGGCAAACCAGTAAAACATCATCCTGTTCCACCACAATGTAATCCTCAAGTCCTTGCAAAACCACCAGTTTGTCCTGCGGCATGTGGACAATACAATTATTGGTGTCGTACAGCATAACGGTATTACCTACCACGGTATTTTTATTTTCATCTTTATCGCGAATAGTGTAAAGAGAGCCCCATGTACCGAGGTCTGACCAACCAAAATCTACACTGAGTACATACACATTTTCCGACTTTTCCATAACCCCGTAGTCGATGGATATATTTTTACAAACAGCATAAGTCTCTTTGATGAAAGCATCTTCTCCGGGGGTATTATATTTTCCAATACCTTTTTCAAAAAGGCTGTCCACCTCTTTCAAATGTTTGTCGAAAGCTGCCATAATACTTTTCAGCGACCAGATAAAAATACCTGAATTCCATAGAAAATCACCGCTGGCCACAAACGATTTGGCAATTTCAAGATTCGGTTTTTCAGTAAATGTCTTCACTTTGTGCAGGCGGCTGTCTTTGGGATATATATTTTCCCCTTCAAGCTGGATATAACCATACCCTGTGTCAGGACGGCTGGGACGAATGCCCATGGTTATCAGCCAATCGTATTCAGAAGCCGCTTCCATGGCTGTTTTAATATCTCTGACAAACTCTTCTTCTTTCAGAATAATATGATCAGAAGGAGCTACCACAATAATAGCATCCTCATTCTCCTCTTTAATCTTGTAATTAGCATACGCAATACAAGGGGCTGTGTTACGGCGCGAAGGCTCGCAAAGCACCTGTTTTTCTTCAATTCCCGGTAACTGCTCCAGCACCAGATCGCGGTATATTTCGTTGGTAACGATATAAATATTCTTTGTGGGAAGAATTTTGGTAAACCGGTCAAAAGTTAACTGAATAAGAGTTTTGCCGATACCGAGTACATCCATAAACTGTTTGGGATGAGCAGTTCTGCTCATAGGCCAAAACCGGGAACCAACGCCACCGGCCATAATCACACAATAATAATTGTCCATTGTAATTCTTTTAGGATATACAAAAATAAGAGAATATATTTAATACATCTCCTTTTTCACTGAAATCAATTCATCAATGTCCTCACTTCAGACGTCCGGATCTGAGTTGAAGCCAACGATAACAGAAACTACCTACTGTTGCACTGTCGCCTAAGGCACGATATCCATTTAATGATGAAGAATAACGAATATCGATCAACGAATGATGAAGTTAGTACCGGAAACCAAATCAAAAATCTTTAATCGTTGATCGGCGTTCGGCGTTCAAAGAAACAAGAAATTTTTTTCAGTTAACCATTAACCATCTCCACAACTGTCAGTGGCTGAAACAGAAAGATACGTTTGCTGTCCAGCTCAATACATTTATAGCGTTTCCGCAACTTTTCAACTACCTGAAACTTCCTGTTGTTTCTGAAAAGAAACCGATCACCCGGATTCAGGTCTTCAATAAGCGTTTCTCGTTTGCCACCATCAAACAGCATAAGTGTCCGGGTCAGTTCCACGTCGGCCTGGCTGGAAGCTTTGATATTTCGTAAATGCTGATAAATGCTTCGTTGCAAATCAGGGGGGAAAACATTTTTCTCCAGAAAAGGCTTCATCAGTTTGCGATAATTGGTTTTCCACTCTTTACCATGTGCCTGAGCCACAGCACCATACTGTTTGTGTGTTAACAAATGTGCTAACTCATGAACAAAGGTGATAAAAAACGCATAGGGATTTAAATCGTGGTTTATGGTGATGCGATGATAAGCCTGTTTGTTACCAGGGGGACGATAATCGCCCAGTTTTGATGCTCTGCTTCGGGTAATTTTCAAATAAATTTGATAGCGTACAACCCAGGCAAAGACCGGGTCAATCATGGCCTCCGGCAAATATTCTGATAAAATTTCTTTTTCTTTCATGAAGATGAGTACTATTTAATCTGATTAGTCAAAGATACATCGCGTATCAATTTCTCTAACGGTGCTGTTGCCTCTTTCCACCGATAATTTTGTTTTACAAAAGCGAAGGCTTTTTCTGATAATTTTTGGCCTTCCTTCTGGTTTTCCAGTAAAGACAGTAACACCTTGGCCAACTCTTTTGCACTGCTTCCTGTAAGTATTTCTTCCTTTTCTCTGGCTTTCAAAGCGGCATTGGCAAGCGGTGTGGTGACGCACGGTATTTTCATAGCCATTGCTTCCAACAGCTTATTTTGCAGCCCCGAGCCCATACGCATTGGCGCAATAAAGATATCGGAGCCGGCATAAGCTTCACGAATGTCATCCATCCACCCGCTAACTTTAACTTTTTTATTTCCCAGATTTCTGACTTTTCTATGGGGACTTGCTCCGGCCAACAACAGGCGTGTTTCCGGTTTTTTCTTCCACACCAGCGGCATAATTTCTTTGGCAAGAAACTGTGCTGCATCAACATTAGGAGGATATTTCATGTTACCTGTAAAAACAATTTCCTGGGTTTTTTTTCGTGAAAGCGGATAAAAAAACTCCATGTCAACACCGTTTCGAATCACAGTAATAGCAAGTTTTTTAGGGTGGGGGATTAAATCACGATCCTGCTCCGAAATGATGATTTTTTGGTCAAACAGGTCGAAGATTTTTTTTTCAAAAGCTTCCATTCGCCTGTACTCCATCTGGAAAACATGTTTCATAAGCCAGCCGGACTTATCGGCTCGCCGTTTTAATCCATAAGAAAAAGCATCCTGATAATCCAGCGTTTTAGTAACGGGAACATCCATAAGATAACGTGCTGTCCGCGAAAGCTGAGCAAACAGGTGGTCAGGATGGTATTCTGCAATCAACGCTTTTATCTTTCTGTCTGCCCGACGACTGTAGAAGTAACCTGATTGTAACGGAAATCCTGAAAAATAGGCTCGCAGAATATTTACTGCACGTCCATAAGCCGGCAGGTCAATGAAGTTAATGGAGCGGCAGTATGGTTGTAACTGTTCAAAAGCTTTTTGTTTGTCCACTTTTGGCAAAGGGTTTAACGCACAAAGAATAATCTCGTGTTTCTCCGACAGCACTTTTATCTGATGAAAAGCCCTGAGCTTATCCCCTTTTTCGAGGGGGTAAGGGATTCTGGAAAGTAAAACAAAGATTCTCATAAGTTGCATCTGTTCACCTCAGCAAAGGTCATAAAATTTCCTGATAAAAGGTCTCCAACTGTCCGATTATTTTCCGGTTATCGTGGTTTGCTTCCATAATCCTGCGGGCATTTTTTCCCAAAAGAGAAGCTTTCTCAGGATTTTCATACAGACGGGCAATGGCTGACACAAAATCATCAGACGTATGGGCAAGGAGAATATTTTTCCCGTCGGTATATTCGATGCCTTCGGCACCCGTTTTAGTGGAGATAACCGCTTTCCCCAGGCACATGCTCTCAACAATTTTAATTCGGACACCGCTTCCTGAAAACAACGGCACAATAGAAATACTTTTTGAAAGAATAAAATCGCGGGCATCAGGCACGTCACCCATAACCATCACATTTTTTTCATTCAACTTCAAAAGCCACCGGGGCATGGCGCGACCGGCGAGATAAAGTTTCAGCCATGGAAATCTCACCTTTACTTTTGGCCACACCTCTTTCAAAAACCAGCGTATCCCCTCCTCATTGGGCATCCAGTTCATGGCGCCAATATGAAACAAGGCATTTTCCTGCTGTTGTTTATGGCAGAGAGGATAATTTTCTAGATTTACACCAAACGGGATTGCCTGTACAGGTTTCTGGCAATGACCTTTAAAAAATACTGAATCTTTTTCCGTGATGGGCAGGATGCCATCAAAGTGATCCAGCACTGCCTTTTCGTAATTTTCGAGTGTGGTAAACAGGTGATGCAGGTAAAATTTCTTTACCGGATTACTGCTTGTTGCGTACATACGTTTCCATATGAGATGTTCAATATTGTGTGCACGTAAAACAATCTTAGCCTGGCTGTGTTTTCTGATAATGTGGAGATAGGGCGACATGAAAAGTGTTTCCAGCTGAACAATGTCGAATTTCTGTGTAAACAGGATTTCAATAAGCTTCTCTTCAAAAGCTTTTGAAATAAACCGCTGCATATGATAAGATTGTCGCGAAAAAAGGTTTAATAAGGCAGAAACAGGTTTTATGGCTAAATCCAGATAAACGAATTCTATAGCGGTTTTTTTGCGATAAGCCAGCGGGATATCTTCCTTAGCTACAGGATATTTATCCGAGTCCACAGCGAGAACTTTTACCTTATTTCCGGCATCAATTAACCCTTCAATCAGGTTGTTCATAGCCATGGCACCTCCTTCCTTTGCAGGCCATGGCGATTTGTTGCAAATGAAGAGTATTTTGAGCGGAGACATATTTTATCAGTCTGATTTTTTTTTCAGAAAAGGAATTTTTACTTTACCTAAAGTATCCAGAATTTTAATCAGTCCTGTGTGTTTTTCAATATATTTTCGCCAGCTTTCGGTATCCAAAAGAGGCGAATCGCTCGTAGCTTTGTAAGTCAGGAACAGGCCAAGAGGAAGAATGACTATAGTGGAGAGCCAGACGCCAAATATTACGCTCATCTCACCGGCACGAGCGGCTTTCTCACCGGTTACCGAAATAACATGATAAATCACAAAGAAGATAACGGAAATAACCACGGGTAATCCCAGCCCGCCTTTCCTGATGATGGCTCCGAGTGGCGCTCCGATAAAGAAGAAAATAAGACAGGCGAGAGAAAGTTTAAATTTCTGATTCCACACAATTTCATGTCGTATAATCAGCTGGTTTTTAGGCTTAACAATGCGGTTTACATGAAACAATACATTGTCTTTAGCATTACGGGCACGCCGCTGTGCATATCCTATGATTTGATTTTGCGTATCCCGGTCAAAATTCTTTAGAAAAGGATAGAGAATAGGGGGAGGTTTTGCTGCTTTCTGAACAATTTTCCTCTGCTTGCCGATTGCTTTTCTCTTTGGCTTCAACAAATTGAAACTGCGCAAAGAATTTACCTGAAAAGCGATTTTTCTATCTTTTACAAACAGGGTCAAAGAATCAATAGCATGGTTAAGCTGCTGAATATTCAGCATAGAATAGTTATTCTTAAAGAGTGATTCGTTTGTATGTCTTAGGTCAAGTTGAGAGAGGTCGAACGAAAGAATTTGTTTTTGAAATTTCATCTCTTCGAAAGGGTGTCTCTTCCGGTATCCGCGTTCATTGACCACTTCGATATAATTATAACCATTAAAGAGGGAAATAACCAGATGCTTTTGGTTAGGCGATAACTCCATTATGCCTTTTTTGGCTACAGTCACTTTTATATCTCCCATTCGGCTGGTATGGTCATAAATCATGACATCGTAAATAGTTTTGTTGTCTTTTGCTTTGCGGCCAGCCCTGATAACATATCCATTGAGTTCATTGTCAAATACTCCTTCATTTAAGTTGAAAGCAAGCTTTTTCTGACGTACATCATAGAGTAAGGAACCAAATTTCAGATTGGCTACCGGAAAAACATAATTTGAAAATAGAAAAGCACCAATACTTATGATAACCGCGAGAATAATCAGCGGTTGCATGGCTTTTTGCAAAGATATACCGGAACTCTTTATGGATACCAGTTCATAATGTTCGCCCAGGTTACCAAAGGTCATGAGCGAAGAAAGCAGGACAGCGAGGGGCAGGGCAAGAGGGACAAAGGTTGCCGAGGCATAAAACATGAGGCGCAAGATAACAACCAGTCCGAGGCCTTTTCCGACCAGATCGTCAACATACTTCCACAAAAACTGCATCAACAATATAAAAAGCGCAATGACAAAGGTCATAAAAAACGGACCGAGATACGATTTCAGCATGTATTTATGAAGTCTTTTCATGGGAGCTTTTAAAACCAGTTACAAAGATAGGGAAACTGTTGGGGATGATAATATAAAAAAAGCCAATCTCTTTTGAAGACTGGCTTTTTCAATGAATTCACAGAAAATTATCTTTTCAATACTTTTCTGGTTGAGTAGTTTATCTTCAGGGCATTGGCCGTACGCAACTGCTGTTTCACATCGGTAACAATCCCCATTTTAGTATTTTCATCTACTTTTAAAGAAGTGGTGATGAGGTTTCTTTCGGCTTCGTTACGTGCCTGACGTTCTTTGGAAACAAATTCCGGAATATCCTTCACTGTAGCATAGCTGTCGTTAAGTTGAATACGTGACTTGGTGCCGTAAAGTGCCTTATTCGCCGGTTCACCAATGTAAATATAACTTACCAGCGATTTCTTTTGAAGCTTCTGAACCTGTGTAGCCTCCGGAAGTTTTATTTTCACCATCAAAGTATTCTGACGCATGGTAGTAGTTACCATAAAGAAGAATAGCAATATAAAAATAATATCGGGAAGCGACGCCGTATTAATCTCCGGATTTGCTTTGGTTTTGCTTGTTTTAAATTTTGCCATACTACTGTCCTCCTACATTTTCAGGTTCAGCTTCTGAAACACGTATTGGAACCAACTTATTAATTGTCTTAGTCTTTTCAGGATCAACCAGTTGGTGAAATTTTACACCATAATACTTGAGCGATTGCTGATCTTTCATTTCATTAAAAGCTTTCGCTATTGCATCCTGAACACTAATGTACATTTTATAAGAGGTTCCCCTGTCATTCTTTAACGAAACAATACCTTTAGACATCAATACTTTCTTTCCTAATTCCGGAATAAGTTTCTCCTGAAGTTCAGGGAAAGCACTGTTGTTGGGATGTAAAGACATAAATTCAACAACTTTTTGTGTCAGATTGCTCACATTAGCCGGTTTCCCGTTTACAAGCATGAGATCATGGCTGTTGATAAGGATCTTAAGCACATTTCGCTCTTTCACATCCACATTTTCGTTCTTGTTTTTAACAGGTGGTGGCAGAATCCTCGTAATACCGGTATCAACATCCATGGTTGTAGTAACCAGGAAGAATATCAGCAAAAGGAATGCGATATCCGCCATTGACCCTGCATTTATTTCCGGCGCTGCTCTTCTAGCCATAGCTTTATCTTATTTAAATAATTTCATAACTCCTGAATACAGGATAGTGATAATAGACAATCCGAATATAATATAGACGGCAATAAGGCCCATCCCTACCAGCCTGGAAGTCAGTGCTGTAATGTGATACGTTTCCATTTGTAAAGCCGACAATTGGTTTGTGGCAAAACCATAAGAAACGCCTAAAATAACAACAAGGATAACAACGCTGAAAAGCATTTTAATCAGGTTCTTGGGGTTGATGATTATGGTATAAACAGGTGCCAGAAAAAGTACTGCCACACCAAGAAAAAGCATAATTTTACCCCAACCAAGGAAAGCATCCGTACTCATAATCCCGAAATAAAACAGAATTCCCGGGATAGCTGATAAAATCAGCAGTACGTACAAAACCCATTTGGTAATATTTGCAACTTTATCTTTCATGGCAAATTATTTTTTGTATTGTTTAGCCACAAGATCAATGAAAGCAATGGAAGTATCTTCCATGTCGCTAACCAAACTATCGATTTTGGAAATAATGTAATTGTAGAATACCTGAAGGATGACGGCAACAATTAAGCCGAATACAGTTGTCAACAACGCAATCTTAATACCAGTAGCAACAACTGCAGGGCTGATGTCTCCAGCTACGGCAATGTCGTCAAAGGCTTTAATCATACCGATAACAGTACCCATAAACCCTAACATAGGTGCCAGCGCAATAAACAAGGATATCCAACTTACACCGCTTTCAAGTCTCCCGGTTACTACGCTACCATAAGCAACAATAGATTTTTCCACGTCTTCCAGCCCGTTGTCATAACGATTAAGCCCCTCGGCAAAGATGGCGGCTACCGGCCCTCTCGTATCGCGGCAAACTTCTCTTGCTCCTTCAACATCATTATTCTCAAATGCTTCTTCCACACTTTTCAAAAGTTTCTTGGAGTTGATGGAAGCAAGGCTCAGGTAAAGGATACGCTCAATAGCAATGGCGAGACCAAAAATGAGTGTTAACAGAATCGTGCCCATAAATCCGGGACCACCTTCAATAAATTTTTCCTTCAAAACCTGATGGAATGACTTTGGTTGTGCAGTAGCAACAGGTGTTGTTGTGGCAACGGCAGTGGTGTCTGTAGCAGTCGAATCATTATTGACTACGGCTGTCGTGTCATTTGCTGTTGCGTCCTGGGCATAAACAAAATTTGAAAACCCAATGGTTAACAGGGCAGCAATTGAAATAAATGCAATTAATTTTTTCATGATTGATAAAAATTGATTAAAATGATTTTACATTTTCTGAAATGTGGTTACAAAAATATAAATTATTTGATTAAGAACTCTTTTTTAAGAATTAATAAATAAAATACACAACTATTTTTTCTCTTACCAGCGGAGAGAGTGGGATTCGAACCCACGGTACGCTTTTGGCGTACACACGCTTTCCAGGCGTGCCTCTTCAACCACTCGAGCACCTCTCCTTTTCCGGACGCCAAAAGTATAAAAATATTTTTAATGTACAGAAATTTCTCCTCTTATGGACAAATTCATAATCTCTCTAAACTTTGAGGGTGACAAATTTTCGCCCAACAGGTACATGATTTTAGTTAGCGCAGCCTCCGTAGTCATGTCGCCACCACTGATGATCCCCATCTTTTTCATTCGTAAAGATGTGTCGTATTTTCCCTGTTCCACAGCCCCTGCTGCACATTGCGAAACATTAATAAGGTATAACCCACTGTCCACAGCTTTTTCCAGCATATCAAGAAACCAGGTTTCCGTGAGGGCATTTCCTGAACCAAAAGTTTCTAAAACCACTGCCTGCAATCCTGATATACCAAAGGTGGCTTCTATTACTTCCTTAGAGATTCCAGGAAATAATTTTAATATCGTTACCCTGTTGTCCAGTTTTTTGTGAACTTTCAGCTTTTTGAAATTGGGGTTTAGAATATTGTGCTTATTGTATTTAATATAAACGCCTACATCAGCCAGCACAGGATAGTTGGGCGAAACAAAAGCATTGAAGTTCTCGGCATTGTATTTTATGGTGCGGTTGGCACGCGTCAGATAGTTTTCAAAATAGATACAAACCTCCGGAATCAGTGGCGTGTTGACTTCTGTGGCCGCAGCCAGCTCAATAGCTGTGATAAAATTCTCCCGCCCATCGGTACGCAAAACACCAAGTGGCAACTGCGAACCGGTGAAAATAACCGGTTTGTTCAGGTTCTCCAGCATGAAACTTAATGCTGATGCGGTATAAGCCATAGTGTCAGAGCCATGCAACACCACAAACCCGTCAAACGATTCATAGTTACTCTCTATGATTTCAGCCAACTCAACCCAATGCGCTGGCGATATATCGCTGGAATCGATAAGTGGTTCAAAACAATGAAACTCCAGCTGATAATGAAATCGTTTCAACTCCGGAATCTGATCGTAAACACCTTCAAAGTTAAAAGGACGCAGCGACCCTGTTTTCGGGTCTTTAATCATCCCTATGGTTCCACCGGTATAAATAATGAGCAGGCTGATTTGGTTATCCATCTTATTACAGTTTCTTGAAAAAAAGATTTTCGGCCGTTCTGGTTGTGTTTTCAGCCACAGCTTCTATCGGTATATTTTTTATTGCAGCAATTTTTTTTACCACATAAAGCAGGTAAGCACTCTGGTTTCGCTTTCCCCGAAAAGGGGCAGGTGTCAGATAGGGAGCATCGGTTTCCAATACCAATGCTTCCAAAGGTAGCTGAGCTACTACTTCTGCCAACCCGCTGTTTTTAAAGGTAACAATCCCTCCAATACCCATTTTAAATCCGGTATCCATAATTTTCTTTGCTTCGGTCATTGTGCCGGTAAAACAATGGAAAACGCCATTCAGATCATCAGTAAGCTCTTCTTTAACTATTTGATAAGTAATTTCAAAAGCATTGCGTGTGTGAATAGAAACTGCCAGCCGGTATTTTTTTGCCAGCTGTAACTGTTGACGAAAAACTTCCTTTTGGGCTTCTTCAAAGGTATTATCCCAATAAAGGTCGATACCGATTTCGCCTACTCCACGGTATTCTTCCGTAGCCAGTTCCTGCTCAACCAGCATCACCTCCTTTTCATAATCTTCTTTCACGGAGGTAGGGTGCAGTCCCATCATTGGAAAACAACACTCCGGAAAAGCAGTAGTCAGAGCTTTCAGGTCGTGAAGTGTTGAGCTGTCAATATTGGGCAGTAGCATACGTTCTACACCATTCTCCAATGCATTGTTGATAATTTCTTTCCGGTCTTTTTCAAAATCGTCGAGGTAAAGATGAGTGTGCGTATCTATCAGAATCATACGGCAAAAATAGCGGAAAAAAGGTTGAGACCACAAAGCTATTCTTCCGGCGATTGTTCTTCCCGCATTTCTTTTAACACTGCGTTAACCTCCTCTTCGGTTTTATACAATACGGCTTTGCATATGCGAATGAGTTCGGCAGCCCGTTTAACTTTTGCCGAGAGTTCGTCCACCGAGATATCTTCATTTTCAATCTCTGTGACAATATTCTCCAGTTCTTCAATGGCCTGGGTATAATTTTGTTCTTCCATGCGTTTTATTTTTTATTTTTTCTCTCAATGACACTTTCTATTTCACCATCGTATAATCTGGTGACCATTTTTTTACCCTGTTTTGCATCTGCTGCCGACTTCAGAACTTTCCCATCAATAGTGGAGATGCTATAGCCCTTTTTTAGCACATTCTCGGGCATCATCAGGTTAATTTTACTTTCCAGCAAGCTGAGCCGGCTGTTCGCTTTTTGTACTGTTTGTGCCGCATGGATACCCATCAGCTTTTCAACACTCTCCAGCTTTTGTCTTTCCTGCCCTATTTTCTGAACCGGCTGGTATTTCAGGTGCAAGACGACGTTTACAAGCTTTTCATTCGCTTTAGCAAGCATCTCCGGAGCTGATTGTTCCATTCTTTTCATGAGATAAATCCATTGGGTTTTATGGCGGCTGAAAAGGTTGCGGGTATGCACGGCAAACATTTTTGTCTGTTGCGAAAAATTTTGTTTTTCCACAGTTAGCATTTCCAGGATGTTCCGTATAATTTTTGTCTCGGCATCTCCAAGCCTCACAGCAAAATTATGAAATTGCTGAATCAGAAAATGACCAGCTTCGGTAGGTGTAATCTTATTGGCAAAAGCCACCATTTGCACCACTGTAAGATTAGTGGAATGACCAATACCCGTTATCACCGGTAACGGACAGACAGCAACGGTTTTGGCGAGGTGGTAGTTGTCGTAAGCATTTAGTCCCACATCGCCACCGCCACCACGTATAATAGCTACCACATCAAACTCCTCACGGCGAGAGGCAATGGCATTTAACTGCGCAGAGATGGAACTAACCGCGCTATCGCCCTGTAGCAGCGCCGGAAACAGCGAAAGGGCAAACCGGTATCGCCAGGAGTTATTTTCCAGTACATTTTTAAAATCGCTATAGCCTTTGCTGGTTTCCACCGAAATGACAGCAACACGTTTGGGTAACAAAGGCAAATTGCGTTTTTTGTTTTCTTCAAAAAGGCCATCCTGTTTCAGCCGCTCCACAGTCAGCTGCTTTTCACGTGCCATTTCGCCCAGCGTAAAACTTGGTTCGATGTCAAGAATATTCAGCGCCAGTCCGTAATGTTCGTGATAACCCACTTTAGCAAGAAACAGGATTTTCAATCCGTCTTTCAACGGTTCGCCGGTTACGATTTTGAATTTCTGATTAATCTTGTTGTAATTTCCAGCCCAGATATTGGCTCTTATTTGTGCCTTGATTAGTCCATTGTGTTTTTCCACAAGGTCAGGATAACAATGGCCGCTCTTTGGATAGAAGTTGAGTTTGGTAATTTCCGCTTTCACCCAATAGTAATCAGGAAAAGCTCTGCTGATAGCCCGGCTGATGCCGGATGATATCTCCAGCAGGCTGTATATTTTTCTGTTTTCTAATGATTGCGCCATGGTATTATTCCCTAAGCAAAGATAAACCTAAAATTGCAAAGAATTTTATCGTACTCAGATTCTCTTTTTGGCAGACTTCGGTTACGAAAAACTTTGCTAATTTTGGTGCTTAACAAAAAAATAAAATTATAACGATGAAAGCAGCAATAATCAGTACTTATCCACCCCGTGAGTGCGGTATAGCCACTTTCACTGAAGACCTTATCCGCGCATTGCCTGAGCATATAGAAGGAAAAGCAGAAGAGGCATCCATTTTTGTAGTTGCCATGACAGACAAAGAAGGTGCGTATGCTTATCCCGACATTGTGAAGTATAGCATTCGTGAGAGTCATCAGAAAGATTATCTGAAAGCGGCTGACTTTATCAATTATTCGGCTGATATCTGCATCCTCCAGCATGAGTATGGTATTTTTGGTGGAACCAGCGGGGTGTATATCCTCCCACTCATCAACCGGCTTAAAGTACCGTTGCTCGTTACTTTCCACACTGTTTTGAGAGACCCCTCCTTTAGCGAAAAGGCCATTCTTCGCGAAATTGGAAAACAAGCAGACAAAATAGTGGTTATGAGTAAAATGGCGGTAAGATTTCTGGTCGATATTTACCAGATACCGCGAAAAAAAATTATTATTATTCAGCATGGGTTTCCTGTTTTCGACTATGAAAACCATGATGAATACAAACAGAAATTTCATTTAAAAGGTAAAATATCACTGACAACTTTTGGCTTGCTCAGCAGGGACAAAGGAATAGAAACCGTGATAAAAGCTTTGCCGAAGGTGGTTGCGAAATATCCTAATGTGGTTTATCAGGTTCTGGGAAAAACCCATCCCGGAGTGATAAAAGTATCGGGCGAAGAGTACCGCCATTATCTGAAAAGACTGGTACAGAAAAACAACCTGGGGAAGCACGTGATTTTTATTGACAGTTTCCTCGAAGAGCCTGATTTGTGTGCGTATCTTTCGGCTACGGATATTTACATTACTCCATATCCCAATGAAACACAGATCACGAGCGGGACGTTGGCTTATGCGGTAGGCTCGGGTGCGGCGGTGGTCTCCACCCCTTTCTGGCATGCTGTGGAGCTGATTGATAAAGGCCGGGGTCGCCTTTTTCCGTTTAACAACCACGAAGAGCTTACCAATGTCTTGATTGATTTGCTTGACCATCCTGCTAAAATGCAGGCAATGCGCAACCGGGCTTATGCTTATGTTCAAAAAGTAACCTGGCCTTTGCAAGGGAAAAAATATTTGAAAGCTGCCGAGCAGGCTCTAAGAAAACACCATAGTCCCAATCACCCAAAAGAAAAAATTGTTGACCTGACACTTTTGCCAACATTGGATTTGACACATTTCAGGCGGCTGACAGATACTACCGGTATCTTGCAGCATGCCCGGTACAGTATTCCCGACTATCGTCACGGCTATTGCCTCGATGATAATGCACGGGCTTTGCTGGTGATGAATATAATTTATGAAAGACAAAAAGAGCCGGAAGCACTTGACTTTTTATCCACCTACCTTTCTTATATTAATTACATGCAAAACCCGGATGGCAGTTTCCGGAATTTTCTCAGCTACGACCATAAATTTCTTGATAAAAAAAGCTCGGAAGATGCCTTTGGCCGGACGATTTGGGCATTGGGCTATCTGCTGGCCCACGCGCCAAATGATGCTTTTTTTCAGATAGCTCATCAGCTTTTTACGCAGTCGTTCGGTGTTTTTAAAGACCTGAAAAGCATACGGGGAATTGCCAACACATTGATAGGTATCAGCCATTATCTCGAACGCTTTCCTTACGATGAAGGAATGGTCAGTGTTATGTCAGATTTGGCCAATAAGCTGACTGATGCTTTTGAAAAAGAGAGCACTTCCGACTGGCACTGGTTTGAGTCGATTCTGACATACGACAACGGATTGTTGCCAACAGCTTTGTTCTGTGCTTATGAAAAAACAGAGCAAACCAAATACCTGAAGGTAGCCGAAGAAAGTATGGCTTTTCTGGAAAGTGTTACATTCAAAGGGGATCACTTTGTGCTCGTAGGAAACGATGGGTGGTACCGGAAAGGGGAAACCCGCGCCAGATTTGCCCAACAACCTGTTGATGCTATGGGAATGGTGCTTATGTACGAAAAAGCGTATCTCATTACAGGGAATAAAAAAGATTATCTCAATAAAATGTTCATAGCATTCAAGTGGTTTTTCGGTGAAAATGATTTGCGTATTCCTTTATTTGATTACGAAACCAAAGGCTGTTGCGACGGACTGGAAAAAGAGGGGGTGAACCGTAATCAGGGAGCCGAAAGTTTGCTGGCTTATTTGTTATCACACATGATTGTACTCGAGGCTTTTGAAAAAGAAAAGACCATTTAAGAAGTTTGGGGTTCTGTCCTGTTTAAAATTCGGCGTTCGTTAATTCGGTGTTCGGCATTCAAAAAGAAGAATGATAAATAACATTAAAATTGCCATATTATCACCGGCATGCTGGCGGACACCTCCACGAAAGTACGGACCATGGGAACAGGTGACTTCCAACATTGCCGAAGGGCTGGTTGCAAGAGGATACAATGTCACTCTTTTTGCCACGGCTGATTCCATGACCGGTGGAAAGCTGGAAGCAGTCTGTGACAAGCCTTACGGCGAACACCCAGAAATGGATGCCAAAGTTTGTGAAAGTCTGCATATTTCTCACTTCATGGAAATGGCACACCGGTTCGACATCCTGCACAACAATTATGATTTTCTACCGCTGACCTATTCACGGCTCATCAAACCACCTATGGTAACAACCATTCACGGATTTTCATCACCGAAGATTATTCCTGTGTACAAAAAATACAACGACACCTCTTATTATGTCTCCATCAGTAACTCCGACCGGAGCCGGGAACTGGATTACATAGCTACCGTTTACAATGGCATCAACCCAAAAGGATTCCATTTTCAGGAAAAACCGGATGATTATCTCCTTTATTTCGGGCGGATACATCCCGAAAAAGGAACGTATGAAGCCATTCAGATTGCCCGGAAAGCAGGCAGACGCCTGATTATATCCGGGCTGATTCAGGATGAAGAATATTTTAATGCAAAAGTGAAACCACATCTGGATGATAAACACATTATTTTCGTGGGCAATTCAGGGCCAAAACGGCGCGATGAGCTGTTGGGCAGAGCTTTTGCACTATTACACCCCATTAGTTTTGAGGAACCATTTGGCCTCAGTGTGGCGGAAGCCATGATGTGCGGAACCCCGGTTGTAGCCTTCAGCAGAGGTTCCATGCCCGAGTTGGTGGTGGAAGGCAAAACAGGTTTTCTGGTTCATTCCATTAATGAAGCGATAGCTGTTTTGCCCGCCATTGAGAATATCCGGCGTAAGGATTGCCGCCAACATGCCATGGAGAATTTCAGTATTGGCAAAATGGTTGACGGTTATTTAGAGGTTTACCGGAAGATACTTTCTGTATAAACAGCAGGTATCTTTTACAATAAGATGAATGAAACTATCCATAAGAAGGAGAAGTTGGTTCACAAATTGAGCCATTTTTATCCTTCAGATTTCTTTAATCTCATCAAAATCGAAAAAGCTCTGTCGATATCGTTCTCACTCACCAAGATGGTAAATTCATTTGTTGTAGAGATAAGCTCTTCAATATTAATGTTCTCCAGAGCCAGATTTTTTAGAATGTAATAGAAAAAACCCGTTGTTTCATCCCTTTTTTTTGGCAACCGCAGGGTAATAGAGGACAA
>VAPE01005992.1_pt1 | contig 35020 bp, 38 predicted proteins | sample 3393911 | NCBI WGS metagenome assembly VAPE01 (sample SAMN08290436, study PRJNA428436) | hydrothermal vent metagenome | isolation source: Deep-sea hydrothermal vent chimney | place: Atlantic Ocean: South-mid Altantic Ridge
AAAAAACTTTTTATCATCATAGCTACGGCTATGACTTGAAAAAAGATTTTTTACAATCTTACCCCACTAAGCTACTCTGAGAATGTATAGGGTTTTTATAGATGCCCATGTGTTAAGAAAAAATAATGTTTGAGCAAAGGCAGATAGAATGACTATTTCATTCAAACAAGTTGTTTTTCCTGCTGCATAAAAGATTACATATTGAGTGCGAGTTTTTGTTTTTTGCAAAATATCTTGTTTAATGCAGATACTCGTATATAATTCTAACAAATGAAGCAACTGTATCTATTATATCCTTTAATATTTGGATTTGCAGCGGCATATTTGGTATCGGGCGTCGCTATATATAAAGTTAGACCTGTTATTCATAAGCCTATAGTTAGATCCGAATCAGAGAAAAAAATAAATAACGATAGGGCTAAGTTTGATACGATTATAAGAAAAAACGTATTTAGCGTAGAAACCGGTATATACAAGATTAAGAAGAATCATATTATAAAAACCGACATAGCAAAAAGTAAAAACTTAAACGGTTACAATCTTGTAGGCTTTGCGCTGGGAAAAAACCAAATGGCGCTGTTTAAGAAAAACGGCAGTCCTTTAATAATTGTTGACAATAAAAACCCGTTTAACGGAAAATGGTATCTCAAGAATATTTCAAAATCAATCGTATATTTAGAAAATAAAGAGAATGGAAAAATAAAAGAATTCTCAATTAAACTATCTAAAGAAGAATATAGCATGATTAATAACCATGCAATGAATAACCAAATTAGCAATTATAGTGGAATAACTCATATAACACTTAGAAAAGCACTGATCAAAAAAAAGATGACGGACTTCAATGAGTTCTTGAAAAATGTTCAAATCAATCCGTATTTTAAAGGAAGTAAAACGATCGGCTACAGATTGTCTTATATCAGCAAAGCTTCAATCTTAAATAGAATAGGATTGAAAAGAGGAGATATTATCGTCAGTGTAAATGGAAAACCAACGAGTAATCCGCTTAAAATGATGAATCTATATTCTCAGCTTTCAAATATGACAAGCGTAAATCTAAATATATTGAGAAACGGTACAAAAAAAACAATTTTTGTTGAAGTTGAATAATTGCATATTAGGAGAGATATTTAATGTTTAATACAGAAGTTTTATCTATACATAGGCTTTCAAAAAGAGGCGATTTGGTAAAAAAAATATTATACACGGTTATGCTTTTGATGCTTTTTTATACTCCCTCGTTCGCAAAAGACAATCTTAATGCCTATATAAACAATATCAGTCTTAGTGATTTCATTAAATTCGTTTCCAGACGCACCAATCAGAATTTTAGTTTTGAGCCGTCATTGATACCGAAAAATATCAAAGTTACTATATATTCACCCCTTGCATTGAGTAATAGCGATCTTATGAAGATTCTACATTCCGTATTGAAGGAAAACGGTTTTCTCAGCGTGAGAAAAGGAAAAAGCCTTGCAATAATAAGAATCGGAAGTTTGAGAAATGTTGGCGTTCAGTATGAACCTTCGCTTAAAGCTGCTTCAAATTCGGTAGTTACGACAATGATACGATTAAAAAATGTTGAAGCTTCAAAACTTAGACTTCCTTTATCGCATCTTGTTTCCAGTTTTGGACATGTAGATACTCTTAACGGGTTAAACGCAATCATCATAACCGATTCGCAAAGTAAAATCGTTCAAATGGAAAAGCTGATAAAAGATATTGATAAGCAGAAAGCATACAATATAAATTTGGTTCCTATCAAAGGCGCTTCAAGCAAAACCGTAGCAAATGAACTAAGGGGGTTTTTCAGAAGTCTTATGATAAAGGGAGATCTTTCCTATGCGCCGGTTATATTTGATGAGTCTGCGAGTAATTCCATAATGATTGCATCAAGAGAAGAGAATTTTTCACATATATTACAGCTGATAGATAATATTGTAGCTCAATTGAAAGGTCAAAAGACGCAAAAGGTTTTTTATCTTAAAAATTCCGTAGCAAAAGATGTTTATAATATCATTTTAAGACTCTTTTCAAAAAATCCTGCTTTTAAGAAAGGCTCAATATCTTACGATAATTCTACAAATTCTATCATAGTATCAGGTACTCAGGGTATATATAACAAGATTAAAGGTCTGGTAGCTAAACTTGATATACCGAGAAAGCAGGTCTATATAGAGGCGCTTATTATTGAAACAACGTTATCTAAGCTGTCGGAATTTGGAGTTGAATGGTCTGGCGTAGCTTCAAAAGGAAATAATATAGGATTTACGGGCAACTCCAACTCAGGTGCATTGAACAACATTCAAAATTCAATCCTTAACAATAGCAAGCTTGCAGCCCTTCCCGGCGGTCTAAGTCTTGGTATTTTGGGAAATGTTGTTACTTATCAGGGAATCAAATTTCCCACTCTCGGGCTGCTTCTTAACGCACTAAAACAGAAACAAGGCATAGATATTCTTTCCAACCCGCATATTATCACGCTTGATAATCAAAAGGCAGATATCTTCGTAGGTGAAAACATGCCGTTTCTAATTTCCAAAACATATGACACAAACGGAAATCCAGTATTTTCTTATGACTATAGAAATGTAGGCATTAAGCTTAAAGTGCTGCCGCATATCAGCGGCGACAAAATAATTATGGATACCCATATAGAAATTAAAAAAGTTGTCAGCAGTGCAAACGGAACAAGTGCAGATAATAGCGCTCCTACAACCTTAACCAGAAGTACAAACACAAAAATAGCCCTTAAATCCGGAGAAAAAGTTTTGATAAGCGGACTGATTCAAACTGATAAATCTTATACGAATCAGAGTGTCCCGATCCTCTCTTCAATTCCGCTGCTTGGTAATCTTTTCAAATATAAAAAAGTGAACTCTGATAAAACCAACCTTATGATTTTCTTGACGGCTAAAATTATCAATAATAAACAGGATTTAAACAGTTTCCAAAATCATCATGGTAAAAGCTGACTTTTCAACGCTTTCCAAAGAGGTTATAGCTCTTTATAGGAAATTTTCCGACAGGCTGAGTTTTATTCCAGTATATCTATCGGATGACCGTATCTATTTTTGGATTCTCGATGATGAGGGAGCAAAAAAAGCCGATTATATGGGAAATAAATTAGGCAAGACCTCTATAGTTGAGAAAAAGAATAAAGACGAAATTTTAAAGGCAATGGAAGATATCTACAGCCTTCTCGAGGATGACTCTTCACCTGATGATAAAAATGAAGAGCTTCTTATAGACGAAGAAAATATACTTGAAAGCTCGTACTCCGATGCACCCATTGTTCAGCTGGTTAATAAAACTATTATCAATGCTGTAAAAATGAGAGCAAGCGATATACATTTTGAAGGTGAAAAAGATAAATTCAATATCAGACTTAGAATAGATGGTATTTTGACAGAATATCATAAATACAGCAAAAAAATTCAGGAATCCGTAATTTCAAGAATCAAAGTCATGGCTGGCGTTGATGTTGCAGAATCAAGAAAGCCTCAGGACGGGGTTATCAGGGTAAATGTCGGCACTAAAACGGTTGATATTCGAGTGTCTGTAATTCCCACTGTTTCAGGAGAAAAAGCCGTTCTAAGAATTTTGGATACAAATCAGGATATGCTGACTTTAACTTCTGTTGGATTGGATAACGAGTCCCTTAAGCTGTTTAGAAATAAACTATCTTATCCTAATGGCATTATACTGGTAACAGGACCTACAGGGTCAGGGAAAACCACAACACTTTATGCGGCAATCAGAGAAATTGCTACAGTAAAAAAAAATATTATTACCATAGAAGATCCGATTGAATATAGAATGGACGGCATTGCTCAAGTTCAAGTGAATCCGGTAATAGGACTCACTTTTGAAAGTGCGCTGAAATATTTTTTACGGCAGGATCCTGATATAATTTTAGTTGGAGAAATAAGGGATGTTGAAACTGCTAAAGCGGCAATCTCCGCATCATTGACAGGACATTTGGTTCTTTCAACGCTTCACACAAATGACGCATCTACAACACTGGCAAGATTGATAGATATGGGCGTTGAACCGTTCCTGCTTGCATCATCAATATTGATGGTTATCGGTCAAAGACTTGTGAGACGAAACTGCAGCCACTGCTCGGTTGATGTCAAAATAGATCACGAAACCGATGATATAATGAAACATTACGGCATAAACATTGATAGATACAAAAAAGGTACCGGCTGCAAATACTGCCGAGATAGCGGCGTAGCAGGACGCATCGGTATCTTTGAAACTATAAATATGACAGAAGAGATAAAAAGAAAGATGATGAAAAAAGCTGACGCCGGAGAAATTGAAAGAACTGCAATTGCAAGCGGCATGAAAACTATGCTTTCGGATGGAATTGAAAAGATAAAAGCAGGAATAACAACACCTGAAGAAGTTATTCTCGCCACTAGATTATGAGACCATCATATGCCTGTTTTTAAATATATTGCTTACGACAAATCAGGCCATAAAAAAGCTGGAATCATAGAATCTGAAGCAAAAGACAAAGCTGTATCCATATTGAAAAATAGAGGGATATTTCCGGAAAATCTTCAGACAATAAAAAAAGCAGCAAAATCATTGGACATTATCTCAAAATATTTTTTTAGAGTATCACAAAAACAGAGAGCGGATCTATTTTTCAGATTAGCTACGCTACTTGAAAGTTCAATACCGCTCGTTGATGTTCTTGATATAGTAGCATCTCAAACTAAAGGCAGATTAAAAAATCAACTGCTTGATATAAAAGATAAAGTAAACGGAGGAATGAAATTTTCGGCTGCCCTAAGATCGTATCCCAAAATTTTCGGCTTTATATATCTTAATATGATAGGAATAGCAGAAAAAACAGGAAATCTGCCAAGTGTTATGTTCACAATTGCAGGATACGAAGAAAATAAAGGAGCGTTGAAAAATAAATTGTTTGCCGCCGCCGCATATCCTGTTTTTATTTTAAGTCTCGGTGTTGGTGTGGTAGGATTCCTTCTTATGTATATTGTTCCAAAAATGCAGCATATTTTTATGTCGCTTCATGAAGATTTGCCTACAATAACAAAAATACTAATTGCTGTCGGATCATTTATGAAAAATAACTTCTTTAGCGCATCTATTGCCACTATCATCGTCTTGACCATTTTGAGAATGGCCTATATGCGAATAGAAAAATTTCGTAATATAATTGAAAAGTTTATGCTCGGTCTATTTTTATACCGCAAAATTCTAATTGCACGATTTTCCTCAGTACTTGCGTTTCAACTTAAGGCAGGAATACCTCTTGTTGATGCAGTTAGGTCGAGTTTTACCGTTGTAGATAATCATCTGTTTCACAAACAGATGGAAAAGGCGGCAAACAGCATAGAAAACGGTCTATCTATAGACAAAGCATTTGCTGATGCTAATCTTTTTGACAGAATGTTCATTGCAAGCATTAATACGGGACAAAGAAGCGGAAAGCTGCCTGACTTTATAAGTAGAATGGCAAATTATTATGAAAAGGATATAGATAAACTATTAAAAATTATTGTTTCTGCAGCCGAACCTGCATCGATCCTTTTTCTCGGACTTATTGTGGGATTTATAGTGATGTCAATAATGGTTCCGTTATTTGATATTAATCAGCTTGTGAAATAAAAATAGGAGATGCAATGATGAAGAAAAGAGATGGATTTACATTATTGGAACTTTTGATAGTTGTAGTTATTTTGGGAATTTTGGCAACATTCTTAGTACCCAAAATTATGCAGAAGCCTGACGAGGCTCGAATAGTAAAAGCTAAAAACGATATAAAATCTATGGAGCTGGCGCTAAAAATGTACAAACTTGATAACGGAAGTTATCCTAATACATTACAAGGACTAAAAGCGCTAATTGTTAAGCCGGATCAATCCCCTATTCCAAATAACTGGAGAGCTGGAGGGTATCTTGACACAAACTCAGTTGCCGATCCATGGGGAAATGCTTATATCTACAGATCGCCAGGAGAGAATGGACGAGCTTTTGAAATTATCTGTTTGGGAGCTGATGGAAAAGAAGGCGGGAAAGGCGTTGATGCCGATGTTAATAGTTGGCAGCTGCAATAAAAATTTTACAGCTGTTTCCTGCATCTGAAACTGATAAATGATTGATCGTAATAACTCCGGATTTACACTGATAGAGATTATGGTCGTAATGCTAATTCTATCCATAGCTTTTGTTTATACTGTTCCTAAAATTGCCGGATTTTTTAAAAGTAAAGGTGCAGAAAGAACATCCATGTTTAATTCTGTTGTAGCGGATGCTTATAAAAAATCACTTAAATTAGACAAACCTATCATGGTTTGGGGAACGAAAGGAAACAATAATATTTATATAGGACAAAAAAAATACGTAATCAAAAATGAAGTTTTCTCTGCCATGGTAAACGGTAAAAATGAGGAAGGAATTAAGTATTATTTTTTTGTCTATCCATCGGGAATCATGGATAGCGTACAAATAATGTTTGAAAATAATGCAAAAATAAAGTCGGAACCGCTGCTTCTGCATTTCAAGGCATTATGAAGACCGCCGTAATGAGACCTATGGATACGCTTCGCCATTTGAGAGGATTCACATTGATAGAGGTGCTTATAGCCTTAGTCGTTTTTGCCATTGTTGCATTTGGAATTTATGGAATATTAAATCAAACACTTTATGCACAAAATATAGCTGAAAAAAGACTCAACCTGATTATGAACGCAAACAGTATTATATATCCATCGATCGGCAACTATCCTAATGCAACGGACGGGTGGGCAGATACGGAAACGGGCGGCATAGATGCTCAAAAGGTCATAAAACAAAAGATCGGCATTTATGATATTGTAAAATTGAAATGGAGTTTTAAGAAAGGTAATACAATCATAAGTTATATCTTTTACTACTAACATGAATTATAAAAAGAGGAACGGCTTTACCCTTATTGAAATACTGGTTGCAGTTGTGCTTTCAGGCATAATAATTATCGGCTTGATGGAATCAATGGATAGCCTTGCCAATACTAAAAGTTTTCTTAACAGCAAAAAAAATAGAATAGAAATCTTGGACAAAATATCTCTGATTATGCAGGCTGACATAAGATGTAAAATAGGTAAATTTGTTATAAAAAATAACGGAATTACAAAGCAGCTCACTTTTACAACCACTAATTCACTTTTTTTTAACGGTTCATTGCCTGTAAATGTAAGCTACTATCTAAAACGAAACGATAAAGGCAAACTGTTCTTATATAGAGAAGAGGAAAATAAAGATATGGGCTTTGATACCGCTATTCCTCTTACAGATATTTTTAATAAAGCAGAATATCAATTTTATCGTAACGGAAGGTGGCAGAATGAGCCTGCTGCTATAATTAAAATAACTCTTTTTACCAAACATAAAAAATATAGCATCACGCAGAGAGCAATGATTGAATAATAATAGAGGTTCGATACTGATAATCGTACTAATTTTTACAGCTGCCCTTGCAGCAGGAGCCGTAAGCCTGCTTAGCGAGGTTTCAAACAGCCTTGATTGGACAGAAAGTCTGTATAGAGATAATCAAAAAAGCTTTTATATATATTCCGCACTGCAATCAGTCAAAAAGATAATAAGCGATGATGATAACGATTATGATTCAAATGACGATACATGGGCAAACCTTCCGTCTATTCCGATAAAAAACGGTTTTATATCGGTTCAGGTTATACCTTCAAATTCAAAAATTGATATTAATAATATAACATCTGATAATAAAGCTATCGCCAAAAGAACCTCTGATGCCGTAAATCAAATTTTGTCCGAAAATGATACCGATAAGAGTTTCGCGGGCTACCTTAAAGAATGGATAGGCAAATCGGATGAATATGACGAAAACTACTATCAAAATCATCTTCCGCCGTATCACCCCGATAAACTTCCCTTCTATTCGTTGAAAGAGATTAATTATGTGCAGGGCGCAGATAAATTCAGTGATAAATTCAGCAGCGATTTCTCGGTAGATGGTTCACCTGCGATCAACATAAATTTTGCCGATAAAGATGTGATTGAAGCTTATCTGCCTGAAGTCGCTTCTGCTGCTGATAATATAATCCAATACAGAGAAAAACATCCTTTTGAAAATATAACCCAACTGAGAAATGTTACCGGCATAAGTGATAGCCGGTATCTTGCAATTCAGCCGTATATAAGCACAACAAGTTACAACTTTATTGTAAAAATAGTGGTAAAGATTGGGAAAAGCGAGTATACTGCAACTGCTCTGATAAAAAGAGAGGCAGGTCAAACAGAACTAATAAAATATTTTGAAGGAAAGTCGCCGTATGAATAATATGATAATAGCAGTGTATAAAGACGATAATTGGGACTTCTATAATAATAAATTAGAAAAAGTTGCTGGGAATTCGATTCATGATAAAAAAATATATGCAATTCTTCCTGATCAATATTTCTATTTTTTCCAGACCGATATTCTTGCTAAAAGAAATATAAAAAAAACTGTGAGAGCTTATGCAAAAACGATTTTTCCCGAAGATGATAACTTTGTAAGCTATATCCCCAATTCGAATGGAATAATAGGATATATCGTTACAGACAGCATAAAAACTATCAAAAGACCTGAGCTTCTTGATGCTGCAGTTCTTATAACCACTCCATTTTTAATACAGTACGCCACTGCGAAAACTCAGTCTGTTTATACAGGTCAAACCACAGCAGCAGTTATGAACGAAAAAAAATTGATCTGCTACATAAAAGGTAATTATGAAGATATTGAACGGAGATTCGGGGATTTATCAGGATACAGGCGAACAGACGATGAATTAATGCGTAATATTAATGATCTAACGAATCTTGCTGGAAAACACAATAAAACTATAAGATTATCTATCAGCGATAAAGAAACTGATTTTGATCTTTTGAAACTCTTTCCGATTATAACTATCGCAGCCGTTGTTGTAATCGCAATTGTACTGGGACAAATTTTCAGATATGAAAGCGTTAAAAAGAACCTTTCGCTCTCTCAAAACAGAATTGATCTTGTGTACAAAAAAGCTTTTGGGAATAAAAAATATCAAGACCCCTACGGCATACTATTATATAAAGCAAGACAATGCGAAACTCAGAAAGGAATTAAACCTATAAATATAATATATGCGTTGAGTAAAGCAAAAAAATCGGATACCCGAATAGATTCTGTCATTTATGACAAAACGGCAATTAGGATTCAAGGGAATGCTGCAAATTATAATTCTCTGCTCAGCTATCTATCCGGCTTCAATAAAATATTACACATTAAAGCAAAGATAAGAAATACCAAAAGCGTGCAAGGAAGACTTAAATTTAGTATTATATATAATCTAATGCAATGATGAGTGAGGAAATAAAAACATGACAATAGAGGAATTAATCAAAAAAAATCTTTTTGTGCTGTATATTGTAGGTGTGTCATTTATTATTATAATTATTTCCGGAACATATATTCAAAGTAAAAGTTCCGATGCTGCTTATAGGACATCTCTAAGAAATAAGGAGTACCGCAAAATAAGTATATTGAGCAATAAACTCAATAAATGCAATGAAACAAAAAATACGTTTAAAAATAATCTGTTCTCATTTGTTCAAATATTAAAAAAAGAGGATCATTTAAATGGAAAAATTTTGTCTGTAACACCTATGCTTAACGAAAATAGAGAAACTCTCAACATAAAGCTTAAAAAGTTAAACTTAAAACAGTTTTTGGATATTATTGAAAAAGTCGGTTCATACAGCAATGTCTATGTAAAACAGTTTGCGCTTACAAAAAATTTTGCTATAAATAATCTGATGAATTTAGATTTGGTAGTACAGAAGGCGAAATGAAAAAACTGTTTGGATGGTTAGCCGTTTTTTTTATTTCATTTTTCGTGACACTCTTATTTCTGCTTCCGTATAAGAATATATATGGTAATTTGATTAATAAGTACGCTCAGAGCGCTCATATTAAAACAGATTACAATATAACACACGCATCCCTTTTCTCCTTAAATGCGGATAAGATATTAATAAATAAAGGTGAAAATATCCTGCATTTTGATAAATTAGAAGCCAAAATCTATCCTATAAACTATCTTATCGGGGGAGATTTACTTAAGCTTAGATTAGTGTCAGCATCTGATATTGCCGATATCGGCGTGAAATTGAAGAATAATTCTTGGCTTATACAAATTAAAACACCCGCATCCATGTTTGAAAATTCCATAAAGAATTTCAAACTACCTTTTAAAATGAAAGGGGACATACTGGCTGAAGTTAAAATAAAAAATGAAAATAAACAGATAATTATACAAAATATCTCTGTAAGCGGACCTATTAATATTGATGCACAGGGATATCTGAAAAATAACCATCTTAGCTTAAATGGGAAAATAGAGTTTGGCAGCATAAAGCAAAAATTCAATTTTGATCAAAATCTATAATAAAATGAGTAATACGATGCTTATCCCATTAGATTATTTTCATGTTTCAAAACAAGCTGCTGAGATACGATTCAAAGAACTTGGCTTTGTGACAAATGAATGCCAAATCTCAATGCCTCGTTCCATTCTTTTATAATATTATCGTAAATAATCGTTGATATATCTTGGTGCGAGCGGGGAGACTTGAACTCCCACAGATACAATCTACCAGATCCTAAGTCTGGCGCGTCTACCAATTCCGCCACGCTCGCAACAAAAGTGCATTATATACGAAAGTTGAAAAATATCAAGCATTCTTTAGCGATACTCCATATTATGAGACCACTACCAGCCTGCCTGTTACACATAACCTATTTCGGCTCTTCCGGCAAATATGTAGAAAAGCAGAATGTTAAATAGTGATTCGTGAATAGTTGGCACAAGAGAAGAGAGACTGCTTCGGCCTTCCTCCTTGCAATGACAGAAGGGAGCGTTAAGTTTTTAGATTAGAATAGAATCTACAATAATGTATGGGAAGCTTCTATGGTTTTTCCACACTTAACCCGGAAGAGCCAGATCTATTAATTTACCGATTTTAACAATTATCGGCAATTGCATCCGGATGTATCCGGTTTTTCAATAGTTTGCGTATCTTTTTTGGCATCTTCTGCTGAAAAATTAGCCTTAATTTCCCCTTTAGCAGCGAGGTGATTTAAGAAAAACTGAGCAGCTTTTTCAGATATCTTAAAATTAGCTGCGATATCGGGTAGATTTATTTCTGACTTATCACTAATAAATTGGTATATCTCGCTTTCTATGCTTTCTGCCCATTCTTCAAACATAGTTCGTATTTCAGGAGTTGCATAAAAGGACATCTCAGAGACTTTCTCTACGGTTGACATCATTGTTTTACACATTTTCATCGGATTAGAATCCTCTGCATTTCCCATCATCTTCCTCATCATTCCCATCATCGGCATGGCATTTTCATTCCTCATCATTTATTATTCCTCCTTTTTAAATTACTTCCAAAATTAATTATCTATATTAAAAGGTAACGCTATGCAACTATGTGTTTTTCATCATTTCTTTCATAACACCTTTAAACGTCATCTTAAATCCATTGTCTTCCAAAAAAGTTTCATTGCTTCTCTTTCTTAATTCAAACAAAAATTGATTTGTAAGTTTGATTAAATCTATAAGATCGGGTTCATTAAGTTCATAAAATACAAATGGACCTTGTCTTTTAGTTTTTACAATCAAGCCGTTTTTCAGTTCTTTTAAATGATGAGAAACCAACGGTTGAGAAAGTTTCGTTTCATTTATTATCTGCGACACCGACCTTTGTCCGCCTGCAAGCTTAAAAATTATTATTAAACGATTTCTATCAGCTAAAGTTTTATAGAAAGCGGCAACTTTTTCATAAGATATTTGCATAATTACTCCTCATATCATTACATCAACAAGTATTTATACGTTAATATAATGTAAATTTTATCTTTGTCAAGCGAAAACTGAAAAAATTTATTTTTCAGTTATTATGCTACTATTCACTTGTTTTAAAGCTTTATTTACGAATGCGTGATTCGTGGATGGCAAAATGCGAGCTCTGAAACCGCGCCTTAACCCCTCTTTTTTTTCTTAACACTTACCGCTTAACCTATATCTTTAATAACTTTCAACACAAGTAGCAACATTGGTAAATTAATATCTCCTTTTACAACTAAGTAACATCAACAAGCGTTTCGGTAGCATACCAGTGAAGCCAAATAAATAACAGCAGCGTCAGAGTAGCTGCCACCGGCACAGATGCTCGCCGCCTAAGCGACGGTTTGGTAGATTATGTTTCAACAAGGAAACAGACAAAATCATACTCCAAATGAAGGTAACTCCGAGTAGAGTAGCGGCAACAGAGGATGCCGCCCCATATTTTGTGTAAATGTTAAAATCCGGCAGCATATAGAATAAAGAAACAAGAGGAGAATTTAGCATGAACACAAAAGATTTAAGCAAGGATTTGACAAAAGAAATATAGGGCACCTATAGTCCAAAAATGCATAATTCATCAAATCAGATATTCTTTAAAATATGTTAGCATAAATATCAAAAAGAGTTTATGGCTGATTTGAAGAAGGTTTATAAAGCTCCGACAAAGGCTGCTGCTGAAGTTGCTCTATCTGAGCTGGAAGAGAAATGGCAAAAGAGATATCCTATGGTCATTAACTCTTGGATCGAATCTTCCGCACAAATTTCATCATAAAATCGTAATAAACCCAATACAGTAAAGGATATTTGCTGAAAACAGTCCAAAGAGTGTGACTGAGGATATAATAATTAATATACATATAATGCCTGCATTTATCATTATACGGCCATATACTAATAGCTAAGATGTTTATTCAAAGAATATATAAGAAAACCAAGAAGAAGACCTACTTATCAGGGGTACTGATGGAGAACTACAGAGAAGACGGAAAGGTTAACACCATATTATTTCCAACCTGTCAAGATGGCCTGAAAGGTTAGTTGCAGGATTAGAGAAACTGTTAAAAGGTAAAGACGGTTAGCAATTTGAAATTAACATTGGGAGTATTATACCCATCAAAAACAGATACTTGAGCAATTAAACTTAAAGCTAAAGAGTATATGAGCTAAGAAAGAAATAGAGACAGAAAGCCGATAAGGCCTGCATCCATAAGGTGATACAGGCCTTTTTTGTTACTTTCTCTGCGGAAGTTCCGTTGTAAAATTTGGACATCCTCGCATGCTGAGGCATTCAAGAGCCATAGAGTTTCCAAAAATTGGCATTTATGCTACAATAGTTCAAACATTATGGTATACGCGTATCTAATGACAGATGCACTCTATCTACGGATAACCGACAGGATGTTAATATTTTAAATAGAGGTGAAAAATGAGGGAACATTATCAATTACCTGTTTTAATCGAGAAAGATGAAGACGGCTTTTATGTTGCAGAATGCCCTGTATTCAGCGGCTGTTACACACAGGGCAAGACTATGAACGAGGCTTTAAAAAATATCAGAGAAGTAATCGATCTGTGCCTTGAGGAAAAAGAAAACAAAGAAGCTCTTGAGAACTTTAATCCTCAAGAATTAATCTTCTCTACTTTATCCTATGTCTAAACTTCCATCGATATCTGCAAAAGAAGCTATAAAAGTATTTGAGAAATTGGGTTATCAAATCATTCGCCAAAAAGGCAGTCATATCAGAATGTGTCATGAAATAAATAAGAACAAACGGCCACTAACTATTCCTAATCATAAAATAATAGGTAGGGGTTTATTGCGTAAATTACTAAGAGATACAAGATTAACTGTCGAGGATCTTTTAAAATTGTTATAAACCTGCAGTATAGGATACCGTTGCTATGAAATAGCTTAAGGAGGCATTTTAAAATGATAGGGAAAAGGTTGTTTATTTTAAGCTTTATTGTATTTTTAGGGCTAATAAATCTAAATATTACGGCAAACGCAAGTTATTTGAGTGAAGGTGAGCAAGCTTCCGGAAATGGGAGTAATAAACTTGCAGCTAAGCTATATAAGAAGGCTTGTGATAGCGGATTTGCTAACGGATGTAATAAACTTGGACTTTCATATTACAACGGTCGGGGTGTAAACCAAAACAAAATCAAAGCATATCAATATTGGCTAAAAGCAGCTAAAACAGGAAACTCTGATGCCCAACACAATCTTGATATACTCTGTAGACAAAGTACATGGGCATGCAAATGATAGCATATACACATACATACAAATTCTACCAATCCCATAGAGCACTTAATATATTATCATTCATAGTCGCAAACACTATTATTGCTCACATCTATATCGTCCTTCCCTGAGTCTACAATTTTCAGCTCTTCCGACTTTATTGTGAAAAATTAGCATAGCTTATGATACAATAAAATATGGATGATAAATAATTATACAGACAAACAGTTGGAGTTGCAGCTCCATGGGAGATTGGGAAAATAGAACTTGATATGGAGCAAAATCGTGTAGATATCTATCTTAAATGGCCGCATCTGCATGATGGAGAATGCCCCGAATGTAGAAAGGAATGTAAAATACACGACAGGAGAGAAGATAAGAATCTGGAGGCATTTAGACACCTGTCAATTAAAAACGTTTATATATTGCAGAATACCGAGAGTAAAATGCCCTCTACATAAGATTAAAACGATGAAGCTACCATGGGCAGAAGATATGAGCCGTTTTACCCGTCAATTTGAGAGAATTGCTATCCAGTTTTTAGAAGCAAGTGAGAACAGAAGCAAAACAGAGCACATAAAAGCAACAGCTCGAGGGTTCAGAAACTTTAAGAATTACAGGATTTCAATTCTATTTTATTGTGGCAAATTAGACATTGATCCACAATAAAGTCGGAAGAGCCAAAAAAACGGACGATTCATATTGCTGAGGGCAAAGATAGTGATACCGTCAAGTCTTTTGCCTTTACCTAAGGCAAAGATTACGTTTGATAAATTTCATATTATGAAAATCTTAAACAAAGCTGTTAATGAAGTGCGAAAACGAGAATTAGCCGCAAATCCGATTTTAAAAAATAGCCGCTATGTTTTATTAAAGAACCGGTCTAACTTAAGATGAGGATAACGGGCTGAGGAAAAAGATTCGCAGGATAGAAAGCAGTTTAAAACTGTCAAGAATGAAGACCTGACCCTTAAAAGACTGTACGGTATTTTTATGGAGCCGCGTATTGAAGAAGTATGTGGAATAGTTGTTGGATATAAATAGGGTATAAAAAAGAAAATTATATCAGCAATTATTTTTTTATACATATATTTGGAGCTGAATATTGTTGATATACGGTGATTTGAATGGAGCCGGCAGCTGGAATCGAACCAGTGACCTGCTGATTACGGATCAGCTGCTCTACCAACTGAGCTATGCCGGCACTTTAGAGCACCTCTTGAAATTTACGAGCGACCATTTCAAATAAAGGTCGTATAGAGATGCCAGGCATAATTTTTACAATAAAAAAGCCATTTTGTCAATGGAAAATATCAATAATTGCATTATTATAAAAATATGAATAGCAATGCTTGGCTTTCACATACAACCGGTAATTATGTAACTTGCGATGCCTGCGCTCACATGTGTAAACTCAAAGAAGGTCAATACGGTATATGCGGTGTTCGGAAAGTAGAAAATGGCTCACTACTGCTTATTGTATATGGAGCTGCGGCGGCTGTTAATATAGATCCGATAGAGAAAAAACCGCTTTTCCATTTCTTGCCCGGATCTACAGCTTTGTCGATAGGAACAGTCGGCTGCAATTTTGGCTGTTTGTTCTGCCAGAATTATGACATTTCACAATTTCCAAAAAATGCAGAACATAATATTTTCGGCAAAAAGCTGCCGCCTGATGATGTTGTTAAAATGGCAAAAAACTATAACGTAAGGTCAATCGCTTACACATATAATGAACCTGCCGTGTTTTTTGAATATGCTTATGATTGTGCTAAGTTGGCTAATGAGAACGGAATAAAAAACATATTTGTCACAAGCGGATATGAAACACCTGTTGCCATTGATACCATATTGCCGTACCTTGACGCAATGAACATTGATCTCAAATCAAATTCAGAAAAATTTTACCGAACTATATGCAAGGCGAAACTTGCCCCGGTACTCGATGCCATACAATATGCTTATAATAAAAAAATTTGGATCGAAATCACAACGCTTTTAATACCAGGGGAAAATGATTCCGATAGCGAAATAAGGCAGATTGCACAATTCATCGCAGGTATAAGTGAAACCATACCATGGCATCTTTCAGCATTCTTTCCTACTTACAAAATGATAGAACCAATGCCTACGCCTGCCAAAACATTATTACGGGCATATAAAATAGCAAAAGATGTCGGTTTAAAATATGTGTATTTTGGAAATATAAATAACACCGATCATGAATCGACATACTGTCCAAAATGCGGCAAAATGGTTATAAAACGATCCGGCCATATTGGAAGCAATGTTTTAAATATGATGAAAGGTTCGGCATGTCCATTCTGCGGCTATTCGCTGGAAGGAGTTTGGCAATAATAGGTCTAACACGCATATCAGACGTTTTATCTAATATGAAAGATGAGCCTGGATTTAAAAAGGCTTATAGAATGAGAAAAATTTGCAAGTGCTGGCAGCTGCTTGGACAGCCCATGAGCAGCTGTTCGGCTCCTGTTGGTTTTAGATACGATACGCTGTTTGTAAAATGCAAAGATTCTATATGGGCTCAGGAACTGTCAATGATGAAAGATCAAATATGCGACAAATTAAAACCATGCTTAAAAGATATTAAAATAGATAAAATCGTATTTCATATATAACCGATCAAATCATTTAGAAATCGTATTTTATGAAGGGCAATCTTAGAGGTTACACTTGTATTAGGGAGAACAAGGTCGGTAAAACCAAGTCTCAATGCCGCATTTATTCTCCTTTCAATTGACTGAACCGGTCTAATTTCGCCGGCAAGCCCCACCTCGCCTATAAACGCATAATTTAAGTTAAGCGGCTTATTTTTTATTGATGATATAATGGCAGCGCAGACGGCAAGATCAACTCCTATCTCATCAATACTAACGCCTCCTGTAACATTCAAGTAGGTGTCATGTTCTGAAATCTTTATATTTAACCGTTTTTCAATTATAGCTGAAAGCATTATCGCCCTGTTGACGTCAAATCCAATTGCTCTGCTCTTGCCTATCCCATAAGGGGAAACGAGCGATTCTATCTCAACGGCAAGCGGCTGACTGCCTTTTATAGTTACGCTTCTTACGATTCCTGATGCATTTATCTTATCACCCAGAAATATGCCCTCAGGATTCTCAAGCACGGTAAGTCCGTTTTCACCCATCTGCATTATTGCCGTTTGATCAATTGTTCCAAATCTGTTTTTTGTTGCTCTCAAAAGTTTATATTCGCCGGTTTCCTCAACCAAAAGTACAGCATCCACCATGTGTTCCAATAGTTTTGGCCCTGCAATCAAGCCGCCTTTTGTTATATGTCCCACAATTATGATCGGAATATTATTATCTTTAGCAACTTCCAAAAATTTCTCTGTACTATACCTAAGCTGGTTAACCGATCCTGTAATTCCTGCTATATTTCTGCTGGAAACCGTTTGAATTGAATCAATTATAGCTGCTATAGGTTTATCGCAAGAAATATTTGACGCTATGGCATCGGTATCCCTACTGTCTGATATAAAAAGAGTCTCCTCGTTAATCTTGAGCCGATCTGCTCTCAGCTTTATCTGCCCCAATGATTCCTCGGCACTAAAATAGATAACTTTGCCTTTTTCCGCAATAAATCTTGCTATTTGAAGCAGTATTGTCGATTTTCCTACACCCGGAGCTCCCGCTATTAGAACAAGTGATCCGGGCACAATACCTCCGCCAAATACGGCATCTATCGGTTTTTCACCTGTTCGAATACGAATTTGAGTATCAATATTTATATCGGTTACAGACTTTTTTGTGATGGATATGTGCGATTCATTAGGCTTATCTATGTTTTCATATACCTTTATGCTGCTGTATTCATCACATGAAGGACACCTTCCATACCATTGAGGAAAAATATGACCGCATTTAGAACAGATGAATTTCCTTCTCATCACAATTTACTTGTATATACCGTTCAGTTTATTGTGTTGAATTTTATATTACCATTATCAACAGAAGCTTTTATAGTATCGCCTTTATCGAACTTTCCGCTCAGAATTTCCTTAGAAAGTTGATTCTCGATAAGGTTTTGAACAACCCTTTTTATTGGCCTGGCACCAAATTGAGGATCAAATCCGCGCTTAATGAGAAGTTTTTTAACATCATCGCTTAAACTGAGCACAATTCCAAGTTTAGCAACCCTTGCAATAGTTTTTGATATCATCATATCTAAAATCTTTTCAAGCATCATATCATCTAAGGGATGAAAAACAATTATATCGTCGATTCTATTTATAAATTCCGGTTTAATGCGTTTTTTAAGCTCATCTTTTGCAAGATAGGCAACAGTATCAAAATCTCTTTTCTCTTCTATCGCTTTCATAATAGTGCCGCTGGCAAAATTGCTTGTCATAATGATGACGCAATTTTTAAAATCTACGGTCACTCCTTTTGAATCTGTCAATCTTCCATCGTCTAATACCTGAAGTAGAATATTAAAAACATCAGGATGAGCTTTCTCTATTTCATCTAAGAGAACCACCGAATACGGTTTTCTTCTTACAGCTTCGGTAAGCTGTCCGCCTTCCTCATATCCAACATATCCCGGAGGTGCGCCTGTTAATCTTGAAACTGAAAATTTCTCCATATATTCGCTCATATCAAGCCTTACAATGGATTTTTCATCATCAAAAAGAAACTCTGCCAAGCTTTTAGCCAATTCTGTTTTTCCAACACCGGTTGGTCCTAAAAAAAGGAACGATCCAATAGGTCTATTCGGATCGGACATTCCGGCTCTTGTTCGTCTTATCGCATTGGAAACGGATATTATTGCCTCATCTTGCCCTACTACACGCTTTTTCAGATTAACTTCCATTTTGAGAAGTTTTTCTTTCTGAGATTCAAGCATCCTGCCAACAGGAACCCCTGTCCATTTGGCAACTATTTTAGCTATTTCACCTTCAGTGACCTCAAGTTTCAGAAGTCTATTATCTTCAGGTATTGAAGATAATCTTTTGTGTATCTCACCGATTTTATCATTAAGGTTTGGAAGCTCCCCGTATTTCAGTTTACTCGCTTCTTCAAAATCGCCTTTTCTTTCGGCAAATTCAATCTTTGTTTTCACCTCATCAATACTGTTTTTAATGTCGCCTGATTGATTAATCAAAGACTTTTCAAGTTTCCATTGTGCTTCAAGTTCCTTTTCTCTGCCATAAAGATCCTTGAGTTCTTCTACTATCTTTGACAATCTTTTTCTGCTCAATTCATCCTTATCTTTTTTTAGCGCCGTTTCTTCAATTTTAAGCTGAACTATCTTCCTTTTTATATCGTCTAACAATTGAGGCTGACTCTCAACTTCAACCTTGAGCTGAGAAGCGGCTTCATCGATTAGATCTATTGCTTTGTCGGGCAAAAATCTGTCTGTGATATATCTGCTTGAAAGATTCGCTGCGGCTATAATAGCAGGATCAGAAATTCTCACGCCATGATAAACCTCATACTTTTCTTTTAGTCCTCTGAGTATGCTTATAGTATCTGCAACTGACGGTTCGTTAACAATAACCGGCTGAAATCGTCTCTGGAGTGCCTGATCTTTTTCTATATATTTTCTATATTCATTTAGCGTAGTGGCACCGACACAGCGAAGTTCACCTCTTGCCAAAGCGGGCTTTAACATATTTGAAGCATCAATGGCACCTTCAGACGCCCCTGCACCTACGACTGTGTGGAGCTCGTCTATAAAAAGAATCACCCTGCCTTCCGATGCTATAACTTCTTTCATAACAGCCTTCAGGCGATCTTCAAACTCTCCTCTGTATTTAGCACCTGCAATCAACGCACCCATATCAAGCGCAACAACCTTTTTATTTTTCATACTTTCAGGAACATCACCTTTTGCTATTCTTGATGATAATCCGTCAATTATTGCAGTTTTCCCAACACCGGGCTCGCCGATTAAAACAGGATTGTTTTTTGTTCTTCTTGATAATATCTGTATTGTCCTTCTTATCTCATCATCTCTTCCGATGACAGGATCAAGTTTTCCAACACGAGCAAGTTCGGTAACATCTTTTCCGTATCGCTTCAATGCCTGATACTTTTCCTCAGGATTGGCATCTGTTACCTGCGATTTGCCCCTTAATTCTTTAAGCGCAGTCATAATATTTTGGTTGTTGATGCCGAAACTATTAAGCAGGCTTGAAATCTTAGAATCTTCTATCAGTCCGAGCAAAAGATGCTCTACACTGACATATTCATCCTTCATCTTTTTTGCAATATCGATAGCTGAGTTAATTGATTTATCAAGCTCAGGTGAGATATATTGATTTGCGCCTATTACTTTAGGCAGCTTAGCTAACAACTCATCAAGTTTTTGCAAAATTAACGATGGCTCAGCCCCAATCTTTTGTGTTAAAGTGTATATTAATCCATCTTTGCTGCTTAATAATGCGCTCAAAAGATGATAAACGCCTATCTCTTGATGCCCTTTATCTCGCGACAGATCAGTTGCCGTTTTCAGTGCTTCATTTGACTTGACGGTAAAATTATCGGTATTTATCATGAGATCTCAATTGTGTTTACTAATATAAATCTATTCATATATATACTCCGTTTTAAAGCATGGCTGCTTATCACTTACAACTCAATATAAGCTTGTGTGCAAATATTTGTATTCATTTTATAACCAGCTTTTCAAATATGCAAAATTCATAGACGGCAGGTAAATATATCTGCCTTCTATGCTTAAAACCTTACCTTGTTTAAACCTTACTTTATTTCGATGTCAATATTTTTAGCTTTTGCTTCAGGCTTTTTTGGAAGTATAAGCTTTAGAAGACCATTTTTGAATTCGGCTTTTATACCCTCTCTTTCCACATTGTCAGGGAACATAAATGATCTGGAAAAAGAACCGTAGGAACGTTCAACTCTGTAATAATTTTCGCCTTTGTCTTCTTTTTTAAACTCTTTTTTTCCTTTAATGGTTAAAGTATTGTCTTCTATTTTAATATCTACATCTTCCTTTCTCACGCCGGGAAGCTCGGTTTCAATAACAAGATTATTATCTTCCGAGTAAATATCGGTGGCAGGCAAAAAGCTTCCGCTTTCGGTAGCCCCCTTTCCCGATGTCTTGTCAAACAACCTGTTGATTTTATCCTGCAAATTATCCAATTCCTCAAACGGTTTCCATTCAACAAGTGCCATGATGCACCTCCTGCTTTTTTTATCTAATCTTATGCATCAATATAGACTTAGCCCGTTCGTGTCAAGTCTAAATAGTAATATAGTATTTTATTATATATTTACTTTATCAAATGTGATATTAAAGAATTACTTTTATCAGTCCAAAAGTTTATGACCATAGAATATCGATCTCTCCATTTTTCTTTATGTTCGACTAAAATTTTATTTGATTCCAAGGTATCTGTCTATCAAATCCTTGTTTTTTATAAGCTCTTCGGTACTGCCTTCATAGCGAATTGAGCCTTTTTCCATTAGATACGCCCTGTCTCCTATTTTAAGGGCAGATTTTAAATTTTGCTCTGCGAGAAGGATACCGATTCCAGCTTCTTTGAGCATACTTATCTGCTCTTCGAGAAGTTTAACTATCAATGGCGCAAGGCCTTCAGTGGGTTCATCCAGCAAGAGAAATGTAGGATTTGTCATAAGAGATCTTCCGATTGAAAGCATCTGCTGTTCACCTCCCGAAAGATTTCCGCCCAAACGCTTTCTTATTTTCTTTAAAGGATTAAAAAGCTGATAGATTTTATCTATGCTCCATCCCCCTTCTTGTCTCCTGCGTTCTGCTATGTCAAGATTATCTTCTACCGTAAGATCAGGAAATATCTCTCGTTCTTGAGGAACATATGCAATTCCATAATTTGCAATTTTGTATGTCTTCTTTCCTGCAATCTGCTGTCCGTTGAAATTTATTTTACCGTTAGTCGGAGGCAATAATCCTATTATAGACTTAAGCAATGTTGATTTGCCGACGCCGTTTCTTCCAAGTAAAAGAACGATCTCTTTCTCTTTGACATTTATGCTGACATCAAAGAGCACCTGAGCCTTGCCATAGCAAACATCTATACCTTCAACGCTAAGCATCTTTTCCCAGATAGATCTCTTTTACCTTGCTGCTTTCCATCGCAGCTTTCGGTATACCCTCGAATATAAGTTTTCCCTGATTTAATACTACTATTTTTGATGCAATACTTAAAACAAAAGAAATGTCATGTTCGGTAAAAAAAACCGTTATATGCTCTTGCTCGCATAGATTTTTTATCCTATTTATGATATGGCTTACCTCTGTTCTTGCAATTCCAGCAGTCGGCTCGTCCATTAAAAGCAGTTTGGGTCTGGTTGCTATAGCTAATGCAATTTCAAGCTCTTTGCTGATTCCGTACGGACAAAATGCAATAGGTATATTTGCAAATTCCGTTAAATGCATTTTATCAACAAGCATATCAGCAGCGATTTCAGATTTTCTGTCCGTTCCCAAAAACTTAAAAGTTCTTTTATTCTGCACAATGTATGCTGCTATGATATTCTGTTTTACGGTAAGATTCTGAAATAGGCTGGGGGTCTGGAATGTTCTTCCGATGCCGAGAGACGATATTGTATGAGGAGAAAGTCCTGTAATATTCTTGTCATCCAAAACAATATTTCCCCTGTTTGGCCGCCTGTGACCTGAAATTATATTAAAAAGTGTAGATTTGCCTGCTCCATTTGGTCCTATAAGAGCCGTTATTTTACCTTCCGGAACATTGAAGCTAAGATCGGAAAGGGCTGAAAATTTTTCAAAATTTTTACTTATATTTTTTATCTGCAGCAATATTGTCTCCAATCCTTTTTTTTACAAATCCTACAATTCCGTCAGGCATAAACAGGACGGTGATAAGTAAAATTATACCAAGTATAAATGCAATATGCTCGGTATATTGACTCGCTACAGTAGTTACAAGAACTATCACAGCGGCCCCGATTATTGGTCCTGAAAAAGTGTATATGCCGCCCACCAGACATGCAACAAGTATTTCAGCCGATTCTTTCCAGTATAGAATATCCGGAGAAACCGACTGAGAATATATAACATAGGATATGCCGCTTATACCTGCAAAAAATGAGCTCAACACCAGCCCTGTCAATTTTATAGCTTTTGTGTTTGCTCCAATGGATTCAGCTCTTGTATCATTTTTCCCTGTTGCCCTGAGGAGCAGTCCAAAAGGTGAATTTATTATTTTATACAATATAAAAGCTGAAATTAAAAAGATTATAAGTGTTGCTTCATAGCGCTCAATCGATGTTGAAAGAAAGTTCGGAAGCGGCACAAACGGTATTCCGTTGCCGCCTCCGGTAAAGCTATACCACTTGAACACAATCGCCCAGACAAGCTGGCCAAGCGCAATAGTCAGCATTCCAAAATATATTCCCGACAACCTTACAAGAACAAGTCCCATTATCGTTCCTAATAGTGCGGCAATTATAGGACCCAATATAGCTCCGGCGATAAATGAACCCCCATGCAGTACAAAAAGAGAATAGCCGTATGCCGACACTCCAAAAAAAGCGGCCTGGTGAAACTGAAGCATGTTTCCGTAACCAAGCACAAGATTTAAGCTGAGTGCAAAAAGGGCGATAACAAAGATTTCCGATAAAACCAAAATGGAATATGCGCCCAAAACTAAGGGAGCAACAAAAGCCGCTATTATCAGCACCAATAATATATAAACTTTTCTATCAAATTTCATAATGAGACCACTACCCGATAAGCGCCTCCGCAGAAGGATAGGATTGGGTAAGATTTAAAAATTAAAATTTGTTGGGCTAACCGGTTAGCTTGAAAATTGTAATTTCTTAAAGATTGCCCGATACTATCCTTTCCCTTGGACAATACCGGCTTTCCCATATGCTTTGTTGAACTTCCTTGAACTAAGCGGTTAGTTCTGCAGAAGTTCGCCTTACCTATGGAAAAGCCGGTATTGCTGTGAATGTGTTTATTGGGTAGCGGTCTCATCATTTGCTGAGAATGCCTTTTGGCTTAACTATCAAAGCCACAACAGCTATGGCAAATGGAAGGGCAATTCCGAATCTCGGCAGGATCAATACTCCGAACGATTCAGAGATGCCGAAAATAAGAGCTGCGATTAACGATCCCCAAATATTGCCCAAACCTCCAACTGTTACGACTAGAAAAACCTTTATTATAATAGAATCACCCATTTGAGATGTTATGTTTATTGCAGGGCTTGCTATTGCACCTCCGAGTCCTGCAAGTATTCCGCCTATGACAAATGCATACATAAATGCTGCATCGGCATTGATACCAAGCGCTTCTACCATCGATCTGTTTGTTGCCACTGCCCTGGCAATTTTACCCAACTTTGTTTTATATAGATATAACCATAAAAAAATCATGGTAAGAATTCCGGATACAAAAAACAGCAGATAAAACTTCGCTATATAGGTTCCAAAAATATGATATGATCCGGTAAGCAGCTTTGGCATAGCAACGGTATGATAATTTGTTCCCCATATCATATCTACCGAATCTCCGAATATAAGAACAAGAGCATAAGTAAGCAGCATCTGCATAAGATGCTCCTTCCCGTACAGATGTTTTAGAAGCAGCTGCTCTATTATGAGGGATATAAAACCCACAGCTATAGCTGCGGCTGCAGCAGACAGGAAAAATGCACCGATTCCTTCTCCTGCAAGTCCGATAAATGTGTATATGAAAAATGCACCAAGCATATATAATGCGCCATGGGCAAAATTTATGATTTTTAAAATACCGAAGATTAAGGTGAGACCTGCTGCCAATACAAAATAGAACATGCCTCTGCTTATTCCTATCAAAAGGTAAGATGCCATAGTTGACAGATCCATCTTGGCTTATCTAATCACAAACCTCGTTCCTTCTTTATTTCACTTATGGGAATTTTGAGTTCATTACCCGGAATCGTCACTATATCGACTGCCGTTGCAAACGGATATTTACCGGTTTTTTTGGTTCTTCCAACATAGACAGGTGCGATAAGCTGATGATCATAAGCTCTGATATATACATTGCCTACAGGTGAGGAGATGCTCATTCCTTCAATTGCATTAATTATTCTCTCTTTGTCTATCGATCCAACTAATTTTATTGCCTTAATCAGTATGCTGCCTGTAATATATCCATTGGGAGAACTGAAAACAGGCCATTTCTTAAACTTCTCTTTGTATGACTTGACAAACATTCTATTCAAGTTTGTTTTTGGATAATAAAAATAATACGGAGATCCGCCATATATTCCATCGGGCATTGAGGCACCGAGCGCTTCTGTAGTCGCCGTATCAGTGGCGGTATAATCAAATATAGCAGTTTTTTTATATAACCCTGTAAAATTCACATATTTCAAGAACGGCACCATATCTCTGCCGCCTGTTGCGGCATACACAGCATCAGGCTTTTTTGCCAAGATGGCGTTTATATATGGCCCAAAGTCAGGCTCTCCCACTCTGAACCATGATTTTCCTATGATTTCTACATCTTTTTTTATGGCCATTAGATTCCTTTCGAAGCTTTCGGCAATTGCATGGCCGTATTCATAATCAGACCCTATGATGTAATAACGCTTATAGCTTTCCTTGGCCGCAGCAAGTGCCATAGCTTTTCCGCTCATATCCGTGTTGACTTCTATTTGAAAAACATATCTGTGTCCATCTGCTCCTGAAATTTTGCTGCTCATTGCAATCCAGTCAAAAAATGGAATTTTGACTCTCTTTGCGTATGCGCTTACTGCGAGTGCCGCAGCGCTGCTTATTGTTCCGACAAGGAAATCAACCTTTTCCTGCAATACAAGCTCTTTAGCCATTTTGAGTGCGATATTAGGTCTGTATCTTGAATTTCTGTAAAAGACCTCAATTTTCTTTCCCAAAATATTGTACCCGATTTCCGATAGAGCAAGCTTGAAACCGTTTCTCGCCCCATATGTATATATAGTAGCAGGACCGCTATAGGTATCAATAACACCAATTTTTATTGTATCGCTATTAGCGGATGCAATACCGGGCAAAGACAGCATCGCAACCCCTGCAGCTCCTGATTCCAAAAACCTTCTCCTTGAAATTTTCATAACCTACCCCCATTATTTTAAATTAACTTTAAACTATTTTATATAATATTAATATAATGATGTCAAGCGATTGGCTGAAAGACTTCATTAAATACGGAAGTTACTATAGTTCTATGATGTTCAATATTTTCTTTAATATGCAGATCCTCTAAAATAAATCCCAACATATCATAGATTTTATAATTAGCCCTGCCATACTGCTCAATTATCTTGATAATGCTGATTATTTTGGAATAGAAAAGATACGAATTCCTAAGTGTTGTGATTTTCTCTAACTCTAAAATTCCCTTATTTCTTATTTTTTCAAGCAGTTTAAGAACCGATAAGCCTGATTCTGCATAGCCGTTTTTGATGCAGAGATATTGAGTAGCGAACTCTATATCCATTAAGCCTCCTGAAAAATGTTTTATGTCAAAAGTGTCATGTTTTGACTTCTCTATTTTTAGCTTCATATCAAAAACAGCTCTACCGGATATTTTTGTTTTTAACTGTTTTTTATATAATCCGATGATATCTTCGGTGGAAAAATCGCTATAGATAACTCTCGCCTTCTGAGCTGACAGATGCTCCCATGTATGAGCATATTTGCTAAAATAGTTGTCAAGATATTCGAGATTTATAACGACGGGTGAATCGTTTCCGAACGGTTTTAATCTTAAATCTACATCGTACAATTTCTTTAGTTCTCTAATTACATTTTGAATATCGGAAGTAGGTCTTTTTATGTCTTGCGATATAAAAAGCAGATCAAGGTCGCTTTTTATAGATAATTCACCAATACCAAGTTTTCCATACCCTATCACCGCAATCTCATTTTTGGAGTAAGCGCTTATAGTTTTTGCTATAAACCGATCTGCAAATTCAGTTAATATTTTAAATAACGATATATCGAAATTTCCCGATAAAATTTTTAAAGTTATGGCAAATTCAAGCCTTCGCTTCTCATTTTTGGTGATTTCAGCTATTTTTATAGGTTTGTTTATGAGAAAAAACTCCTCCATAAGACTTCTGTCTTTGCCGATCATATTTGCATAGCCCATTGAAAACAGCTTTAAAAGAATATTGAATACCAACCGATTGTCATAAATAGTTAATATATACGAAGGATCAAGGGCATTAAAACCTTTTATAACCTCCATCAGCAATATCTCATTTGTAATAAACTTAAAAGCATAATTCAACACTTCGCTAATTCTGCTTTTATCAAAACCTGCTACCGCCCATTTTCGTGCAGTCTCTGCTATTAGATTTGCGGCACTCAATGCACCCTTTATACCTTTCTCCTTTAATACGCCTTCCATGTCTTCGGCAAAACCAAACACCGGTATGTCAGAGCTCTCTATAAATATAGCGGTAAACCGTTTATGCACCTTGTCTGTTACTTGGTTATATTTTTGTATAAAGTCATGTAAAGACAGATGCATACTTTTGGCAAGATACATAAGTTTCTCATCCGTTTCAGGCAATCTCTGCGTCTGCATTTCATTTAAAATCTGAATCTTATGTTCAATTCTCCTCAAAAAAAGATATGCGTTACGCAAAAAATCAGCACCTGATGGCATATATTTTTTAGACTTCAAAACTTGCAAAGCATCTATCATGCTTATATTCCGCAGCTCTTCGTCAGAACCATGTATGAGTTGAAAATAATTTATGATAAATTCAATTTCCCTTATGCCGCCGGTACCTTTTTTAACATCTATCTTTTCTTTATCTAAAGACTCGGAGTCTGCAGAATGAACATATTTTTTTATCTTAAACAAAAGAGACCTTATTTCCTCAATGTAGCTTGAATCGATAGATTTTTTGTAAACAAACGGTACTATCTCTCTAAGCAGCTGTTTTCCAAGTGCTATATTCCCTGCTATGGGCTGCGCTTTAAGCAGAGCCATCCTCTCCCATAACTGACCAAATGTTGCATAATAATTTCTGTATCCATCAACTCTCATGGAGATTGGGGCATTTTTACCGCCAGGTCTTAGCCTTAAATCGACTCTGTAAAGAAAACCTTCACGATTTTTCTCATTCAAAATTGAAACAGTTTTCACAGCCAATTTATGATAATAGGCAATCTTTTCATCAGTTTCATGAACAAAAATAATATCAATATCGGATGAGAAATTCAGTTCATCGGTACCTAATTTCCCCAGAGCGATTATACATATATTTTTGTCAGCATCGGGAATAATTTTTTTCAGTTCATCGTATGCAATATCTATTGAAGCGGCAACCAGAGCTTTTGCTAAATTGGATAATTCATTCATGATAACGATAAAATTAGCTGCTTGAATAATTTCTCTTGTACCGATTCTCAGGTATTCTTTCTTTTTATATCGCCTTAGAAGATATTTTTTATGTTCAAAGTCTTTTGCATGCCTTAATAAATTTTCTATTTCCCGATTATACTGATCGAGATCTTTTGTGATGTTTACAATCCCATTTTCCATAAGCAATGAGAAATATTCAGGATTTTTGATCAATGTTGCAGAAAGCGTATTTGATTGAGAAAAGATGCCAAAAAGTATATTGCCCGCACTTTTGTATGATCTAATCAGCTCAAATATCATTGATTTAGACATTAAGTGTTCTACAAAATCATAAAAATGAGCCAGCGCCAAGTCAGCATTTGCACAGTTTTTAAGCTGCATGCCAATAACATTTAAGGAATCCTCAAATTCGCTAAGGAGACCAAACTCAGATGTAATACGCAAAATTGTCTTGTATGCTTTAAATTGATCTTTAAAAATCGACAAAAATTGATCTATGCGTTTAGAATCTCCAAGATACATAAAATCATTATATCATAGAGCCGCAAAGAAACCACTATATAATGGTATTCTTGACAGAATTGTGCCATTGCCATAAGGAGGCAGCCGATACGGTAATCTTAGCTGAAACTACCTTAGATCGTTTCGCTCTTTCGCATTGATAAGCTCATCTGTATTTTAAATTTATCCTTTTTATTAACCTGCCTCAAGGTTTAACGGCTTCAATTGCAGCAGACAATACATAATCCTCAATTGAACGGCCCGGAGCCCAATCTTTGATAAATGTTTTTGATTCATCTTTAGGGTTAATACTGATTTTTTCAAAACCGACTGCTTTAAGGATAGTTTGTAAATCAGATACCTCGGATGCGCCTGCTACACAGCCTGAATATAGTGTAGAGTCATTTTTAATTTCTTCAGGCAGCTTAGTGCCGGCTACTACATCGGAAATGGCTAAGCGTCCTCCGGATTTAAGCACACGAAAGGCTTCGGCGAAAACCTGCTTTTTTTCAGGAGATAAATTGATTACGCAATTGGAAATAATAACATCAACACTATTATCTGCCACCGGTAGATGCTCAATTTCACCAAGTCGAAATTCAACATTGGCGTAGCGACCTTTTACGGAATTAGCACGTGCTTTGGAGATCATATCAGGAGTCATATCAATGCCGATTACATGGCCTTCTTCGCCTGTTTCCACTGAAGCAAGAAAACAGTCAAACCCGCCTCCGCTGCCCAAATCAAGTATGGTTTCACCTTTTGCAATGCCTGCAATTGCACGTGGATTGCCGCAGCCTAAACCCATATCGGCACCATCCGGTACAGTATCAAGATCATCTTGACTATAACCTAACCGCGTTGATATTAATGTATTGATGACATTATCATCGGATACACCGCAGCAGCTGCTTTCATTGCCGCAACAACCGCCGTTGTTACTGACCTCAGCAACTTGTGCGTAACTTTTCCTAACTTCTCGGCGAATCTCATCCGCTTGTTTTTGATCCATTCCTTTTCTCCCGTCTCATTTTTTTATATGCCTATTTATTGTGCAATGATATAATTGACCTTGCACACTCAACACAATTGGCGGCAATAGCCGCGACTATACCAAGAATCTAACGCCCTCAGGTAATACTTTCTCTATACTTGAGAGCCCTTATAAGATATTAATTATATAATGATATGCCAAATTTTCAAGCCAAATACGTTCAATATACAAATTTGCACCATTGAATGCGGTTCGTTATAACTTCATTAATTTTATATGTTTTTAAGAAATCTCGCTTTGCAAACTACGCTGTAGGCAAATTTACGAAAAGAGTTTCGTTTTTTCAAACCCATCAATCTCTTTTTCTGTATATCCAAGTTCCTTAAGTACCTCGCCTGTATGTCCTTTTTTTAAAGGAGTTCCTGCGAATTTATATTCTTGAGGTGTTTCAGAAAATTTGATTGGATTTGCAATCTGTTTCACCTTCTTATCATTCTGCAAAGGTACTTCTACAACCATTTTCCTTTCAATAGTCATCTTGTCAGCAAAAACTTCCGAAAGAGTCATAACCGGCTCAACACATGCATCTGTTGTTTTAAAAACCGCAGCCCATTCATCTCTTGTTTTTGTTAGAAGTATTTTAGAAATTTCCTTTTTAATCCGTTCTATATTTTTCGGATAAGCACCTTCTTGCTTTAAATCGGGCTTGTTTATAATATCACAAAAATTATTGAAGAATTTAGGTTCGATACAACCAACGCTTATATACTTGTTATCTTTGGTTTTATAATAATCATATATTGAACCACCGTTTAAAAGATTATCCTCGTAGGCAGGATCTTTGTTATCCGTTAAAAAACCGGCACCATACATGGCATTGTACGCAATCATGCCATCAGTCATAGATATATCAATATATTGCCCTTTGCCCGTTAATTGTCTATATATTACAGCAGATAAAATTCCAATAATTGCATTGTTAGAGCCTGCCGCTATATCCGCAATTTGCATACCGAAAATAGATGGACCGGTTACTTTTCTACCCGAGTATGAAGCGATCCCCGATCTTGCTATATAATTTATATCATGTCCTGCACGATTGCACATAGAGCCGGTTTGACCATATCCTGTAATAGAACAATATATTATTACGGATTAACAGCCGCAAGGCTTTGAAAATCCAGTTTTAATTTTTTCATAACACCGGGACGGAATTGCTCAATAACTATGTCGTATGTAGTAGATATAAGCCTATGTATTATCTTAACTGCCCGCTCATCTTTTAAATTTAATGCGAGCATCCTTTTATTTCGTCCAAGTTGGGCTGAGGCAGCGGAAAATTTTGTATTCGGAATTGAAGGAGGCAAAAAATCTACAAGATCGGAACGAGAAGCCGACACAATTCTTAAAATATCTGCCCCCATATCCCCTAAACACATTGTAGCGTAAGGGCCGGGCAAAAGTGTGGTAAAATCTAAAACTTTTAATGATGATAACGCTCCTGACATTTTTTCTCCTTACTTTTTTCTCATTACTAAGCAATTTTATATAACATAACCCGCTGTCTTTAAGGCAGTTGCAAAATTGTTCAAGACTTAGATAACGCAAGCAATAGAAAATTATACCTTGACAATAGAATTCATTATACTACATAATATATCAGGAAATAAACTAAAAAAGGGCATATAAGAGTTCTTATATCTATTTTTATTAATTTTTTTATTTGACTGCTGTGCAGCAGTCTCATTTTGGAGGTTTGCATGTTTTTAGATAATGTCAAAAACATAAAAGACGAAAAGGTCGATTTAGAGGGTGTCAAAGATACGGTAAAAAAGATACTTATAGGTCCAAAAGAGGGCTGGACCGACTATGTTATGCGGCAATTTAATGTAAGCAAAGGAGGTAATACGCCTAAGCATAAGCATAATTGGCCTCATATTAACTATATCCTTGAAGGAAAGGGGACAGTTTTGATAAATAACAAAGAAAATGAGGTCGAAAAAGGCAGCATTGCATATATTGAAGCTGGGGCAATTCACCAATTTAAGGCTGATAAAGATGATAATCTATTATTTCTCTGCATTATTCCAAAAACCGGAAAGTAAGCTAAGCAGCGCAAACTCAAGGGCACCTCAAGCTTATTATCATTAATCTATCTCTAATCTCATCGCTTCAGATGTGAGAAAATCGTAAATGTAATTATTGTGTATTAGTCGTGTATAATTTGTTTCTATCTTTTTTAATATAGGGAAGTTACAAGGGGCGCCGAAACATCCCCTTGTAACGATATGTATTATAAAACTTTTCCGAGATAGTTAGCTATTGACAAAAAGAACGCCATACCTTTTAGCGTATCTTTATCTTTAGATTTTTTAAGTAGCTGGAATATAGATTTCGGTATTTTTTCATCTCTCATCTTATTTCGTGCATCATTTAGTGCATCGCCCATAACTGCATAAGTAAACAGAAATGTCTGAGCGTGATCTAATGTTCTTATAAGCATAGAATCGGTCAGCATATTGACAACTGCAGAAGCACTCGAAGCAAAATCCAAAAGATTATTAAGATGACCGTTTTCTATCAGCGGAGCAGCAATTGATAAAATCTTGTTTAAACCTTCTGCAACTTCGGGTTTAGATAATATCTGAAGGATGCCGCCAAGTGAAGATATAGCCGAAACAGTTCTTTCTATTGCAGAATCCGTTATGCCGTTTTGCGCAAAAGAAACAGCCTCGCCAAGTGCAAGAATATTTTTCAAAGCCCCTGTTCTGTTTAAGTCCGCAAGCGTTCGAAGAGTCTCGGATACGGCATCGGAAGTTTGTTTATCGGAAAGCGGCATAATCACCGCACCAAGTTTCTCAGCTAAACTGCCCAAACGTTCAACCATAGAATCGGTAAGACTATCGGTAACATTTTTCTGTAGTCCTGCCATATCTTCCTTTAATTTTTCTGCCATGTCTTCCCCCTACATCAATCCTCTGGCAGCCATCCAATAGATTCTATTAAATGAAAGTTTCATCCAGTGTATTAGTTTCGATGGTGGAGCCGGATTGGGCGGAGTAGTATAACTAAACCACACGTAGGTGCCTTCATGCAATCCCGTCTCAATAAAACAGAGAACGCGTCCATCATAGAAATGAGCGGGGTATCCGCTTTTTATTTCGCTTGTCAAATTCTCTGCCACTACATCGGCCTCGAAATGAGCGGTTGAGCCTGCTTTACTTATAGGAATATCTGTGCCGTCACCAAGCGAATAAACATTATCATGTCCTATAACTTGCAATGTCTGTTTGTTAGTTGGTATCCAACCCGATTTGGAAAGTCCGGAATCAACCACGATATCTGCTCCTTTATGAGGTGGAACAGCTATCAGAAGGTCAAACGGAATCGTGCTTCCTTCAAGTGTTGAAACCGTTTTTTTCTCCGAATCCACTGATTCCATATTGAAAAATGTTTCGGATTTTATTCCTTCTTTCTCAAACATGCCTACAGTCCAATTCGCAACAGGCTCGAGTGCATGCAGTCGAGCTATAGGATAGGTATAGTAAAGTTCTACATCTTTTCTTATACCCTTTGCCTTGAAATAGTCATTGAGCATAAAAGTTACCTCAAGCGGGGCAACCGGACATTTATGAGGAACACCTACGGTAAGCAGTATCCTGCCTTTTTCAAATGAAGCAATTTTTTTTGCCAATTTCTTTGCACCGTCATAAGTATAAAACCAATCTCCGCCCTTTTCCAATCCTGGAATAGCAGCAGGATTAGGATAGCTTCCGGTCGATAATACAAGATAGTCATATTGATATTTTTTCCCGCTCTTACCTTCTACAAAGCATGCTTTAAAATCAATTCCTACACTTGCATCAACAACAAAATTAATATCAGGACGTAGAAGATCGCGTTCCGATCTGGTAAATTCATCCTCATAAAAACGGTCGAATGCTACATATAGAAAAGCAGGCTGATATACATGAACCGGAGAGTCCGAGAGCAAGGTTATTGTTACCCTGCCATTACGTATATCACTGCCAAGTTTTGATGCTAATATGTTGGCTGTCATAGTTCCGCCTGTTCCCCCGCCAACAATAAGAATTCTTTTTGCCATTGTATCCCCTTATTTTATCTTTTTAACAAATACGCTGTTATAATCTCCCCTATTGACTGTTCCCAAATTTTCATGGCCGACTTTTTTGATCCATTCAGGAATATCTTTCGTTGATCCTTCGTCCGAGGAAAGGATTTCCAAAACCTCACCTACATTGGCAGTCTTGATATTTTTTATCAGTTCCATCAACGGACCCGGACAGTATGAATTTCTCGCATCAATTGTCTTATCTGCTTTAATTTCTCCCACTATATATCCTCCTAAAAATTTTTATTAAAATGTTAGAATTCGACTATCGCCAGCTATATCAAAAAACTTTGTTGCACCTATAAAATCATCAAAAATAGGCTCCATATCATCCTTTTTGAATCCGAGAAGATCCATTGCCATTGTACATCCGTATATTTTGCAGTCCCCTAATTCCCTTATTTGACTAAACAGATCAAGAAAAAAAGGAGCACCTTTTTCTACAATTGCTTTGGATACTTCTCCTCCGCCTCTAATGCGTTCCTCTTTGCTCATCCCCTTCTTAAAAACCGTGAAAGCATTCATGGTTATAAAAATCTTTACCGGCATCCCAGTTGTTGAAGCAATGCTTGCCAATGTAGCAACCATCTGAATACTTTCATGCTGATCGCTTGCTAAAATTACTGTCAATCCCTTCATTTAATCCTCCTTTTATGATGAATTTTCTTGACATCTTCGAACTTTACATTGACAATATAATAATAAATATTCTATTGTCAAGAATATTATATAAAAAATTTAGCAACAGATTAGTATAGTAATAGCTTTTTTATCTTAAAAGACTAATTCTTTAATTAAGAGTTTTTCTGCTGATATACCCTGCCTTCAGGACAAAAATAAACTTCATAAATCTT
>VAPE01028178.1_pt1 | contig 34974 bp, 35 predicted proteins | sample 3393911 | NCBI WGS metagenome assembly VAPE01 (sample SAMN08290436, study PRJNA428436) | hydrothermal vent metagenome | isolation source: Deep-sea hydrothermal vent chimney | place: Atlantic Ocean: South-mid Altantic Ridge
ACAAAGAAAAAGTAGGACGATGTTGTTCGGGAGTTTATGATGAGCACACTGAAAAAACATTATGAAAGCGCATGCAGGCCGCAGCTTCAGGAACAACTCAATTGTAAGAATGTGATGGAGATTCCGCGGCTGGAGAAGGTCGTCCTGAACATGGGGTTGGGCGAGGCCGTGCAAAATCCGAAGATTGTGGATAATGCAGCGCAGGAGTTGAGCCTGATCGCCGGCCAGAAGTCGGTTGTGACCAAGGCCAAGAAATCCATTGCCGGTTTTAAACTGCGCGAGGGAATGCCCATTGGCTGCCGGGTTACGCTACGCCATGAGAAAATGTTTGATTTTCTCTCCAGGTTGATCAATATTTCGCTGCCCCGGGTCCGTGACTTCCGTGGTGTTTCGCCCAAGGGCTTTGATGGCCGGGGCAACTATTCGCTGGGCATCAAAGAGCATATCATCTTTCCGGAAATTGATTTTGATAAGATCGACAAGATTCGGGGGCTGAATATTACCATAGTAACGACGGCTAAAACCGATAACGAGGGACGTGCCCTGTTGCGACTGCTGGGTATGCCTTTCAGAGAGAAGTAAACTGTATCCGGCATAGAGCCGGTTCTGGCCAGGAATTGAATTTTTGCAGGAGGAAGGTGTGGCAAAAAAATCTCTTATTGCCAAGGCGCAGCTTAAACAAAAGTTTAAGGTCCGCACATATAATCGTTGTCCGTTTTGCGGCCGGTCCAGGGCATTCATCCGAAAATTCGGTATGTGCCGGCTGTGTTTTCGGAAGCTTGCCTCTCGTGGCGAGATAACCGGCGTGACCAAGTCAAGCTGGTAGATGTTCGATTATCGGTTTTATAGTGATGGTTCATCCTTGTATGGGCCATATAATATGCAGTTGATGAACATGATTCACATTCATTTTCAACGTGATTAATTGGTGAAAATATGTCTATGAGTGATCCGCTGGCGGATATGCTGACCAGAATTAGAAACGCCGCTATGGCCCACTTCGATACGGTTGAGATGCCGCTGTCAAAGTTGAAACTGGGCGTTGCCAAGACCCTCAAGCAGGAAGGGTATATAAGAGATTATCATGTCATGAAAGATGACGTTCAGGGCACCTTGAAGATTGATCTTAAGTATGGCCCTCATAATGAAAAGGTTATTACCGGGATTCGCCGTATCAGCAAGCCGGGACTGCGGCAGTATCAGAAGGCCGACCGGATCCCGAAAGTTATGAGCGGTCTCGGTGTTGCTATTCTTTCAACCTCCCACGGCATCATCACGGATCGTGAGGCACGTCATCGCAATGTCGGCGGTGAGGTTCTGTGTGAGGTCTGGTAATAATAATCGGCCTGAGGAGAGAGAGAAAAGATGTCTAGAATCGGTAAGCAGCCTATTGCGATACCCTCCGGGGTCAAGGTTGAGATAAAGGGGAGCCATGTTACGGTTACCGGCAAGAGAGGGTCACTCGAACGTGACATCCGCCCGGAAATCGAACTCAAGATCGACGGGGATCAGCTCGTCGTGTCGCCTAAGGGCAATAGCAAGCGGGTGATGGCTTTCTGGGGACTGACCCGGACCTTGCTCAACAACATGGTTGTCGGGGTTGAAAAAGGCTTTCAGAAAAAGTTGGTTGTCGAGGGAGTCGGCTTCCGGGCAAATGTTGCCGCCTCCGTCCTGACCCTTTCCGTCGGCTATTCCAATCCGGTTGAATTTCAATTGCCGGCCGGAATCACTGCCGATGTTGATAAGGATAATACCATTACCATTGACGGGATTAACAATGAGATTGTCGGCCTGACGGCCGCCCGAATCAGGGCGGTTCGGAAACCCGAGCCCTATAAGGGCAAAGGAATCCGCTATGCGGATGAACATATCGTTCGCAAGGTCGGCAAGGCCGGTGGTTCCACCTAAGAATCAGTAACAGTTTACCAGGGGCGGACAACCTCGGGTGATACTCAGCCCGTACAAATTCATCCGTGCCTTGGACTCGTGCGTTGGGACTCCAGACCTATCCTTGACGGATGTGAGGAGGCCAAAATGAACGAAGATGAGGTGCAGGTGAACTTGTACAAAAAAATAAAAAAAGTTGTGGTGCTATAATGGCAAAGACAAGCCCAAAATTAACGGCGCGGATTAAACGCGTTAAGCGCATTCGGACCAAGATTTCCGGTACTGCGGATAAGCCGAGGATGCGTGTGTTCAGGAGTAATCGTCATATATATGCACAGATTATTGATGACATCAAACAGACCACTCTGGTCGCCATGTCGACGCTCGACAAGGAGTTTGATGGAGCGGAAATCAAGGATAAATGTGACGCTGCTAAAAAAGTTGGAGAGTTGATTGCCCGGCGTGCCAAAAGTGCCGGCATCAACCAGGTCGTATTTGACCGTGGGGGCAACCTGTATCACGGCAGGATCAAGGCATTATCCGATGGAGCCCGTGCAGGCGGTCTCGAGTTCTGAGATGCTTCATTTTTGGATTATCAAGTGAACAAACTAAAAGCAACGGGGGTGTTTCTTGGCTGATTTTAAACGAGCTAAAGACGGGAACCAGGAAGAACTCATTGAAAAGATAGTTTTTATCAACCGGGTTGCCAAGGTCGTCAAGGGCGGGCGTCGGTTCAGTTTCAGTGCTATTGTTGTTGTCGGTGATGGCAAGGGCAAGGTTGGTTATGGCCTGGGCAAGGCAAATCAGGTGCCGGAGGCTATTCGCAAGGGAGTCGAGCGCGCCAGAAAGGATATGCAGATGGTTTCGCTGACCGAGGTCTCGATCCCCCACGCAATTCAGGGAAAGTTCAAGTCGGGTTCAGTCATGCTGAAGCCGGCATGCGACGGTACCGGCGTGATTGCGGGCGGCGCCGTTCGCGCGGTCCTGGAGGCCGCCGGGGTGCAGAATATTCTGACCAAGTGCCTTGGCTCCAATAATCCCCACAACCTGGTAAAGGCGACAATGGACGGTTTGAGAAGACTGCGGACGACGGAAGAAATAGCCAGACTGCGCGGTCTTAAAGTCGAAGAGATGGTCGCCTGAGATCAGGCAAAGAACAGACAGGTTGAACCATGAGCGATACGATAACAATACGTCAATTTAAAAGCGCTATTGGCAGCACAAAAAAAATCAGAGCAACCCTGGTCGGTCTCGGACTGACCAAGATGAATAAAGCCGTTACCAGAAAGGACACCCCTGAACTTCGCGGTATGTTGAACAAGGTCAGGCACCTGGTACGGGTGGAGGAATAGAATATGCTCACGCTGAATAATCTTTCACCGGCCGCTGGTTCCCGCCGCAAGAAAAAGAGGGTGGGCCGGGGACCAGGCAGTGGCCGCGGCAAGACTGCCACCCGTGGTCATAAGGGCGCTCTCTCGCGCTCGGGCTATACGCAGAAGCTGGGGTTCGAGGGCGGCCAGATGCCCCTGCACCGCCGGCTGCCCAAGCGCGGTTTTACCAATATTTTCAAGAAAGAGTATGTCCTGGTGGCTCTCAATGACCTGAACCGGTTTGAGAGCGGCAGCACGGTAGACCGTGAGGCCCTGGTCAAGGCCGGCGTGATCAAGAAGTCGGACGCCATGGTCAAGGTGTTGGCCAACGGCGATATTTCGGTCTCCATTGCCCTTGAGGTGGATAAGATCAGCGCCAGCGCCCGGGCAAAAATCGAAGCTGCAGGCGGATCTGTAAAGTCTGTCAAGGAATGAGCCGATGAGTGGTCTTGCCAGCGCGGCCAATATCCCGGAACTACGCAAACGGGCAATTTTCACCCTGTTGATGCTTTTTGTCTACCGGATGGGCGTGCAGATTCCCACCCCGGGGATTAACGGCGATGCCTTGGCGGCATTTTTTCAGCAGAATGCCAGTACGCTCTTTGGCATGTTTAACATGTTTTCCGGCGGCGCTCTGCAGCATTTTTCCATTTTTTCCCTGGGCATCATGCCCTATATCAGTGCCTCTATTATTATCCAGCTGCTGACCGTTGTTATTCCCCAGCTGGAAACGCTCTCCAAAGAGGGCGAGGCTGGACAACGCAAAATCACCCAGTATACGCGCTACGGCACGGTGGCCCTGTCCATTATCCAGGGATTTTTCATTGCCACCGGTCTTGAAAGTATGGCCGGGCCGGACGGGACTCCCATCGTCATGGTCACCGGCATACAATTCAAGCTGATGACCGTTTTGACCCTGACAACGGGGACCGCTTTTATCATGTGGCTCGGCGAGCAGATGACCGAGCGCGGCATCGGCAACGGTATATCGCTGATCATCTTCGCCGGTATTGTCGCCAGGATGCCCGCCGGCATCGGCAATACGATTCAGCTGGTCAAGGCCGGGGAACTGCCGTCTGTTTTTGTCCCGTTTTTGCTGGTAGTCATGTTCGGCGTGATCGCTTTTATTGTTTTTGTCGAAACCGCGCAGCGCCGCATCCCGATCCAGTATGCCAAGCGGGTCGTCGGAAGACGGGTTTATGGCGGCCAGTCCAGTCATCTGCCCCTGAAGATCAATATCTCCGGTGTTATTCCCCCGATTTTTGCCTCATCGATCATGATGTTTCCGGCAACGATCGGCAGTTTCATTAAAGTCGACTGGGTCCAGCGGGCTTCGGCAATGCTGTCGCCCGGAACCGTGTCGTACTATGTCCTCTATGTCGCCTTGATTGTCTTTTTCAGTTTTTTCTATACGGCTGTGACCTTTAAGCCGGATGATGTCGCGGAAAATTTAAAAAAGAACGGCGGTTTTATCCCCGGTATCCGCCCCGGCAAAAGGACCTCGGAATTTATCGACAAGGTGCTGACCAGACTGACCGTGATCGGCGCGATTTATCTGAGTGCCGTTTGCGTCATGCCGACCATACTTATTCATAAATTTAACGTTCCCTTCTATTTCGGCGGTACGGCATTGCTTATTGTTGTCGGTGTGGCTATTGATACTATTTCCCAGATCGAGTCGCACCTGGTCATGCGCAATTATGAAGGGTTTATGAAATCAGGCCGGCTCAAGGGACGGCATTAAACCAGCCCGAACCGTGACCGATCAGAGCGGGGCAATAATCGTCAAGACGCCTGACGAGATTCAGGCCATGTTCGAGGCGAATCAGATTGTGGCCGGTACCCTCGATCTGCTCCGGCAGCGTCTGCGGCCGGGGATGACAACCTACAGGCTTGACAGATTGGCCGAAGAGTTTTGCCGGGAACACCATGCTGTTCCCGCATTCAAGGGTTACCGGGGATTCCCGGCCAGCCTGTGCATCTCCATCAATGAACAGGTCGTGCACGGTATCCCCTCGAAAAAGGTGTTTGTCCGTGAGGGTGATATCGTCAGCATGGATTTCGGCGTCAAGTATAAAGGATTCTTCGGCGATTCGGCGCTGACGCTTGCCGTCGGCAGAGTTTCGGCGGAAAAGGAAAAATTGATGCGCGTGACCAGGGAGTCACTTGATCTGGCCATCGAGCAGGTCAGGATCGGCAACCGTATTTCCGCTATATCCCGTGCTATCCAGGGTCATGTCGAAAAGCATGGATTTTCGGTAGTCCGGCAGTTCGTCGGTCACGGTGTCGGGGCCAGTTTGCACGAAAGTCCGGAAGTTCCCAATTATGTGCAAAAGCATCAGGCCTCGCCGCGAATCGTCGAGGGGATGGTTGTGGCCATCGAGCCGATGGTCAATGTGGGGACACATAAGGTCAAAGTCCTGCATGATAACTGGACAGTGGTGACTGCCGACCGGCAACCGTCGGCCCATTTTGAGCACTCGGTTGCCGCGACCGCTGACGGACCGTATGTTCTCAGTGCCCGGATCAGCGATGATAACCGGGCCGAAGCATTGAATTCCTGAGTGAATGATATGATTATGTCTTTTTAACGGAATGGTAAAATAAAAGTTGTAAAAATACCTTTTGTTAGATATAGTCAAAATTTTTGACCTGTTTATTTTTTGGGGTAGAGGTGTATGGCCAAAGAAGATGCCATTGAAGTTGAAGGGACGATTATCGAGCCTTTGCCTAACGCAATGTTCCGTGTTGAACTTGATAACGGGCATAAGGTTCTTGCGCACATATCAGGCAAGATGCGCATGCACTATATCAAGATTCTTCCCGGAGATCGGGTTACGGTCGAACTTTCTCCCTATGATTTGAGTCGGGGCAGAGTTACCTTCCGATCCAAGGGCGGTAAGGGAAAAAACAGTAGAACTTAAGGTTCGCTCAAGAATAAGTTAGCAGGAAGAGTGGCTGGCTTGAGGATCGACGCAAGACAATCCGCAGCCGGGACACCTATATGTGAAGTTATTTTTTGCGCGAACCCTTAATATGCCGGGGAGGCTTGGCCATGAAGGTAAGGTCATCAGTTAAAAAAATGTGCAGTGAATGTAAGATATTCAAACGTAAAGGGATTGTTCGTGTAAGCTGCAAGAACAAAAAGCACAAGCAGCGCCAGGGATAAACCCGTAAAAGATAGAAGAATCAAGTAAAGGAGCACGCTCTTGGCACGTATATCAGGTGTTGATTTGCCTAGAAACAAGCATATGGATCGAGCGCTTACCAGTATTTTTGGTATTGGGTTGAGCTCGGCACGCGAAATCCTTGATAAGGTCGATTTGCCTTATCAGATGAACAGCGATGACCTGAACAGTGATGACGTCACCCGGATCAGGAAGATCATTGAAGATGATTACATCGTTGAGGGTGACCGGCGGCGCGAGGTTTCCATGGATATCAAACGGCTCATGGATCTCGGTTCGTATAGAGGTCGCCGGCATCGTACGGGGCTGCCCTGTCGCGGGCAGAGGACCAAGACTAACGCCAGGACCAGAAAAGGTCCGCGGCGCGGTGCGGCCGGTAGGAAGTAGCAGGGGTCATTTAAGATCATCGACTGCAGGTCTTGTTGCCTGTTGATTTGAACATTTTCGGAGCGGTTATGGCAAAGGCGAGCAGGGGCGCAGGAAAAGGAAAGCGCCGGGAGAAAAAAAATATTTCTGAAGGAATAGTCTTTATCTATTCCACTTTCAATAATACGATTATCACGATTTCCGATCGGCAGGGCAATGTTCTTTGCTGGTCCAGTGCCGGGGTTATCGGCTTTAAGGGATCACGCAAGTCAACTCCGTTTGCCGCGCAGAACGCCTTGAGCGATGCGGTTAAAAAAGCCAAGGAGTACGGGATCAGAAAGGTCGAGGTCAAGGTGAAGGGCCCCGGACCGGGTCGCGAATCCGCTCTGCGGGCCTTGACTACGGTAGATCTTGAAGTGAGTCGAATTTGCGATGTAACACCTGTTCCTCATAACGGTTGTAAGCCGCCGAAACGAAGAAGAGTCTGAGCGGCGAAGCAGATATCAGTTTACCGGTTTGAGGCGGGTTTTAGATAAAAAATCCGGGAAAAGAACCGTATGTCTTTTTTTATGGAGGATTGACTTGGCCAGATATACAGGAGCATCCTGCCGCATGTGCAGGCGCGAAAACCTGAAATTATACTTGAAGGGTGAGAGGTGCTACTCGGATAAATGTGCGTTTGAGAGACGCTCATTCGCCCCGGGCCAGCACGGTCAGAATCGTTTCCGGAAAGTTTCCAACTATGCCATACAGCTTCGGGAGAAGCAGAAGGTTAAGCATATGTACGGCATGCTTGAGAATCAGTTTCGGCTCTATTTTCACAAGGCCGATCAACTTCGCGGTGTGACCGGCGAGAATCTTCTGTCCCTGCTCGAAAGACGATTGGATAATACCCTCTACCGTCTTGGTTTTGCCTGCTCGAGAGACCAGGCCCGGCAGTTGGTTCGCCACAATCATTTTTTAGTCAACAACAAAAAAGTCAATATCCCTTCCTTTCAGATCAAGGTCGGAGATGTGATTACCCTGAAAGAAAAGAGCCGTAAGAACGAGTTGATTGCCGACAACCTTGACGGCGTTGCCCGCCGTGGTGTCCCCAGCTGGCTTGAACTCGATCAGGCCGCTTTTCAGGGCACGGTCAAGGCTCTGCCCAACAGGGAAGAGTTAACCATGCCGATTCAAGAACAGCTTGTTGTTGAGCTGTACTCCAAGTAACTCTAAGCAATCAGGTACAGCATGGGACAGAAAATACGGGAAGACATTCCTTTTTACAAAAACTGGTATGAGTTGATTAAACCGACACGCCTGGAGGTCAACAAGGAGAGTCATACTGCCAGATACGGCAAGTTTGTTTGTCAGCCCTTCGAGCGCGGTTTTGCTGCCACTATCGGTAATTCGTTACGCCGCATTCTCCTGTCGTCCATCAGGGGGGCCGCCATTACCTCGGTCAAGCTTGAAAACGCCCTGCATGAATTTACCGCCATTGACGGGGTCCATGAGGATGTTGCCGATATTATTCTGAATTTAAAGCAGGTTCGCCTTAAGCTGAACGGCCCTGATACCCAGACTGTGGTGATTGAGAAATCCGGTCCCGGTCAGGTGACCGCCAGTGATATCAACTGCGGTGCCTATGTCGAGGTCATGGATCCCGATATGCCGATTTGTACCATTACCGGTGATGTGACCTTTCGCGCCGAACTTGAAGTAAAGTGGGGCAAGGGCTATGCTCCGGCCGAACGGAACAAGCAGGAGGATCAGGCTATCGGTGTCATTCCCATTGATTCCGCCTTCGCGCCCATCAAGCGGATTCAGTATGTTGTCAGCCAGGCCCGGGTTGGTCAGCAGACCGATTATGACCGCTTGACTATCGAGATTGAGACCGACGGCAGTGTAACTCCGGAGAATGCGCTGGCCTATGCCGCCAAGATTCTCAAGGAGCAGATGACCATTTTTATCAATTTTGATGAAGAAGGGGTCGAGCCTGCTTTTGACGAAACCGCCGAGAGGGGAACTGAGGTTTACCCGCCGTTTCTCGATAAGAACGTGGAAGACCTCGAACTTTCAGTGCGCTCGGCAAATTGTCTGAAAAATGCCAAGATTCAATTTATTGGTCAACTGGTCCAGAAAACGGACGCCGAAATGCTGAAAACCAAGAACTTCGGTCGGAAGTCGTTGAATGAGATCCGGGCTCTTCTCTCAGAGCATAATCTTTCCCTGGGTATGAATGTTGAGGGCTGGGTTTCCCCTGAAAAACGTGGTGAGGGAAACGAAGAGGGGTAATCATTGCCCCCTGTTTCGTTTACGACAATGAAGATAATAAGAGCTTTCGCTCAATCGGCGCAACGACAGCAAACCTGAATCCAGGCGCCAATGCCCCGAATTTTTTTGAGTGAGAACCCTGAGGATAGAACCATGAGACATAGAAAAGACGGCCGCAGACTCGGCCGCACCGCCTCCCATCGCAAGGCCATGTTACGCAACATGGTCACCTCTCTTTTTGAGCATGAGCGTATTGTCACTACCGTGCCCAAGGCCAAGGAGGCCCGCCGGGTCGCGGACAAGATGATTACCCTGGCTAAGCGGGGTGACCTGCATGCCCGGAGACAGGCCTGTTCGTATATCCAGAGCAAGGCCATCGTGGCCAAATTGTTTGATGAGACCTGTCAGCAGTATAGCGATCGTCAGGGAGGATATACCAGGATTATCAGGACCGGCATGCGTGCCGGTGATGCTTCTCCCATGGCTATTCTCGAGCTTGTCGGTTATGAAGAGGTCTACGAGACCGATGAGGCAGACGACGAGAAGTAACCCTGCCGCCTCTGCATCGTTTCTGCTGAACAGAACCAAGCTGATATGATTCGTTTCATATCAGCTTTTTTTATGCCGTAATGCCGTCAAGCAGCGCAATGCCTCCGGCTTTATCAGCTTTCAGCGAGTGGTTTGTGCGTTTCACTAATTTTGCAGTTTAATGCTGGTTATGTCACGTCAATGCTTGCCTGAATCCGTGACGGCTTGAGGTGAGACTTCATGCAATGTGTAGAATTTATTGCATTATTGCTGAATAAACGTATTTCCCGGTCTGCACCGCGTCGCCCTGCGGGGCGCCCGAGAACGGCGCATCTGCTGCGTTGGCAACTCTTTGATATCATAGCAAGATAATCAATATCATTGCCGCCTTGCATCTGCACCGTTCTCGAACGCTCACGGATTCAGGTTGAAGTTGTGCGGAAATTGTGTTAGAAAAAAAGATTAAATTTTTATCAGGTGGTCCCGCGCGTTCTTGTTCGGGCCATATATTACACACATCCCACTTGTGTCCTTTGGTGTCCGTTTTCAGCGGATTGGACAGAGGGATGGAGGCATAACCATAAATATGGAGAAGTTATGACACAGGTAACGATGAGACAGATGCTCGAGGCCGGGCTGCATTTCGGTCACCAGACCAGACGCTGGAATCCGAAAATGAAACCGTATATCTACGGTCCTCGCAACGGGATATATATTATCAATCTGGACGCCACCATGCGGCAGTTCAAAAAGGCCTATAACTATATGGTTGATGTTACCGCCAATGGCGGTACCGTCCTCTTTGTCGGGACGAAGCGGCAGGGGCAGGATATTATTGCCGAGCAGGCCGAACGTTGCGGTATGTATTTTGTGAACCATCGCTGGCTGGGCGGTATGATGACCAATTTTCAGACCATTAAACATTCCGTTGAACGCTTGAAGAAGATTGAAGCCATGCAGGAAGACGGGTCAATCAATCGCTTTCCCAAGAAAGAGATCCTGCAGATGGAAAAGCAGCGCGTCAAGTTGAATCGCAGCCTGGGCGGCATCAAGAACATGAGAAGTCTGCCTGATGTGCTGTTCGTTATTGATCCGAAGAAAGAGGAAATCGCGGTCAGTGAGGCCCGTAAGTTATCTGTTCCCGTTGTGGCCCTCACCGATACCAACTGCGACCCTGACGGCATTGATTATCTTATTCCCGGTAACGATGACGCTATTCGTTCCATTAAACTGCTGACTTCCCTGATGGCGGACGCCGTGCTGGAAGGTAAGGCCCGCCGTGGTGAAGAGGAAGCGGTCAGTGCCGCGGAAATGGAAGCCGCTATGCTCAAGGAGTCGGAAGGCCAGGCCGCGGCTGCGGTAGAGAGTCCCGAATCTCCGGCCCCGGCCGCAGCTGAGAGCCCGGCGTCTTCGGAGCCGGCCCCGGTAGAGGCCCCGGAATCTCCGGCCCCGGCCGCGGCTGCAGTTGAGAGCCCGGCGACCACGGAGCCGGCTGCGGCTGTGGTTGATGCCCCGGAATCTCCGGCCCCGGTTGCAGCTGCAAGCCCGAAGTCCCCGGATCAAGCAGAGTAGAATCGTTTCAACGATACAGTGAAATCTTTCAAGGGGCCTTGAGCCCCTTCTTTATATTGCGAACAGATGATTTGAATAAGGAGAGTGCTGTGAAAATTACAAGCCAGATGGTCAAGGAACTGCGCGATAAGACCAGTGCCGGCATGATGGATTGCAAGCGGGCTCTGGGCGAGACCGATGGTGACATGGAAAAGTCCATTGACCTGTTGCGGCAAAAAGGGCTGGCCGTGGCGCAAAAACGGGCCGACCGTGCCACCAAAGAGGGCGTTGTCGAATGTTATATCCATGCCGGCGGCAAGCTCGGGGTCATGGTGGAAGTGGGCTGTGAGACCGACTTTGTGGCCAAGACCGATGATTTCAAGGTCTTTGCCCGGGATATCGCCATGCAGATTGCGGCCGCCGGTCCCGTGGCCGTGAGTCGTGACGAGGTTCCGGCCGCCATGCTTGACCGGGAGAGAGAGATCTATGCCGCCCAGGCCCAGGATTCGGGTAAACCGCAAAATATTGTTGAGAAGATCGTCTCCGGCAAGATAGAAAAGTACCTGGCCGAGGTCTGTCTGCTGGAACAGAAGTTTGTCAAGAATCCGGACCTGTCCGTTCAGGACCTGCTCAACGAGCTTATTGCCAAAATGGGCGAAAACATCTCGATCAAGCGCTTTGCGCGTTTTCAGATCGGGGCGTAAATCAACCGGAAACCGGCAGCCGGGCAGAACCGGGGCCGGCAGGGCGACCAATGAAATTTAAACGCATTCTTCTCAAACTGAGCGGTGAAGCCCTGATGGGCGACAGTTCATTCGGGATCAGTCCGGACATGATCAAATACGTGGCCACCGAGGTTCAGGCCGTCCAGGAACAGGGCGTTCAGCTGGCCCTGGTTATCGGCGCCGGCAATATCTTCCGGGGAGTGGCCGGAGCCGCTTCGGGCATGGATCGCGCATCCGCCGATAATATGGGGATGCTGGCGACAATGATCAACAGCCTGGCCGTCCAGGATGCCCTGGAGCAGGTTGGTGTTCCCTGCCGGGTCATGTCGGCCTTTTCCATGCCCGTCGTCTGTGAACCCTACATTCGGCGCCGGGCCCTGCGTCATCTGGACAAGGGCCGGGTGGTGATCTTCGGGGCCGGCACCGGCAATCCATATTTTACTACCGACACGGCCGGTGTTTTACGGGCCCTGGAGATTGGCGCCGATGTCCTGATGAAGGCGACCCGCGTCGATGGGGTCTATGACCGGGACCCGGAAAAACATCCGGACGCGGCGCGTTTTGACAGCCTGACCTATAACCGGATCCTGCAACAAGATCTGCGGGTAATGGATGCCGCCGGCATCTCGCTGGCCCGGGAAGAAAACCTGCCTATCCTGGTCTTTAACATGAAGACGGCAGGCAATATCGCCAGGGCGGCCGCAGGCGAAAAAATCGGGACGCTGATTGCCGCATAAGGGTGATTCGCGAAGCATGTCCCTGTTGCCGGGAGTTGCACCGGGAATCAGAGCCGAAGGAGGAGAACGATGTCAAACGAGGTAATTGAACAGCTCCGGGAAAAGATGGAGAGCAGGGTGGACGCCCTGAAGCGTGAGTTGGTCAGAATCAGGACCGGCCGGGCTTCACTGTCACTGCTTGACGGGATTACAGTGGAGGCCTACGGCAGCAAGACGCCGCTCAACCAGGTCGCGACCATGACCATACCGGAGAGCCGCCTGATTGTGATTCAGCCGTGGGACCCGCAGATGCTGGCGGTAATCAGCAAGGCTATACTGGCCACCGATCTCGGCTTGACACCGGTCAACGACGGCAAGGTTATTCGTTTGTCTATCCCGCAGCTTACCGAGGAGCGACGCAAGGAACTGGTCAAAAAGGTCGGCAGGATTGCCGAGGAATTCAAGGTGGCGGTGCGTAACGTCCGGCGCGAAGCCATTGATTTGTTGAAAAAACAGAAAAAGGATAAAGAAATATCCGAAGACGATTTTTTTCGTCTCCAGGATGAGGCCCAGAAAGAGACCGACCTGTTTATCAAGCAGATTGACGAGATCGTTGCCGGCAAGGAAAAGGAAGTCATGGAGGTGTGATGCCCCCATCACCCACGAATTTGCATGCCGTCTCTTCTCCGGATATTAGCCTGGTTCCGGTCCATGTCGCCATTGTCATGGACGGCAACGGCCGCTGGGCTGAAGAGCGAAAGCGGCCCCGGCTGTTCGGCCACAAGGCCGGCGTCGATTCCGTCAGGACCGTTGTCGAAACCGCCCGGGAGATCGGGATCCGGCACCTGACCCTGTACGCCTTTTCCACTGAAAACTGGCGCCGCCCCGCTTTCGAGGTCAAGGGACTCATGGCCCTGCTCAAGGCCTATCTGCAGTCCGAGCTGACAACCATGCTGAAAAACGATATTCATCTCCTGTGTATCGGCCAGCAGGACCGCCTCCCCGCCGATGTCCGCAAGACCTTGGACATGGTCATGGCCAAGACCGCCCATTGCACCTCGATGACCTTGAACCTGGCGCTCAGCTACGGCAGCCGCAGTGAGATTGTCCGGGCGGTCCGGCAACTGGCCGGGAAGTGCGCCGGCGGTGAACTGGCGGTCCGGGACCTGAACGAGGAACTGCTCGGCAGTCACCTCTATACTGCGGGGCAGCCTGACCCGGATTTCTTTATCCGGACCGGAGGCGAGAGGCGTTTGTCCAATTTCCTGCTCTGGCAGCTCTCCTACGCGGAGCTATATTTTACCGATATCAAGTGGCCCGAATTCGGGCGGGAGCAGTTTCTCGAGGCGGTTGCCGTTTACGGCACGCGTCAGCGCCGGTTCGGCAAGACCGGCGCGCAGCTGCGACAGGGGTAAGGAGCAGTGGGCCGCGTTATTCCCGGTTTGACTATGGTCGCCCTCTGGGTGCTGCTTCTCTTTGCGGCATCCGCAACCCTGTTCTGGCTGGGAATCATGCTGCTGGCGGTAATCGCCCTGCATGAATATTTCCGCATGACCGGCAGGCAAAGCGACAACCGTCCCCTGATCGCTGTGGTCATTCTCGTGGCCCTCCTGCCGGTCGGTGCGGCGGTGCAGCAGCGTCCAGATTCGGTTATGGCCGGGCTGTTTCTAGGTTTGCTGGGCACCATTCTCGTGGCCCTTTTCGCTCATCGTCGCCTTGACAATGTTTTTGCTTTTATCTGCCGTTCCTCTTTCGGGGTCGTGTATATCGGTTTTTGTCTCGCCCACCTGGTGTTGATCCGTTTTCTGCCCCAGGGGGTTGCCTGGCTTTTTGTCCTCACCGCCATTACCGCCGGCAGCGATACCGGGGCCTATTATATCGGCAAGGCCTTCGGCCGGCGCAAGCTCTGCCCCGGCATCAGTCCCAACAAGACCGTGGCCGGCGCCCTGGGCGGGATATCGAGCGGCGTCCTGGTCGCGCTTCTGGCCGGCTATTTTCTGCTGCCGCAGGTCAGTCTGCCGGTGATCGGTTTTACGGCCCTGGGGTTATCCGTGATCGGCATCCTCGGCGATCTGACCGAATCAATGATCAAGCGTTCCGAGGGGATCAAGGATGCCGGGACCATTCTGGGCGACCATGGCGGGGTCCTTGACAGGATTGACAGCCTGCTGCTTACGGCGCCGATTCTTTTTTATCTTCTCTCTATGGGAGTGCTGTCATGAAAACGATCTCCCTGCTTGGTTCAACCGGTTCCATCGGTCGGAACGTCATGGCCGTAATTCGGCAGTTTCCCGAACGGTTCCGGGTCGCCGGACTGGCGGCTGGCCGCAACCTCGAGGCGTTGAAACAGCAGGTTGTTGAATTTACCCCGGACTGTATTTCCGTGGCAGATGAATCCCTGGCCCACCGGCTGGCCGCGGAATTGCCCCTCAAGTTCAGGGAGCGGATCTTCTGGGGGCCGGAAGGCAATAGCAGGGTGGCGACCGTGGAGGCAGCAGACATGGTGGTGATCGCCGTGGTCGGGGCTGCCGGCCTGCTGCCGACGCTTGACGCTATTGCCGCGGGCAAGGACATCGGCCTGGCCAATAAGGAGACCCTGGTCATGGCCGGTTGTCTGGTCATGGCGGCGGTCAGGCAACACGGGGTGCGGTTGTTGCCTATCGACAGTGAACACAGCGCCATCTTTCAGGCCCTGGAGGCCGGCCGGCGGCAGGATGTCGGCCGGATTATTCTGACCGCTTCCGGCGGGCCGTTCCTGTCGCGAAAAAAAGAGGAATTGCCGGCCGTCACCCCGGCCCAGGCCCTGAACCACCCCAACTGGGATATGGGGCCCAAGGTTTCCATCGATTCCGCGACCCTGATGAACAAGGGACTGGAGGTCATCGAGGCCCGCTGGCTCTTTGATATGGAGCCGGACCGGATCAGTGTGGTCGTTCACCCCGAGTCGATCGTCCATTCCCTGGTGGAGTTCATCGACGGTTCGGTGGTCGCGCAGCTTGGCATCCCGGACATGCGGCTTCCTATCGCCTATGCCCTGTCCTACCCTGAACGTCTCGGACTCGGTCTGTCCCGGCTCAGTTTGTCCAACTGTGGTAAACTGAGTTTTGAAAGTCCTGATTATGACCGTTTTCCGGCACTGCAGCTGGCCTTCGCCGCCCTGGCCAAGGGCGGGGTCAAACCGGCGGTACTCAATGCCGCCAACGAGGTGGCGGTAGAGGCCTTTCTGGACGGAGAGCTTGGTTTTTGCGATATTGTCAAGGTGGTGGCCGCAGCGCTTGCCCGGGTAGACAATGGTGGGCAGCTGGATTTACAGGCCATTCTGCAGGCCGATGAACAGGCCCGCCTGATTGCCCGACACGAGATCAGCTTGCTGCAAGGCTGATCGTTACTCTCTGACCGGAAAAAAGAACATATGGATTCGTTTATCTCATTTATCATCGTTCTCGGCATCCTTATTTTTGTCCATGAACTGGGCCATTTTCTTGTTGCCAAGATGTTCGGGGTCAAGGTGCTCACCTTTTCCTTGGGCTTTGGGCGTAAAATCGTGGGCAAAAAGTGGGGCGATACCGAGTATCTTATCAGCGTTTTTCCTCTTGGCGGCTACGTCAAGATGTTCGGTGAACAGCCTGAAGACGAGGAAATCGACCCGGCCGAGCGACATCGCTCATTTTCTCACAAACCCGTGTGGCAGCGTTTCGGGATTGTGGCCGCCGGTCCGTTTTTCAACCTGCTTTTCGCCATTATCATTTTTTTCTTGATGTTTACCCTGGCCGGGCTGCCCGAACCCGTGGATACGACACTGATCGGGCAGGTGGCTCCCGGCTCGGCGGCCCAGCGGGCCGGTCTCAAGCCCGGCGATTTGATCCTCGGCATCGACGGCCATAAAACCACCTCCTGGATGCAGGTCTCGAAGATGATCAAAGAGAGCGGCGGCAAGGAAGTGCGACTGCTGGTGGAGCGTAACGGTGGTCGGCTGAATATCAGCGCCGTCCCGGCCATGGAGAAGGTGAAGAACCTGTTCGGCGAGGAGGTGGGCCGGCGCTATATGCTGGGCATCAGTCGCAGCAATCAGGTGGCCTACAGGAAGACCTCCCTGGGCGAGGCTGCCAGGGCGGCCCTGATCCAGACCTGGAACCTGATCTATCTGACAATCCTGGGGATCGTCAAGATCATTGAACGGGTGGTGCCGGCCTCGGAACTCGGCGGCCCCATCCGCATTGCCGAGATCGCCGGGGCGGAGCTGGCGGTGGGCTGGATGAATTTTGCCTACTTCATGGGGCTGCTCAGCGTCAATCTCGGTATTCTGAATCTCCTGCCCATTCCGGTTCTGGACGGCGGCCACCTGATGTTCCTGACCATTGAGGGGATTCGCCGCCGGCCGCTCAGCGAGCGGACCATGGAGATGAGCCAGAAGGTGGGTATTTTCCTGCTCGGCTCGTTGATGATTTTTGTCTTTTACAATGATATTCTCAGGGTTGTCCGGCGGTGGATGGGTTCCTGATATTGGCCCTGGAGACGGCCACCGGCTGTGGCGGCGTGTCCCTGACGCTTGGCGGCATGCACGGCGGCCGTCTCCTGGCCGAGTGCACCTGTCAGCCGGAGATCTCCCGGTCCCGGCGTTTGCTCGGCAGCGTGCAGTGGATTATGGCGGCGGCCGGGGTGGGCTGGAGCGACCTGGACGGCATCGGCGTGAGTCTCGGCCCCGGCAGTTTTACCGGTCTGAGGATCGGCATGGCGGCGGCCAAGTCGATAGCCATGGCCACCGGGAAGCCGCTTGTCGGTGTTCCCACCCTTGATGCCCTGGCCTTTACCTGTGTCGGCAGTGACCGGCTGCTGGGCTGTTTGCTTGATGCGCGCAAGCAGGAGGTGTATGCGGGATTTTACCGGCTCGGGGCGGACGGCGCCCCCCGGCCTCTAGGTGTCCCCCTGGCCATCAGTCCGGCGGACCTGGCAGAGCGGTTCACCGAGCCGGTCCTGCTGGCCGGACCGGGCGCTGCCGCTTACCGGGAGCTGTTTGCGGGATGCGATATGGTCCGTATCCTGCCGGCGACCTTTTTTTCTCTCCGGGCGGCCACGGTCGGTTTTCTTGCCGGGGACATGCTAGGCAAGGGCCGGACCCTGAACCCGGCGACAGCGGCTCCTCTCTATGTGCGGGCCTCGGATGCGGAACTTAATTTGTCAAGGCGGGAAAAAGGATAGGGAAGACGGCAGGCGGAACAGGATGATAAGACGGAAAAAAACACGGCAGATCAGGGTCGGCGAGGTGGCCATCGGCGGCGATGCCCCCATAACCGTGCAGTCCATGACCAACACCGATACCCGGGATGCGGAGGCCACCATCGCCCAGATCAGGAATCTGATCGGGGCGGGCTGTGAACTGATCCGGGTGGCGGTCCCGGATATGGAGGCCGCTGCGGCGATCAGGGCGATCCGGGACGGTATCTCCATTCCGCTCATTGCCGATATTCATTTCGACTGGCGTCTCGGGGTGGCCGCCATGGAGAGCGGCGCCCAGGCCATCCGCATCAATCCCGGCAACCTGGGGGGGGCGGAGAAACTTCGCCGGGTCGTCGATGCGGCCAAGGCGCACCGGGTGCCGATCCGGGTGGGCGTCAATTCCGGTTCCATTGAAAAGGATCTCCTGAAACAGTATGGCTATCCGACCCCGGACAATCCCCGGTCCTTGATCGAAAGCGCCCTCCGAAATGTGGGCCTGCTCGAGGAACAGGGATTCCGGGAGATCAAGATTTCCATTAAGTCTTCCGATACCCTCACCACCATTGCCGGGTACCGGGAGCTTGCCGCCAGGACGGATTATCCCCTCCATCTCGGCGTGACCGAGGCCGGCGGCCTGATCGCCGGCACGGTCAAGTCCAGCGTGGCCCTGGGCATCCTGTTTTTCGAAGGTATCGGCGATACCTTCCGTATTTCCCTGACCCGGGACCCGGTGGAGGAGGTGCGGGTGGGCTTTGAACTGTTGCGGTCCCTGCGGATCAGGGAGAGGGGGCCGGAGATGATCTCCTGCCCCACCTGCGGCCGGACCAGGATTGATCTCTTTTCCCTGGCCGAAGCCGTGGAAGCGCATCTGCAGACCATGGAGACAAAGCTCAAAGTCGCGGTCATGGGTTGCGTGGTCAACGGCCCCGGCGAGGCGCGGGAGGCGGATATCGGGATTGCCGGCGGCCACGGCCTGGGCATTATCTTCAAGAAAGGAAAAATAATCAGGAAGGTCCGGGAGGATCGGCTGCTCGCTGTTTTTCTGCAGGAACTCGACAAGATGGAGCAGGAAAGCGGCGGGAGGAAGTGAGCTGCAAGTTAAAATACCAGGGGCAAGCGGTTTCGCCGTCGCCTGGAATCATCTACAGGGAGTTGCAGAATAACCGGCCATCCTGCCGGCCGTAATTTTCCCGGTAGGTTGGCGTTGAGCGGGTCATAGTCAAGACGTCGGATTTCATTTATTCCTTGTTTTTACCGGAAAGTCAGCAATACCACAGGCATAGCAAAACCCAACGAAACTGATAACTTCGTAAAAGGCCTGAAACCATAACGTAACCATTTAAGAAACCATGCGATATTCACAGATGCTGTTGCCGACAACCAGGGAAACCCCATCAGAAGCCGAGGTGGTGAGTCACCAGCTTTTGCTGCGGGGCGGTTTTATCCGTAAACTGAGCGCCGGGGTGTACACGTACCTTCCCCTAGGCCTTGCGGTTGTGCAGAAGGTGGCGCAGATCGTGCGTGAGGAGATGAACCGGGCCGGAGCCCAGGAACTGCTCATGCCCATGGTGCAGCCGGCGGATTTATGGCAGGAGTCCGGTCGCTGGCAGAAGTATGGCGCCGAACTGCTACGCTTTACCGATCGCCATGGCCGCGGTTTTTGTCTGGGGCCGACCCATGAAGAGGTCATTACCGATCTGGCGCGGCGTGAGCTGTGGTCTTACCGGCAGCTGCCGAAAAATCTCTACCAGATTCAGACCAAGTTCCGCGATGAGATCCGGCCCCGGTTCGGGCTCATGCGCGGCCGTGAATTTGTGATGAAGGACGCCTATTCCTTTGACGTCAGTGACGAGGCGGCCGGGCGGTCGTACCGGAAGATGTTTGATGCCTATCACCGTATTTTCAAGCGTTGCGGCCTGGAGTTCCGGGCGGTGGAGGCGGATACCGGCACCATCGGCGGCTCTTTTTCCCATGAGTTCATGGTCCTGGCCCGGACCGGTGAGGATACCCTGGTTGTCTGTGAGCAGTGCAGTTACGCGGCCAATGTCGAAAAGGCGGCAATCGCCCCGCCGGAGAGCGGCGGTGCCCCGTCGGCGCCGGTGCAGGAGATGGCCAGGGTTTCGACGCCGGGAGTAAAAAAGGTGGAGCTGGTGGCCGGGTTTCTCGGCGTCCGTCCGGCCGACATCATCAAGACCATGATTTATCTCGTTGACGGCGAACCCGTTGCCGCCCTCGTCCGCGGCGACCGGGAAGTGCAGGCGGTCAAGCTGAAAAATCTCCTGGGCGCGACCGAGGTGGAACTGGCTGACGATAAGACAATCTACGAGAAGACCAAACTGCCGGTGGGCTATCTCGGTCCGGTGGATCTGCCGCTGAAAGTGGTGGCGGACCAGGAGGTCATGGCGATGGTCAACTGCGTTACCGGCGCCAATGAAAAACAGTATCACCTGACAGGGGTGCAGCCGGGTCGGGATTTTACGCCGTTTTTGTCCGGGGACCTGCGTCAGGTCACCGCCGGGGACCGCTGTCCCTCCTGCGGCGGCCCGCTGAAGCTGATCGAAGGGATCGAGGTCGGTCATATCTTCAAGCTGGGCACGGCTTATAGCGAGGCCATGAACGCCACCTTTCAGGATCGTGACGGCAGCGAAAAGCCTTTTGTCATGGGCTGCTACGGCATTGGCGTCAGCCGGATCGCGGCGGCGGCCATTGAACAGAATCATGACCGGCACGGGATTATCTTTCCCCTGTCCGTCGCGCCCTTCCAGGTTATCCTGCTCAACCTGGGCTTGAAAAACGAGGCGACTACCAGGGCTGCCGAACAACTCTACCACGACCTGCAGGGCCGCGGGATCGAGGTCCTCTACGACGACCGGGACGAGCGACCCGGCTCCAAATTCCAGGATGCCGACCTGATCGGGATTCCCTACCGGATCACGGTGGGCAGGACCTATGAAAAAGAGGGCCGGGTCGAGGTCCGCCGCCGCCGGGACGGTCATACCGAGACCATTGAATATGATCAGGCCGCGGCTACGGTGGCCGGAATAATTAACAGGGAACTGGCCGCTCTGGCCGGCTGAACGGGCAACCAGATGGTACCGGTCATGGTTGAACAACATTCTCAGACTGCCATTCCTGATCTCCAGAGACTCCTCGACCTGGCCTCGAGTTATCTGCATGGTGTGGATCTTGCGCCGCTGACCAGGGCCTACGAGTTTATCCGCGACCGACATGCCGGCCATCTCCATGTCTCGGGTGAGTCCTATGTCCAGCATCTGTTTGACGTGGCCACCACCCTGGCCTCCATGAAACTCGATCTGGACAGTATCGTGGCCGGTCTCCTGCATGGCACGCTCAAGGAGGGGGTGGCCACGGTGGCGGAGCTTGAGGACCTGTTCGGCCCGGAAGTGGCCAGTATCGTCAACGGTACGACCCGGATAACCAATGTCCCTTACAACAGCAAGCTGACCAACACCAAGCTGGCGCAGGCGGAAAATACCAGGAAGCTCTTCCTGGCCATGAGCGCCGATATCCGGGTGCTGCTGGTCAAACTGGCCGACCGCCTGCAGGACATGGTCACCCTCGGCTCGGCTGGCGAAAAGCGGCGGCGGCATGTGGCCGGTGAAACCATGGATCTCTTCGCGCCCCTGGCCGGCCGTCTCGGTATTGACTGGATGAAGCGGGAATTGGAAGATTTATCATTTCAGTACCTGTTTCCTGCCGAATACGCCGATATTACCGCCCGCCTGGAAAGTTCCCTGGTCCAGCGCCAGGCCTATGTGGACGAGGTGAAAGCCATTCTCAATAAAAAGTTGAGAGAGAATAACATCAACCCCGTCCGGATTATCGGCCGTCCCAAACATCTCTATTCCATCTACCGAAAGCTGGTGGCCCAGAATATTTCCCTGGAGCGGGTCTATGACAAGGTGGCCTTCCGGATCATCGTTCACACTGTCAAGGAATGCTACGAGGCCCTGGGCACGGTCCACGCAGACTGGCCGCCGGTTCCCGGCCGGATCAAGGATTTTATCAGTGTTCCCAAGGCCAACAACTACCAGTCTCTGCACACCACCGTGATCGGCCCGCACGATTATTTTATCGAGATCCAGATTAGGACCGAAGACATGGACCGGGTGGCCCAGGAAGGTATTGCCGCGCACTGGGCCTACAAGGAAGGCCAGAAGATAAACGGTAAGGATGCGCGGTTGTTCCGGAGTATCAAGAGGCTGGTGCGGAATCTGCAAGAGGTCGAAGACCATCGCGAGTTTCTCGAATCGGTACGGGGCGAGCTGTTTGAATCCGACGTCTACGCCCTTACTCCGACTGGCGAGGTCAGGGAGCTGCCGGCGGGCAGCACCCCCATTGATTTCGCCTACTCCATTCATACGGCGGTGGGCGACCATTGCAGCGGGGCCAAGGTGAACGGCCTGCTGGTCACGCTGAAGTATAAATTGCAGCATGGCGATATCGTCGAGATCATCACCCGTAAAAATCAGCAGCCCAAACGGGCCTGGCTGCAGATTGTCAAGACCAGCCGGGCAAGAACCCGGATTCGTCAGTGGCTGCGGCGGGAAGAAAAGGATAGGTCCTTGCACCTGGGCCGCGAGATATGCGAACGGGAGTTGAAAAAACATGATGCCACTCTGAAAAAGCTGGTTAAAAGCGGACACCTCCGGGTGTTGCTGAAAAACCTGAACTGCAATTCGCTTGACGACATGCTGGTCAAGGTGGGCTCCGGGGTTATTTCGGTGCCGTCTTTGTTACGGGCTCTACAACCGGAAGAGTTTCGCGCGGCCGAGGAAAAGCGGCGGGAAAAGGAGTTGCTTGGAAAGACGAGGCGCTCGGAGCAGGGGCTGGCCGCAGCGCCGACAAATGAAGTCATCGATATCGACGGCATGGATGATATGCTGGTGCGGATCAGCCAGTGCTGCAAACCAGTGCCCGGTGATGATATTGTCGGCTTCATTACCACCGGCCGGGGGATTTCCATTCACAAGGTTGATTGTCCCAACCTGCGGATGACCGATCCCCAGCGCTGGATGTCCGTCACCTGGTCCGGATCAACCCGCACCCGGCATCGTTGCAAGGTGCTGATCAGGGCGGAAAACAGAAAGAATATCCTGGCCGATATCAGCAGTACGATCAGTTTCGACGATGCGGACATCATCGAACTCAACTCCCGGACGACCGTCGATAATCTGGCTGAGTTGAGTGTGATCCTGGAGGTCGTCGACCTTGGGCACCTGCAGCTCATCCTGCAGCATCTGCGGCAGATGTCTTCGATCATTGAAGTGCGCAGGCGCTAACAACCATGGCGGCGGCCGCATTGTGCGAAGTTTGTGGCAATGAACTCGACAGCGCGGTGGCGTACTGTCCCTTCTGCGGGGTGAAGAGGGCCGCCACGCCCCGGCGGACCGGCGGTCCGCGATACCGGGTTGTTAACCTGGAAAAGGGCATGCCCCCGGTTCGCCAGGCGTTGCTGCGGCTGCAGCAGGAAATAGAGACAACGCGGCGTCAGGGCTGCCGGGTGCTGATTCTTATTCACGGTTACGGTTCCAGCGGCAAGGGTGGGGCCATCAAAAAAGAGGTGCGGCGGCAACTCATGTATATGCTTGATCGTCAACAGCTGAATGACGTCCTGCCGGGCGAAGAGATTGACCGGCGAACCGGCCGGAGCCGCCAGTTCCTGCGACGTTTTCCTTTTCTGGCTGCCTATCTCAAACAGGCAAATCCCGGCGTTACGCTGGTGGTCTGCTGATGTTGGCCAATGGGGCTTCCCCGGTTATTTCATGAAGAGGCAACTCCCTTCCGTAGTCTTCCGTATCTCTGTCGGCAAGGCCGGCTTATGATTGCGCCGGAACCTCTTGTCGTGCGTACAAGAACAGAAAACGATTGACGAAATAGAATGAACGTCTTAAGAATACTCAAATTGTGCCAAGTGTTCAAAGAGCTGCCTCTGCTGTGTTTTGTTTGATACCCTAACTGCCATCTGCTTGGAATAGTTTTTTCGGGTGATTCCACTTCAGATCGGTAGTGAAAGGTTGAGTGTCAAGACCCCAAAGACAGGTCATCTACCATGGAATTGCAAGGGTTAAATAAATATGAAGCACTGACGGCGTTGTCCGAGCGCTACGGCTGCCCATGGCTCGAGTATGATGAGCAGATCACAGCTCCGCTGCTTCTTCTCCTTCGACTTGACCTGGAGGAGCTGAAAAAAGAGGGCTGGTTCCCGTGCCGGATCGAAAACGGCCGGGCCGCCGTTATCGCCTTGGCCCCCGGTCCCGAACTGGCTCAACGGATCAAAACCCTGCTGGGGTGCGAGGCCGTCGACTTCCAGGTAACTCTGCCCGCCGACCTGTATCGGATCATCGAGAACAATCAGGATATCAATCCGGGGTTTCCTCCCAGCGCCGGCCGCACGCCGCTGGCCAAGGTGCGAACCTATCTGGCCGAACGGCGGTCGTTGTTTGCCCGCTACCGAACCCTGTTGGCCAAGGCCCGGACCGGGCTCGCCTTTGTCCGCACCGGCTTTGCCTTTATAACGATCTCTCTGCTGTTTATCCGGATCCTGGGCACCGGCTATCTTCTTCTGCTGGAAGTTCCTCTGCTGGTAGCCGGTACCGTCATGTTGTGTGACGGACTCAGGTGGTATTGCCCGGTCCGGAAGATTTATGCCGGCTTGCCGGTCTGTGCGACTACCGAGCCGACCGGTGGTACCAGCGTCCTTGAAGTGTACAACGAGATCGAAGCGCCTTTTTTCAAGCGCACCGGCATTGTGCTCGGCGCGGCAGAGTTGCGCGCCGGCTGGCCCAGCCTGTCACCGGTCATGCGGCGCCGTTACCTGGCCAGTGACCGGACGGATTTCGCCGAGGAAAGAACTTTGCTCGCCTGCTTCCGGACCAAGATGGCCATGGCCCGGACCGGCCTCGCCTTCACCCGCTCCGGCCTTGCTTTCCTCAGTCTCGGCTTCGGCCTCATCCGGCATTTCCACGCCAGCCGCTGGCTGATCTTTGACCTGGGGCTGATCGTGATCGGCGGCTTAATGGCAATCGAGGGCTTTTTCTGGTATTTCCATGGCGGCCGCCAGGCCGGAGTTGCAGGCCTGGTCTCGGTGAAGAAAAAATTCTCCATGTCCAGCATCTGGGATTCTTTTTTTCCGCACCAGCACCCTCTGCCCGGTGCCGACGAGCAAGCAAGGCCCCTGCCGGTAAAAAGTTCCTATGCCCCGGGGGTATGGGCAACCACCGGCCTGGCCCTGGAGCGGACGGTACTGGCTGAACGCCGGAACGTCATGGCCCGGCTGCGGACCGTCATGGCCCGGGCCCGGACCGGTTTTGCCTTTATCCGCACCGGCCGCAGTATCTTCATGATCGGTGTGGCTTTCCTCATGTATTTTTACGGCTCCAGCGACATCGGCTGGTCCGTCTTCACGTATACCATGATCGCCATCGGTCTGGTCCTGATGGCGGACGGCTTTTATTGGGCGCTGCCGGCCGAACGGATAAAAAGTCAGTTCCCGTATTGTTACTGCGATATGGAGCTTACTATTCCCGATTACGGGACCCCCGGCCGATTCTGGAAAAAAGCGGTGTTCAGCAATGAATAAGCCTGAAACACAAACCCTGGCCCGGCCGTTTTTCTCCGCCGTTGAGGGGGTGCCGCCCTTTATCCTGGAAAAGGCGGCGCAAGCGGCAGCCCTTCGCGGCGTGCCTCTGGCCCGCATTCTGCACACCGAGTTCCATGTTCCCCGCGAACGCCTCCTGCAGGCCCTCTCCGAGTATTATGGCTGCCCGGCCATCGAGTATGACGAACGGCTGCCGATTCCTCCGGAACTGCTCGCCGGCCTGCCGGGCGACCGCCTGGCCGAAAGTGGCTGGTTCCCGGTGATCAAGGGTTCTGACGGCACGGTGCAGATTGCCGCCGCCGACCCGTCGGATCCTGCCGTCCTGGCCGAGGTCCAGGAACTGCTCGGGCCCGGCAAGTACACGTTCCTGGTGGCGCTGCCCGACGACGTCCAGTGGTTTATCCAGGATTTTCTGCACGCCAAGGTGGGTAAGCTGATCGGCACCGAGAGGACCGGTCTTGCCTTCTGGCGTAATATCATGGCCCAGTGGCGGACCAGGCTTGCCTGTTACCGCACCGACATGGCCAGAGCCCGGACAGCCCTGGCCTTTGTCCGGATGGGGCTTTCCTTCAGTGCCATCTCCCGTGCTTTATTGAGCAGTGAGCATTTTGACGTTCCTCCAGTTCTGTCCTATGCCGTGCTGGTGATCGGTTTGATTATTATTGTCTGCGCGCTGCCGGTCTACCTGCGGGTGCGCGGGTCACGCCTGACGCCGCCGCGACATCAGACGCTGGTCGAGGTAACCGCCGCCACTCTGCTCTTCCTCGAAGATTTTCATGATCTTGAGCATACCGGGGCCAAAAAACCATCCCTCAAGGCGACCATGCTGGCCCGGCTCGTCGATTTTCTCGCCAATTATTGCACCATTCTCTATCCGGTCCCGGCCAGTCTGGAGCGAACCCACCTGGCCCGGGAACGTAACGTGCTGGCCGCGCAGCGAACCATTGCCGGTTGTTACCGGACTATCTATGCCCGGGCCCGGACCGGTCTCGCTTTTATCCGCACCGGTATTGCCTGCCTGGGGGTAGGCATCGGTCTGACCGGTTATTTCGGCCTGACTTTTTACAGTATTTTTGATGTCATTCTGATCCTGTCCGGCCTGCTGATGATCATTGACGGTCTGCTTTGGTATCTGCCTGTCCGCAAGGAACAGGCTGAACTGCCGCGGACCCGGAGCGCCGTGCTGGAGAGCTGAGGGGTTATCATGAAGACTGAACACAAGATCTATCTCTCGAACCTGGTCTACATCGTTTTGATCATTGTGATCGGCAGCTATGCCATGAACGATCTTGACCGGCTGCTGACCAAATTTCGTTTTACGGTGATTGCCGGTGACCTGAATATGTCCTTGCTGGAGATGCGTCTGGCGGAGAAAAATTACGTCATCTACGGCGATGACAGAGCCTTGATGGATATCCACAAAAAGATTGCCGCCACTACCCGTACCCTGATTAAGAACAGGCAAGATATTATCCGGGCGCTTGGCCGGGAGAAGTTTGACCGGCTGCAGAAATATATGCACGTCTATGCCACCCTGGCTGAAAATATCCACCGGAAACGACTCAAGGACACGAAGAGCCTGCAGCAATTGCGGGCAGCCGGCCACAAACTCGAGATTTTTTCGAATAATACCACGATTGCTGAGCGTGAGCAGGTGACCTCGATCGTCAACCGGTCTAAGAAGGTCCTCCATTACTCTTTTTGGACCATGGTTATCGTTGCCTTGATTCTCAGTCAGTTCATTGTCCGCAATATCACAACCTCTCTGCGCCGGATCGTTGCCATGACCCGTTTGATCTCCAAGGGGAATTTCCAGTTGATTGAACAGAAACACGCCAAGGACGAGATGGGTGCGGTCATTGAGGCGATCAACACCATGGCCCGGGAGTTGAAGAAGCGGGAACAGGAACTAATCCAGTCCAGACGGCTGGCCTCCATCGGTATTCTGGTGGCCGGGGTGACCCATGAGCTCAGCAATCCTTTGAACAATATCTCCATGATCGCTCAGACTTACGCTGAAGTCTATGATCAGCTCAGCGACGAGGAACGCCTCGGATTCATGGCTCAGGTGGAGGAGCAGGGCGAGCGGCTCCGGGTCATCATCAAGAATCTACTTGATTTTTCACGCCCCAAGGAGCTGCAACTCGTCGAGACCGAGGTTAACGAAATCATCCAGAAGACGATTGAGCTTATCCAGAATATGCTTGAGGTCTCCAATATTAAATTGATACTGGAGCTCGCCGAAGATCTGCCGACCGTCTATGTTGACAAGCATCAGATCCTGCAGGTCCTCATTAACATCACCACCAACGCTATTCAGGTCATGACAGATATGGACAGCGGCGGGGAACTGCGTCTCCGCAGCCATTATCTGGCAGACAGCGACGATGTTGAAATTGAGATCAGTGACAATGGCAAAGGAATTGCCCCCGAGTTTCTGGATCATATTTTCGACCCCTTTTTCACCACCAAGGGCGACAGCGGTACCGGTCTCGGTCTCTGGGTGAGTTATGGAATTATCAAAAATCATGGCGGGATGATCCGCGTCGAAAGTTCCGTCGGCGCAGGTACCGCTTTTTTTATTACTTTGCCGAGTTGCAAGAAGAGTAAGAGGTGCTCAGATGTCTCAGTTTAGCATAATGGTAATTGACGACGAGAAGATTGTCGGCAGCATGGCGCGGCTTTCATTGGAAAAGGAAGGATACGATGTTGAGACATTTCTCGACGGGGAAAGTGCTCTGGAACGGATCAAAGAGAAATTTTTTCATGTGGTTATCACTGATTTCAAAATGAAGGGGATTGACGGGCTCGAGGTGCTGCGCACCGTCAAGCGTCTTTATCCGGAAACGGCGGTCATTATGATTACCGCCTTTGCCAATCTTGATGTAGCCATAGAAGCGCTCCGCGACGATGTTCACGATTTTTTCCCCAAACCGGTGAAGATCAAAGAGCTGAAGGCCTCTGTCGAGCGGGCGCTGAAAAAGTTCCAGGAGAGCTGAGCGGCGGGAGAGGAAACGACACGGAATGACTCCTTCCTCCTCGCCGACCCTGTTGCAAAGATTTTTCCGCCGCCTGCGTCTTCTGTGGCGTTCGGCAACAGGCGGTGGCGCCGTAGACCTGCCTGCCCTGTTTGCCCAATTCCAGGACGTTCTGGCCAGAAAAAACCGGGCCCTGGAGATCATCACCGACATGGGCGAAAAGCTGGGTGGGGACTATCTTTTTGATATCAATTATACCCAGGGCGCCTATGCTTCATTGGTTGAGGCCATGGAGGAGTCAATCAGCGCCTTCTCCAGGCTGACCGACAACCGCTATCCCGAGCTTGCCGAAGTCCTGGCGCGGCTCGACGGCCTGATCCGGCGGATGCTGACCAGCGATGGGACGGGTTCGGACAAGCTGGTGCTTTTCCATGACGATATTACCTGGGACCTGGCCGGCGAGGTGGGGGGCAAGAATTACCAACTGGCCGTCCTGCGTAACGAACTCAAATTACGGGTACCTCCTGCCTTTGCGATTTCCACGGCCGCCTTTGACGAATATCTGCAGCATAACGGCCTGGCCGGGCAGCTTGCCGCTATGGGGGATGAGGCGGCGGGCGGAGAGGTGGCGCTGGAAACCATACGCCGGGCCGTGCTGGCCGGCAGCCTGCCCCCGGACTTTGCCAAGGCCCTGGCTGCCGCGGTCCGGAAGATGCGCAGCCGCTGTGGCCGGAGCTGCCGGCTGGCGGTGCGCAGCAGTGCCGACGAAGAAGACGGTTTTTTTTCTTTTGCCGGTCAGTTCGAGAGCGTTTTGAATGTCGACTGTACGGAAGCCGCAGTGGCCTCGGCTTACCGCCGGGTAGTGGCCAGTCTTTTTCAGCCCGACGCCGTGGCCTATCAGCGTCATTTAGGCTATGGCCTTGGCCGGGTAAAGATGGCGGTTGCCTGTGTGGCCATGATCGAGGCCGAGATCAGCGGGGTCGTCTATACGGCGGCGGCGGCCAACGACCAGGACACCCTGTTGATCAGCGCCGCCTGGGGACTTGGCCCGGGGGTGGTTGACGGCCTCACCGATGCGGATCTCTACACGGTGCGCAAGGGCGAGAACCCGCAGTCGCTCTCCGTCCGGGTCGGCCGCAAGGAGTTGATGGTGGTCCGTGGCGAAGACGAAGGTACGGCAACGGTTGCCACCCCGGTGGAGTTGCGGAGCAAGAGTTGCCTTGCCGAAGCGCAAGTGCTCGAACTGGCCCGCCAGGCCATGACCATTGAGGCCTTTTATAAAGGGCCCCAGGACATCGAATGGGCGATGGACGGTCAGGGGCGTTGTTATTTTCTCCAGACCCGCGGCTTACGGCTGGGGGAAGAGGCGGATTCCGCACCGGCGGCCGCTGCCCCGCCAACGGAAGATTTGCCGGTGCTGCTGCGCAACCGGGGAACCGTGGTCCAGCATGGTGCCACCGCGGGACGGGTCTTTATCCTGCAACATGTCGATGACCTTGACCAGGTCCCACGGGGGGCGATATTGGTGGCCAGACACGATTCTCCCCATTTTGTCCGGGTCATTCCCTTTGTCAATGCGATCATTACCGACCTCGGCACGCCGACCAGCCATATGGCCTCGATCTGCCGGGAATTCGCCATCCCCACCGTGGTGAATGCCGGCGAGGCCACCACCGTGCTGCCCGCCGGCCAGGAAGTAACGCTGGTGGCCGACAGTACCGGTGAGTGCATGGTATTGCAAGGTGTGGCCCACGAACTGCTGCGGCGGCAACGGCGGGGATCCATCAATATGCGGGAAGTGTACGAGTACCGCCGGCAAAAGTACATCATGCGCTATATCGCCCCCCTCAACCTGGTGAATCCCCTGGAGGAGGAGTTCACGGCCAGGCGGTGCCGGACCTTCAATGACATGATCCGTTTTATGCACGAGATGTCGGTCCAGGCCCTGGTGGAAGGGGCGACCAGGCAAGGTAACGGTCTCTTGAAAATCTTCGGGCGTCAGCGGGCGGTGCGCCGTCTGAAGATAGATCTGCCGCTCAAGATGCTGCTGGTCGATCTTGGCGGCGGAGTTGCCGAAGAGGCCGGCGCCGAGGTGACTTTCGACGAATTGACTTCCGTGCCGCTCCGTGCCGTTCTGCGAGGCATGATGCACCCCGGGGTCTGGCACGAGGAAGGCGTGGCGCTGCGGGGACGGGACCTGCTGACGAGCATGACCAGGGGCGTCGATCTCAGCAACGCCGGGGCCACGGCCGGATACAACGTAGCCGTGATCTCCCGGGATTATGTCAACCTCAGCCTGCGCTTCGGTTATCATTTCAGCATGCTGGATTGCTATTGCGGCGAACGGCCGCGAAATAATCACATTCTTTTTCGTTTTGTCGGCGGGGCTGCCGCCATCACGAGCCGTTCCCTCCGCCTCCGGCTGATGGCCACCGTGTTGGCCGAATATGACTATGCCGTCAAAACCACGGGCGATCTCCTGGTCGCCCGACTTTCCAATCTCGGGCCGGATGAGATTTGCCATATTCTTGATCAGACCGGCCGTCTCAGTGTCTATGTCAAGCAGCTCGATGCTCAACTCGATTCCGAGGAGAGCGCGGACCGGTTGGCCGCCGAGTTCCTCAAGGGGAATTATACCATCCAGCTTTGACCGGTCTCGTCCTGGGGCGTGCTCACGTCTTCTCCAACGGGACCTCCGGACCATGCCGCAAGGCCAAGGCATAGCATGCTGTTCCCGGCCCGGTTATTCTTTCTTCCCGGGAATTCGCGTCCTGCTTGAGGATCGACGAAAGACCGCCCGCGGCCGGGATGCGCAAAGGTGAAAAAGGCCGAACGTCTCGCAAAGTATGTGAGGAGTTTTCGCATGTAAAGATGCGGTATTGAGGGAGAGAGCGGTATTTTTTGGCCAAAGTGATATTTTTTTTGCGTAACCGCAGGAGAAGTGATAAAGGAGATGGTTCAGAAATATTCTGTCCATCTTTCCGAACGAACCCGTACTCAATGATAAATTTGCTGTAACCGGCTACGGCAGTGTCTGTCGGTATCGCCGGTCTTTCAGGTGGAAGATGTCTCAGGAGGCTCACCTGAAATATCAATGTAAAGGAGATGTTGTCGATGCGACACCCTGATCATGGACGAACATATGCCGTCCGTATGTTGTTTTGTATTCTGTCAGTGTGGTTTGTTGCGGCCATAACCGTGCCGACACCTGCGGGGGCTGGAGAGGCGGCGGCAGCGCCCCATGATTCCATTGCCGGCCCGACTGAGCAGTTAAACATTTTCGGCAAGATTGTTAATTTACACGGCGCGGGTGTTGAAGATGCCGAGATCTCCGTTTTTTTAAACGGCAAGGAACTGAAACTTCCCGGTACCGGATATGGAGACGGCAGCAGCGGAATCCGGACGACCCTTGATGGAAGTTTTCAGACGGTTTTTACCATCCCCAGAGGTTCGGCGGACCGGGAGGCGGCAATAAGACTTGAGGTCTATAAGTCCAGTTATGCCAGGGAGAAAATAGAAATTTCCAGCCGTAATATTGCCCGGGGCCCGGCCGGTATCGTGGCCAAGGTTGATTTGAAGATCAGACGCAGTGCCGGGCCGGCTTTCTGGATCGCCACGGTTGTCTTTATCCTGGCTTACGTGCTTATTTCCTTCGAGCTGCTGCACCGGACCCTGGCCGCCATGCTCGGGGCCTCGTTCATGCTGGTGGTGAGCTATACCATGGGCACCATTGATCCCGAGTATCATATTCTTTCCTATAAAAGCGCCATTCACGCCATTGACATGAATGTCATCTTCCTGCTCATGGCCATGATGATCATTGTCGGCATTCTCAAGCATACCGGGGTGTTCCAGTGGTGCGCCTACAAATGCTATCAGCTGGCCCGGGGCAACGTGGTGATCCTGGCCATTATCCTGATGGGCTTTACCGCCCTGGCCTCGGCTTTTCTGGACAACGTTACCACCATGCTCCTGTTGACACCGGTCTCCATCGAGATTGCCCTGTCGCTCGGCATCTCCCCGCTGGCCCTGCTCATTCCGGAAATTCTGGCCTCCAATATCGGCGGAACCGCCACCCTGATCGGTGACCCGCCGAACATCATGATCGGTTCTTACGCGGCCCTGACTTTTATGGATTTTGTCAAGGAATTGGCCCCGGTCTGTGCCGTCTCCATGGTGGTACTGTTCGGCTATACCAAGCTGATCTACGGTCGCGCCTATGCCAAGACCCATGTGCGGGATATCCAGGGGTTCATCGACAAACTGCGGGAAGAGTATCAGATCACCGATTCCACGCTGCTCTCCGTCGGTCTGATTGTCATGGCCATGGTTGTCTCCATGTTCCTGACCCACGGCTACTGGCATATGGAGGTCTGTATCCCCGCGCTGTTCGGTGCGGCCGTGCTTTTTACCTATGGACTCCTGACCAAAAAGGTCGACCTGCTGGAACTGATTGAAAAGGATATCGAGTGGTCCACCCTGTTGTTCTTCATGTTCCTGTTTATTCTGGTGGGGGCCGTCAATGAGGCCGGTCTGCTCGATATCGTTGCCAACTGGGTCCTGCGCCTCTCTCATGACAACCTGACCGTTTCCATCTGTCTTATCCTGTGGGTGTCGGCCATCATGAGCGCCTTTGTTGATAATATTCCCTTTACTGCCACCATGCTCCCTATCGTCGGTTATCTGACCCAGGTTATCCCCGGGGCCGAATCGGGCGTACTCTGGTGGGCACTGGCCTTTGGCGCCTGTTTCGGCGGCAACGGCACCATGATCGGCGCCAGCGCCAACGTGGTGACCCTGGGGATCGCCGAATCGGCAGGTCATCCCATCAAGTTTTTTGGTTTCATGAAAGTGGCGTTTCCGTTTATGTTAATCACTGTGGCCATTGCCAATGTATGGCTGTTGATTATATATTAGTAGCTGATAATGAGGAGTTTGATATGAATACAAACGACAAAACGCTGAGACGTTTTCTCATCCCCCTGGACACGGGCGAATCATATGCCCGGCCGATCGCCTTTATGAAATGTCTGGTCGCAACCCTGGGGCGGCGAATCGAAAAGGTCACCCTGCTTCATGTCATGGCCGGCAGATATCTCAGCCAGCACATGACTAATATTGATATCCGGGTTGGCAGCATCATCTCGACGGACAGGTTCAGGAAACTGCGGAGCGACTATCTCGACCGTGAAATACGGCCGGTCCTGGAGGCGGCGAAGAAGGAACTTGAATCCTCCGGTATCCAGGCGCCGGTCGAGATCGTCATCGATGATGGTGAACCGGTGGAGCGGATTGTCAAAAGGGCCAACGAAGATGATTATTCAACTTTGATTCTGCAGCGCAGTAATGAGTCAAGGATTGAAGAAATGTTTGTCGGCAGTGTCACCTCTGGCGTCCTGCATCGTGAAGTAAAGGGCACCATCTACCTGCCCGCCAATATAGGGCAGGCCGGGGCATGTCCGCCGAAGAGCTGTCTCATCGCCCTGGGTGCATCCCCATGCGACCAGGTCGTGCTTGAGAAGGCTTCGGTGTTGCTGGCCGCTTGCGGCGACAGTCTGGAGAAGGTTGTCCTGACCCATGTCCTGGATGTCGCCAAATGCAGCGAGGAGATTACCGATGGCGTGGTTTCCGGGTCGTACATAGATGATCTGCTTGGCAAGGCGGCCGATTTTCTGGCAGCGCAGGGCATTGCAAAAAATAAGATCATTCAGGCCGTCGGTTGCGGCAACCCGGCCGATGTCCTGGTTGACGAAATCAATATGCAGGAGGTCGGGATTGTTTTCATGGGCCGGCGGGACAGAACCGTTTTAAAAGAACTCTTTATGGGCAGCATTTCCAGAAAGATTATCTATCGCTGCTCCAATCGTACCATTGTCCTGGTCAGCGCCGTCCAGGATGGGGACGAATAGGTCATTGCTTTCGCATGCCTGCCGGAGGATGACGCGGTTGTTTCACCTCCGGTCAACCTTGACGCAATAAATAAAAAAAGTCAAAAATATTGCGTCGCCGGCAATTTTATAGTATCAGGCACAGTGTCTCTCGTTCATGCCGGAGAAGCGGACAGCATTACGGCCCCTCGGCTTCTTCCTCATGAAGGCCGCGGCCCGCGGCCGGAGAATGATGCGAGGCAACAAATGTCGGGAAGTGGCTCAGTCTGGTAGAGCACAGCGTTCGGGACGCTGGGGTCGGAGGTTCAAATCCTCTCTTCCCGACCATTAAGTTAAAAAGGGATTCCAGATAGTCAATCTGGAATCCCTTTTCTTTTTTACATGGTCGAAAAGCGATCTGTTTAAGAAATAGCCTGAATTAAAAAAATATCCGGTTAGCGGTACCTGCAAACTGCCTTCGCATTTTATGCACCGATTTGTGTGAGGAACCAGAAAATGAACTTGAAAATCAACAGAGCCTACCTCCTGAAGGAACGGTTTCGAGATTTTTGGTCTTACAAAACAAAGACATGGGCAAAAAAGCATCTGAAACAGTGGTTCTGGTGGGCAACTCATTCACGCCTTAAACCCATGCGGGATTTTGCCTGGATGGTGAGGCGCCATGAAGAAAATATACTCACTTG